>WNFV01000327.1_pt1 | contig 80015 bp, 82 predicted proteins | sample 5400101 | NCBI WGS metagenome assembly WNFV01 (sample SAMN13153361, study PRJNA577476) | soil metagenome | isolation source: 115 cm soil or saprolite under grassland replicate 1 | place: USA:California | collected 2016-06-15
TGCGGCGCCGGGTTCCCCCGGCCGGCACGCCGCTGGGCCTGGCCATGCTCCGAGCCGGGTTCCGGTGGTTCAAGGACTGGTACTACCCGGAAGGTGGACGAGAGGGCGGAACGAAGCTCCAGGGAACGCTGCCGCTCGATGATGACCGGCGGGCCCGCGCAGAGGACGAACTCGGTCGCGAGCTCCGCGTGTTTCTCGAGCGGTCAGACCTTCGAGATGAAGATCGGTCTCGTGCGAAGGAGGCGCTGAAGATCCTGATACGCTGAGCCCTCGCTACCCTCCCCCCCCGACGTCGTCGAGATCCTCGTCGAGCGCCGGGCGGGCCATATGGCCGCGTTCCTCGTCGATCATCTGCCACAGCGAGTCGGCCCAGTCCTTGATCCCCGGCCACATCCGCAAGAAGTTCTCCTTGGTGACCTCGGAGAAGTCGCGCTCGGCTTCATCCACGGTCATCTTCCCTGCCGTGTGGTCGAGTACGAACACCGCCGTCCCAAACCCGTATTCGAGCTGCTCGTCCATGGCGCATGCCTCCTGCTCCTCGGCCCCCGCAAGTATCGTGCAACGAGGCCGGGCTCGCGGCCCTTCAGGTCAGGGCGGATCCAGCTGCACCTGGAGGTCCACCTCGATGCCTTCGAGGTGGGGCGATCCCAGGACAGCCGCAATGCACTCCCCACTCCCACCCACGTAACTGGAATAGCTATCGACCTCCGAAGCCGCGCACCACGCCCGATCGTCTGGCCACCACAGGTTGGGCGACTGATACCAAGGGCCGAACTCAAACGAGGGGAGCCGGGAGAGCGATCCCTGGAACAGGAAGTACGCGCGATGGCGACCATGAACCCTGGGGATGCGGTCGAGCACTCGGGTCTCTCGCTCGGCCCCGGCAACCGCTCGACGGCGTGCGGCCTCGCGCTGCGCCAAGCTGTCCTCCGAACTCCGGCCGTACTCCACCCTCCCGCCCCAGAAACCGAACCCCTCCCACAGGCAAAACCAGCAGTCATCCGGGGTCGAGGTATTCGATTCCAATATCCGAGCCAGCGCCCTCAACTGATCGCGGGGGAGAGATCCCTGCAGGGGGACGGCGTCCTGCCACGCTTGAGTGTCACCAGGATCGAGGCCGCTCACCTCGGTGAATCCGAGCTCCGGGCCAAGGGTCAACCCGCGCCGCTCAGCAAGCGCCGACCACCGCATGGTGCCGACATCGCCTTGTGCGCGGTAGGCGGGATGGAAGATGCGCGAGTAGGTCTGATACACCTCTGGGAGGAAGCTCCCGATGCGCACGCGATCTCCCTCCGACGAGCCCGGGCCCCACGGCCACAGGCGCTCCATGATCCAATCCGCGACAGAAGGATCCGTCACGAGCTCGAGCCCATCGGGAACCTGCAGCAGCGCCACTGATCACTCGATCCTCATCGATTCGGGTGGTATTCGCCGAAGACCTCGCGAAGCGCATCCGATACCTCGCCCAGCGTCGCTTCGGCTCGTAACGCTTCCTTCATCGGATAGAGGAGGTTCCCGTTGCCGCGGGCGATCTCCGTTACCTCACCGAGCGCCGCGTCCACAGCCCTCTGGTCTCTCGTGGCGCGAAGCGACCTGAGCCGCTCCTTCTGCGCCTCCACCTCGGCCTCGTCGATACGCTGGATCTCCGGCGGGACTTCGTCATCGCTCGCGTAGCGGTTGACCCCGACCACGACCCGATCGCCGGATTCGACCGCCTGCTGGATGCGGAACGCCGACTCGTGGATCTCGTCCTGGATCCACCCGGCCTCGATGGCCGCCACCGCCCCGCCCATCCCGTCGATCTTCTCGATGTACTGCCATGCCCGTTGCTCGATGTCGTTGGTGAGCGACTCCACGAAGTACGAGCCGCCGAGCGGGTCGGCCGTGTCGGTCACGCCCGACTCGTAGGCCAGGATCTGCTGGGTCCGCAAGGCGATCTTCACCGCCCGTTCCATGGGGAGCGACAGGGCTTCGTCGAACGAGTTCGTGTGCAACGACTGCGTCCCCCCGAGCACCGCGGCCAGCGCCTCCAGCGCGGTTCGAACCACGTTGTTCTCGGGCTGCTGAGCGGTAAGCGTGGCCCCGCCCGTCTGCGTGTGGAACCTGAGCATCGCGCTGCGAGGATCCTGGGCCCCGAACCGCTCGGTCATGATCCGGGCCCACAGGCGGCGGGCGGCGCGAAACTTCGCCACCTCCTCGAAGAAGTTCATATGGCAGGCGAAGAAGAAAGAGGCGCGCGGGGCGAAGTCGTCGATGGCCAGGCCGGCATCCAGCGCGGCCTGCACGTAGGCGATGGCGTCGGCCAGGGTGAACGCCACCTCCTGCACGGCGGTGGCCCCAGCCTCGCGCATGTGGTAGCCGCTGATCGAGATCGTGTTCCAGCGCGGGATCCGTTCGCGGCAGTAGGCGAACAAGTCGGTGATCAGCCGCATGGACGGCTTCGGCGGGTAGATGTAGGTCCCGCGGGCCGCGTACTCCTTGAGGATGTCGTTCTGGACCGTGCCCCCGATGTGGTCCGTGGACACCCCCTGCTCCTCCGCCACCAGCTCGTAGAGCAGCAGGAGGATGGCCGCCGTGGCATTGATCGTCATCGAGGTGGTGACCCGGTCGAGGGGGATGCCGCCGAGCAACGTCCGCATGTCCTCGATCGAGTCGATGGCGACCCCGGTCTTGCCGACCTCGCCTTCCGCGCGCGGGTGGTCCGAGTCGAACCCCATCTGGGTCGGCAGGTCGAAGGCGATCGAGAGCCCGGTCTGGCCGTGGTCGAGGAGGTAGCGGAACCGCGCGTTGGTCTCCTTCGCCGTTCCCATGCCGGCGTACTGCCGCATCGTCCACAGCCGGCCGCGGTGATTTCGATCCCGGCGTCCGTTTCCCGCCGCTCCTCGCTCATCGATCGAAGCGTAGCGCCCGGCTAGGCCTGTTGCTCCGTCAGGATCCCCAGCGCTTCCTCGTGGAGCAGGCCGTTGGTGGAGAGCGCGCTGCCGCCTGAAGCCGTCGCCCGGCCGGAGATATCGGTGAGACGGCCACCCGCCTCCTCCACGATCACCTTGACCGCGGCGAGGTCCCACACGCTGACTTCGAGCTCCGTGGCGACGTCGGCCGCCCCCTCCGCCACCAACATGTGCATCCAGAAGTCGCCGAACCCGCGGCTGCGCCACGACCTCCGGGTCAACTCGAGAAGGCCGTCGAGCATGCCTGATCGCCGCCACGCTCCGAGCCCGCCATAGCAGCACTGGGCGTCTGCGACGGTCGCCACTTTCGACACGCCGATCGGGCGGCCGTCGGCGAACGCCCCCTCCCCCGCCGCGGCCCACCATCGCCGACGTCCCAGCGCGGGGGCCGAGGCCATGCCCGCGGCGATCGCCCCGTCGCGCTCGATCGCGACGAGCGTGGCCCACACCGGGATCCCGCGCACGTAATTCTTGGTTCCGTCGATCGGGTCGATGATCCAGCGAACGGCCGGGGTCGGCCCCGACGCGTCGAGGCCGAATTCTTCGCCCAACACTGCCTCGCCGGGACGACGCTGAGCGATCTGCTGGCGAAGGGCCTCCTCCACCGCGCGATCCGACTCGGTCACCGGGGTCAGGTCCGGCTTGGTCTCCACGTGGAGGTCGGCGGCGCGGAACCTCGGGAGCGAGATCGAATCGGCCAGGTCGGCGAGTTCCATGGCGAAGGCGAGGTCAGGGTTCACGCAGCCCGAGCCTAGCGTTTGCCGCCGACCGCCGAGAGGCAGTACAAAGCCAAAGCTCATGGACATCACCCACCCGGCCGTCGAGGACTACATCCGAGGCCTCCTCCGTCGCCACGACGAACCCGTCCTGCTCGAGATGGAGGCCGAGGCCAAGGAGCGCGACTTCCCCATCGTGGGCCGCATGGTCGGCGTCGTCCTGGAGATGCTGGCCCGGACCATCGGGGCGAAGCGGGTGATCGAGCTCGGATCGGGGTTCGGGTACTCCGGGTACTGGTTCTCCCGAGCCGTTGGCCCGGATGGCGAGCTCCACCTCACCGACGGCGACCCGGAGAACGAGAAGAAAGCTCGCGACTACCTCGGCCGGGCCGGCCTGTGGGATCCCATCGAGTTCCACGTGGGGGACGCGGTGAAGACCCTGAATTCGTTGAAGGGTGAGTTCGACATCGTCTACTGCGATATCGACAAACACGGGTACCCGGAGGCGTGGCGAGCGGCCCGCAGCCGGATCCGCGTGGGGGGCCTGTACATCTGCGACAACACGCTGTGGTCGGGTCGGGTCACCGGGTCGCCTGAGGCGAAAGGGTTCCGCGACCCAAGCTGGACCGACGCCATCAAGGAGATGAACGAGGCCATAGCGTCCGACGAGGGCTACCTTTCCACGATCCTCCCCATCCGTGACGGGGACACAGTGGCCCTCCGGCTCCGCTGAGCCGGTGCCCAATTACGAAGATCCCGGGTGGCGCCCCTTCCTGAGAGCAGTGAGGACCTATCCGATTCCCTTCGCTGGACCGTTCTTGATCCAGCGAAAGGAGAAGAGGGGCGGGGTCGACCATCTGACCGCGTTTCGATTCATCTTCGTCGGCTTGGTCGTCGCCCTGTTGCTCTGGGGCTGGATTCTTCTCTACATCGTGGAGAGCGGCCGCCGGTGGAGGGCAGATCAGAACGTCTGGTTCCTCGGCGTCGTGTTGGGTATCGGAGCGCTTGCCACCCTTGACGTTCAATGGGCTCGAGCTCGACGACTCGATCTGACGTCCCCCGGTCACCTGGTCGCCTCCTATCGAGCGAGAACCTTCATCCGTATCGGCGCTGCGGCAGTTCCGGCGCTCGCCGCCCTCGTCGGAGTGTTCGTCATGGGGGCTTACTGGATCTACTTGGTGGGCCTGCCAGTCTCCCTGGGGGGACTCCTGCTGGTGGGACCGACCCGCCGTGAAATCGCTCGGCGCCAGGAGCAGATCGCGGCCCAGGGGTCGCCACTCTCTCTGGTTCAGGCGTTGATGGAGACCCCTCCTCCCGGGTTCGGGAGAAAACGGGCGTAGAGCCCGGAGCAGCTTGACAGATTCGAACCGGGCCTCTATCCTGCCCCATTCTGGACTAAATGGGTCATAATTATCTGCTTAGCTCTGGAGGTGTTGGTCGTGATCGGACGGTTCTTGGGACGGAAAACGGCGGGGGTGGCCCTGTTCGGCGTGCTTTTGCTGGCGGCCTCGGCCTGCGGAAACAGCACGGCCGCGACCGGGGCCAAGTGCACGCCCGCCAAGTCGCCCGTTATCACTTTCGCCGCGTACAGCACGCCCCGCGAGGTGTACGGAAAGATCATCCCGGCCTTCCAGGCCAAGTGGAAGGCGGACCACAACGGCCAGAACGTGATCTTCCAGGAGTCCTACGGCGGCAGCACGTCGCAGGCCCAGAACGTCGTGAACGGGTTCCCGGCCGATGTGGTCGCCCTCTCGCTCGCTCCCGACGTCGACACGATCAAGAAGACCGGCCTGATCACCCGTGACTGGACCCAGGGTCCCGACGGCGGGATGGTCTCGACCTCGGTCGTCGTCTTCGACGTCCGGCCGGGGAATCCCAAGAACATCAAGGACTGGAACGACCTCACGCAGCCCGGGCTGTCGATCCTCACCCCGGACCCGGCCCAGAGCGGTGGCGCCAGGTGGAACATCGTCGCCGCTTACGGCGCGGCCGAGCGCGGGAAGGTCGCGGGGGCCAGCGGGGACACGGGCGCCCAGAGTGTGCTCGAGGGCATCTTCAAGAACGTCACGGTGCTGGACAAGAGCGCCCGGGACTCGATCAAGAACTTCGAGTCCGGCAACGGCGACGTGGCCATCACCTACGAGAACGAGGTCTTCACCGCCCAGAAGGCAGGGCTCCCCGACCAGATGGTCGTCCCCTCCTCGACCGTCCTGATCGAGAACCCGGTCGCGGTGGTCGACAAATACGCAGCTCAGCACTGCGTGAAGGATGCGGCAGACGGGTTCGTGGCCTATCTCCACACGCAGGAAGCGAAGGACCTCTACACGAAGGTCGGCTTCCTCCGGACCACGGACAAGGCAGCCGCCCAGAAAGGCGACGGCGACAAATTCCAGCCGATCCAGGACCTCTTCGCTGCCGCCGACCTCGGCGGCTGGGACCAGATCGACCAGAAGGTGTTCGGGACCGATGGGGTCTTCACGAAAGCCTTTGCCGCCTCACACGGGTAATTGGCAGACACGGCTTCCGTCCTCGAGGTACCTCCGCGGCCGGCTCCTGGGGAGCCGGCCGCGAGGCTCGCCCGGCTTCCCTGGGGCCGGTGGGGGCTCCGAGGGACCGCGCTCCTCTACCTCGGAGGCCTGATCCTCCTACCGCTCGTGGCCGTGGTCATGAAGGGGTTCGGCCACGGCCTCGACGATCTCCGGGCAGCGCTCGCCTCGCCGGGGGCGTGGGCCGCCCTGCGCTTGACCGTGTTCACCTCACTGCTCACGGCGGTGATCAACGGAGTCTTGGGGACCCTCCTGGCCTACGTCCTGGTCCGGTTTCGTTTCCCCGGACGAGGGGTGCTGTCGGGGATCTCGGACCTCCCCTTCGCAATCCCCACGCTGGTCACGGGCGTGATGCTCGTAGCGCTGTACGGCCCCAACTCCCCCGTTGGCGGCTTCCTGGATCACCACGGGGTCAAGGTCGTCTTCGCCACGCCCGGCATCGTCCTGGCCCTCCTGTTCGTCACGCTGCCCCTGGTGGTTCGCACCGTCGAACCCGTGCTGCTCGAGCTGGACCCGGCGGAAGAAGAGGCCGCCCGGGTGCTGGGGGCGACCTCGTTGACCACCTTCCGGCGCATCGTCCTCCCGGCCATCAGGCCCGCCATCGCGGCCGGCGCGCTGCTGACGTTCGCCCGGGCCCTCGGAGAGTTCGGCGCCATCGTCATCGTCTCCGGGAACCTGACCGGCCGGACCCTGACCGCGCCCGTCTTCATCTTCCAACTCGTCAGCCAGTTCCATCCTGAACAGGCAGCTGCCGTCTCCGCGCTGCTGTTCGGCCTGTCGTTCGTGTTGGTGCTGGTCACCGAGCGCCTGATCTCCCTGAGAAGGGACTCACGGTGAGCGTCGGCACGACCCCTGCGCCGGCGCCGGCCCAGCCTCGGCCCGTGAGGGCCGCGTTGATCGGGGTTGCCGTCGCCTACGTGGCCCTCCTTCTACTCGCCCCGCTAGGAGGCATCATCTGGACGGTGGTGAAGGGGGGGCTGCATGTCGTCACCCAGACCCTTTCGGCCCACGACGTCCTCCACGCCTACCTGCTGACGATCATCATCGCGGTCGTGACCGTCGTGGTGACCGCCGTCTTCGGCGTGCCGGTTGCGATGGTCCTCACGCGACAGCGGTTTCCGGGTCGCCAGCTCGTCAGCGCGTTGGTGAACCTGCCGCTGGCCGTGTCGCCGGTCATCGTCGGGCTCATGGCGGTCCTCCTGTTCGGAAGGACCGGCTGGTTCGAGCCCTTCTTCGCCGCCAGGGGCATCCAGATCATCTTCGCCCTTCCGTCGATGATCCTGGTGACGATCTTCATCTGTCTTGCCTTCGTGGTTCGCGAGGTGGCACCGGTCCTCGAGGAGCTCGGCACCGAAGAAGAGGACGCCGCCCGGACCCTCGGGGCTTCCGGGCTCCAGACGTTCTTCCGCGTGACGTTGCCCAACATCCGGTGGGGCCTGCTGTACGGGATCGCCCTGTCCGCGGCCCGCGCGCTCGGAGAGATCGGGGCCGTGCTGATCGTGAGCGGGGCTATCCAGGGCAAGACGGAGACCGCCACGCTCTACATCCTGCGAGCCATCGAGGAACGGCAGGAAGCCTCCGCCTATCTCGTGGCCCTGACGCTGGCCGCGGCGTCCATCGTGATTCTGGTGGCCATCGAAGTGTTCAAGCGCAAGCGGATGAAGGAGATCGGACCATGAAGCCGGGTATCCAGGTCGAGCAACTCGACAAACGGTTCGGTGACTTCCGCGCGGTGAAGGACGTGAGCTTCCAGGCTCGAGAAGGCGCGATCACCGCGCTGCTCGGCCCGAGCGGATCGGGCAAGAGCACAGTCCTCCGGATGATCGCCGGACTGGAGCGGCCCGACGCCGGAAGGGTCTGGGTGGGCGGCGAGGAGCTCACCAACGCCTCGGTCCAGGAGCGCCGGCTGGGATTCGTCTTCCAGCACTACGCGCTGTTCCGGCACATGACCGTGCGACAGAACGTGGCGTTCGGCCTGTCGGTCCGCCACGTCGACAAGGCGGCGCAGCGCCACCGGGTCACCGAACTGCTCGAGCTGGTCGGCCTGGCTCCCCTCGGCGACCGCTACCCGGATCAGCTCTCCGGCGGCCAGCGCCAGCGGGTTGCCCTGGCCCGCGCGCTGGCGCCCCGCCCGAAGGTCCTGCTGCTGGACGAACCCTTCGGGGCGCTCGACGCCCGGGTGCGCCAGGAGCTCCGGCGGTGGCTGGACAACCTCCACCGAGAGCTCCAGGTGACCAGCCTGTTCGTCACCCACGACCAGGAAGAAGCCCTGGAGCTCGCCAACGAGGTCGTGGTGATGCGGGCGGGGACCATCGAGCAGGTCGGCAGCCCCCAGGACATCTACAACAAGCCGGCCAGCCCCTTCGTGGCGGGGTTCGTCGGGACCGCCAACATTCTCCGCGGCCACGTCTGGGAGGGCCACGTCCACTTCGGGCGGTCGGCGGTGGCCGGCGCCTACCACCTCGACGACGGCATCGAAGCGCACGCGTACATCCGCCCCCACGACGTCGGGATCCGCTTCGAACCGGGGCCCATGTCGTTCCCGGTCACCGTGAGGCGCCGGACGAACCTGGGGTGGATGTCGAAGCTCGTCCTGGAGATGGTCGACGGACAGACGCTCCTGGCCCAGCTCCCGAACGAGGATCTGATCGGCGTGGTGTCCGGCCGAGAGGTGTACGCGGACCTGCGCAACGCGAAGGTCTTTGCCGCGGAGACTCCGCCCTCCACCGACCAGGAACTGGCCCCCGTCTGAGACCCGCGCGCCGGGACCGTCGCGCGAGATAATCGGCGCGGTGGCTCAGCGACGCCTGGCTCGACGGACCAGCGAGTTCGGCACCCTGTACAAGGGCCGTGAGGGCCAGTGGTCGTGGCTGGCACACCGGGTGGCCGGGGTCGGCATCATCCTCTTCCTGTTCGCCCACGTCGTCGACACCGCGTTGGTCGGGTGGGGACCGAGCGCGTACAACCGCGTGGTCGCGGTCTACCACAACCCCTTCATCCGGCTGCTCGAGCTGGCCCTGGTCGGGATGGTGATCTACCACGCCCTGAACGGGCTTCGGATCATGGTCATCGACTTCTGGCCGAGGGCCAACGACTTCAACCGCCAGATGATCTACGGGACCACCGCTTTCTTCCTGGCCGGCATGGTTCCCGTCACCTACCTCATCGTGAAGCCCATCTTCGTGAAGTACTTCTGATGGCGGTCGAGACCGGGCGCCCCTCCCCCGCCGCGCCTGAGAGCCGTATCGACGGCCGGCCCACGCGGCGCCCCGGACGGGGACGCCCGGCCAAGGCCGGCGAGTTCTGGTGGTGGGTGTTCATGCGGGTGTCCGGGATCCTGCTGCTCGTCCTGGCCGTGGGCCACGTGATGATCATGCACGTGTTCGGACAAGGCGTGGACCGAGTGGACTTCGGGTTCGTGGCCGTGCGGTGGCAGAGCCCTTTCTGGCGAACCTGGGATTGGCTGATGCTCTCTCTCGCCCTGGTCCACGGGATCAACGGGCTGCGCGTGATCAGCCTGGACTACATCCGGCGCCCGGGCGTCCGGATCGCCACCAACTGGTTCTTCGCCACCGCGGGGGTGCTGGCGTTCTCGCTCGGTTCGATCGTCGTGTTCACGTTCAACCCGTGTCGGTGGCCCGGTACGGTGGGGATCCACTGCTGACCCGGCCCGCGGCCCCATGACGACCCGCCACACCTACGACGCCGTCGTGGTCGGCGCGGGTGGGGCCGGCCTGCGGGCCGCCCTGGAGGCCTCCAGGGACGTCAAGACCTGCGTGATCTCGAAGCTCTACCCGACCCGCTCCCACACCGGCGCGGCTCAGGGGGGGATGTGCGCCGCGCTGGGCAATGTGGAGAAGGACTATCCCGAGTGGCACGTCTTCGACACCGTCAAGGGCGGCGACTACCTGGTGGACCAACCGGCGGCGGAGATCATGTGTCGCGAGGCTGTCGACGCCGTCATCGAGCTGGAGCACTGGGGCCTGCCGTTCAACCGGACCGCCGACGGTCGGATCGACCAGCGCCGGTTCGGTGGGCACACCCGCAACCATGGTGAGGCGCCGGTGCGCCGAGCCTGCTACGCGGCCGACCGGACCGGGCACATGATCCTGCAGACCCTGTACCAGCAGTGCATCAAGCGCGGCGTCCGCTTCTTCAACGAGTTCTACGTCCTGGACCTGCTGCTCGCCGACGGCCGCACGGCCGGCGTCGTCGCGTATGAGCTGGCCACGGGGGAGCTTCACGTCTTTCGGGCCAAAGCGATCCTGTTCGCCACGGGCGGCTACGGCCGCATCTTCAAGATCACGTCGAACGCCCACGCCCTCACGGGGGACGGGCTCGCCGTGTGCTACCGGCGCGGCTTCCCCCTCGAGGACATGGAGTTCTTCCAGTTCCATCCGACGGGGATCTACAAGATGGGGATCCTCATCTCCGAGGCGGTGCGGGGGGAGGGCGGGATCCTGATCAACAACGGCGGCGAGCGATTCATGGAGCGCTACGCCCCCACCATCAAGGATCTCGCCCCTCGCGACATGGTCAGCCGGGCCATCTACCAGGAGATCAAGGAAGGCCGCGGCATCGACCAGAAGGACTACGTCTACCTCGACGTGCGGCATCTCGACCCGCACGTCATCGAGACGAAGATCCCCGACGTCACCGAGTTCGCCCGCGTCTATCTCGGCGTCGAGCCAACGCGGGAGCCCGTCCCCATCCAGCCCACAGCGCATTACGGGATGGGCGGCATCCCCACGGACACCGAGGCCCGGGTGGTGGTGGGTCCGGAGGAGACCCCGGTCCCCGGCCTGTACGCGGCCGGTGAGTGCGCCTGCGTCAGCGTCCACGGCGCGAACCGGCTCGGTACGAACTCGCTGCTGGACATCGTGGTGTTCGGGCGCCGGGGGGGCCGCGACATGGCTCGGTACGCGTCCCAGAACGAGCTCCTGTCGCTCGCACCGCGCCCGGAGTCGGCCACCCTGGACGAGCTCCGAGAGCTGCTCCGAGGCCCCAACCTGGAGTTCGCCGCCGACATCCGCTCCGAACTCCAGCGCCACATGTTCGACCTGTGTGGGGTGGTGCGGACCGAGAAAGGGCTGCTGGAGTTGCAGAGGATCCTCGCCGGCCTTCGGGAGCGGTACCGGTTGATCGGGGTCCACGACCGGGGAAAGGTGTTCAACACGGAGCTGATGGAGGCGGTGGAGCTGGGATTCCTCCTGGACGTGTCCGACGCCGTCGTGGCAGCCGCGCTGACCCGCGACGAGAGCCGGGGAGGCCACTATCGAGAGGATCATCCGATCCGCGACGACGACCGATGGCTGACCCACTCGCTGGCCTACCGGGAGGATGATGGGATGGTTCGCATGGAGTACAAGAACGTGAAGCTCGGACGCTACGTCCCCATGGAACGGAAGTACTGATGTCCGACGAATTCGCGCCTCCCGCCGAACGCCCCCGGTCCGAAGACCTCGAGCTATGGGACGAGGGCACGCTGTGGGAAGAGGGTCCGCCCCGCGAGCCCGGGGCGCCGCGCAGGATCGGTCCTCCGGCGCCCGGCCAGGTCCGGCTCACGCTCCGGATCCGCCGCTACAACTCCGAGGTGCGCGAAGACCCGTGGTGGGACGAATTCGCGGTGAACATGGAACCGACGGACCGGCTGCTCGACGCTCTGCACGTGGTGAAGTGGTATCACGACGGCTCGTTGTCGCTCCGGCGGTCGTGCGCCCACGGCATCTGCGGGTCGGACGCCATGCTCATCAACGGGCAAAACGCCTTGGCGTGCAAGATCTTGGTCAGGGACGTGGCCCCGAGGGTCACGGTCGAACCGATCCGAGGCCTCCCTGTCGTGAAGGACCTCATCGTGGACATGGAGCCCTTCTTCCAGGGATACGAGCGGATGCTGCCGTATCTGATCAACGACGAGGAGCCGCCCGACCGGGAACGTCGCCAGTCCCCGGAAGAGCGGGAGCGATACGACGACACCACGAAGTGCATCCTGTGCGCGGCATGCACCACCTCCTGCCCCATCTTCTGGGGGGACGGCGAATACGTTGGCCCGGCGGCCATCGTCAACGCCCACCGGTTCATCTTCGACTCGAGGGACCAGGGAGCGGGCGAGCGCCTGGACACCCTGGCCGACAGGACGGGCGTGTTTCGGTGCCGAACCACCTTCAATTGCACGGACGCCTGCCCCCGGGGGATCAAGGTAACCAAGGCCATCCAGGAGGTCAAGCGGGCCATCATGTTCGATCGCCTCTGACCGGCGTACGACCGGTGGAGCGCCGAAGGTTGGCGCTGCCCGGTCCGACCCGGTAGAAAGGCCCCGACACAGTTCCTGAAGGGATGCGTCGCTGGAGACGATCGAGCACGACATCGTCATCGTGGGAGGCGGGGGCGCAGGCCTGCGGGCGGCCATCGCCGCCGCCGAGGTCTCGGACCGGCTGAGCATCGCCCTCGTCTCCAAGGTCTACCCGATGCGGAGCCACACGGTCTCGGCAGAGGGCGGCGCGGGCGCGGCCTTCGGGGAGGACGACAGCACCGACCTCCACGCCTTCGACACCATCCGGGGAAGCGACTACCTGGCCGACCAGGACGCCGTCGAGGCCTTCGTCACGGACGCGCCCGGGGAGATCGTCCAGCTCGAGCACTGGGGCTGCCCGTGGAGCCGGCAGCCCGACGGCCGGCTGGCCGTCCGGCCATTCGGCGGCATGAGCGTGCCCCGAACCGTGTTTGCCGCCGACAAGACCGGCTTCCACCTCCTGCACACCTTGTTCCAGACCTCGCTCAAGTACGAGCGGATCGTCCGCCTCGACGAGTTCTTCGTGACCTCGCTCCTGCTGGAGGACGGCAGGTGCTCGGGGGTGGCCGCCATCGACGTCCGGGATTCCGAGGTGAGGTGCATCGCCGCGAAGGCGGTGATCCTGTGCACCGGTGGCCTGGGGCGGATCTTCTCGTTCACCACCAACGCGGCCATCAGCACCGGCGACGGGATGGCCCTGGCGTACCGGGCGGGCGTTCCCTTGAAGGACATGGAATTCGTCCAGTACCACCCCACCGGGCTGCCCGGAACGGGGATCCTGATGACCGAGGCGACCCGGGGAGAGGGCGGATACCTGGTCAACAAGGAGGGCCGGCGATTCCTGGAGGACTACATCCCGTCCAAGATGGAGCTCGGGCCCCGGGACATCCTGTCCCGGGCCATCATCCAGGAGATCGAAAAGGGACACGCGTTCGAAGGGCCGTATGGGGAGTTCGTGCATCTGGACATCCGTCACCTCGGGGAGAAGCTGATCGATGAGAAGCTCCCCTTCGTCCGGGAGCTGACCACGAAGTTCGTCGGCATCGACCCCGTGCACGAGCCGATCCCGGTCAGGCCCGTGGTTCATTACATGATGGGCGGGGTGGACACGGACCTGGAGGGCCGGACCCGCCTCCCCGGCCTGTACGGGGCGGGCGAGGCAGCCTGCGTGAGCATCAATGGGGCGAATCGCCTGGGGTCCAACTCGCTCACCGAATGCCTGGTGTTCGGGGCGAGGGTAGGACGACAGGCGGCCGAGGACGCCATGGAGGCCACCGAACCCGCCCTGAACCCCCTAGCGCTGCTGGCCGAGGCCGAACAGGATCGCCTGACGGCTTCGTATCTGGACAAGCAGGACGGGCGAGAACGGATCGCCCCCATCCGTCGTGACCTCCAGGCGGCGATGGAGCGGGGGGCCGGAGTCTACCGGACGGAGGAGTCGATGAAGGAGGCCGTGGAGGAGGTCCGGGCCCTCAAGGAGCGGTTCCGGGACCTGGCCCTGTTCGATCGCGACCGGGCCTTCAACACCGAGCTGGTGGCGGCCCTGGAGCTGGAGAACATGCTCGACGTGGCCGAGACCGTGGTGGCATCGGGCCTGGAACGCAGGGAGTCCCGAGGCTCCCACACCCGACGCGACTATCCCGATCGGGACGACGAGCGATTTCTCACGCACAGCCTCGCCATCTCCACGCCGCAGGGGCCTAGGATCGAGTACGGCGGCGTCACCATCACCCGGTGGCCGCCGGCCGAGCGCAAATACTGATCGAGACGAAAGGGCCGGACGTGGGCGATGCGACCATCGGGCTGAAGGTGGCACGGTACCGACCAGAGCACGGCCCTTCGCTGTACTTCGACGAGTACCAGGTCCCCTACAGCGAGGACATGGTGGTGCTCGACGCCCTCAACCACATCAAGGACAACATCGACGGCAGCGTGACCTACCGGTGGTCGTGCCGGATGGGCGTGTGCGGTTCGTGCGGCATGATGGTCAACTACGTCCCCCGGCTGACGTGCTCGACGTTCCTCCGCGAGTTCTATCCGAAGCCGGTAGTCGTGGAGCCGCTCGAGAACTTCCCGGTCATCCGCGACCTCGTGGTGGACATGAGCGACTTCCTGGAGAAGCTCCGGGCGGTCAAGCCCTGGATCGTCCGGGACGTGGAGAGCCCGATCCGAAACGGCGAGTACGTCCAGAGTCCCCACGAGGTAGACCGGTACAAGCAGTTCAGCATGTGCATCAACTGCATGCTCTGTTATTCGGCTTGCCCGGTTTTCGCCAAAGACCCCAAGTTCATCGGGCCTGCTGCCCTTGCCCTCTCCCACCGCTACAACCTCGACTCTCGGGACCAGGGAGCGGACCAGCGGCTGGACCTCACCGCGGTCGACTGGGGCATCTGGGACTGCACGTTCGTCGGGGAGTGCTCGGTTGTCTGTCCCAAGGACGTCGATCCCGCCGCGGCGATCCAGCGATCCAAGGTGGCGGCCACGACCAGGACCATGATGTCGATGGTGTGGCCGTTCGGGGTCGAGCGCACCCCTGAGGACGAGCGTGGGTCCTGAGGACGGGCCGCGCTATCCCGTCTTGGTCCGAAGGGTCCCTCGGACCTGGTGGCTCAGAACCAGACCGTTCCGGCGGTTCGCGGCGCGAGAGGTCACCTCGATGTTCGCGGCGGCCTTCTCGGTGATCATGCTCCTCTTCATGTTCGCCCTCTCCCGGGGCCCGGGAGCGTACCGCGGCTTCTTGCGATGGCTCGACACACCCTGGTCGATCGCGCTCTCGGCCATCATCCTGGGCGCCGTCCTGTACCACACCGGAACCTGGTTCAGGCTGACCACCCACATCGTGTCGATCCGCCTTGGGCGATGGACCGCGTCCCGGGGGGCGGTCGCGGCCGGCTTGGTCCTTGCCTGGATCACGGCGTCGGCCATCGTCGCCTACTTCCACATCTGGTTCTAGCCATGGCCGGCGGGCGCGAACAGGATGAGGCAGCGGGGGCCGGCCATCAGCTGGGAGACGTGCTGGAGGACTCCGAGCGATGGGAGGTCAGGGCTCCTCACCGGGGACGTCGCGTGTTCGTCGTGTACCTCCCGGGGTTGGAACCCATCTTCTGGGCGCTTTTCTCGGCAGGGGGGTTCGTGGCGGCGATCCTCATCCCCGCCCACGTGGCCATCCTCGGCATCGCCTGGGCGGCCGGATGGCTGCCGAACGGCGCGTTGTCCTACGGCAGGGTCCACCATCTGGTGCACAACCCACTGATCAAGCTGTACCTGTGGGGGCTGATCTCTCTCCCCCTGTATCACTGGGCTCACCGGTTCCGATTTGCCATCCACCATCAATTCGGCATCCACGGCTGGAAGCGGCTCGTGAGCGTGGTCACGTACGGGACCGCCGTGGCCGGAACCGTGCTCGCGGCGTGGGTCCTCCTTCGGATCTAGCCCATCTCAGGACCTGGGCCAATGGCCTGTATTATTTTGTTTGCCTTTCGGACTAAGCTCCCCTAAGGTTTAGCGCCCGGAACGGCTAGGTATAAAAGACTAGGTGCTGGGGGCCTTTTGGGGGCCCGCACCTCTAGAGAGGAGGGATACATGCGAAGGGCGATCGTGACCATCGCGGCTGTGGCCGTCATGGTGGTCGCGTACGGAAGTAACGCCTTGGGAGCGGACTCCGACGGAGCAAACGGAGAGCTCCGTTTCATGGGCACCCAGGGCTGTAGCCTCGAGTTCGGTGTATACGGCTTCCAGCGTGGTACGCCGGGTACCCTACAGCTCACGATCTTGGGGTCCTCATACACGTTCAACTTCTCGACCAGCAGTCAGCAGCAACGTCAGAACGTGGACCTCAAGCGGGTCTTGAAGGACGTGCCCCACCCCGTGCTCGTTGGGGTTAGCTATCACCTGACTGTCGCCGAGACCTCCATTTCCGGCTCCACCACGGCCGAGTGCATCTGCGGTGATGTCGGTGGCGGAGGCGGTGGCGGCGGTGGTAGCGGCGGCGGCGGTGGCGGCGGAACGGGTTCCGTTCCAGACGCTACTCCCGCATCTCCCGTTGCATCGCAGCCCGGCTTCGCTGGATGACGTTACTTCGCACGGCCGGTCGGAACGCGATCGAGCTAGTGGCGGGGGCGCTGGTCATCGTTGCACTTGCTTCGTTGGCCGGCGTCCCCGGCCTTTCCCTGAGACATCGACCCGCTGCAGGCGCGAACGGAAACGAGCCGGCGGTCTTGACCCAGCAGCCAGGGGCCGAGGCCTCACCCAGCCCCACACCCGCGTGCGAGCAGCCCACTCTCATCGGGAGGCTGCTCGTGGCCTCGGTGGCGGCCCGGAAGTCGCCCTCCAATGACGCTCCGGTCATCGCCACCTACCGGAGGATCAACCCGCAAGGGGCTCCGCAGGTGTTCGACCTGGGACCCTCCATCGCCGACCCTTCGGGGGACATCTGGTACCGGGCCCTGTTGCCGATCCGGCCAAACGGTACGATGGGATACATCCCGGCCAGGGCCGTCCAGGTGACGCAGACTCCCTACCGCATCGTCGTGGACCGGCACCAGCTGCACCTGACCGTATCGAATGGATGTCGCCAGGTCATGCAGTTCCGCATCGGGTTGGGGAAGGAAAGCACCCCTACCCCCAACGGCACCTTTTACATCATCTCGCTCCTCAAGCCGCCGATCGCCGGTAGTGTCTACGGCGCCTACGCGTACGGGCTGTCTGCCTTCTCCAACGCGATCACGATCAAGAGCTGGGAGGGTGGCGGGATCATCGGCATCCACGGGACCAACGACCCGTCCTCCATCGGGGACCGGCAGAGCCACGGCTGCATCCGGCTCAACAACACGGATATCTCCAAGCTCGTACCCATCCTCCCCCTCGGCACCCCCGTAGAGATCCGCTAGTCGGCGCATCCCTCCCTGGGCGATCCTGCCCAACGAGTCCTGGAGGACCCTGATCGTCTCCCACGGTTCCATGGACGAGAAGACAGCGTCGTTCAGGTAACCATGACCGACTTGGCGGCCGAGTAGCCGCTGGTCGCGCCCGACCCCGTGTCGTGCAGCCGGGAACGGAACGAGTAGGCCCCGGGGGCGAAGCCAGTTGAGTCCCATGGCACCCTCTTCGCGGTCACGTTCAGCATCCAGTTCTGGAAATTCCCTCCCGGGTCCTTTCTCTGGATGTCGTACACGAACCCAGTCGGGGCGTTGACGGTAGCCACCGTGATGTTGAAGTTCGTGCCGACCGGACCCGACGGCGGGCTCGCCTTGATTCTTACGGAAACCGTTCCCACCATCCCCAGGCCCTGGTGGAAGGTGCAGTGGTACTTGTACTTACCCCCCGCCGCGAACACGAAGTCGAATGACCCGCCGGCGCCTACGGAACCCGAGTCCCACAGCGACAGCGGGCTGTCGCCAGTCGAGGTGTGGGCGGTCGTGCTGTTGTTCATCCAGTGAACGGTGCCTCCGATCGCCAGCGTGGCCGTCTTGGGCGTGAACGCGAAGTTCGTCATCGAGACGTTGACCGTGGCTGCCAGCGCGGTGCCCTGCAGGACGAGCACGAGGAACAAGGAGAGGAACGTGGACCTTCGGACGATGCGCATCAAGCGCTCCTTTCTCTGGTGGACTCGCGAACCCAGACCCGGGACGGTACTACGGACCAGGTCGGCAGAGGGATTGGCTTCGCCACATCGGCCGCGTGGCCGATACGCAGAGGCCCGGGCCTCGGCCCGGGCCTCTGCGGGAATGCGGTTCTTCGCCTAGGGCGTCACCGTGATGGATCTGACCGGCGAGAAGAGACTCTTCGCCATGGTGTTGGCGTTGCGGAGGCGGGACTTGAACTGGTACTTGCCGGGTGGCTGGCCGGTCGAATCGAATATGAAGCTCTTCGTCCTTATCGAGAACAAGGGCTTGAACGGCTCGCCGGGGTTCTTCTGCATGATGTCGTAACGGAACGGCACCGAGGCGTCGACACTGGCCACGGTGATCGTGAACAGGGTGCCCGGGGGCCCGGATGGCGGGGTGGCACTGATCCTGACTGAGATCGTCCCAAACATGCCCAGGTCCTGGTGGAAGGTGCAGTGATAGGGGTACTTCCCCCCCGCGGTAAAGTCGAAGGTGAACGAGTCCCCCACCGCCACACTGCCCGAGTCCCACAGGAATGGGGCGTCGTCCGTCGAGGTGTGAGCCACGGCTCCATCGTTCGTCCACATCACGCTGTCACCGGCCTTGATCGTGACCGCCTGCGGCGTGAAGACGTTCTCGGTCATCGAGACGTTGGCCGTTGCGGCCGAGGCGCTGCCCACGATGAACAACACCAGGAGCAAGGAGAGCAACGTGGACCTTCGGGCGAGGCGACGCATCTGTCCTCCTCTCGATTGTGCGAACAGGAACCTATCCGAACCGGAGCCGAGTGGCTCCGGGGACCGGATCGGAGGGCGCATTCTAGGCCGGTCGGATTCCCATGACAAGAGGCATCCGGCCGGTGGTCTGGCTAACCTCGGGCCGTGGCCCACAGGATCACGCTCATCCCCGGTGACGGGATCGGACCCGAGGTGGCAGAGGCCGCCCGCCGGGTGGTCGAAGCCACGGGCGCCCGGGTGGAGTGGGACGTCCAGGAGGCCGGTGCGCCAGCGGTGGAACGGGAGGGAACGCCCCTTCCCGACCGGGTCCTCCGGTCGATCGAAAGGAACCGAACGGCCCTAAAGGGGCCGATCACCACACCGGTGGGCACGGGGTTCCGCAGCGTGAACGTAGCCCTCCGGCAGGAGCTCGACCTGTTCGCCGCGGTTCGGCCGGCCCTGTCCCTCCCCGGCGTCGCCTCCCGCCATCCTGAGGTGGACCTCGTGGTCATCAGGGAGAACACCGAGGACCTCTACGCCGGGATCGAGTTCGAGCGGGGTAGCGAGGAGCTCGGACGGCTCCGCCGGGAGCTTTGGGCCCTGGAGGGATTCGAGGTGAGGGCTGACGCCGGGGTCACCGTGAAGCCGATCAGCGTGAGCGGCACCCGCCGGATCGTGCGGTTCGCTTTCGACTACGCCCGACGAAATGGAAGGCGGTCGATCACCCTTGGGCACAAGGCGAACATCATGCGGTTCTCCGACGGTGTATTCCTGAAGACCGCAGCCCAGGAGGCGCGCTCTTACCCCGAGGTGACATTCGAGGAATGCCAGGTGGACGCGCTGGCGCTTCGCCTGGCAACCGAGCCGGAGGCCCAAGACGTGCTCCTCCTACCGAACCTCTACGGTGACATCGTGAGCGACCTGTGCGCGGGATTGGTGGGCGGCTTGGGGCTGGTTCCCGGGGCGAACTTGGGGTGGGAGTACGCGGTGTTCGAGCCGGTGCACGGGAGCGCTCCGGACATCGCCGGCAAGGGACTGGCCAATCCCATTGCCATGGTTCTGTCGGCGGCGATGATGCTCGACCACATCGGCGAGTTGGCTGCCGCGCGCTCGATCCGGGAGGCTTTGACGGCGGTACTGGCAGAGGGGTCAGTTCGGACCCGGGATCTCGGGGGGGCCGCCTCGACGAGCGTAATGGCGGAAGCCATCGCGGCAGCGACGCGAAGACTTTCGAGCCAGAGCTAGTCCCCTGACCCCCGACCGGGGGCCCGCTTCACCTGTCAGCACCCGGGTTCGCCATGGTGGCCGCAGCACCCCTTGAGCGTGACCACGCTCCTCCAGCGGTTCCGAAGTGTCAGCCGCACTTTCTCCGAGGTCGGGGCATCGTAGTCCTTCCAGTTCGTGAAGAACTGGCGGGCGTAGTCTCCGATTCCCTCGCGATCCCTGCCCATCGCGGGATCGTATCGCGAGCATCCCGGGCGGGGTGCGCTGCTTACTGGCCCGACCCTGGTTCAGGCCAGGGAGACGAGATCCAGGAGGTCCTCGCTCCAGTAGTCGACGACGCCTTCCGGCATGAAGAGCACTCGGTCCGGCTGAAGGGCCTCCACGAACTCCGTGTCGTGGCTGACCAGCACCATGGTGCCTGGCCAACCGGACAGCGCTCCGGCCACGCCGGCCCGCGACGGGGGGTCCAGGTTGTTGGTCGGCTCGTCGAGCAGCAGGAGGTTGCGCTTCCCAGCCACGAGCTGGGCGAGAGCCAGCTTCGTCTTCTCGCCGCCGGACAGCGTCCCCGCGTCCTGGAAGGCCTTGTCTCCACGCAGCTCGAACATCCCCAGGAGCGCCCGGAGCTGCTCGTCCAGCGCTCCGGACTGCCGCCGCATGTGGGAGATGACGTCCGCCCCGGGAGTGATCCCCTCGTGCTCCTGCGCGTAATGGCCCACCGAGATACCCGCGCCGAACCGAACGCTGCCCGAGTTGGGCTCCGACTCCCCAGCAAGGATCCGAAGAAGCGAGGTCTTGCCCGCCCCGTTCAGCCCCAGCACGAGCAGCCGCTCGCCCCTCCCTACGATGAAGCTGATCCCTTCGAACACCGGCGGACCGCCGTAGCTCTTCGCCAGCCCCTCGACGGTGAGCGACACCTTTCCCGAGTGGGGCGGCTGTGGGAACCGCACCTTGACCGTTCGCTGACGTCGGGGCGCGGAGATCGCCCCCCGCCTTCAGCCGCTCGACGCGAGTGTCGAGGGTCTTGGCCTTGCGGGCTCGTTTCTCCGTGGAGTGACGCATGGAGTCGGCCAGTGTGGACAGCCGCTGGATCTCTGCATGCCGCCGCGCCGCCGTCCTGGCCTGACGGGCCTCGTCCTGCCGGCGGGACTCCCGGTACTCACTGTACGTGCCCCGGTACTCCACCAGGGCTCCGTCGTCGAGGTGCAGGACCCGGGTGATCGACCGGTCGAGCAGCACGAGATCGTGGCTCACCACCAGGAGACCACCGCGATAGGTGGACAGGAACTTCATGAGCCAGGCCTTGGCGTCGTTGTCGAGGTGGTTCGTGGGCTCGTCGAGCAGGAGGAGTTCGCTCCCCCCGAAGAGGATCCGCGCCAGCTCCAGCCGGCGACGCTCCCCTCCGGACAGAACGTTCACCGGCATGTCGAGTCTGTTGGGAGCGAGTCCCAGGCCCGCGGCGATCCGACCAGCTTCGGCCTCCGCGCCGTAGCCGCCGGCATGCCGGTACTCCTCCTCCGCTCGCGAGTACCTCGCCACGTTCGAATCCGACGGCCGCCCCTCGACCGACAGCCGCAGCTTCTCAAGACGGCTGGTGGCCGCGGCCAACCCCCGCCCTTCCATGACGTGGGCGACCGCGATGATCCCCGGCTCGCCCCGCCGCAGCCCCGGGTCCTGCCGCAGATAGCCAGCGCGCCCCCGCCGGAGGACGACCCCGGCGGACGGCTCTGCCTGACCTGCCAGGACCTGGAGCAGCGTGGTCTTCCCCACGCCGTTCCGCCCGACCAGGCCCACCTTCTCGCCCGCGTGCAGGGTGAACGAGACCCCCGACACGAGCGGGAGACCACCGGCTTCGATGGCGAGACCACGAACCTGGAGCATCCTTCGAGGATAAGACAGTCTCAGCCGACCTTGGCCAGATCGGCGCACTTGGCGCGGATGCCCTCGGCAGCCTGGCGAAGCGCCGCGCGTTCGTCGTCGTTCAGGTCGAGCTCGGCGATCTCCTCCACGCCGGCTCGTCCCAGGCGCGCCGGCACGCCCACGTACACGTCATTGATCCCGTACTGGCCGGTACACCATGCGCACACGGGGAGGACCTCCTTGGTGTCCCCGGCGATGGCGTTGACCATCTGGGCGATGGCGGCAGAGGGCGCATAGTACGCGCTGCCCTTCTTGAGCAGGGCCACGATCTCGGCCCCGGCGTCCCGGGTTCGTTGGTACAGGCGCTCCAGGGTCGCCTCATCGACCAGCTCGGTCAGCGGCTTGCCCTCCACCGTGGCCTGGCGAGGCAGCGGCACCATGGCCTCACCGTGCGAGCCGAGCGTGATGGCTTCCACGCGAGACGGCGATACTTCGAGCTCCTCGGCGATGAAGTATCGAAGCCGGGAGGAGTCGAGGACGCCGGCCATGCCCATCACCCGCTGCTTGGGGAAGCCGGAGACCTCGGACGCCAGATAGGTCATCTCGTCGAGCGGGTTGGTGACCACGATGAGGATGGCGGTCGGGGAGTGCTCGGTCACCTTCCCCACCACGTCCCGAATGATCCCGGCATTCTTCCCGAGCAGGTCCATCCGGCTCATGCCGGGCTGGCGCGGGAGTCCCGCTGTGATGACGACCAGGTCCGAACCGGCGGTGTCCGCGTAGTCGTTGGTGCCCTGGAGGTTCGGCTCGAAGCCTTCGATGGGAGCCGACTCCCGCATGTCCAGGGCCAGTCCCTGTGGGAGGTCCGGGACGATGTCGACCATCACGACCTCGTCGGCCAATCCCTTCTGGACCACCCGCATGGCGGTGGTGGCCCCCACGAACCCGCTCCCCACGATGGTGACGCGCATGTCGGCTCTCCCCTCTTCAGGCGTATGGGGAGCATGCTACGGCCTGCCGGCTGGGGCGTTGCCGGGCTTGGTTACGCGCTGACCTTCAGCCCCGCCTGCTCCAGCATCAGCATGAAGTCGTGGGGCTGGGACGAGGCCCGCAGGGCGTCGTCCACGGTGACCAGCCCTTTCCCCACCATTCCCAGCAAGGACTGATCGAACGTCTGCATCCCGTAGTAGTCGCCGTCGGCGATGATCTCGTGGATCTCGGAGGTCCGGTCGGCGTCCAGGATCCGGTCGGCGATCCGGCCGTTGTTGACCATGACCTCCACGGCGGGGATCCGCCCGCCGCCGGCCCTGGGAACCAGCCGCATGCAGATGACCCCGCGGAGCACGCTGGCCAGCGTGACCCGTACCTGGTGCTGCTGATAGGGAGGGAAGAAGTCGACGATGCGGTTCATGGTCTCGACCGAATCGGTGGTGTGGAGGGTCGACAGCACGAGGTGACCGGTCTCGCCGGCAGCGAGGGCGGCCCACACCGTCTCGGCGTCACGCATCTCACCGATCAGGATGACGTCGGGGTCCTGGCGGACGACCGATCGCATCGCGGTCGCGTAGCTGTCGGTGTCCATGCCGACCTCGCGCTGGTTCACGGTCGCCATGCGGTCGGGGTGGAGAACTTCGATGGGCTCCTCGATCGTCACGATGTGCACCGATCGATTGTTGTTGATCTGGTCGATCATGCAGGCAAGGGTGGTGGTCTTTCCCGACCCCGTGGGGCCGGTCACCAGGATGAGGCCGCGCGGGGCGTCGGCGAGCTGGCTCACGACCGGCGGGAGCCCCAGCTCCTCGTAGGTCTTGCTTCCAACCCGAACCCTGCGCAGGACCAGGGTGATCGAACCCCGCTGGAAGAACACGTTGGCACGGAAGCGGCCCACCCCGGGAACGGAGAGGGCAAAGTCGGTCTCCTTCTTCTGATCCAGCCAGCCGCGGCGGTCCGGCGGCATGATCTGCTGGGCCAGCAGTTGGGTGTCCTGGGGCGTCAGCCGGCTGCCTTCGAGGCGGTGCAACTCGCCGTCAACCCGGATGATGGGAGGCGAACCAACCTTCAGGTGCAGGTCGGAGCCGTCGTGCTCCGCGAGCGTCCTGAGCAGCGCAGCGAGGTCGATGTCCTGCAAGGGCGTCCTCCGATTCCAGAGGGACCAGGTCCCATCAGGAACCATCGGCCGGGCCGGGTCCAGGCTTGAACCCCCACAGGCCTAGGTCGAGCGGCTCCGGGACGCGACCTCGAACGGCCCTGCCGCAGAGGAGGACCTCCCCGGGGGTGGCCCGGGGAGGTCAGGTCGTGCCTCTTGGAGAGAGTGAGCCCCTACAGGCTGCCCATCAAGGCGACTTCCAGCGCGTTCAGCCCCGATTGGGAGGTTTGGATCGTGTGGTGCATGTCGGGGACCAGTGTCCACGTGTAGTGATTCGTGGGGTCGAGTTGCAGGGCATCACGGTAGTCACCGGCTTGGTAGGGGCCAGGGGTGGAGTCCAGGCCTCCAATGATGTCCTCGACCCGCACCGTGGGGTAGCTGAGGTCCCGGGCGCCGGCCACGATGCTCTCCTCCCGCCACCGGAGGATCTTCGTGCGGTCCTGCCGCGTGCACGGCCCGGGATCGTTGATCTCATCGAAGTACCCGAATGACCGGTCCATCTCCGGCGTGGACCACTCGGTGAAGTTGTACTCGGGATACTCGGGGAGGCAACCCTTGTCGATGGAGCTCATAGTGGGCCCGGAAGTGGGGATAACCGCGTCCAGGAGTCCCTCCAGCCCGTAGTGGCTGAGTGCGTAAGCGATTTCCGACGATCCCCCGCTGTTCCCGGTGACGCAGAACCCGCACTGGCCGAGGCCGTGAGTGATCATCAAGGGGACATACAGGTTGTCGTGGATCCACCGCACGACGGTCGCCGGCCGGCAGGCAGCGTGGGCCTGCCCTGCGTCCTCGTGGTAGGACGCCTCGTACCACGCTCTGCTCCACCGGATCTGCACCGTGACGAACCGGTCCCGCTGACGGAGGTTCGAGAGGAACGTGCCCCCGATGCCGTCGCCGTCGTTCCACCAGCCCGTTCCCTCGACTCCCTTGAAGAAGACCACCAGCCCTCGGGGGCTCACTCCCTTCGCGGGCCCAGCTTGAGCGATCGTCCCCTTCATCTCGGCTTGCAAGTTCGCGCAGCCTCCCACCACGAACACCTTGCACCGGTAGCCAGCGATGCAGGAGGGCTGATCTAGCAGCAGCTGGAATGCCCCGATCGGCAATGGGTCACCTAGATCCGTTGCAGCCCATGACCGGGAAGTGCGCGGAGCAATGATTGCGCTGGCCACAATGGCCAAGGTCGCAGCCGCCAGCAGGCGGCGGAGGTTCGCCAGGCGAGAGCGCTTCGAAGACATCGTCGACCGTCCTTCCATCTTTTCCGGGCACCGATAGGCACCGGCCGACTGCTCGAGCGGTCTCGGGTTCCGGGTGGTCCGGGGCCGTCCGCTGGTTTGCGGTTCCCCGGGCTCGGTTCCCTGGCCTCACGCTGACCTTACAGACGGGCGTGAGCTCGGACCGTTCGGGACGTCACTCTCGGGGCGTGAACCTCAAGACGAGGGAAGGTTGGACCTCGGCATGAACAGACTGTGCCGGTCGACACGGAGCCGATGGGCTCCGGCACAGGGCCACCGTGACTGTTCCCACCGGTGGCCGCGGGCGGGTCCGACAGGGTCCGTGCGTTAGTTCACGTGGGCCGCCAGGCCACCTATGTCGGTGATCGCTATGGATCCCCGGGAGACCTTGACCGTACCGCGGTGCTCCTCCTTCTTCAGCACACGGTTCACCGTGGGACGGGTCACACCGGCTAGCCCCGCCAGATCCTCCTGGGTGAGAGGGATGAGGATCTCGGGCTCTCCTCGGTCGTACAGCTTCGACAGCGCAACCAAACGGTGCAGAACGCGAGTGTCTGCGGGCGCATACAGCGCGTCGACTAACTGGTTGGTGAGATCGATCACTCGATCAGCCAGGAAGTGGATCAGGGCGTCGTCCACGGCCGCGAGCTTCCTCCTGATCGTCGTGAGGTCGTCCACCCAAATGGCCACCGACTCTGTGGGCTCGAGAGCTATGGCCGTGCTGCTGTGGAAACGTCCGGTCGTGTGAACCGCGATGAGGCCCGCAGCCTGGCCCGAACCGAGTACGGCCACCGTGGCGACCTCGCCGAGAGGGGTCAGCAGTCGAATCCCGATTCGGCCTGATCGGATCAGGTGGACGGTCTCGGCCCTGTCGCCCTCGTGCCAGATGACCTCACGCCTCGCGAATTTCCGGGCCCGGCCACGGGCCAAGACCTGTTCGAGATCTGCCTCCTTCAGGCTCCGCAGGAGATACCACTCCACGCTGGAAAGCCCCCCTCTCTCCCCCGGAGCGTAGCCCAATGAGCGCCGAGGGAGAAGGGATGGCATTCAGTCCCCGTACTGTCTTTGCAAATACGGACGGTCCGTGTCGGGACTCACTGACAGGCTCCCGAACTCGTGGTCAGCTCGACATGCTTCCATTCCACGGGAAAGGGTGATCACCAGATGGGTTACGAGAGGAATAGCATCCCCACGGCGGTCGAGGGCGGAGCGATCCTGCACAGGCTCGCTCTTCGCTACTGGGCGGACGGGCGTCTGGCCGATGCCCTCCGTATCGAGCTTCAGGCGGCGACCGTGGTACATCGCCTGCGGCCGCGACCCAGACTACTGGCTGACATCCGCTCCACCGTTGAGGCCCTCACTCGTGAGCTGGGCGCGCGTGGCCGAAAGTCGTGACCCGGCCATTAAGAGGACGATGGGAGCTTCTCGATGACCGCGTCCGCGACCTGGCTGGTGCCCACGGCGGTGGGGTCGTCACGGGTGGCCTTCATGTCGTAGGTGACCGACTTCCCCTCAGCGATCACGGTCGCCAGCGCGGCTTCGAGCCGGGCGGCGGCATCCTCCTCGCCCAGGTGACGAAGCATGAGGACTCCGCTGAACATCATGGCCATCGGATTGACCTTGTTCTGGCCCTTGTACTTCGGCGCGCTGCCGTGGGTGGCCTCGAACACGGCGGCGTGGTCGCCGATGTTCGCTCCCGGGGCCACCCCCAGCCCGCCGATCAGCCCCGCGCACAGGTCGCTCACGATGTCCCCGTACAGGTTCGGCAGGACCAGCACGTCGTACTCCTCCGGGCGCTGCACGAGCTGCATGGAGAGGTTGTCCACGATGCGGTCTTCGAACGGGACGTCCGGGAAGCCCTCCGCGACCTCCCGGGCCGTGGATAGGAAGAGGCCGTCGGTGAACTTCATGATGTTGGCCTTGTGGACGACCGTGACCTTCTTCCGGCCGTACCTGCGGGCGTACTCGAAGGCGTAGGTCACGATCCGCCTGGTCCCGGTCACCGAGATCGGCTTGATCGAGATCCCCGAGTCCTCTCGGATCTTCCTGCCCGACAGGTCCGACAGGAAGTCGATCAGCTTCAGCGTTTCGGGCTGGCCCTGCTCGAACTCGATGCCGGCGTACAGATCCTCGTGGTTCTCCCGGCAGATCACCAGATCGACGTTCTGATAACGCGAGCGTACGCCCGGGTACCACTTGCAGGGGCGGAGGCAGCAGTAGAGGTCCAGCTCCTTGCGCAGCGCCACGTTCACGCTGCGGAATCCGGTGCCGATCGGGGTGGTGATGGGACCCTTGATGGCCACGCCGTTCTTGCGGATCGACTCGAGGACGTGCTCGGGGAGCGGCGTTCCGTACTTGTCCATCACGTCGGCCCCGGCTTCCTGGACGTCCCAGTCGAACGGGACGCCGGTCCCCTCCAGCACCCGGCGGGTGGCCTCGGAGAGCTCCGGCCCCACCCCGTCCCCGGGGATGAACGTCACCCTGTGCGTCATCGGCTCTGCCTCCTGGATCAGTCGTCCCGCGATGGTATCGGAAGCGGCTCTTCGGCCTGGTCCGGCCCCGAACCCGCAGGCTCGAGTGAACGTGACCTGTTTCGCGAGGACCCCCAGCCTCGCTCCTGAGGCCTCGTAAACCTTTCGAATCCTACGGCCGATCTATTCTGCGTGGCCGCGCCCACCACTCCCGACCCGCTTTACCAGATCGATTATTTCCTGGGCCAGAGAGGTGCCTCGCTTCACCTGTTCAAGAGAGTCGGCTACCCGGGGCGAAGGCGAGCGGAGGTGTTCGTCCTGGACGGGGAGCGATGGGTTCGCGCGTCCGGGCTCACACCGGGCCTGGCCGGTACTCCTGAGTGGGATCCCTCGGCCAGGCCGATCACCCGCGAGGAGGCACAACACCTCATGCAGAGCACGGGGTTGAGTCCCACGCAGGTCGAGGCGTTGCTGGCCAGCCAGGAGGGACAGCGAAAGTGGCCTCGGAGGGAGGGGTCCTCCATCGCGCGAGCTGGGGACGCTTCTGGTCCCCAGGGCGGGCGGCTCCGAACCTACTAGTTGGTAAACTTGGAGCCCCGGGCGGAACCGAAGCGCACAGGAGCGTGCCCGTGAGCACATTGAAAGGGCTCCAGGACATCGTCGCGGCCCAGACCGCGATCTCCGACATCGACGGCAAGCTGGGGAAGCTCTGGTACGCCGGCTATTCCATCGACGATCTGGCCGAGCATTCGTCGTTCGAGGAGGTGGTGTTCCTCGTCCACAACATCCGCCTGCCCGACCAGGCGGAGCTCGAGGAGCTCACCGAGCAGATGGTGAGCGAGCGGGAGGCCGCGGACTTCATCGTGAACCTCATGCCGACCCTCGCCGAGCAGACCTCGCCCATGTCCATGCTTCGAACGAGCGTGTCCGCCGCCTCGGCCTACGACCCGGACGGCTGGGACCAGTCTCCGGAGGCCAATTACCGCAAGGCCATCCGGCTGATCTCACTCATACCAACCTTCATCGCCTACTACGACCGGAACCGCAAAGGACTCCCCATCGTCGAGCCGAACCCGAAGCTTCCCCATGCCGCGAACTTCCTTCACATGCTGACCGGCGAGGAGCCCGAACAGCGGGCCGCCGAGATCTTCGACACGGTGTTCATCCTCTACGCCGACCACACGATGAACGCCTCGACGTTCACCGCCCGGGTGGTGGCCTCCACGCTCGCCGATATGCACTCCGCCGTGACGGCCGCCGTGGCCGCGCTGAAGGGCCCCCTGCACGGCGGGGCCAACGAGCAGGCCATGCGCATGCTGGAGGAGATCGGCGAGCCGTCCCGAGCCGAGGCGTTTGTCCGGGACCTGTTCGAAGGCAAGCAGCTGGTCATGGGGTTCGGCCACCGGGTGTACCGGAACGTGGACGACCCTCGCGCCACGATCCTCCGCCGTCTCTCCAAGGAACTCGGGGAGGCCGCCGGCGACACCCGGTGGTTCGACATCTCGGAGGCCGTGGAAAAGGTCGTCCTGGAGGAAAGGGGCCTCCGGCCGAACGTCGATTTCTATGCCGCCAGCGTGTTGCGCTATCTCGGGCTGTCGACCGACCTGTTCACGCCGATGTTCTCCGCGGCTCGGGGCGCCGGTTGGACGGCCCACATCCGGGAACAGTACTCCGACAACCGGATCATCCGACCCGATTCCGAGTACATCGGACCGCGCGACCGGCGGTGGGTCCCGCTCGAGGAGCGCGAGCGAGTGATCGCGTCTTGAGGATGGAGCGATGAGGGTCTCCGAGATCATGACGAAGGCGGCAGTGACGGATCAGTCCGACGACACCCTGGCGGAGGCCGCTCGCAAGATGTGGAAGCAACAGACGGGGTCGCTCCTGGTGATCGACGGCGACGACCTGGTCGGCATCCTGACCGAGCGGGACATCCTGAAGGCCGTGGCCACCGGGTCGAGGCTCGATGACACCCGCATCTCGGAGGTCATGTCCAAGGACGTCGTGACCGTGGGCCCCCAGACGTCGCTCAGAGAAGCCGCCAAGGTCATGGCCGACCGCTGGATCCGCCATCTCCCCGTCCTCGATGGGGGCCAACTGGTCGGCGTCATCTCTCAGCGAGACCTGGCGGGGGTGCTGGCCGGCGCCCTGAACGAGCCGGATGCCCTGACTGCGCTTGTCGAGTCGTCGGAGCTGGTCCGGGAGCGGCGGCTCAAGCGCATCGAGCACGGCACCTGGGACTGACCGCCTAGCTCCGTCCTCCGTTCGACCTGGGCTTGGGCTCCGGACCCCGCAGCACCACCAGCCTCACCAGGTAGGCGAACCCCAGTGCGAGATAGAACAGGGCCATGATCAGCACGCCGGTCCGGAACGAGAACTCGACGACGGCCGGGACGACCGCGCCGACCACCCAGGCGAGCTGGAACGCCATGTCGTAGCGGACGAACACGCGTCCGTGCGCCCCCGCGGGAGCGAAGCGCTGCATCAGGCTCTGAAACGACAGCCGTCCGAACTCGGTGGCCAGGCCTGCGAAGGCCGAGAACAGCGCGAGGACCAGCAGCCCGAACTCCGCCGCAGCGAACAGCGCCACCGCTCCCGCCGCCAACAAGGAGATGAACACCGAGGCTTCCTCCCGGAAGAACCGGGACAGGTGCGGAGCGACGACGTCGCCGAAGAATCCTCCCGCCATGGCGGCGACGGCCAGCACCCCGAACCAGTACGTGGGTTCGCCCCCGATTCGCAGTGCGAAGGCCAGCAGGAACACCAGGAAGCCGCTCGCCCCTCGCAGCGCCGCAGCCCCGGCTGCCGCGGTGGTCAGCGCCGGGATGGCCCCCATCCTCGTCACTTCGCCCTGAACGGCCGGGACCGCGGGTGTGGGGAGCCGCAGCGTCAGCAGCGTGGTCGTGGCGTAGGCGAGAGCCGCCAGGATGAGCACCCCTCGCGCCCCTCCCAACTCCAGGATGGCCACGCCTGGAACGGCCGCCACCAACCCGCCGATCACGCCGAGCCGGGACAGCCGGGCGTTGGCCGCCACCAGGCCTTCGTGAGCCGGCGCGTAGCCCATCATTAACCCGTTCCGGGTGATGACGTTGACCTTCGACAGGACCAGGAGTCCGAAGGCGAGCGGGAAGAGCAGGAGCGTGCCGAATCGCGGCGCCGCGTACAGTGCGACGACGGCCCTGCCGGCCGCGGCCAGGAAGGCGATGGCCCGGAGCCGTCCCCACCGATCGAGCAGCGGGACCAACGCCGGTGCGGCCACCGCGAGTGGAGCCATCGTGAGCAGGAGGTAGAGCGCGACCTTCAGCTTCGCCTGGCCGACCGGAACGGAGAAGAACACGGAGTCCGCCAGAGCGATGGCCACGAGGGCGTCGCCCGAGGCGCTGGACATGTGCACCAGCGCGTAGGCGGCGAGCGGATCGTGGGATTCCCACAAACGAATGAGCGGACGCGTTGCCCAACGCGGAAGGCTCCTCCACCAGACCGAGCCCTGCTCGTTCTCCAAACCGCCTCCGGGCTCAGACCGCGGCCGGCCGAGGCAAGAGCCCGGCCGCTTCGATCACTCGGCGGACCGGTCCCATCTGCCCGAGGCCCATCACGTGGATTCCCGCAATGCCCTGGATCGCCTTGAGCTTCGCCACGACCTCGACGGTGAGCCGGATGCCTTCGGCCTCGGCATCCGGGCCGGCCTCCTCCAGCAGCTCGATCAGCCGGGCCGGCACGACCACGCCCGGGAGATGCTGGTTGATGTAGCGGGCCGACTTCGGACCGCGGGCCACCGCCACCCCGGCCAGCACGAACATCCGCTCGAGGATGCCGCGGGAACGGGCGCGGTCGGCCCATTCCCCGAAGGCGTCCACGTCGAACACGATCTGCGTCTGGACGAAGTCGGCGCCGGCATCGGCTTTCTGCTCCAGCCGTTCGAACCGGTACTGCGGCGCGAGGGGCACGTCTGCTACCCCGATGAAGAATCGAGGGGGCGATTCGACGTGCGCGCCGGACAGCAGCCTGCCGTCCCGCCGGAGGCCCACGGCCAACCCGATCAGCTCCATGACCTCGAGGTCGTACACGCCCGTGGCCTGAGGGTGGTCGCCGATGCTCGGAGGATCGCCGGTCAGGCACAGCACGTTTCGCGCCCCCAGGGCCCACGCTCCCAGCAAATCGCTCGTCAGGCCGAGGCGATTCCGGTCACGGCACGTGACTTGAGCGACCGGCTCGAGGCCTGCCGCCGCCACCAGGCCCGACCCCGCCACCACCGACATGTGCGCCGACGCCGTGGGGTTGTCGGTGACGTTGGCGGCGTCCGCGTACCCCACCAACCCACGGGCCTGCGTGCTCACAGCGGAGGCGTCCGCCCCGCGTGGAGGCACAACTTCGGAGGTCACGCAGAACACGCCCTGATGGACCAGGCGCTCCATCCGGCTGTCCGAGCGAATGGTCATGCAGAGGTTCGATTTGCCATTCGGTCGGCCGCCCGTTCGGCTGCGGTCGCCACGTTGGCCATCAGCATGGCGACCGTCATTGGTCCGACGCCGCCGGGCACCGGGGTGATCGCCGCCGCGACCTTCGATACCTGATCGAAGTCGACGTCGCCGACCAGCCTCCCGTCAGGACCCTTGTTGGTTCCCACGTCGATGACGACAACGCCGGGCGTGACCATGTCGGCGGTGACGGCCCTGGGGATGCCCGCCGCGACGACCAGGATCTCGGCCCTCCTCGTCTCGAGGGCGAGGTCCTTGGTCCCCGTGTGGCAGAGGGTGACGGTGGCATTCAGGCCGGGCGCCTTGAGGGACAGGAGGATCGAAAGCGGCCGGCCCACCAGGCTGGACCGCCCCACCACGACGACCCGGCGACCTTCCACCTCGATCCCCTCTCGGTGGAGGAGCTCCACCACGCCTGCCGGCGTGGCGGGCACGAACCGTGGCCGGCCCATCGTGAGCCGACCCTGGTTGAGAGGATGCAACCCGTCCACGTCCTTCTCGAGATCGATCGCCTCCTGCAGCTCCAAGATGTCGATCGGTGACTCCGGGGGGAGCGGACTTTGCACGATCACCCCGTGGACGTGCGGGTCGGTATTCAGCTTCTCGATGATCGCCAGGGCCTCCTCCGCGGGAGCCCTCGCGGGGAGCAAGTGATCGAAGGCCGCCATGCCGGCTTCAGCTGCGGCCCGGTACTTCATACCCACGTAGAGCTTGGAGGCCGGGTCTTCCCCGAACAGCAGATCGACGAATCCGGGGGTGACGCCGCGCGCTGCGAGCCGCCGGACCCGTTCGGCCACCTCGGCCCGGACTTCGGCGGCGATCTTCTTCCCGTCGATGATGGTGGCGGTCATCGCCACCACTCTAGCGGGCGGTCAGTGGCGGAAGTGACGCCGCCCGGTGAGCACCATCGCAAGGCCGTGCTCCTCGGCCGCTCCGATGACCTCATCGTCCCGGATCGAGCCGCCCGGCTGGATGATGGCGGCCACGCCGGCTTGTGCGGCCCGGTCCACCCCGTCGCGGAACGGGAAGAAGGCGTCCGAGGCCAGGCTCGTTTCCTTCCCTCGCTCTCCGGCCTGACGAGCCGCGATATCGACCGAAGTCAAGCGGTTCATCTGGCCGGCCCCGATGCCGACCGTCGCCCGGTCCTTCGCCAGGACGATGGCGTTCGACTTCACCCGGGCCGCCACGGTCCAGGCGAACAGGAGGTCGTTCCACTGGCCCTCTGTCGGCTCGACACTCGTCACCACCTTCATGTCAGACCCGCCCTCTACCATGACGTCCATGTCCTGCACGAGGGCTCCCCCGTCGAGGATCCGAACGTCGAGGCCCCCCGGCGCGGCGAGGGAGGCGCGAACCACTCTGAGGTTCCTCTTCTGCGCGTAGGCAGCCAGCGCGCCCGCAGAGAACCCCGGAGCGATCACCACTTCGGTGAACACGCCGGCCATGGCACGGGCGGCGTCCTCGTCCGCTTCCGAGTTGAAAGCGACGATCCCGCCGAACGCCGAGACGCGGTCGCTCTCGAGCGCCCGCTCGTATGCCGCTGCCGGAGTGTCCGCCAGCGCGACGCCACAAGGATTGTGATGCTTCACGATCACGGCCGCCGGCTCGTCGAACATCGAGGCGAGTGCCCGGGCGGCCTCAGCGTCCAGCCAGTTGTTGAAGGACATCTCCTTCCCTTGCAGGATTTCCGCGCCGCCCAGGGGTGGTGCGTTGCCTTCGGAAACGTACAGCGCCCCCCGCTGCTGGGGGTTCTCGCCGTAGCGGAGCTCCGACCGCCGCTCCAGGAGAAGGGCCAGCCGTTCCGGGAGCGCCTCCTCCCCATCCGAAGGCGAGGTCGCCGCTCCCGAGAACCACCCGGCGACAGCGGCCTCGTACGCCGCGGTATGGGCGAACGCCCGCCGGGCGAGCTCGATCCTGGTCGGACGGGAGAGACCACCCTGGCGTCCGATCTCTTCGATCACCCGCGGGTAGTCGGCCGCGTCAGTCACCACTCCCACGGACTCGAAGTTCTTCGCGGCGGCACGCACCATCGCCGGGCCCCCGATGTCGATCTCTTCGATGGTCTGATCGAAGGACGCTCCCCGGGAGACGGCCTCCCGGAACGGATAGAGGTTCACCACGACCAGGTCGAAGGGCTGGATGGCCTGCGCTTCGAGCTCGCGGAGGTGCGCCTGGCTGCGCTTGTCGGCCAGGATCCCAGCGTGGATGCGCGGATGGAGGGTCTTGACCCGGCCGCCGAGCATCTCGGGGAACCCGGTCACCTCTGAGACCGGCGTGACGGCGACACCCGCCTCCCGGAGGACCCGCGCCGTGTTGCCGGTGGAGACGACTTCGACACCTAGACCGGCCAGGGCTCGCCCCAGTTCCACCACGCCGGCCTTGTCCGAGACGGAGACGAGGGCCCGACGGACCGGAACCGCTTCGGTCACTCCTTCGGTCCCGCCCCGACCGTTTCCTCGTCCTCGCCCAGAACGTGGACCAAGCGGCCCTCGAGCTTCAGGCGACCTTCCACCAGAAGCCGGGCGGCCCGCGGGAACAGGCGGTGCTCGACCTCCTGGATGCGCAGGTGCAGCGATCCCTCGTCGTCATCGGGAAGGATCAGGACCGGCTCTTGCAAGACCGTGGGGCCGTGGTCCACCTCCTCGTCGACGAGGTGCACGGTGGCCCCAGTGACTTTCGCCCCCCAGTCCAGCGCGTCGCGCACGGCGTGGCCGCCCGGGAAGGCGGGGAGCAGGGAGGGGTGGACGTTCAGGATCCGGTCACGGAAGGCCCGCACCGTGTCGGGGCCGAGGATCCGCATGTAGCCGGCCAGCATGACGTACTCGATGGCCTCTTCCTCCAGGAGCGTCCTGAGAGCCCGATCGAAGGCCTCTCGGGACGGGTAGTGTGCCGGGTCCAACGCCACCGGCTTGACGCCCCGGGCCCGGGCCCGGCCCAGGGCGCTCACCCCCTGCTTGTCGGCCACCACCAGCACGATGCACGGGCCGATCCGCGGATCGTCCAGGAGCGCTTGAAGGTTGGTGCCGGCGCCCGAGGCGAGCACCGCGATCCGCGCATCCACGAGAACGGACGGTATTCGGCGTCCGGCGAGGATGTCAATTCCACCCGTCCAGAAGGAGAGAAAAGGACGGGCTCGGCCCCAGGTCGAACGCGTACGCTAGCCCTGTGCCGGATCCTGAGGAGCTGACCGGGGTAAGGCCCGGCCGATGCGCCAATCATCCGGCGGTGGCTCTGGTGGGCACCTGCGAGCTGTGCGGGCGCGCCCTATGCATCGCGTGCGCGGTCCCGGTGCGAGGGCGTCTCCTCGGGCCCGAGTGCCTTTCCACGATCCTCGAGGACGTGCCGGCTCCCCAGCCGCCCTCCCGCCCGGTGCACCCCAGCGGGGACCGCCTTGCCCTCGTAGGGTTCGCCATGGTGGTCGTCCTGTCAGCCTTCCCCTGGTCCCGGTTCGGTGACAGCTCGCGCTACTTCGGAGCTTGGACCCTTCACTGGTCGCTGCTCGCCGCGGTGGCAGGCTTCGGGGGGCTGGCCGCCGCCCTGATCGGCCGATATCGATCCATCGACCCCCGAGTGGAGACCGCTGTGTTTGCGTTCTTCGCGATCGTCGTCGCCGTTGCGGCCATGCTCCATTACCGGCGCCCGCCCCTGCTTTCCGATGCGACCATCTGGCCCCTGCTCGCGGTGGCCGCGGCTGCGCTGGCCGCGGCGGGAGCCGCGGTGAAGCTCTTCGCGCTCCTCAGCATCCGCCGCTCCCCCGGCTGACCTGCCCGAACCGCCCCCTGCCGCTTGCTTGATTCGGGCCCGGCGCGGGAACACAATCCGGCCTGCGGCGACCTACCCCAGGCGGCCGAGAAGATCCGAAAGGAGCAGCCGTGTCCCAGCGCCCGTCGTTCAGGCTCGCCAGGCTCTCGGCGGCCGACCGGATCCTGGTGGGGGGGTCGTTGCTGCTGCTCATCGACTCTTTCCTCCACTGGCAGGCCGGCCTCAACGCGTGGGGAGGAAGCGCCGCCTTCGCCGGGATACTGATGGCCCTGTTCGCCCTGACGCTGCTGGTCGGCGAAGTCTTGGCCGCCGTCCACGTGGCCATGCCGGCCGGCGTCTCGGTGTCGGCGGTCACCGCGGGGCTCACCGTGGGCACGGTGCTGTTCGGGATCATCAAGTTCCTGTTCGTCGTCGCGAACCACCCGAGAGCGGCCGCCTGGATCGGCCTCGTCTTGATGGTCGTGGTGGCGTACGGCGGCTACACGAAGATGCGGGCGGAGCGGATCGGCCCGACGTCCTCCGGGTTCGCCGGCTGACGTACCGAGACCTCAGGAGCTCACCGGGGTCCGGCAGCCCAGGCCTGAGCCCTGGGCGGGAGGTCGATCCGAACGGGCGGCACCAGCGGTAACCTCCGCGCCTCCCACAGGGCTCCGATCGCTCCCCCCACCACACCCCACAGGAGCGCCACCAGGAACGTGCTCGCCAGCGCGGGCCCCACTCTTGCGTGGATCGCGCCGGGCGCGCCCGGGAAGGCCTGTCCAAAGCTGCTGGCCTTGGCCGTGATCGTGGAGAGGACGGCCACGGCCAAGGCCAGCAGGGCGTAGGCCAGCCCGGCCAGAGCTCCCACGCCGGCGGCCTCCTGCTTCGTTCCCGCACCGGCCCGCCGGGCGGCGATGGCACCGCCTACGAGCACGGCGACGAGGGGCGCCAGCAGGAACAGGAAGTACCCGGAGGGCGGGCTGGGCAAGTTCGGGGAGGGGGTCGTGATCCCCGCGATGGCTTGCGTCGTCGGGAACTGACTGTAAGAGAGGAAGCAGAAGGAGCCGCCGAAGCCGAAGACGCCGCCCGAAACCTCCAGGCACGAACCCATGGCGGGGAAGAGGACCCATGCGGCCATGTTGGGCAGCACGAGCAGCGTCCCGAGGATCACGCTGGCGCCCCGCAGGAAACTCTGGTCGAAGGGGCGGAAGTAGTCCCTGGCCACGTCGGGGGCGAACGGCGTGAGGAGCATCAAGCCGACGAACGAGAGGATCAGGCCGACGGCCACCATCCAGGTCCCCCCCGCCGCGGCCGCCCGCAGGCGCATCCCCCAGGGGGTGGCCATGACGCCGGTGGGGGCAGCCGATCGGAATCCGCCCAGGAACCCGGCAACGGCCGCCAGCCCGAGCGGCCACAGCACCGCCCCAACATAGGACGGGTGCGCGGCAGGGAAACCCGTGGACGCCTGGCTCTGAGGCACCCGGTCGACGAAGGCCAGCCCGAAGCACAGGGCGGCGTAGGGCAGGGCCACCTTGGCCCCTTGGATGCCACGAGCCACCGACGAGCCGCCGGCCCGGTTGGCGATGGCCCGGCCGGTGAGGGCGAGCAGCCACAGCGCCACCAGCGTTCCGGTCAGCATCGCCAAGGCCACGGTGACGTTGGCCCCGATCCCGCCGAACGCTGCTCCGCCGAACCGAAGACCGACGTGATGGAACGCATAGAACACGAACCCCCCGAACCGGGCGGTGCTCGCGATCGAGGGGCGGGCCTGGTCTTCGGCCGCATACAGCAGGAACGCCAGCGCCTCGCCGATCACCCCGAGGACGAGGATCGTTCCGACGGCGCCGAGCAGGGCCTGCTTCCATCCAGCGGTCGCGCTCGCCGCTGTGAGCGAAGGACCCGGCGTCCCCGGGCCCGGCCCACCCCCGACCTGTTCTCCTCTCGGTTCGCCCTCCTCGAACCTCGGAGGGGCGAGGGGCGGGGGCTCGGGGTCGGTGGGTGGGGGCTGGGGAGGCCACGGCCCGGGCGGTGGCTGCGGAGGTTGGGGAACCGGCGGTTGTGGCTGAGGGAAGGGTGGTTCCGGTCGTGGAGGGGGCTGGGGCGGAGGCTGCGGCTGCGGGGGCTGCGGAGGCTGCGGAGGCTGCGGTCCGGGTTCTCGCCCTTCGCTTCCGGACCCCGGTTCGCGCCCCGACCCCGGTCGCTGGTCCATGCCCCTCCCCCTTTCGATGTGCCGGGATGGTGGGAGCTTAGGTCACGGACCGGGCCGGAGCCAGCAGCGGCACGGCGTATCGGTGGGCGCCGTCAGCCCTCGAGCGCCCCCTGCATGATCTCGGCCACCTCCGCCGGATTGCGGCCCACGCGAACGCCGACCGCCTCGAACGCATCGGCTTTGGCCTGAGCGGTGCCGGACGACCCGGTGATGATCGCGCCGGCGTGTCCCATCCTTTTGCCCGGTGGCGCGCTGAACCCGGCCACGTACGCGATCACAGGCTTGGTGATGCGCTCGGAGATGAACCGGGCAGCCCGTTCCTCGTCGTCCCCGCCGATCTCGCCGATCACCACGATGGCCTCTGTGTGCGGATCGTCCTCGAAGAGGGCGAGCGCCTCGACGAACCCGATCCCGTGGACGGGGTCGCCTCCGATGCCCACGCACGTCGATTGTCCGATCCCCCGCTGGGTCAGCTCGTGGACGATCTGGTAGGTGAGCGTGCCCGACCGGGAGATCAGGCCGACCGGTCCGGGCCGGCAGATCTCCCCCGGGATGATCCCCACGTTGGCCTTGCCCGGCGAGATGACTCCCGGGCAGTTCGGCCCCACCAGGACGAGACCCCCATTCCTGCCCAGGTAGTTGACGACGCGAGCCATGTCCTGGACGGGGATGCCCTCGGTGACGCAGACGACCAGCGGCAGCGCGGCGGCTTCGAGGACGGCGTCCCCGGCGAACCGAGCGGGGACGAAGACCAGCGAGGTGTTCGCCTCGGTCGCCTCGGCCGCCTCGGCCACCGTGTCGAAGACGGGGACGCCTTCCACCGATTCGCCGCCCTTCCCCGGCGTCACGCCGGCGACCACGTTGGTCCCGTAGGAACGATTCCGAAGGGTATGGAACGCGCCCTCCTTGCCGGTGATCCCCTGGACCACGAGCCGGGTCCCCTCGTCGATGAGGATGGCCATCGCTAACGAGCCTCCTGCGTGGCGTGAGCCACCTCGACGGCCTTGCGCGCGGCTTCCAGCATGGTGGCGGCCGGGACGATGGCCGGGTGCGCGGCCTCGCGCAGGATCCGCCGGCCTTCCTCCGCGTTGGTGCCGTCGAGCCGCACCACGATCGGGACGCGCGCTTCCACGCGCGTCAGCGCCTCCAGGATGCCCTGAGCCACCAGCTCGCCGCGGGTGATCCCGCCGAAGATGTTCACCATGACCGAACGCACGGCGGGGTCCGACAGCACGACCTCGAGCGAGGTGGCCATGGCATCGGCGCTGGCCCCGCCCCCCACGTCGAGGAAGTTCGCCGGTCTCCCGCCGGCCTGGGTCACGACGTCCAGGGTGGACATCACGAGGCCGGCCCCGTTCCCGATGATCCCGACCTCGCCGTCGAGCTTCACGTACTGAAGCCCCTTCTTGTTGGCCCGGGCCTGGGTCGGGTCGACGGGGAACGTCGAACGGAGAGCCGCCAGCTCGGGCTGGCGGAACAACGCGTTGTCGTCGATGGTGACCTTTGCGTCGAGGGCAACCACGACGCCATCCTTCAACAGGCACAGCGGGTTGATCTCCACGAGCGTGGCGTCGGCGGCCTCCACCACCTCGTACATCCTTCGCAGCATCTCCGCGGCGCCGTCCTTCGCGTCAGGGGGAAGGTGACCGACCAGGTACCGGACCTGATAGTCCTTGATGCCCAGCACGGGGTCGACGTGGGCCCGCCTGATCGCGGCGGGCCGCTCGCGGGCGATCTCCTCGATGTCCATGCCGCCCTCGGAGGACACCATGGCCAGATACTTCGCGGAGCTCCGGTCGAGCGTGATCGCTGCGTAGAACTGCTCCGCGATGTCGACCAGTCGCTCGATGAGGACCCTCGTCACCGGCGTTCCCCCGAAGCCTCCGTCCAGGATCCTTCGGGCGGCGGCCCCGGCCTCCTCAGCGCTCTCCACCAGGGCGATGCCGCCTCCTTTCCCCCTGCCTCCGATCTGGACCTGGGCCTTCACCGCCACCCGCCCACCGAGCCTCTCGGCGACTCGGCGAGCCTCCTCAGCGGACGCGGCCACGGACCCGTCGACGAGGCGAATGCCGTGGCGGGCGAACAGGTCCTTCCCCTGGTGCTCGAAGAGATCCACCGGTCAGCTGGCCTTCTTGGCGAGCCGCGCCCGAAGCCAGCTCACGATGGCGGACGTCGGGGCACCGGGGGTGAAGATCTCTTCGATCCCCCGCTCCTTCAGCTTGGGGATGTCGTCCCTCGGGATGATCCCTCCGCCGAAGACGACCACGTCGTCGGCGCCTTGCTCCTCAAGGAGCTGCACCACGCGAGGAAAAAGCGTCATGTGCGCCCCCGAGTGGCAGGACAGCCCGACCGCGTCCGCGTCCTCCTGGATGGCGGTCTCGGCGATCTGCTCGGGGGTCTGGTGCAGCCCCGTGTAGATGACCTCGTAGCCGGCGTCGCGAAGGGCTCTGGCAACGATCTTGGCGCCACGGTCGTGCCCGTCCAACCCTGGCTTGGCGATGACGATCCGGTAGGTCTCGGTCACTTCAGACGGGAATCCTATACTCGGCGTCGGCGATGCCCCCTCGACGCATCCGTTTCCGACCACCGGGCGTCAAGCCGTGGACCAGGATCGGCCGGCTCGGCCCCTTCCGGAGGCGATTGGGGCTGGCGTGGGTGATCGCGCCGCTCGTGCTCGGCGTGGCGGTGGTGGTGGCGGGACTGCTGCTCCTGCGGGGCTGAGCCCGGCGAGCCCTTCGAACCGGATTCCCCTGACCTAGCGCTTCGCCAGCGGAGCGTAAGCCAGCAGCAGGCGCTTCTCCCCGACCTCCTGGAAGGCGATGGTGGCCTCCGCGCGCTCCCCCGCTCCCGAGATCGACACGACCACGCCCTCGCCCCACCGGTCGTGGACAACGGTGTCGCCGGCGGCGACCGCGAGCGGCGACCGGCCGGGGCCGCTGCCGTTCTGCCCGGTCACCGGCTCACCCTCCACCGAGTGCACAAGGTTCGCCGGGATCTCCGACAGGAACCGCGACGCCGGGTTGTAGTTCGATCCCCCGAACAGGGACCGGCTCCACGCATGGGTCAGGTACAGGCGCTGGCGGGCCCGGGTGATCCCCACGTAGGCCAAGCGTCGTTCCTCTTCCAGCTCCGCGGCGTCGCCCATCGACCGGTAGTGGGGGAACACCCCGTCCTCCATGCCGGCGATGAACACGACTCCGAACTCGAGACCCTTGGCGTTGTGCAGGGTCATGAGGGTGATGGCCGGGTCCTCCGCCTCGTATTCGTCCTGCTCGGTGAACAGCGCGATCTGCTCGAGGAAGTCCGCCAGCGTGCCGTCGGGCTGACGACTCTCGAACTCCCTGGCCACCCCGACCAGCTCCTTCAGGTTCTCCACCCGACCCATGGCTTCGACGGTTCGTTCGGCCTCCAGCTCGACCAGGTAGCCCGATTCCGTGAACGCGGCCTCCACCATGGCGGCAGGGCCAGTCCCGTCCGCGGCCAGGACGTTCAGGGCATCGATCACCTGGACGAAGGCTGCCACGGCGCCCTTGGCCCGCGGGCCCAGCGTGGAGATCTCATCGGCCCGCCGGGCGGCCTCCATGAAGGCGAGGTCCTCGTCGGCGGCGAAGCGCTCGGTGGCGGCCACGGTGGCCTCGCCGATCCCGCGCTTCGGAGTGTTGACGATCCGGCGGATGCTGATCAGATCCCCCGGGTTCACCACGGCTCGCAGGTAGCCGAGGATGTCCTTGATCTCCTTGCGCTGGTAGAAGCGGACTCCCCCCACGATCTTGTACGGGAGCCCGGCCCGCATGAGCACGTCCTCCAGGACACGTGACTGCGCATTGGTCCGGTAGAAAACCGCGATGTCGCCGTAGCGGAATCCTTCCTCCTGGACCAGCCGCTCCACTTCGGTCGCCACGAACCACGCTTCGTCGTGCTCGTTCTCGGCACGGTGGCGGATGGCTAGCTCGCCGTGATCAGCCTCGGTCCACAGGGACTTCGGCTTGCGCTGGACGTTGTGCTCGATGAGCGCGTTGGCGAGCTGGAGGATGTTCTGCGTGGAGCGGTAGTTCTGTTCCATCACGAAGATGGCCGCGTCGGGGAAGTCGTGCTCGAAGTCGAGGAGGTTCTGGATGGTAGCCCCTCGCCACGAGTACACGCCCTGGTCGGCGTCGCCCACCACGCAGATGTTGCGATGCTTGGCCGCGAGCTGGTTGACCAAGTGGTACTGGGCCCGGTTCGTGTCCTGGTACTCGTCGATGAGGACGTAGCGGAAGCGTTCCTGATAGTGCTCGAGGATCTCGGGGTGGCCGCGGAACAGCCGGACGCTCTCCATGATGATGTCGTCGAAGTCCAGCGCTCCGGCGGACCGGAGTCGCTGCTGGTAGGCGGCGTAGATGTCGGCCACCGTCCGCTCGTAGAACGTGCTGGCCTCGGCGGCGAACTCGGCCGGCGCGATGAGGTTGTCCTTGGCCCGACCGATCACCGCCGCCACCGCCCTCGGCGGATACCGCTTGGGGTCGACGTTCATCTGCTTCTCGACGATGGCGAGGGCTCGTTCGGTGTCGCCCTCGTCGTAGATCGAGAAGTGGCTGGGCACGCCGAGGTGCGTGTGCTCCCGGCGGAGGATGCGGGCGCAGGCGGAATGGAAGGTGAGGATCCACATCCCCTTGGCGATCCGGGTCCCCAGCAGCCCTTCGACCCGCTCGGCCATCTCCTGGGCGGCCTTGTTGGTGAAGGTGATGGCCAGGATCTCGTAGGGGCTGACGCCCTTCTCCCTGATCAGGTACGCGATGCGGTGGGTGAGGGCCCGGGTCTTCCCCGACCCCGCGCCGGCCACGATCAGGACGGGCCCCTCGGTGTGCAGGACCGCTTCCCTCTGGATGGGGTTGAGGCCCTCGAGGAGCGGGGATTCAGCCGGGCGAGGCTCGGGTCTGTCGGATGCCACGGATGTGATTCTACGGGCCGGCCCGGACGGGCCGACACAGGGCGACCTCTAGGCTATTCCCATTCGATCGTGGCCGGCGGTTTCGACGAGATGTCGTAGGCAACTCGGTTCACACCGGGTACCTCGGCCACGATGCGCGAGCCCATCCTCTCCAGGACCTCGTGAGGCAACCGGGCCCAGTCCGCGGTCATGGCGTCTTCGCTGGTCACCGCCCGGACCACCACTGGGTGCTCGTAGGTTCGGCCATCGCCCATGACACCCACGCTCTGAATCGAGAGCAGGATGGCGAAAGCCTGCCACAGCTCACGTGCCAGGCCTGCACGGCGGATCTCCTCCTGCACGATCCGGTCCGCCGCGCGTACGGCGTCAAGTCGCTCCTCGGTGACTTCCCCCACGATCCGCACGGCCAGGCCGGGTCCGGGGAAGGGCTGGCGCCATACGATCTCCTCGGGAAGCCCGAGCTCCTCGCCTACCTTCCGAACCTCATCCTTGAACAGGGCCCGGAGCGGCTCCACCAGCTCGAGCTCCATGTCCGCAGGGAGGCCGCCGACGTTGTGGTGGCTCTTGATCCTCGCCGCAGTGCGCGACCCGGACTCGATCACGTCGGGGTACAGGGTGCCCTGGACCAGGAACCGAGAATCTCCGCCTGCGTCCCGCGCCAACTCCTCGAACACGCGGATGAACAACTCTCCGATGATGCGGCGCTTGTTCTCCGGATCCGTGACCCCGGCCAGCCTGGCCGCGAACAGCTCCGATCGGTCCACGTGGACGAGCGGGACGTGAAAGTGGTCGGCGAAGGTGCCCACGACCTGCTCGGCCTCGCCCTCGCGCAGCAACCCGGTGTCGACGAACACGCAGGTGAGGTTCTTCCCGATGGCCTTGTGTACGAGGAGCGCGGCCACCGCCGAGTCGACGCCGCCGGACAGCGCGCACAGCGCGTGGGCGTCGCCGACCTGGAGCCGGATCCGCTCCACGGCGCGTTCGATCACGCCGGCCGGCGTCCACTCGGGGAGCAGCCCGCAAGCCTCGTACAGGAACCGCTTCATCACGTCGAGGCCGCGCGGCGTGTGGGCGACCTCGGGATGGAACTGCACGCCGAACAGGCCCCGTCCCGGATCCTCCATGGCTGCGACCGGTGTGGATGCCGTCCGGGCGGTGACCAGGAAACCCGGAGGTGCTGCCGTCACGGTGTCGGAATGGCTCATCCATACCGTCTCCTCGGGCGGGAGGTCCGACAGCAGGACGCCGGGGTCGGTCACGAACACGGTGGTCCGTCCATACTCGCGCACGCCAGTTCGTTCGACGCGCCCCCCGAGGGCCTGGGACATCGCCTGCTGCCCGTAGCAGATACCGAGCACAGGCACTCCCATGGAGAACAGTCCAGGATCGACGGCCGGAGCTCCCGGCGCGTACACGGAGGCGGGGCCTCCCGACAGGATCAGGCCGGCCGGCCGCCGGGCTTCGAGCTCGGCGATCGAGACGTCGAACGGCACGATCTCCGAGTAGACATGGCACTCCCGGACCCGCCGGGCGATGAGCTGGGCGTACTGAGCGCCGAAGTCCAGGACCAGGACGGGGCGAGGGTCCGACATCCCGGCTCTAGTTCGCCCCCACTCGTTGCGCCACCTGCAGGGCCTTGCCCTCGGTCTTGATGGCCGGGGCCACCACCACTTCGGCCTTCTGAAACTCCTTGATCGTGGCGTAGCCGGTGGTGGCCATCGAGGTCCGCAGGGCCCCGAAGAGGTTGAGCGTCCCGTCGTTCTCGTGGGCCGGACCGACCAGGATCTCCCGGAGCGACCCGGTGCGCGAGGTCTTCACACGCGCGCCCCTGGGCAGGTCGGGGTGGAACGTGGCCATCCCCCAGTGGTAGCCGCGACCCGGCGCTTCGTACGCCTTGGCCAGGGGCGACCCGATCATCACCGCGTCGGCCCCGCAGGCGATGGCCTTGGCGATGTCCCCTCCAGTACGCATCCCACCGTCGGCGATCACGTGCACGTAGCGCCCGGTTTCGCGGAGGTGCTCCATCCTCGCTCCCGCCGCGTCCGCGATGGCCGTGGCCTGGGGGACGCCAACCCCGAGCACGCCGCGGGTGGTGCAGGCGGCTCCGGGCCCCACGCCGACCAGGACGCCGACGGCCCCGGTGCGCATGAGGTGCAAGGCCGTCTGGTAGGACGCGCACCCCCCCACGATCACAGGGATCTCGAAGTTCGCGATGAACTCCTTCAGGTTGAGGGGCTCACTCCGCGTCGAGACGTGCTCCGCAGAGACCACCGTTCCCTGAATGACCAGGATGTCCAGCTCCGCTTCGAGCACCAGCTTCGCGTAGAGGGCCACCCGCTGGGGAGTGAGGGAGGCCGCGGCTGTGACCCCACTTCCCTTGACCTCCCTGATGCGGCGGACGATCAGCTCCTCCTTGATCGGCTCGCGATACAGCTCCTGCATACGGGGAGTGGCCTTGTCGTCCGACAGGGCGGCGATCTCGTCGAGGACCGGCTCGGGATCCTCGAACCGCGTCTGGATGCCCTCGAGGTTCAGCACGGCCAGGCCCCCGCGGAGCCCGACCTCGATGGCCGAGGCCGGTGAGACCACTCCGTCCATGGCCGAGGCCATCAGCGGCAGGTCGAAGGTCCAGGCGTCGATCTCCCAGGAGATGTCGACGTCATCGGGGTCCCTGGTCCGCCGGGACGGGACGATGGCCACCTCGTCGAAGCCGTAGGCCCGCCTGCCGGTCTTGCCGATGCCGATCTCGACGTCCACTCGGGCCTCCCTCAGCGGATCAAGCGGGTCCGAAAACGCGAAACGCCCGCCCGGGGGAAGGGCAGGCGTTCCGGACTTCCATGGAGGAACGTTATCAGCCGTCAGGCCTCGAGTCGACCGAAGAGCCTGCGTGTCCCTCTCAGGTCAGGGCCCACACCACCGTGACGGAGACCTGGGCTTCCAGGGTCGGGGGAAACACCGGCGTCGGCGAAGCGATATCAGCCTTGCCCCGCTCATCGAAGATGGGGGGAGGAAGCTCCGACGACGTTTGCTCGATCGAGACGACCTGTCCGAGGTGCGCACCCGCGGCCGCTGCCAGCGCTTCGGCCTGGGACCTTGCATCCTGAACGGCCGCCGCCAGCGCGTCGGGACGGCCCTTGTTCTCGTTGCTGAGCTTGAATGTGATGCCACCGGCGAGGTTGGCCCCCGCCGACACCGCCCGATCGATGACGTGTCCCACCTTGGTGAGGTCACGAACGGTCACCTCGACCTGGTTCATCGCGATGTAGGAGTCCACGGTGCGGCCCGACGAGTCGTAGTTCGGGTTGAGGTTGATGAACGACGTGTCGATATCGCTCCGGCTGACCCCAGCAGCGACGACCGCGTTGATCGCCTTGGCCATCTTCGCCGCATTGTCGCGAAGGGCCTGGTTCGCCGTTCGGTCCTGTGTCTGAACCCCGATGGAGATCACCGCCTCATCCGGCTGAGAGCGGATGATCGCCGAGCCCGACACCTTGACGGTGCGCTGGGTGCCCGACGCGGGCGGGGTTCCCGAAGGTTGGCCGAGAGAGGGCAGGGCCAGCGTCAGGGCAATGCCGACTACCAGCCCGAGGATCCCCCACCGAAACCGAGTGCTCACGGAACCTCCTTTGAGGAAGAGGGGGTCAACCGAACCCTTCGGAGGGTTGCGTTCCCTCCTTGAGCTGCTTGGACGGGCCCGCGGCTCGGGAGGTTCCTTCGAGGATGCCGGGGCCCGCGGGGCGGCAGGTGGGTCCCGGAGGCGGCCGGCCTGGACTCAGCCGGCCTTGCTGATGATCTTGGCGATGCCGTCTCTGTCGAACGCCGTCAGAGTGGTCGTCCGGACGTTTCCCTGCGCAGCGATCTGCAGGAGCGCGGCCGTCATGGTCTCCGCGTCGGGGGCCTCGGCGATGGCAACGACGTCGTAGGCCCCAAGCGTCCAGTAGATCTCCTTGACGCTCCCTCCCTTCTGCTTGAGGACCTCGGCGAATGCGTCCGCCCGTTTCGGAGAGTCCTTGAAGCTGCGGATCCCCTGGTCGGTCCAGTTCACCAGACTCACATAGGTGGGCATAGGCCCTCCTTCTGCCGCCCCGCGCCCAGACTGTACGCCGCGCGCTTCGCGATCTCCAGGTCTCGCCCGACGATCTCCTCGGTGCGCGCGGGAGGGGCCATCTCCCCGCGAGTCTTGTCCGGAGCCCCCCCCGTGTCCAGAGACCGGCAGGGCGCTACATCAGTACGCCAGCAAGCGGTCGTGCTCCTCCACGTAACCCATCTCGCCGAGCTTGTCCAGGATGACCTGGAGCGACTCGACGGGGTCCTGGGCCATCGTGTCGATGTAGATCTCCGGGCTCTGGGGCGGCTCGTAGGGATCGTCGACGCCGGTGAAGCCCTTGATCTCGCCGGCCATCGCCTTGGCGTACAGGCCCTTCACGTCCCGGCGGGCGCACTCCTCGACCGTGGCGTGCACGAAGACTTCGACGAAGTCCCGGATCATGGCCCGGCACTGGTTCCGGGCCTCCCGGTACGGTGAGATGGCCGAGACGATGGTCGCCACCCCGTTGCGCGACAGAAGGTTTGCCACGAACCCGATCCGCAAGATGTTGGTGTCCCGGTCCTCCTTCGAGAACCCCAGGCCCTTGGAGAGGTTCGTTCGGACTACATCCCCGTCCAGCATCTCGATCTTCAGATCTCGCTTGCCGAGCTCGTGGTGGAGCATCTCGGCGAGGGTCGACTTGCCGGCCCCGGACAAGCCCGTGAACCAGACCGTGAAGCCCTTCTGCTCAGGGTGGTGCGTCACAGGAAGCTCCTTCCGTCGCTCTCGGGAAGCTGCACACCATACAGGGAAAGGATCGTAGGGCCAACGTCGATCAGTCTTAGGCCTTCCTGCCGACCCGTGGGCTGGCCCGGCGCCCCGGCCATGGCGAAGACACCCTTCCGGTCGTGGTTGGCCCCGTCCGGCCCGGTGTCGTTCTCGTAGGTGAAGATCTGGCCCGTCCCCACCTGCCCCACCGACCGCCATTCCAGGTCACCGAAGTACACGATGAGGTCGGGGGCCACGCCCCGGACCTCGGGGTAGACGTCCTGTGGCTTGTACACCCGGGTCCCGAGCGAACCGCCGTCGGGCCCGGGCATCTTCTCGAGCTTCTCCACCAGCTCGCCGCGGATCTGCTCGTACCGGGAAGGATCCACCACGCCCTGGGGCTCCCGCCCCTTCACGTTCAGGAACAACCGGCCGTAGTAGCCGCCGTCGCCCCAGGCCACCGTGTTCGGCCAGTCGATCCTCGCCGCTCCGATGGGGGTGGGGCCGTCGGGTTCGGCCTCGAACCGCAGGTAGCCCTCCCGTGCCAGCCATTCGTTGAAGCACACGCCGCCGGTCATGGGACGCGCCCCATGGTCGGACATCAACACGACGACGGTGTCCTCCGGCAGGGCCTCCAGCAGCGCGCCGACCCGCTCGTCCAGGAACCGGTAGTAGTCCTGGAACGCCGTCTGGAACCGGTTTCCCGGCCGATGCTTGGGATGGGCCGGGTCGAAGTGATGCCAGAAGACATGGTGCAGCCGGTCCGGCCCCATCTCGACCAACATGAAGAAGTCCCACGGCTTCGTGCGGGCCAGCCTGCGGGCCACCCGGAACCGCCGGTCGGTCATCTTGAAGACCTGGTCCAGGAGGACGTCCTCGCCCTTCAACCGGAAGTTCGGGATGTCGAAGATGTAGGGCTCTTGTCCGAGTTCCTCCTCGATCTCCGCCGCCAAGTCCTTCGGATGCGTGAAGGTCTCCGCGGAAGGCGGGGTCAGGAAGCACGACACCCGCCATCCCTCCACCGGCCGAGGCGGGTAGCCGGGAGGAACCCCGATCAGCAGCGACTTCATCCCCTGCTGGCCGAGGACGTCCCACACCTGGGGTTCCTTCACCGCCGCGCTGGTAGCGATGGACAGCCCTTCGTAGCTGGTGTCCTTCCGGTTCCGCATGCCATAGATGCCGAGCCGGCCGGGAGTCCTCCCGCTCATGGCGCAGGCCCAGGCCGGGATGGTGATGGGCGGCGTGACGCTGGCCAGCTCTCCGTGCATCCCGCGCTGGATCAAGGCGTTGATGTTCGGCACTTCATCGGCGAGCCGGTCGAACAGGAGCTGCGGCGTCCCGCAATCCAGACCGATCACTGCCACTCGGGGACCGTTCGTCATGACTCACGTCTCTCAGGGGGTGGGGGTCGGTATTGTACCGAGCGATGAACGCTCTCCGGCGTGCTCTGTACCTCCAGGCCGGGGTGTGGGCCATCGTCGGACTGGCGCTCGCCGTCGCTCCACGCGGCGTGCTGGTCACGCTGTTCGACCAACCGCCGCACCAGCAGTTCGCGTGGGTCCGATTGCTGGGCGTGCAGAGCGTCGGCCTGGCCCTGCTGATGGTGCTCGTCGCTCATCGAGTCGAAGAGTTGTGGTGGTGGTCGTGGGCCTTCGCCATGGCGACCGTGGCGAGCGCCGCCGTGGCCCTCCTCAACGCGGCCTTCGGCCTCGGTCCTCACGAGTCGGGCGTTCTGTGGTGGGTGTCCGCCGGGGTGGCCGTGCTGTTCTCGCTGGGGTTGCTGTACGGCCTCTTCGCGGCTTCCAGGGAGCAGCCGGCGCCCTGATCGGACCGAGAAACCGAGGGCCCGAGCCAGATCCCGCTGAGAAACGCCCCGAATCAGGTATTGACGCCAGTGGCCTTGCGCGCTAAGGCTCGTGGTATCAGGCCCTCGAGGGGGCCATGAGCGAGGCGAAGACGACAGTTCCGAACGATCGCATCGAGCTCGCCGAAAGGTTGGAGACGTCTCCCTGGACGCCCGCAGTCCTGCGATTGCTCCAAGACTGGGCAACACGAGCGGCTGCCAGCGCATCGACGCACAACCGCATTGCGGGAAAGTTGGCAAGGTACAACGTGTTGCTGGGAGTGCCAGTGGTCATGTGCTCGACCTTCGTTGGCACCAGCCTGTTCGCTACGATCCAGCACCAGGGATCGGTCCAGTTCAAGATCGGGGTTGGGATGATCAGCGTGGCCGCCGCCGTTCTGGCCAGCCTCCAGACCTTCCTCAGGTTCGCCGAGCGCGCGGAGAAGCATCGCGTCGCCGCCTCCCGCTGGGAGGCGCTTCGCAGGGAGATCGCCGAGATGATCTCCCTGCACCCAACCTACCCGGAGTCCAAGGGAGACCCCAAGAAATACCTGGACAGCCTCCGTGAGCGCATGGACAAGCTTTCGGACGAATCGCCGGCGATGGGCGAGCGGACCTGGATCCGGGCCCAGAAGCGGTTCGGGCTGAGCCTCCAGCTCCTACCGGGTGGCCCGGGGCTGGCCGTTCCCCGCTGATCCTCGACGAGCCAAGGGATCGGATGAGCTGGGCGGTTCCATGGTAAGAATTGCGCCCATGAGGCCCAGATTCCTGACCACCCTGCTGCTCGCGGTGTATATCGCGATTGGCATCATCGTGGCCAACTCGCACGACTATTTCCAAGGACTGAACGACGTGAAGGACTTCATCTCGGCGGTCCTGGCGGTCATCCTGTGGCCGCTGGTCCTGCTGAAGGTCAACCTCCACATCAAGTAGCCGCCGCACCGCAAGAACGAGGGGGCCGGATATCCGGCCCCCTCGGTCGGCTGCGCGCCCGGTCGGGGCTCAGTGCATGTGGCCGCCGCCCCCCATCGCCGCGGACTTTTCGTCCTCCTCGGGCTTCTCCGCCACGCTGGCCTCGGTGGTAAGGACCAGCCCGGCGATGGAGGCCGCGTTCTGGAGGGCCGAGCGGGTGACCTTGGCGGGGTCCATGATGCCGAACTTCAGCATGTCGCCCCACTCTCCGGCGGCCGCGTCGAACCCGAAGGCGCCGGACTCGCCGCGGATGCGCTCCACGGCCACGCCTCCCTCGAACCCGGCGTTCTCGGCGATGAGCCGAGCCGGCTCCGACAGGGCACCCCGGACGATCCATGACCCGGTCGCCTCGTCGCCGTCCAGTCCGAGCTTGCCCGGGTCGACCGACTCCTCGGCCCGGATCAGGGCCACACCGCCGCCGGGGACGATTCCTTCCTCGATGGCGGCGCGCGTCGCGGACACGGCGTCCTCGATGCGGTGCTTCTTCTCCTTGAGCTCGACCTCGGTGGCCGCACCGACCTTGATCACGGCCACCCCTCCGGCCAGCTTGGCCAGCCGCTCCTGGAGCTTCTCCCGGTCCCAATCCGAGTCGGTCTTCTCGATCTCGGCCTTGATCTGGCGGATGCGCCCCTGGATGTCCTCGGGCTTGCCCTGGCCCTCCACGATCGTCGTGTCGTCCTTGGTCACCACGACCTTCCGGGCCCGGCCCAGCATGTCGATGCTCACGTTCTCGAGCTTGGCCCCGATCTCCTCGGAGACCACCTGGCCACCGGTCAGGATGGCCATGTCCTCGAGCATCGACTTGCGACGGTCGCCGAACCCGGGGGCCTTCACGGCCACGGCCTGGAGGGTGCCCCGGATCTTGTTGACCACGAGCGTGGCCAGGGCCTCGCCCTCCACGTCCTCGGCCACGATCACCAGTGGCTTCCCGGCCTGGACGACCTTCTCCAGCAGTGGCAGGAGCTCCTGGACGCTCGAGATCTTCTTGCCGACCAACAGGATGTTCGGGTCCTCGAAGGCCGTCTCCATCCGCTCGGGGTCCGTGACGAAGTAGGGCGAGATGTAGCCCTTGTCGAACTGCATGCCCTCCACGAACTCGAGCTCGATCCCGAAGGTCTGGGACTCCTCCACCGTGATGACGCCGTCCTTGCCGACCTTCTCGAACGCCTCGGCGATCGTCTCCCCGATGGCGCGGTCGCCGGCGGAGATCGTGGCGACGTGGGCGATCTCGTCCCTGCCCTCGACGTCACGGGCCTGCTTGCCGAGGTGCTCGACGGCCGCGGCGACGCCCTTCTCGATGCCTCGCTTGAGGCCCATCGGGTTCGCCCCGGCGGCCACGTTCCTCATCCCGAGCCGGACCATGGCGCGCGCCAGGACGGTTGCGGTCGTGGTGCCGTCACCGGCCACGTCGTTGGTCTTGGTGGCCACCTCGCGGGCGAGCTGCGCCCCCATGTTCTCCCAGGGGTCGTCCAGCTCGATCTCCTTGGCGATGGTCACCCCGTCGTTGGTGATGGTGGGGGCTCCCCACTTCTTGTCGAGGACCACGTTGCGACCCCTGGGGCCGAGCGTGATGGCCACGGCGTCGGCCAGCTTGTTCACGCCCGCCTCGAGCGCCCTGCGCGCCTCCTCGTCGTACTTCAGTAGTTTTGCCGGCAATCCGATCCCCTCCCGTTACTTGCTGACGATGGCGAGGACGTCCCGGGCCGAAAGGATCAGGTAGTCGTCACCCTCGATCTTGACCTCGGTCCCGCCGTACTTCGAGTAGATGACTTTGTCCCCCACCTTCACGTCCATGGGGACCCGCTCGTCCCCGTCCTCGTTGAACCGGCCGGGGCCGACCGCGATGACCTCCCCCTCCTGGGGCCGCTCCTTGGCGGTGTCCGGGATGACCAAACCGGAGGCGGTGGTCTCCTCCTCCTCGCTGGGCCTGACCACGATCCGGTCTTCCAGCGGCTGCAGGCTGAACTTCTTGGCCATGCTCCTCCTCCTTGCGCCGACGACTTAGCACTCTGGACTTCCGAGTGCTAACAGTCTATCCAGTCGCTCGCCAGGCAGTCAATCCCGTCCCGGAGTCGCGCTTCGGACGGAATTGACCTACCGTACCCGCCGCGTATCCGAGAGGAGGCCGCCGTGGGTGTGCCCTGGAAGTTCGGCTGGATCTGGATCATCGGCCTTCTCGTCGTGGGGTCGGCGCCCCCGGCCATTGCGGACTCCGGGAGACTCGTCGAGTTCCCCGTCCCAACCCCGGCCAGCCGCCCCTACCAGATCACGGCCGGCCCCGATGGCAACCTGTGGTTCACCGAGTCGGACGCGGGGGCGATCGGGCGAATCACCCCGGACGGAGTGATCACCGAGTTCCGGATCCGGAAGGCCAGCGGGCCTTACGGGATCACCGTGGGACCGGACGGAAACATCTGGTTCGCCGAGCGATATGCGAACCTCATCGCTAAGTTCGACCCCGTCGCCGAGGAGCTGCTGGCTGAGTACACGGTGCCCACGGCCAATAGCCAGCCCTGGGACATCGCCCCGGGCCCCGACGGCAATCTGTGGTTCACCGAGGAGGACGTCGACCAGATCGGGCGCATCACCACCGATGGGGACATCGAAGAGTTCCCCAGCGGCACATGCTGCTTCCCGACCGAGATCACCGCTGGAGCCGACGGCAATCTGTGGTTCACCGAGGAGCTCGGCAGTGCAGTCGTTCGAATGACCACCTCCGGGGACGTCACCGTCTTTACAGCGCCCACGGCCCAGCTCCTGTACGGGATCGCCCTGGGCCCCGATGGCAACGTGTGGTTCACGGCCTTGGCCGGAGACCGGAAGGTCGGCAAGGTGACCCCGTCCGGCCGGATCAGGGAGTTCGCGGTCCCCGCGCAATTCACCGGAATCGCAGGGATCACAGCCGGTCCCGACGGAAACCTGTGGCTCTCCGAGAACGACGCAGGCATGATCATCGGGATGACGCCCAGCGGCCGCAAGGTAGGCAGGATCGCTGACGGCTCCTACCCCATCGGGATCACGGCCGGACCCGACGGGAACATCTGGATTGCGGAATCGCAGTCCAACGCCATCGGCCGCCTCCGGATCGACCCGGTCCGATCCGGATAGGAACCCTTCAGGCCAGGGGAAGGCTCGGGTTCGCCCCGACGTCGAGCCCTGTCCGCTCGCCGCGAGCCAGGCGGTGGTAGCCGGCGCACGCGATCATGGCCCCGTTGTCGGTGCACAGCTCGAGCGGTGGGACGAGCAGGTCCAGCCCGTTCTCCTTCGCTCGCTCCCCCATCAGGGCGCGCAGCCGCGTGTTCGCGACCACTCCACCGCCCAGCACGATGGTCTTCACGCCCTTGTCCTGGGCGGCCGAGATCGTCTTGTCCACCTGCACCTCGACCACGGCTTCCTGGAAGGACGCGGCCAGGTCCTCCGCGAGGGGCTCGTGCCCCTTGTCCCGAGCCGCCTTCACGTACCGCACCACCGCAGTCTTCAGCCCCGACAACGAGAAGTCATAGCGGTGTTCTGTGACGGCGCGAGGGAACCGGATGGCGTGAGCGTTGCCGGACTGCGCCAGCCGGTCCAGGGCCGGCCCGCCCGGGAACCCCAGCCCGATGAACCGAGCGACCTTGTCGAAAGCCTCTCCGGCCGCGTCGTCCAACGTCTGGCCCAGCAGTTCGTACGCGTGGGGCTTGGGAACGTGCACCAGCATGGTGTGCCCGCCGGAGACGATGAAGCAGACGAACGGCTCCTCCAGCGGGTCTCGCTCCAGGAAGTTCGCGTAGATGTGGCCTTCCAGGTGGTTCACCCCGATCAGGGGGACCTCCCGGGCAAGGGCCACCGCCTTGGCGGCGGCGATGCCGACCAGCAGCGCGCCCACCAGGCCGGGGCCGACGGTCACGGCCACGGCGTCGACTCGAGCGAACGTGGTGTCGGCCTCTCGAAGGGCCAGCTCGATCATCGGATTGATGGCCTCGAGGTGGGCCCGGGCCGCCTCCTCCGGCACAACCCCGCCGAAGCGCTCGTGCAGGTGAGCCTGGCTCGACAGGAGGTTCGAAAGGACGCGACGGCCGTCCTCGACGACGGCCACCGCCGTCTCGTCGCAAGAGGTCTCGATGCCCAGGACGCGCATCCGCGACGAAGCGCTAGTCGGGGCGGATCCCGTCAGGGACCTGGCTGATGATCCGTTCGAGCTGATCGTAGTAGTCGCGGCTTCGGACGTTGTCCACCCACATCACCACCGCGTCCTCGCCGGTCTCCTGGTAGTAGTTCTTGCGGATGCCCACCGGCCGGAACCCGAACTGGCTGTACAGGCGCTGGGCGCCCCAATTCGACACCCGAACCTCCAAGGAGACGGCCCGAGCCCCCATCTTGACGGCCTCTTGGACCAGCTCGTACAGGATGCGCGTGCCGATCTTGCGCCGGTGATATTCCGGATCCACGGCGATGGTGGTGACGTGGGCTTCTTCGCCGTAGCACATGATGCCCCCGTAGCCGACGGTCTCCCGGTCCATCTTGGCCACGAGGTAGCTCCGGTTGCGCAGCTCGCTCATCTCGGAGAGGAAGAGGTTTGGGCTCCACGGCCGCGGATAGACCTGCCGCTCGATGGCCATGACGCCTTTCAGGTGGCGCCGGCGCATCCGGATGATCTCGAGCTCAGCCGGTTCGTCGACCGCGATCCCAGGCGATCTGCGCATCCGATTTCCTCACATAGATCGGTTTCAGTTCGTACAGCCGGTCGAAATCCTCCCGGGTCAGGCGGGCGATGGACAGCTCCACCAACGCCGTCGCCGCCGGGAAGGCGTGAGCGGGCGAGGCGAAGCTCACATGGTTCCCCGCTTCCTCCAGCTCCCGCCGGTACGCCAGGGCCCCGTTGCCGACCATCAGGATATCTTCACGCCGGGCTTCCAGCTCTGCCGTGAGGTGGGCCGGCGATCCGACTTCGAACTCGGTCTGTCTGGCGATGCCGCCCGGCACGGGGACATAGAACGCGTAGAACACCTCGCCGCGCTTGGCGTCGATGGCGGCACCGATCAGCGTCCGGACGTAGGCGACCGAGAACGCGACGAGGTCGAGCGACGCCAAGCCGACGATCGGGACCTGGAGTGTCTGAGCCAGCGTCTTGGCGGTGGCGATCCCGACCCGCATCCCCGTGAAGAGGCCGGGACCCAGTCCGACCGCGATCCCGCCGAGCGACGACAGCGACACGTTCGACCACGCCAGCAAGTGCTCGATGGCCGGGACCACCATCTCGCCGCCGGGACGCGCGGCCGCCAGCATGGCCCCCGCCACGATGCCCTGCTCGGTGCCCAGCGCGATCGCCGTTTGCTCGGTGGAGGTCTCGATGCCCAGGACCAGCACGGATCACACCATCCAGCGCTCGAGGACCGCCGCCAGGGGTTCGATCCGCGCGGCCCACGATCGACCGTACCAGGCCACCGAAAGTCGGCGCTGCTGGCCATCCGCCGGCAAGGTCAGCTCCACCTGCAGGTGCTCGGGAGGGAGGAGCGCGTCGATGGCGTCTCCCCATTCGATGAACACGATCGCCCGGCGATCCACGAGCTCCTCGAACCCGAGGTCGAGGACGTCCTGTATGCGCTCGAGCCGGTAGACGTCCAAGTGATAGATCGGGGCTCGCCCTCGATATTCTCGGACGAGCGTGAAGGTCGGAGACAGGACCGGCTCCTCCACTCCGAGGGCGCGGGCGGCACCCTGCACGAGGGTGGTCTTCCCGGCGCCGAGGTCTCCGGTCAGGGAAATCACGTCGCCCGGACGCAAGAGCGTCGCGAGCGCCTCCCCCACCGCCCTGGTCTCCTCCGGCGATACCGTGGCGAGGTCCAAGCCCGGGCCGGTCACGGAAGTCTCAGAACAGCCCGAGCTGTTCTTCGGAACCCGCGCCGACCGGGACCGGCTCCTCCAGGATCTGCCGGATCGTCTGGAAGTCCGAACGCAGCCCGGCCATCTGCGAGCCGGCCTCTCCGCCGCCGTGCAGGACGGCCGCGGGATGGAAGGTCGGGATGACCGTCCGCCCTTCGATCGTGAAGCGCTGGCCCCGTACCCGGCTGATCGAGACCTGCTTGTCCAGGATCACCCGCGTGGCAAAGTTCCCCAGCGTGATGACGATGCGCGGCGAGACGTTCTCGATCTGGCCGGCGAGGTATGGCCGGCAGGATTCGATCTCGTCGGGGAGCGGATCGCGGTTCCCGGGAGGCCTGCATTTCACGACGTTGCAGATGTAGACGTCCTCGCGGCGGAGGCCGATCTCGGCGAGCAGACGGGTGAGCAGCTGGCCGGCCGCTCCCACGAACGGCTCGCCCTGCTTGTCCTCGTAGTAGCCCGGGCCTTCCCCTATGAACATCACGCCGGCGTCGGGGTTCCCCACGCCGAACACGACCTGCGTCCGGCCGCTGGCCAGCCGGCACCGCGTGCAGGACGAAGCCTCGTGCGCCAGCTCCTCAAGGGTCTTGGTCATGCGAGCCCCCCTTCCTTCGCCGAGGGGAAGCCCGGAACGCCTTCCGCGAGGAGCACCGCCCGCCGAATGGCCTCCCTCACCGCCTCCTCGGCCATGGACTCGAGCGTTCGGTGCTCGGCTTCCACCGGCCCGGTGGCGAGGACGAAAGCGGTGTCCCCGTCCCACATTGTATGCGCGGGGCGAATCGCCCCGGCGATGCCATCGTGGGCGGCCAGCGACAGGAGATGGGCCCTCTCCTTGGAGAGCTTCGCGTTGGTCGCCACCACGACCAGCGTCGTGTTCATTCCGGGCAGCGTTCCCTCATCCTCGGGGGGAGCCCCTGGGCCGGCTGCTTCTGGATCCTCTCCTGGTCGGGCCCCGGCCAGTACTTCGCCCTGGTCATCGACGATCTCGCCGTAGGCGTTCACCGCGGCGAGGGCGCCCACCACGAGATCGCCGTCCTCTCTCGCCGCGCTCCCCAGGCCGCCCTTCGCCGCACGCTCCATCCCGTGCAGCTTCGCCACGGTGGCGCCGGTGCCCGCCCCGACGTTCCCCTCTGCCACTTCCTCGCTCGCGGCGACACAGGCCGCATAGCCCTGCTCCGGACCGGGTCGCGCCGACACGTCTCCCACGCCGAGGTCGAACAGGACGGCGGCCGGGACGATCGGGACCCTCGCCACAAGGGTCTCGAACCCGATCCCCCGTTCCTCCAGGAAACGCATCACCCCGTCGGCGGCGGCCAGCCCGAACGCGCTCCCACCGGTCAGGAGCACGGCGTTGACCTCCTGGACGAGCGTTCCCGGGCGGAGGAGGTCGGTCTCGCGGGTGCCGGGCGCGCCTCCCCGTACCTCTCCCGATCCGACCGTCCCGGGGGGACACAGCACGACCGTGCAGCCGGTCAGGCCTGCCGGATCGGTCCAGTGGCCAACCCTGATACCCGGGACCCGCGCGATCATCGATCCGCCCCGCGCGGCTTCCGCCCGGTGCCGCGCGCTCGAGCGGGAGGCGGTCCCACCACCGGCTGCAGCGCCTCGTGGAGGAACCGCTCGACCGCGCTGTTGAACTCCGCGTGGCGCTCGAGCATCGTGCAGTGACCGGCCCCTTCGACCACGACCACCCGAGCATCCGGAAGACGGTGCCGCATGGCCGTCGCCGAGGAGGGAGGCGTCAGTCGGTCCACGTCCCCGACCACGATGAGCACGGGCACTCGGACGCATTCCATAGCGTCCCCCAGATCCATCCCGACGAGGCTCGCCAGGAGGTCGCTCCACACTTCCACGGGAGCTCTCGCTCCTACTTCGGCCACGTACTCGACCAGCGAGGGCGGGGCGTTCGGGCCGAAGTTCGCCAGGCGCGTGGCGAGGAAGGCGAGGTCCCCTCTCCCCGCCAGCGCCCTGGCTCTGATCCGGTACACGCGGTCCGGCTTCGAGGCAACCCGCGACGCGGCGGCCGCCAGGAATCGTCCGGCGTAGGCGCCGAGGCCTGCCACCATGGCCTTCACCAGGTCCGACGCCGCCGTGTTGGCCAGGACCACTGCACGGACCCGGGCGCCGAACTCCTCGGGGAACATCTGGGCGAACGACAGGACGGCCATGCCCCCCATGCTGTGGCCGATCAGGGCCACGGGGGCGTCGCCGGCCTCGGCGTCGAGGACCGCTTTCAGATCCCGCCCCAAGGCCTCCAGCGAGTAGTCACCCTGCGCGGCGGGGCCGCTCCGTCCGTGCCCTCGGTGGTCGAACAGGACGCACCGGAAGTCCTTGGAGAAGTGTGTCCACTGGTAGTGCCAGAGCGTGAGGTCGCCGCTGAACCCGTGGAGCATGACCAGCCTCGGTCGGCGGTCGGGGCCGAGCACGTTGACGGCGAGCTCCGTGCCGTCGAAGGAGACGATCCGTCGTTCGATGCCCGGGCGCTCGGCCAGATCCTCGTCGCTCTCCGGGGACGACCCGGACCGGGCCCGGCGGATGAGGTGACGGGCACCCGCATAGCCCAGGGCTCCGGCCGCCGCCGTCGCTCCCGCCCCCACCAGGACCTTGCGCGCGAGCCCAGTCCGACGCCGCGCCGGGCTGTTCCCCGGGCTCACCCCGACGCGGCCTCGTCCGCGTACTCCCTCGGCACGCGCTCGCTCACCATGCACACGATCTCGTAGTTGACCGTGCCCATCCACGCGGCGAGCTCCTCCGCCGGGATCTCTTGCCCATCCTGCCGCCCCATCAGCACCACCTCGTCGCCCGCCTCCACCGGGTCGTCGCCGCAGTCGACCATGAGCTGGTCCATGGTCACGGTACCGGCAACGGGATGCCGGCGACCGCGGATCAGGACCGCGGCCGCATCCCCGAGCACCCGACTGAAACCGTCGGCGTAGCCCACCGGCACGGTGGCGATGGTGGACTCCCGATCCAGCCGGTAACGCAGCCCGTAAGAGATCCCCTCCCCCGCCGGCACCCGCTTCACCATGGCCACGGCGCTTCGCCAGGACATCGCGGGACGAAGGTCCGCCATGCCCGCCAACGCCGGCCCCGGCACGAGGCCGTACATGCCGAGCCCGACCCGCACCAGATCGAGGTGTGCGGCAGGGTGCGCGATCGCCCCGCCGCTGTTGGCGGCGTGAAGGTAGCGGGGGCGGATGCCGGCCGCTTTCAGACGGTCGGTCTCGTCGAGGAAGCGGCGGAGTTGGATCTCGGTGAACGGGTCGTCGAGGTCCTCCGAGGTAGCGAAATGCGTCCACAGCCCTTCGAGCTCGAGGCCCGCCTCGGCCACCGCCCGCACGAACCCCAGGGTCTGCTCCGGTGGCAGTCCGACGCGATGCATGCCCGTGTCGAGCTTCACGTGCACGCCGACGGGACCGCCAACCGCCCCGGCGGCCTCCGCCAGGCGGGCCAGGCCGTCCTCCGTGTACACCGTCGGGGTCAGCCCGGCCGCGAGTGCCTCTTTCTCCGACCCTGGAGGGAGCTGCGTGAGCACCAGGACCGGGGCGTGCAGGCCGGCGTCGCGCAGCCTGATCCCTTCCTCCACCAGGGCCACGCCCAGCCAGGTCGCTCCGGCATCCAGCGCCGCCCGCGACACCTGCTCCGCGCCGTGTCCGTAGCCGTTCGCCTTGACCACGGCCAGGAATTCGGCCCGCTCCGGCTTCAGGACGCGTACGTTGTGGCGGATCGCCCCGAGGTCGACCACGGCCACCGTCGCTCGGTGCCGGATCACCTCGCCTCCATGGAGAGGGCCGAGAGCGCACCTGGGAGCCGGGCCAGCACGTCGGGAGACACCGTGCCTTCCCCCAACTCGGCCCCCGCCATCCGGCCGGCAACCCCGTGGACGTAGGCGGCGAGCACCGCGGCGTCGGCCGGAGTGAGCCCTCTGGCCAGGAACGCCGCCACCGCCCCCGTCAGGACGTCGCCGGTTCCTCCCGTGGCGAGGTAGGGGCTTCCGGTCGGGTTGACCCGGACCCGTCCGCCCGGCTCGGCAACCACCGTCCTCGAACCCTTCAACAGCACGGCGCACCGATACTCGGCCGCAGCCTTCCTGGCGTGGCCCACCCGGTCCTCCAGGACCTCGGCCGAAGACAGGCCGGTGAGCCGCCCGAACTCGCCGGCATGCGGCGTGACCGCGGCTTCGGAGCGGCGCTCGGCCAGGAGCGAGCCTCGCCCGGCGAAGGCGTTCAGCCCGTCGGCGTCCAGGACCAACGGCACCGGACTCTCGGCCACCAGCCGCCGGACCAGCTCGACCGTGGAGGGATTCGTGGTGAGCCCGGGCCCGATGGCCATGGCCTGGACGTCCTGGAGGCGCTCCAATAATGGACCGGAAGCTCCTTCCGCCACCGTTCCCTCCTCGGTCTGGGGCAGCGGCAGGAAGGTGGCCTCGGGGACTGCGGCCTGCACCACCGAGAGGATCCCTTCGGGTACCGCCACAGTGACCAGGCCGGCCCCCGCCCGATACGCGGCTCCAGCGGCCAGGGCTGCCGCCCCGGTCATGGACCTGGACCCGGCCACGACCAGGACGACGCCGGAGGCCCGCTTGTGCGAGTCGGGCGCGCGAGATGGGACGAGGCCGGCGACGTCCTCGGCCTCCACCAGCCACAGGTCGCTCCGAACCAGGTCGGGGGGGAACCCGATGTCCGCCACCTCCACCTCTCCGGCGTATTCCGCTCCCGGATGGAAGACCAGGCCCGGCTTGAGGCTGCCGAAGGTCACCGTGGCGTCGGCGTACACGGCGCCGGCCCTGACCAGACCCGTCTCTCCCTCCACTCCCGAGGGGATGTCCACGGCCACCACCGAACCGGCCGCGTCGTTGATCAGTTCGATCGCTCGGGCGAAGTCGTTCTCCGGAGCACCCCGGAACCCCATTCCGAAGACTGCGTCCACCACGACGTCGGCTCGGTCTACCTCGCGGCTCAGACGGTCTTCGCTGTACCGGTGTACCACGCCGGCGGCGCTCACGAGCCTCCGCAGCTTCGCCGCCGGCTCGCCGCGGAGCTCCGAGAGATCGGCAAGCAGGACCACCTTCACGGCCATGCCGGATCGTTCCAGGTGCCGGGCCGCGACCAGCCCATCACCGCCGTTGTTCCCCTTGCCGCACACGACCACGGCTCGCCGCCCGTAGGTCCCCCCGGCGATGGCGGCGCCGGTTCGCGCCACGGCCCGCCCGGCGTTCTCCATGAGCTCCAGGGTGGTGACCCCGCGTTTGGCGCTCTCCCTGTCCAGCTCGGCGCTCTCCGCCGGGGTCAGGATGGGGATCATCGCACCCTCTCCTTCAGGCTCGAACCGCCACACAGAACGCGGCGGCCATGCGGCGCTCGTGGGTCAGCGCGACGAGGACATCGGTCACGCCGAGCGCGTCCATTCGCGCTCGGGAGGCTCCCCGCAGGGCCAGGTGGGGGGCGCCGGTGGGGGCCCGGTCGACCCCGACGTCGTGCCAGCGCATCTCGTGGACGCCGCCCAGAGCCTTGCGGCAGGCTTCCCGCGCCGCCCACCGCGCGGCGAAGCACTCCGCCGGCGAGGCCTGGCTCTGGCAATACGAGATCTCTTCCGGAGTGAACACCCGTTCCACGAACGTTCGGTGACGATCCATCATCCGGCGTACCCGCTCCACGTCGACGAGGTCGACCCCGATGCCGACGATCTCCACGAGCGCCCGGACGTCACTCCACGGTGACGCTCTTGGCCAGGTTCCTGGGCTGGTCCACGTCGCAGCCCCGGAGCTTGGCGATGTGGTACGCGAGGAGTTGGAGGGGGACGGTCACCACCACGGGCGAGAGCAGCTCGTGGGTTCGAGGGACGAACAGCACCTGATCGACCAGGCCGGCGATCTGATCGTCGCCTTCCGTGGCCACGGCGATGACCTCCGCCCCCCGCGCCTTGACCTCCTGGATGTTCGACAGCATCTTGGCGTAGATGTGACACTCGGTGGCCACGGCCACCACCGGCGATCCCTCCTCGATCAGAGCGATGGGACCGTGTTTCAGCTCCGCCGCCGGGTAGCCCTCCGCGTGGATGTAGGAGATCTCCTTGAGCTTCAGGGCACCCTCCAGCGCCGCGGGGTACCCAGTGTGCCGTCCGATGAAGAAGAAGTCCCGCGCGTCCCGGTACCTCGGGGCCAGCTCCCGGATCTGCGGTTCCAGCTTCAGAGCCTCATCCACCTGTCCCGGCAGCGCCCGAAGGAGGTCCACGTACTCGGCGATCTCAGCCGGGTACATCGTCCCCCGGACCTGGGCCAGGTACAGCGCCAGCACATGCAGGGCCACCATCTGCGTGGTGAAGGTCTTGGTCGCGGCGACGCAGATCTCCGGTCCGGCCCGCGTGTAGAGGACCCCGTCGGCCTCCCGTGCGATGGAGGAGCCGACCGTGTTGGTGATGCCGATGACGTGCGACTGTTGATGGTGGGCGTGGCGGATGGCTTCCAGGGTGTCGATGGTCTCCCCGGACTGGGAGATGCCGAGCGTGAGCGTGTTCGCGTCGAGAACGGGGTCGCGGTAGCGGAACTCGCTGGCGATCTCGATCTCCACGGGCAGCCTCGTCCAGTGCTCGATGGCGTACTTCGCCACGAGCCCGGCGTGGAAGGCTGTCCCGCACGCCACCACGAACACCTTGTGCACGTCCTCGATCTTGGCCTCCGGCATGCGGAGGTCGTCCAGGACCAGCCGGGCCGCCCCGTCGAACCGCCCCCGGAGCGCGTCCCGGATCGCCGCGGGCTGCTCGTGGATCTCCTTCAGCATGAAGTCCTCGTAGCCGGATTTCTCCGCCGCCGCCAGGTCCCATTCCACCTCCAGGGGTTCGACCTCCACGTCGTTCCCGTCGAGGTCCGTGATCCGAACGGAGTCCGCCCGCACCTCGGCCACCTGGTTCTCCGCCAGCGGCACGAAACGGGTGGTTCGAAGCATGACCGCGGGGATGTCGGAGGCCACGAGGTTCTCCCCGTCGCCCAATCCCACGATGAGCGGGGAGGACACCTTGACCCCAACGATCACATCGGGTTCGTGGGAGGAGAGGATCACCAGCGCGAAGGCCCCGGTGAGCTGCCGGACCGCTGCGCGAACCGCATCGGCCAGGTCACCCTCAGCGCTTTCCTCGACGAGGTGGGCAACGACCTCGGTGTCGGTCTCCGAAGAGAACCGATGCCCGGACTTGATCAGCCGGTCCTTGAGCGACTGGAAGTTCTCGATTATCCCGTTGTGGATGACCGCGACGCGGCCTTCGCAATCGAGGTGCGGATGGGCGTTCTGGTCGGTCGGGCCGCCGTGGGTGGCCCACCGGGTGTGGCCGATACCCGTCCGCCCGACGGGCCGTTCGCCGACACCGAGCGCCGCCTCGAGCTCCGAGAGCTTGCCTGCCCTCTTGACCACCCGTACCACGCCATCCAGGACGGCGACCCCGGCGGAGTCGTAGCCGCGGTACTCGAGGCGGCGAAGGCCCTCCAGGAGGATGGGGAGGGCCTGGTTGGGGCCGACATAGCCCACGATGCCGCACATGAGTGTTCCAATGGTACCCCGCGGTCTTCGGGGTCAGACCAAAGACCGGCTCTAGGCCAGCGCGGTTCGGATCGCCCCGGAGAGGGCCTCGGCGTGCTTCCTGGCCTCGTCCTCGGTGGCCGCTTCGACCATCACCCGGATCACCGGCCACACCGAGTCGGCGCTCGCCAATCGGACGGCATCCTCCACGGGGATGTTCATCAGCACCTGGGGGAACTTCTGCATTGAGCCGGCGAGCTCGGCCACGGTGGCCCCGCTCCGCCTGGCGAGGGTGAGGAACTGGACGGCCGTGAGCAGCCCGTCCCCGGTGGTGGCGTGGCGAAGGAAGATCAGGTGCCCGGACTGCTCGCCCCCCAGCTCGGCCCCGTTCTGCAGCATGGCCTCCAGGACATAGCGGTCTCCCACCTTCGTCTCGATGACCCGGATCCCCGCCTCCTCCATACGCTTGCGGAAGCCGAGGTTCGCCATGACCGTGGTCACCACGGTGTCTCGAGGAAGCTGCCCGCTCTCCTTCATGGCCAGGGCGCAGGCCGCCAGGACCTGATCACCGTCGATCACGTTGCCCAGGTGATCCGCGAACATGGCGCGGTCCGCGTCACCGTCGTGGGCCACGCCGACCTCCGCACCGGCGTCGACCACGGCGAGGGCCACCACCTCCGGCACGGTCGCGCCCACCCCTTCGTTGATGTTCCATCCGTCGGGCCGATCGTTGATCGGTAGGACGGAGGCGCCGAGCCTCCGGAGGATGTCGGGTGCCACGCGTGATGCCGCTCCGTGGGCGCAGTCCACCACGACCCGCATCCAGTCGAGGGACCCTTCGGCAGTCGCCTGGAGATGGCGCACGTAACGCTCGTTGGCGTCGTCGACTCGCAGGATGCGCCCCACGCCACGTCCGGCAGGCCGGGGCCCCGAATCCTCGGTCACGATGTCCTCGATCTCCTTCTCCACCTCGTCGGCGAGTTTGTATCCGGAAGCGCCGAAGAACTTGATGCCGTTGTACTCGGAGGGGTTGTGCGAAGCGGAGATGACCGCTCCCGCCTCCGCCCCGAGGTCGGTCGTGAGAAAGGCGACGGACGGTGTGGTGCACACCCCGAGCAGGACCGCGTCACCCCCCGCCGAGCAGATGCCGGAGGTGAGGGCGGCCTCGAGGAACTCTCCGGAGGCACGCGTGTCCCTGCCGACGGCGATGTGCGGCCGGCTCACGCCGGTCTCGGCCAGCGCCGTAACCGCGGCGCGTCCGAGGCGGCAGGCGAGCTCGGCGGAAAGCTCGCGGTTGGCGATCCCCCGAACCCCGTCGGTCCCGAACAACCGTCCCATGATTCGGCTATCTTACGGACATCCCCATGTCCCCCCGGAAGTCAGTCGACCCTGCCGCAGACCTGGTGCTGGTTTTCAGTACGACGAGCATTCCCGAAGGACTACTGGTCAAAGGATTGCTGGAGTCCGAAGGCATCCCGGTCCAGCTGAAGGGGGAAAGCGAGGGACCCTACCGGATGGGGCCCGTGGATGTTTGGGTGCCGGCGGCTCTCGAGGTCCAGGCGCGCTTGATCCTGCAGGAGGCCGTCTCGGGCGATGTGGCGCCCAGGGAATGAGCCCCGGCGGAGGAAGCTTTCGAGGGCCGGACGGGTCGCTTAGCGCTTGGAGAACTGCGGCGCCTTGCGGGCCTTCTTCAGCCCGTACTTTCGCCGCTCCTTCTCCCTGGGGTCCCGGGTGAGCAGACCCTCTTTCTTGAGAGCGGGCCGGAGGCCAGGGTCGAGGTCGACCAGGGCCCTGGCGATGCCGTGGCGGAGGGCGCCGGCCTGCCCGGCGACTCCTCCCCCGTCGAGCCGGGCGATCACGTCGAACTCCTTCTCCCGCCCGGCCACCCGGAACGGGCTCGTGATCATGAGACGGTGCGAGCGGGCCGGGAAATAGTCCTCGATCGGCCGCCCGTTCAGGACGACCTGGCCGGTTCCGGGAACCAGCCGAACCCGAACCACGGCCTCCTTCCTTCTCCCGGTACCGTTTCCGTTCTGCTCGGTCTTCTCTTCTGCCACCTAGGACTCCTTCGTCGTCCTCTTTCGCCGCCGGGTGCGGGAGGGCTCCTTCGCGGTCTCGGTCGCCGCGGCTTTGGTCGCCCTCTTCGCCTTTGCTGAGGCCGGGGCGGACGAGCGGGAGCGCGGCGAGGCCTTGGCCCCCGCCCCTGCCGACGCGGTCTTCCTCGCGGAGGAAGCTCTTGCCCTGGCCGGAACGGTTCGGGGCTTCCCCCGGCGGGAAGCCCCGGCCCTGGCTGATCGGCCTCCGGTCGGGGCCGCGGCTTCGCCGGCGCCCTCCGGACTGGCCCGTGGCGAGGGCCGGGGCGGCTTGGGGGCAGGAGCCGGTGGGACCGCCGGTTTCGGCAGCCCCTCCCATTTCGGCATGCGGCCGAGCTCCAATGACTCGGGCCTTTGTGCCTTGTGGGGATGCGTAGCGCCCTCGTAGACAGCCAGCTTCTTGATCATCTGGCGGCCCAGTCGGTTCTTGGGAAGCATCCCTCGAACGGCCTTCTCGACGGCCAACGACGGCCGCTCGGCCATCAGCCTGGCGTAGCCGATGCGGCGAAGGCCGCCCGGGTACCCGGAATGGTGATAGAAGACCTTCGCCTGGTCCTTGTTCCCCGTCAGCCGCACCCCGCGGGCGTTCACCACGATCACGTGGTCGCCCGTGTCGGCGTGGGGGGCGAAGATCGGCTTGTGCTTGCCCCGGAGGATCTTGGCCACCTCCGAGGCAAGCCGGCCCAACACGGCGCCCTGGGCGTCGATCACGTACCAGCGTCGTTCGATGTCGCGCGGCTTCGGCGAAAAGGTCTTCACGGAGTACCCCAGGGAGTCACAAGAAGGCGGCCGATAGCTGGCCGACTGGGCAGTTTACCTGGGCATACAGGGGGGCGTCAAAGGCCTGCCCCGATCACCTGGCCAGTCGATGCATCCAGATAGGCCTTTCGAGCGTCCAGGTAGCGAGCGCCCCCAAGGACCGAACGAGCTGCCGCTGGGCCGGGTTCGACCCCGGCGTGGACGAGCGCGGCATGTGAGCAAAGGGACGATGCCGATGTCCAGACGACACCGAGGACCGATCCGGTCCATCCGCCGGGAGGCGGACGCCAAGCCGCCTCGGAGCTATCTGCCAGGCCGGGCCTGCCTCGTCTGTGGCACCCGACTGACCCGGTACAACCCGGCTCCGTACTGCTACTCTCACCAGTCCTCGCGCTTCGGCGCGGCGTAGGTCTCGCTCACAGATAGTCCGCGATCGTGACAAAGCGGTAGCCGCTCGCCCGGATCTGGTCGATGATCTGGGGCAGGGCATCGGCGTCCAGCGTCGAGTGGTCCTCCGGGTTCGACCCGACGTGCATGATCACGATCTCCCCGGGCTGGAGCTGGTCCAGCACCCGCCCCAGCACCAGGGACGCCGACTGACCACCCGAGGTCCCCTGCCAACCGCGCGTGTCGACCGTCCAGTTGATGGCCCCGTATCCGAGCGAGTTCACGCTGCCGATCCTGTGCTGATCGCTGGCCCCGAACGGGAACCGGAACATCGGATGGGTGTCTCGGCCCGTGGCCGCCTTGATGGCGGCAGCGCCCTTGGTGATCTCTTCCTTCACCGCGCCATCCGAGAGGGCCGTCAGATCCGGGTGGCTGTAGCTGTGGTTGCCGACCGGATACCTCGCCCCGATCTGGTCCGCGTAGCCGGGGTACGTTTCCACCCACTTGCCCGTGAGGAAGAAGGTGGCCGGCGCGCCTTTCTCCGCGAGCGTCGTAAGGATCGAGGGGACGGCGTCCGCGTTGGCGCCGGCGTCGAAGGTCAAGGCGACGACCTTCTCGGAAGTGGGGAGACTGAACCACTGCGTCCCCAGGAGGGAAGTAGGGACGCCCACGTCGACCGGGACCGGCGTGGGTGGCTGCGTCTGGGGGGGCGACGGCTTCTGCAACGGCTGCCGCGTCCTAATCGGGTAGGGGCTCGGCGAGAACCTGCCACTTGGCGTGGGTGAAGGGTCCGAGGCCGACGGTGCCGGCCGAGGAGTTGGGGCTTTCGTCTCGGCGGCCTGGGGCTGGGCGCCGCAGGCGGATGCCAGGAGCACGGCCAGGAGCGCCGGCGCCGCCAGTCGCTTCAGCGAAGGTGCCGGCCTCGAACGTTCCATGCCCGCATCGTCGCCCGGTGGAGCAACGCCCCGTTCGCCTCCGTGTAACGGTCGCGTCACGGGCGGGTGGGACTCGCCTTGCGGCGCTTCCGTCAGCGGGGTCGTCCGTACCGGACCCGAACCAGGGTGAGGCCGTGGGGAGGAGCCAGCGGCCCAGCCGCCGTCCGGCTGCGAGCGGCCAAGATCTCAGGCATCGCATCCGGTGAGAGGCGGCCATCTCCCACCCGAGCCACGGTCCCCACCAGGCTCCGGACCATCTGATGGAGGAAGCCGTCGGCCGTCGCGCGGACCTCGATCACGTCGCCGCCCGGGCGAACCGACAGGCGCCGAAGCATTCGAACCGTGCTTCCCGAGGACTGGGGAGCACGGCAGAACGACGCGAAATCATGCTCGCCCTCGAGCAGCCTGGCGGCGGCGCGCATCTCCGCCACGGAGAGACGACCCGGCCGGTGCCACACGTATCGCGCCGTGAAGGGATCCGGGACGGGCCCCGTGTCGATCCGGTAGCGGTACTCCCGCCCGGTGGCGCTTCTCCGCGCGTCGAATCCTTGGGGGGCGCGTTCGGCCGAGAGCACCACGACCTCCGGGCCCAATGTCGCGTTGACTGCCCGCTGCACCTTGGCGGGTTCGAGGTCGGCCTGGAAGGAGGCCACCTGGCCCTCGGCATGAACACCCGCATCCGTTCGGCCGGCAACGGAGAGGCGGGGGGTCTCGCCCAGCACCCGGGCCAAGACATCCTCGATCACGCCCTGCACGGTCCGAACACCGGGCTGCCTGGCCCATCCGTGGAAGTCCGTGCCGTCGTAGGCAAGGACCAGCTTGAGGGTGGCTGCACGCAGCGAGGTCGCCGACCCCCGGGGCAGTCGCTATTCCTCTTCTGCGGGAAGCAGCTCGATCAGGGCCATGGGCGCGCCGTCGCCCTGCCGGTGCCCAAGTTTCAGGATCCGCGTGTACCCACCGGTGCGTTCGGCGAAGCGAGGGGCGATCTCGGCGAAGAGCTTGTGGACCACATCCCGGTCGGGGACGGTCTTGAGGACCTGCCTCCGGGCGTGGACGTCGCCCCGCTTGGCGAAAGTGATCAAGTGCTCCGCCAGCGGGCGGAGAGCCTTCGCCTTCGCCTCGGTGGTCTGGATCCGGCCCCGATCGAACAGCTGGGCGGCAAGCGTGGCCAGGATCAGCCGCTCGTGCTGGGGCCCGGATCCCAGGCGCGGTCCCTTCTTGGGCCTCGGCAACCCGTCCTCCTACTCGGGGCGGAGCTCGAGGCCCAGCTCGTCGAGCTTGGCCTTGACCTCGTCGATGGACTTCTGTCCGAAGTTCCGTATGTCCAGGAGCTCGGCCTCGCTCTTCTGGATGAGATCACCCACGGTGTTGATGCCCTCACGCTTCAAGCAGTTGTAGGACCGAACCGACAGGTTCAGCTCTTCGATCGTCAGGGCCATGTCGCCGGTGAGCGCCGTGGTGTCCGGGGCGGGACCGACGGTCAGCCCCTGGCTCTCCGCCAGCTCGCCGAACAGGTTCACCAGCTCCGAGAGCGTGGATCCGGCCGACGCCACGGCCTCCCGTGCGGTGATGGCGCCGTTGGTCTCGACGTCCAGGATCAGCCGGTCCCGGTCGGTCATCTGCTCTACGCGGGTGTTCTCGACGGCATAGGTGACCCGGCGGACCGGCGAGAAGATCGAGTCCACGGGGATGACGCCGATGGGGTCGCGCGGGTTCTTGTTCCGCTCGGCCGCCACGTAGCCGACGCCCCGAAGGATCACCATCTCGAGCTCCAGGCTCGCCTGCCGTCCCAGCGTGGCGATGTGCTGGTCGGGGTTGAGGATCTCGACGCCTGCGGGGGGCTGGATGTCCCCCGCGGTGACCTCGGCCGGTCCCCGGGCCTTCAGGTACGCCGTGACCGGTTCCTCCACATCGGACCGGAGGACGACCTCTTTCAAGTTGAGGATGATGTCGGTGACGTCCTCGGTGACCTTCGGGATCGTCGAGAACTCGTGCAGCACGCCGTCGATGCGCACGGACGAGACCGCGGCGCCGGGGATCGAAGACAGCAGGGTCCGCCGAAGGGCGTTCCCGAGCGTGTAGCCGAAGCCCGGCTGGAGCGGTTCGATGGCGAACTTCGACCGCGTGGGCGTGATGGTTTCTTCCTGGATCTGGGGTCGAGCGACGATGAGCACGTGCGTACACCTCCCGGCGGAGGATCATCCGATTCTGCTCCGCCCTGTCTTTCTTCCCCCGACCGTTTCGGTCCGGGGGTCTTGCCCCTTGCTTACTACAGAACCGGCTAGACGCGCCGCCTCTTCCGCGGGCGACAACCGTTGTGTGGCACTGGCGTGACGTCCTGGATGCCCAGGATCTCCAGGCCGGTCGCGGCCAGTGATCTGATCGCCGTCTCGCGGCCGGAGCCAGGCCCCTTCACGAAGACGTCGATCCTGGTGAGACCGTGCTCCTGGGCCCGCCGAGCCGCCGCCTCCGCCGCGAGCTGCGCGGCGAACGGGGTGGACTTCCGGGAGCCCTTGAACCCCACGTTCCCGGCGCTGGCCCACGAGAGCGTGTTCCCCTCCAGATCGGTGATCGTCACGATCGTGTTGTTGAACGTCGACTTGATGTGGGCCTGGCCGTGCGCGACGTTCTTCTTCTCTTTCCGGCGAGGCTTCTTTGCCTTTGGATTCGCCATTGGGCTACGGCGCCTTTCTCCTCACACCGACAGTCTTCTTCGGACCTTTCCGGGTCCGCGCGTTCGTGTGGGTCCGCTGTCCTCGCACCGGGAGGTTCCGGCGGTGCCGCACCCCCTGGTAGGAGCCGATCTCGATCTTCCGCTTGATGTCCTGGGCCACGTCGCGGCGAAGGTCTCCTTCGACCTTGTAGTTGCGGTCGATCCACTCCCGGATCTTGACCACCTCTTCCTCGGTCAGGTCGCGGACCTTGCGGCCGCCGTCGATGTCCAGTCCCCGCACGGTCGCCAGCGCCCGGGTCGGCCCGATCCCGTAGATGTAGCGCAGAGCAACGTCCACCCGCTTGTCGCGGGGGAGGTCGACGCCTGCGATCCGGGCCACCCTGGTCCTCCTACCCTTGCCGCTGCTTGTGCGTGGGGTCCTTGGAGCAGATCACCATGATCCGTCCGTGCCGGCGGATGATCTTGCACTTGTCACACATCTTCTTCACCGACGGCCGAACCTTCATCTTCTTCGAACCCCCGCCCCCTACCGATACCGGTAGACGATCCGGCCCCTGGTGAGGTCGTACGGGGACAGCTCCACCAGGACCCGGTCCCCCGGCAAGATCCGGATGTAGTTCATCCGCATCTTGCCAGAGATATGAGTCAGGACCTTGTGTCCGTTATCAAGTTCAACCCGGAACATGGCGTTCGGCAGGGGCTCCACAACCGTCCCCTCGACCTCGATGGCATCCTTCTTTGCCAAGCTCCCGGATTCCTTCCGAACGCGCCAAAAGCGCCCCGGGTCACTGCCCGGAGCGACAGGGCGAGTATACGGCCCGGCCAGCACGGACGTCTACCAAGCCGGCCCGCCCTGACCGGGCGCGAGGTCACGACGCGCCCGGGGATCACCCCTCAACGGCCCCCCTGGTAGGGCCGATATCAGCAAGCGGAGCCCACTCCAGAACGGCAAAGACTGTGTCCATGCTCGAACAGCGAACCACTGAGCCTTCCGCAGCGGCCACGGCCGGCCCCCCCATCCTGCTCGTCGAGGACGACAGGGGACAGTCCCGGCTGGTCGAACGGGTGTTTCGGAAGGCCGGCGTGGCGAATCCGCTCCGCATATTCCACGAGGGAAACGGCGCGCTCGCCTACCTCGAAGGGCAGGAAGGCTACGCGGACCGGACCCGCTTCCCACTCCCGGTTCTCGTCCTGCTGGACGTCCACATCCCAGGGAGGTCCGGCCTCGAGCTGCTCACCTGGCTCCGCCAGCAGCCTGCGCTCGAACGAATCCCCGTGGTCATGCTCTCGGGCTCTTCAGAGTCGGAAGACATCGATCGGGCATTCGAGCTGGGCGCCAATTCCTACCTGGTGAAACCGGTGGCGTTCGACGCGCTCCTGGACACGGTCAGCGGGTTGGGGCTCCCGTGGATGATCCTCGGAAGGGATGGAGAGGGAGGGGATGGCTGACGGCCGGCCCCGCCGGTGGCGACCCAGCGTCTCGACCGGGTGCCTGGGAGCCGGCGTCGTCCTGACCGTCCTCTCGTACCTGTGGCCAGCAGGCGGCGGGGGCAGGGAAGCTGTCGTCACCCTCCTCGGGCTCTGCCTGCTCGGCGTCTGGGCAGGCGCGTGGATCGACCGGCGGCGGCTCCAGCAGGAGATGCGCCAGCAGGCCCTGTACGACCCCCTCACCGAGCTCCCCAACCGCACGCTGTTCCTCGACCGTGTGGACCATGCCGTCGCCGGCACCAAGCGTCGGGGCCGGCCGGTCGCCGTCCTGGCGATGGACCTCGACGGCTTCAACAGCGTGAACGACGCCTTCGGACAGGCCGCCGGAGACCGCGTCCTGGTCGAAGTGAGCCAGCGGCTCCGTGCCTGCCTCCGGTCCGCGGACACGGTTGCCCGGATGGACGGAGATGAGTTCGCCATGCTGCTCGTGGACGCCGGTATCCCGGAGGCGACGCGGGTGGCCGACCGAGTCCTCGAACGACTTGGGGCCGCGTTCCCCGTCAAGGGAGGAGAGGTGTTCGTCGACGCGAGCATCGGCATCACCCAGTTCCCCGACGGATCCAGAGACGGCAGGACGATCGTGAGCGACGCCGATGCCGCGATGTGCGCGGCCAAGGGAGCGGGAAGGCGCCGGTACGAGGTCTATCAACATGAGCGTCACGTCGCCCTTCTGAGGCAGTTCGAGCTCCTGACGGAGCTCAGGCGAGCCCTCGAACGGAGGGAGTTCGTCCTCCATTACCAGCCGGTCGTGCGCCTGGCCGATGGCCGGATCGTCGGCACGGAGGCCCTCATCCGGTGGGTGCATCCCGAGCGGGGCATGATCGCGCCGGCGGACTTCATTCCGCTCGCCGAGCAAGCCGGCCTGATCGTCGCCATGGATCGATGGGTCACGGCGGAGGCGTGCCGGCAAGCCAGAGCGTGGCAGCAGCGGTTCCCTTCCGAGCAACCCCTCGCCATCAGCGTCAACTTCTCTGCCCGGCAGCTCCTGGACCCGGATCTGCTGATTGACGTCCGGGCCGCGGTCGAGGCGTTCGGCCTCGATCCGGCCAGCCTGACGCTGGAGATCACCGAGACCGTGTTGATGCAGGACACGGAAGCGACGCTCTCGGTGCTCCGGGCGCTGAGGGGCCTGGGGGTGCGGCTGGCCATCGACGACTTCGGGATCGGGTTCTCCTCCCTGAGCTACCTTCGCCGATTGCCGGTCGACGTGGTGAAGATCGACCGATCCTTCGTGGCGGGCGTGGCCACCGGGACCGAGGAGTGGACGCTGGCCCGAGGGATCATCCGCTTGGTGCACAGCCTGGGCCTGGAGACGGTCGCCGAGGGCGTCGAACGCGCCGAGCAGCGGGCCCACCTTTTGGCACTGGGATGCCGGCTGGCGCAGGGGTACTACTTCGCCCGGCCGGCGCCGGCCGAAGCCATCACCGAACTGTTGAAGCAGGCCGACGGACGGAGCGCCTGAGTCCGGCTTCGGGCAGTCGCCCGCTACGGGGCCATCAACCCTTCCCGCAGCCAGCTTCGGAAGACCTTCACCCGGTCCTCGGGCCATCCCTCCTCGAAGGGGCTGTCACGGTTCTCCATGCGCCTCAGGATCTCGGAGATGTTCGCCTTGACGCTCTCGTAGTCCCACAGGTCGAACTTCCAATTGATCCGGGTCCGGGTGTCGTCGGAGAACAGCGGCTTGATGTCGCGCTCGAAGCTCAGCCCGACTCCCCGGGACGTCAGGGGGATCCCGGCCCGCTGGATCGCGAGCTCCAGGTCGTGGGGCTCCGAGGCCGCGGCCAGGGCCTCCTCGACCGACACGTCCCCGACCGTGATCAGCTCCAGCAGCGATTGATCGAACGTGCGCATCCCGTAGTGCTCGCCCTTGGCGATGACCTCCTCGATCTCCGCGGTGATCTCGGGCTTGACGATCCGTTCCGTGATCCGGCCGGTGTTGACGAGGATCTCCAAACAGACCACGCGCCCCCCCGCGGCGCCCGGCACGAGGCGCTGGCAGATGATGCCGCGGAGGGCGCCGGCCAGCGTCAGACGGATCTGTTGCTGCTGAAACGGAGGGAAGAAGTCCAGCAGACGGTTCACGGTCTCCTTGGCATTCACCGTGTGCAGGGTGGAGAGGACCAGATGGCCGGTCTCGGCGGCCTGCAGGGCGGCCTGAACGGTCTCCGTATCCCGCATCTCTCCGATCAGGATGACGTCGGGGTCCTGCCGGAGGGCCGCTCGCAGCGCGGTGAGGAAGCTCCGGGAGTCCTGGCCCACTTCTCGCTGGTTCACCCACGCCACCTTGTCGCCATGCAGCACCTCGATGGGGTCTTCGATGGTCACGATATGGAGCGGTCGCGTCTTGTTGATGTACTCGATCATGGCGGCGAGGGTGGTGGTCTTCCCAGAACCGGTCGGTCCGGTGACCAGGACCAGGCCCCGGGCCTCGTCGGCCAGCTTCTGCACCACCGGGGGGAGCCCCAGCTCTTCGAAGCTTGGACCGCCGGTCCGCAGCTTCCGGAAGACCATGCTGATGCCGCCCCGCTGCCGGAAGACGTTGGCCCGGAACCGGCCGACGCCCGGGACGGTGTGGGCGAAGTCCACTTCACCTTCCTCATCGAAACGCGCCTTCCGGTTGGGCGGGACGATGGTCTCGGCCAGCCGTTCGGCCTCCTGGCCTCCGAGCGGCGGGTGTTCGAGCCGGCGCAATTGGCCGCCTTCCCGGAACGCCGGCGGCGATCCCACCTTGATGTGGAGGTCGGAGCCCTCAGTGGAGGAGAGCTGACGAAGCCAGTCGACGAGCTCGACGACCGATCCGGCGGAGGCCGCTGTGCCCTCAGCCACCTGCGCCGTCCGCGTCTCCGATCACCTGATCGCCGGCGGCGGCCTCTTCCATGCCGGCTATCGCCAGTCGATTGACCTTGGCCAGGTGGGCCAGCAGCGTCTTTCGCTGCTCGGCGGTCCGGTGCAGCGCCTCGAAGCTCCTCTGCAGGTCATCTGTCCGCTGCCGGACTTTCTCCTCGAGGGCCTCGTTCTGGTCCTTGAGACGAAGGTGGAGCGACCTCGTCTCCAGGAGGTTCCGGATCCGCAACAGGGCCTCGTCGTGGTCGAATGGCTTGGTGAGGAAGTCCCGAGCCCCCATCGAGAGCGCACGCTGCCGCGCCTGCGGCGTGGCGTCCGCGGTCAGGACCAGGATGGCGAGGTAGGTCCCGTCCGGGACACGCTTTCCCAGCTCCGCCATCACCTCGAACCCGTCCATGTGGGGCATGAGCAGGTCCAACACAATGAGGTCGGGGTCGAGCTCTCCATACATGCCGACGACCTGACGCGGGTCCGTGGTCGTGGCGACGTTCCTGTACCCCGCCCGCTCGAGGATCCGCTCGAGGAGCCGGACGTTGGCTTCCTGATCGTCGACCACCAGGATCCGGGCCTCGGTCAGCTCGTCGTCAGCCCGCATGGTGGAGCTTTCGTTCCCGGAGGGCCTCCTCGACCACGTGGAGGAAGCGCTGCACGTCCAGCGGTTTGGTGAGATATGCCTTGGCTCCCGCAGACCGGAGCTTCCGAAGCTGTTCGGAGGTGGCGTCGGCGCTGATCACGAGGATCGGGATGTCCCTCGTCCGGGGATCGGATCGAAGCAGGCCGAGCAGTTCCTGTCCGTGCATGTCGGGCAGGTTGAGATCGAGCAGGATCACGTCCGGCCGATACTGCCTGGCCATGTCGAGGCCGAGGCTCCCTTGCATGGCCGAGAGCAACCTCACCCCGCGCAGGCCCGACAGGATGCGCTCGATGAGCTTGAGGTTGGCCGGGTTGTCCTCGATATGCAGGATCGTGCCCTCGCCGTTCAAGGCGGCGAGCACGAGGCCCTTCGTGCCGCCCCGCTCGAGGCGCGACTCGGGGCCTTCTGCGACCGGCAGGGACACCGAGAAGGTGCTGCCTCGGCCCGGCGCGCTGTCCACCTCCAGGGTCCCGCCCATGACCTCGACGAGGCGCTTGGAGAGGGCCAAGCCCAGGCCAGTCCCTTCGACGCCTGAGGTCTCGGCCCCCAATCGCTCGAAGGGAACGAACAGCCGGCTCATGTACTCGGGGGCGATGCCCGAGCCGTCATCGGCCACCTCGACGCGGGCCCACCCGCCGGACGCAGGCACGCATCGAACGGCGACCGATCCCCCGGGTCGGTTGTACTTCACGGCGTTGGAGAGGAGGTTGAGGAGCACCTGCTTGAGGCGCTGGCGGTCCGCCGTCACGTAGCCAGGGGAGACCGGGATCTCCGTGCCCAGCCTGACCCCACGCTCGGTCGCGAGCGGACGGATCAGGTCGACCGCGCCCAGCACGGCCTCGTCCACCGCCACAGGCTCCAGGGACAGCGCGATGCGCCCCACTTCGATGCGGGCGATGTCCAGGACCTCGTTGATCAGGTCCAGGAGATGCCGCCCACCCTTGAGGATCTGGCCGACGCTCTCCTGCTGCTCCTCGTTGAGGTTGTCCATCTCGAGGAGCTGGCCGAAGCCGAGGACAGCGTTGAGGGGTGTTCGGAGCTCATGGCTCATCCGGGACAGGAACTCGCTCTTGGCCCGATTGGCCCGCTCGGCCTCTTCCCTTGCCCGCTCGGCCTCGTTCCTGGCTCGGTGAAGCTGTTCCTCGACCTGCTTGCGTTCGGTGATGTCCGTGGCCACCGCGTAGATCAGGCGCTGCTCGACGGAGGCGGAGGCGCTCCACAGGAGCCATCGGTAGGAGCCATCCTTGCTCTGGTAGCGGTTCTCGAACGAGACCGTGACCCGACCGGCAGCCAGCCGGCCAGCCTCGGCCACGGTGGCCTCTCGGTCATCCGGGTGGACGAACTCGATGAACGGCTTGGCCCGAAGCTCGTGGATGGTCCAGCCGAGCGCCTTCTCCCAGGCCGGATTGAGATGCTTGAAGTATCCCTCGAAGTTGGCCACGCACAGCATGTCCAGCGAGAGCACGAAGAACTGATCGCGCTCGGCCTCCATCTGCTTGCGCTCGGTGACATCTCGCGCGATCCCCACGATCTGCACGACCGAGCCGTCCTTCGCCAGGGGGCTCGAGATGCTCTCCACGTTCCGCCAGCCACCGGAACTCGTCCTGATCCTGACCTGGGACGGGGGAAGCTGTTCCCCGCGAAGCATCCGGGCCACCCGGCTCCGCGACGCATCCAGATCGTCCGGATGGAGCAGGGGGGCGAAGTTCCTGCCGATCCAGTCCTCTCGCTTCCACCCGGTGATCTTCTCGAAGCCGACATTCAGGGACGTGAACATGCCATCCGGACTGAGGGTGAAGACCATGTCCGGGGCCGTCTCCACCAGCAGCCGGTACCGTTGTTCGGATTCCCGGACCGCATCCTCCATCTGCTTGTGGACAGTGATGTCCTGGGCGATCACCGAGGCCCCCACGACCTTCCCGTTTCGATCCCGCACGAACGAGCTCGTGAGCGAGACATCGCGCGGCGTACCATCTTTCGTCACGCGCACCGTCTCGAATCGCTCGACCCGCTCCCCGTCCCGGATGCGCTCGAGGTTGCGTGACACCTCTTCCTTCCGATCGGGGGGGGCGAGGATCGAGATGTCCTGGCCGACAGCCTCTTCGGCCGTGTACCAGTAGAGGCGCTCGGCCCCCACGTTCCAACTGGTGATGATTCCGTCGAGTGTGATGCCGATGATCGCGTCGTCCGAGGATTCCACGATGGCTGCGAGGCGGGCCTGGCCTTCTTCGGCCCGGGCTCGCGCCCGCAGCGCACGAGCAAGCCGGAGCAGGCCCGCTGCCAACACCAGCGCCAGGATGGCCGCCACGAGCAGAACGCCGGAGCGGAGGCTTCGTACGTCGGCCAGCGCCACCCGTTCCGGAACACTCGCGGTCACCGTCCACCCGAGATCGGGTATCGGCTCGTAGGCGGAGAGGACCCGGCCCGAAGGGCTGCCGGCAGTCGCAACGGCAGACTTGCCCTCGAGGGCCGCGGCGACGAAAGGATCGCTCCGCCGTGAGGTGAATACGTCCGCTCTTCCCGGAGAGGCCAGCACGATGCCGCGCTGATCCGTCACCGTGACCCCGATGCCCTGGGAGGACTCGTACTTGTCCACGAACCCCTGGATCTCCTCCAGTCCGTAAGCGGCTACCAAGATGGCTATTGGTTGGCCGGGCGCGTCCCCGTCGCCGGAGGCCCGGACGAAGGTGGCCACGGCCACCATCAGCGGATTGCCGGTCGCCAGGCTCTTGTAGGCCGACGACACGTACGTCCGGCCCGTGGAAGTGACTCCGCGGTACCAGTCACGGTTGGCGAAGTCCTGGCCCACTATCGACGGCGACGGGGGGATGATCTCGATCAAGGTCCCGTCGGGGTCGGCCAGGAATGTCGCAGCGATGCCCGGCCGGGAGTCGGCGAGCTCTCGCAGGTGAAATTGGATCTGTGACAGGTCGTAGTGCGTGGGGTCCGCAAGCGCAGAGACAAGGGTTCGGCGCTCCGCATAGGACCCAGCCAGATCCACTACACCCTGCATCTCCTTCTGGAGGGCTCCCGCGGAGAGAGACGCCGATGACCGGATCCGCGCCTTGACCTCCTTGTTCACCGCGCCGGTCGACAGCCGGACCGTCGAGTAGGCGAGCAGGCCTAGGGGAACCATGGCGAGGACCACGAGGACGGCCATCAGCCGTCCCGTCCCTGAATGGGTTCGCGCTCGGCGCTTCATGTCGGGCCTTTCCTGGTCACTGGCTGCCCGGGCCGGTCCCGCGGAGACTGGCCATTGGGGCATCGGCGCAGCTAGGGGGCGGCTGAAGCGGCCCAGGAAGCCCTTCCGCGCCGTGACGAGGCTCCGCCGAACGGAAGGGGCGGTCTCCCCCACCGCCGCGGCATTCCGCCGATCCGAGTTACGCCGTTCGGAGCCCTCCGCATCGCCGGGAGTGGCGACCCGACATCCTCGGGACGGCCGATGCGCCAGGTTCGAAAGGATGTCGATACCAGGTTCTGGGTGTTGCTGGAGATCGGCGATCGGGGTCGGGAGGAGGTCGTCAGATGCACGGCAAGGTACTCAGGGGCAATCGACCCTCACCGCGGCAGTCGGCCCGGGCGAAATCATTGGTCATCTTGGCCTTCACGGGACTGGTCCTGGCCCTGTCAGCTCCGGTGGCTTTCGCCGACTGCCCGCTCACCGATCCCACATGCATCGTCGACCAGACGAAGCGGACCGCGACCGACACCGCCGACACGGTGAAGGACAAGGCTGACGCGGCGGTCAAGCAGGCGACCGACACGGTCGACGCCATCCTCAACCCGATCGGGCTGCCAACCCCAACCCCGACGCCAACCGGAGCCGGTGGTGGCGGTCACGGGGGAAGCGGCGGCTCCGTTCCGAACGGCGGGCCGGCAACGACGCCCACATCTTCGGGAGTCGGCGCACTGAATCGCGCCGCCATCACCGGAACCCTCACCACGCCGCCGTCCTCCTCTCGGCCGGTCAGGCATGGGACCGCTCATGGGCCGAGCCTCTTCGGCCGGATCGGAGGGGCGGCCGCCGAAGCCGCCAAGCAGGTGGCCTTCCCCCTCGCCCTGGCCCTCGTGGTCGTCGCGTTCCTGATGGTGCAGAACCGGCT
>WNFV01001392.1_pt1 | contig 79769 bp, 65 predicted proteins | sample 5400101 | NCBI WGS metagenome assembly WNFV01 (sample SAMN13153361, study PRJNA577476) | soil metagenome | isolation source: 115 cm soil or saprolite under grassland replicate 1 | place: USA:California | collected 2016-06-15
ACGTCGTCGTCGACAGCGTGGCGGGAGAAGATCCGCTGCTGAAGCCGCACGGTTTCCTCTGGCAGACGGATCTCAGGAACGCCGACGCGATGTTCCGGCAGGGACTCACCTCGCGCATCATCACGGCGAAGCATGCCGCGCGCGCGATGATGCCCGCGAAGCGCATGGCATCACCGTTCTCGCCATCACGCCCGGCTTCCTCCGTTCGGAAACCACGCTGCAGCACTTCGGGGTGACCGAAGACACCTGGCGCGAGGCGGGCAAGAAGGATCCAAACTTCCTGGTGTCGGAGTCGCCGCTGTTCGTGGGGCGCGCGATCGCCGCGCTGGCCGCGGATCCGAAGGTGCGGCGCCGCACAGGCTTGCTCCTCAGCTCGTGGGAGCTGGCGCGCGAGTACGGCTTCACCGACTACGACGGCCGGCGTCCGGACTGGGGGCGCCACACGATCGACTTCTCGGTGCTCCCGCCGGAGTGGATCGACCTGTTCCGCACGGGCACCGACCTGGAAATCCAGTGGCTGACGACGCTCGCGGCACGGGCCAGGAAATTCAGGGCAAAGGTTCCGTCCTGACCCTCACCTCCTCGCCCACCAGGTGCGTCCACCACTTGGACCGGTCACACAGCCCCTTTCGACCGTCGGCACGCCTTGCACTTCTACAGGTAGTGCGGTACAGGTAGAAGGCCGAGGTATAAGGTGCCGGACAAATCCGATCTCCCCCAAGGCACGCTCGACCTGTTGATTCTTCAAGTTGTCGCCGCCGGGGCCATTCACGGCTACGCCATCGCGCAACGCCTTCAGCTGATCTCGCGCGACGTCGTCCAGGTGCCGCAGGGCTCGCTGTATCCCGCCCTGCACCGGCTCGAGAACCGTGGGCTGCTGACTGCGGACTGGAAGTTGTCGGATACCGGGCGTGAATCGAAGTTCTATCGCCTGACGCCAAAAGGGCGGAAGCAGCTGAAGGAAGAGGCTGCCAGCTGGCTGCGGCTGACCGAGGCGGTTGGCCTGATTCTCAAGGCCGCCGGCGGATCGCGATGACCTGGTGGCGCCGCATCCTCCGGCAACGTGATCTCGAGCGCGAGCTCGACGCCGAGCTTCGCGATCATATCGAGCGCGAGATCGCCGCTGGCGTCCGCGCCGGAGATTCGGAAGCCGACGTGCGCCGCCGGATCCGGTTGACGTCCGGCGGGCTCGACCAGGTCAAAGAGGAATGCCGCGACGTCCGTCGCCCGCCTGCCCTGGCAGACCTGGGCGGAGACCTGCGATTTGCGTGGCGAACCCTCGCCAAGGACCGGTGGTTTACCGCCGGCGCCATCCTCACTCTCGCGCTGGCCATGGGCGTGGCGAACACGACCTTCATCAGCACATACGCCACCCTCTGGCGCGACTTCCCGTTCGAGCGGCCCGATCGCATCGCGATCATGCGGACGCTCGATGCACGCGGTCGCGAGGCGGGCGTCTCGTTTGCCGACTACCAGGATTGGCGCCGCAACGCGCGGGTCTTTGCCGGTCCGTCGGCGGCCTTCGGGATCGCCACCATCAGCCTGGGGCGCGACGGTGCTCTGCCCGAGCAGTTCGAGGGACTGTATGTGTCTGCCGACACGTTCTCCGTCCTCCGCGTGAAGCCCGCTCTCGGTCGCGACTTCTCGGCAGCCGACGATCGTGCTGGCGCCGGAGTCGCGGCCATCATTTCCAGCAACATCTGGAAGAGCCGTTATGGGGGCAGCCCCGACGTGCTGGGACGGAAGGTCACGGTGAACGCCACCACGCCGGCGACGATCGTCGGCGTCATGCCGGATGGCGTCCGCTTCATCGACTTCACCGATGTCTGGCTGCCCCTGGCGCAGATGCCCGGGTTGGCCGCGCAACCGCGCGACACACGTTCGCTGATGATGATCGGTCGCCTCCCTGACGGCGCCGACCTCGATCGCGTTCGAGCCGAGCTCACGCCGATCGCCGCGAACCTCGCCGTGGCGCATCCAGACACGAACAAGGACATCCGGCCTCTCGTGAACACACTGCTCGAGGCCTATAACAGCGGCGGCGAGATGCGGATCGGCAATTCGGCGTTCTACATCCCACTGCTGGCCGCCGCCTTCGTCCTGCTCATCGCCGCCGCCAATCTGGCGAATCTGCTGCTGGCGCGCGCGGCCTACCGATCGCGAGAGATCGCGATCCGTCTGGCGATCGGCGCCACGCAATGGCGAATCGTGCGCGGGCTGTTGATCGAAAGCCTGCTGCTGGCGTCAGTGGCGTGGGCTCTGGCGATCGGAGGCTCATGGCTCGCTTTGACGATCTCGACGTCGCAGGCTGCTCCGCAGTTGCCCTACTGGCACCTCAAGATGGACGTCCGCCTGCTCGGGACGCTGGCGGCCATCGCGCTCGTCACTACCGGGCTCTTCGGCTTGGCGCCGGCCATCTATGCGGCGCGTCGAGCGACCGCCGATGGGCTCAAGGAAGGCGGTCGCTTGAGCACACCCCCGAAGGTGCGGCGTTGGACCCATGCGCTCCTCGTCGGGCAGTTCGCCATCACGCTGGCGCTGCTGAACGGCGCCGGACTGACCGCGAGACGGTTCTTCAGTTTCTATGCGCTTGACCGCAGCGTGCAGACGTCGGATGCCGTCACCACATTCATTCGACTGCCGGCGCAGATGTATGCGACGCGCGAGCAGCGGATCGCGTTTCACGATCAGCTGCACGCTCGCTTGCACTCGGTCCCCGGAGTGGCGGCGAGTACTGTGGCCAGCGCCGCGCCGTTCTCGCCGGCTGGAAGCCGCCAGCTCACGTCGGTCGACGGTCGGCCCACTGAAGATCCACCGCCGAATGTCATGACGATGGTGGTGGAGCCCGCATACTTTCACACCGTCCTCCGCGGCCTTGTCCTCGGCGAGCCTTTTTCCGAGCTTCATGGCACTCCCGGACACGAGGCGGCAATCGTCAACCAGCGGTTCGCCGACGTTTTTCTCGGCAGTGGGAATCCGATCGGTCGTCATCTCGAGATCCGGCCACCGACGGCCCAACGGACGTACTTGAGAGAGGCCGACGGTGCGGCGGCGCCAGTGACCGTGTCCATCATCGGCGTCGCGCCGGACATTCGACAAGTCCGCGATGCAGTGCCGATGGTGTATCTGCCGTTTCGCGCCGAGGCGCCGGCCGCGATTTCGCTCATCGTACGCGGTTCCGCAGGCATGGGGCCCGTCGTCCCCGCCGTGCGTGACGCCGTGAACGCGATCGATCCCAATCTCGCGCTCGGGGCCGTGAGAACGCTCGACGAGCTCCGCGATCGCTCGAGAGCGATCCCGGCAGGCATGGCGTCGCGGTTCGCGACGATCGGCGGCCTCGCGCTGATCTTTTCCGGTGTGGGCCTCTACTCCGCGATGGCGTACGCCGTGAGACGCCGCACGCAGGAGATTGCTGTCAGAATGGCGCTCGGCGCTCAGGCCACGCAAGTGCGATGGCTGTTCCTCAAGACCGGCGCCTGGGTCATCATGGCCGGCGTGATCCTCGGCGTGCCTGCGGCACTCGTTGTCGGTCGGCTGCTGCAGAACGTGTTTGTGCGCACCGAGCCGCGCGACGTCGTGACGCTCATCGTGACGGTCGCCCTCCTCGCAATGGTTGCGCTGGCTGCGTCAATTGTTCCGGCACGCCGCGCGACGCGCCTCGATCCGTTGGTGGCCCTGCGCCACGAGTAGGACCGCCACCGCAAGCACATCTGACCGCAGATATACTCGCGTAACGGGGGCCGCATGTCAGAGGTCCGTTACGCGATCCGCCAGCTGCTCAAGTCGCCCGGCTTCACGCTGGTCGCCATCCTCGGCCTCGCGCTCGGAATCGGCGCCAACGTCGCGTTCTTCAGCGTCGTCAACTCGGTCTTTCTGCGGCCGCTCCCGTATCGCGAACCGGACCGGCTCGTCAGATTGAGCTCGACGAACGAGACGCAGAACCTGACGCGCGTCGGCTTCTCCTATTCGCGGTACGTCGCCGTGCAGGAGCAGCAGCAGGTCTTCAGCGATCTCGCGCTGTCGATAGGCACGCCGTTCACGCTGACCGGCCGCGGCGATCCGGAACAGGTCATTGGTCTCATGGCCTCGGCTGCGCTGATGCCGGCTCTGGGTCTCCAGCCTGCGGTCGGCCGCAATTTCTCGCCTGCCGAAGATTCGCGCGGCGGCCCGCACGTCGTGCTGATCAGCCACGCGATGTGGCGGCAGCGATTCAATCGCGACCCGTCGGTGCTGGGTCAGGCGCTGACGCTCGATGGAGCGCCGTACGTCATCATCGGCGTCCTGCCCGACGCTGCAACCGCGTTCCCGCTGAATCAGCTTCAGATCTGGGTCCCGCGGCCGGCCGACGTGCCGTTCCTGATTCCAACGCAGCTGAACGGCGGCGGCTTCTTCTTTCAAGCCATCGCGCGGCTGCGGCCGGGCGTGTCGCTGACGCAGGCGCGCGAAGCGATGCACGTCGTCTCTGCCAATTACCGCGCCGCGCTCCCTGCCAACGTCGACGCACCGTCCCAAATCGATGTCGTGCCGCTCCTGGACGATGCGGTCGGGCAACAGCGACGGAGTTATCTGCTGCTCTTCGGCGCCGTGGGATGCGTTCTCCTGATCGCGTGCGCGAACATCGCCAACCTCGTGCTCGCGCGCTTTGCCGGCCGGCGCCGGGAGATCGCGGCGCGCTTCGCGCTGGGCGCGACGCGATTCGACGTGATCCGCCAACTCGTCGCTGAAAGCGTGCTCCTCGCCTCGATCGGCGGCGCAGTAGGCCTGTTGTTGGCCCAGTGGGCGCTCGCCGCACTGGTCGCCCTGGGAGCCGATTTCATTCCGCGCGCGATCGAGATCCGGATCGATCCGCTGGCGCTCGGCTTCGCGCTGACCGTGTCGCTCCTCACCGGATTGGCGATCGGCCTGCTGCCCGCGTGGCAGGCGGCGAATGTGAACGTGCAGGAAGCGCTGAAGGAAGCGGGACGCGGATCGGTCGGATCCGGCGGCCGTCTGCGATCCGGCCTGCTCGTCGCCGAAGTCTCGCTATCGCTCGTGCTGTTGATCGCGGTCGGTTTGCTGCTCACGAGCTTCGCACGGCTGCAGCAGGTCAAGCCGGGATTCGAACCAGGCGGTGTTTTCACCGCACAACTCGCGCTGCCGCCGACGCGCTACGACCGCCAGAAGCTCGTCGCCTTCTACGAGCAGTTGTATCAACGCTTGTCGACGCTGCCTGGCAGCACGTCGGCCGCACTCACCGACCGCGTGCCGCTGACCGGCGGGCAGACGCCGGCGCCGGTGGCGATCGGCGGCCGGCCACTCCCGCCGCTGAGCGAACGTCCGCAGGCGAACCGGCATCTCGTCTCGCCGCGATACTTCGCCACGCTCGGCATCCCGATTCTCGCCGGACGCGATTTCGACGAGCGCGACAGTTCTCGTGTGCCGCACGTTGCCATCGTCAACGAGACGTTTGCGCGGCGGCATTTTCCCGGCGAGAACCCGATCGGGCGCACGCTGGTCACCGGCATGGCGCAATTGCCGTCGCAGATTGTCGGCGTCGTCGCCGACGTGCGCAGCGCCACATTGAACGCGCCGCCGGACGCGGACTACTTCCTCCCGGCACTGCAGCGGCCGGAAGCCTTCACGAACATCCTCGTGCGGACGAACGTCAGTCCCGCGGCGATGCTGCCCGTCGTGCGCGATGCGGTGCGATCGGTGGACCCGGATCTCCCGCTGCTGCAGCCGCAGCCGCTCTCCGCGCGCGTCGCGCGGACGGTTGCCGATCGCAAACTCGCGCTGATGCTGCTGGGAGGATTCGCGGGCCTGGCGCTCGTGCTTGCCAGCCTCGGCGTCTACAGCGTAATGGCGCATCTCGTGACGTTCCGCACGAGCGAGATCGGCCTTCGCATGGCGCTGGGCGCATCACCGGGCGTCGTGATGCGAATGGTGCTCGGTCATGGCCGGCGGCTGACACTCATCGGGATCGTCGTCGGGATCGCGGGCGCACTCGCTGTGTCGCGACTGCTGCAGCAGACGCTCTTCGAGGTCGACGCGACCAACCCGCTGGTCTACCTCGCGCTGTCGGTCTTTCTGCTGCTCGTCACCGAGTGCGCGTCGTGGTTCCCGGCCAGGCGTGCAACGAGGATCGATCCGGTGATCGCACTCCGGGCTGAGTGATTCAGGATTACGCGCGCGCAAAGATATGATTCGAGCGGCAAGAGAATCAGATTTCACGTTCCTGAGAGGGTTCTCGACGGATCCAACCGACCGACAACTCGAGGCCCAGATTCAAGACGGCCGCTTGCGCATCATTGAGTCGACCGAAGGTCAGGTGGGCTTCATCAAGTTCTACGTGCTGTGGGAGATTCTGCCGTTCATCGAGGTCATCATCGTTCGCGAAGAGTGCCGAAGGTGCGGCATTGGCAGGCGGGCCGTTAGAGGTTGGGAGATGGAGATGGCCGCCCGTTCGTTATCGCGCGCAATAGTCTCCACTCAGGCCAATGAGACGGCACAGGAGTTTTGGCGCCGGATTGGGTATCGAGACTGCGGGTCGCTGGCACTGCCAGGTCGGCCCCTCGAGCTCTTCATGTACCGCGACATATCCGCGGCTCCCTGACAACGGTTGGCCCGCCGTCGGATGATTCTGTGGGGGCCTCCCCACTATGGAGCAGCATCGATGAATGATCGTGTCCTGTACGTTCTTTGCGTCCTCCTCGCTGTCGCCACGCCGGCTTCGCCACAGCAGACGGAATGGAAGGACCCGTCCCCGCATGCGACGAGGTTTGTAACAGTCGAAGACGGCGTGCAGCTGGAGGTGTTGGACTGGGGTGGCTCCGGCTCGGCGCTCGTTCTCCTGGCAGGGCTCGGAGGTACGGCGCACCACTACGATGACGTTGCCCCGGCGCTGACCGCTCGGTACCGCGTTGTGGGTGTCACACGGCGCGGCCATCGGGGATCATCAGCGGCCCCCGGCGGCTACGGATTCGTGCGCTTGGCTGAAGATGTCCTGCGCGTCATCGACGCCGTGGGTGTCAACAATCCGGTCGTGATCGGCCACTCATTCGCGGGAGAAGAGATGCACGTCTTGGGTGCTCGCCACTCCGCGAAGATCAGGGGCTTGGTTTATGTCGATGCGGCGTTCGATCGTGGAGACGACGCGGACAACGACGCCTATAATGCGGTGGCGCGACCGGTGCCCGCTGCTCCCAGGCCCCAACCAGGCGACTTGTCATCCTTCACGGCTCTGCGTGCATATCTGGAGAAATACGGCGGCGCTGGGCCAGAGGCGTACTTGCGGACCAGGTATCGCACTAATCCGGACGGAAGCGTCGGCGGCCTGTGGGCGCCGGACCTTTCGATCCGTCAAGCGATGACGAAGGAGATTCAGGCCGCGTACAACCCGTACCATCCTGAACGTATCCGTGTGCCTGCTCTTGCCATCTATGCCGCCCCGAAATCGGCTGATGACCTGATGCGGCGGGGCAGTTCCGATAGATCGGCGTTCCCGGAGCTCGCGGCCAGAACCGCTGACGATCCGGCCATTCGCGAACGTGTAGAGAAGCTGTATCTATCAACTCGCGAGCGCGTTCGAAAACACGCGAAATGGTTCGAAGCGTTTGCTGAGCGAGGGCGTGTGGTGGAACTCTCGGGCACACACGACCTAATCGTCAGCAATCCGCGCGAAGTCCTCCAGCAAATCGAGGCATTCGTGTCGTCCCTCCCGGAAAGACCCTGACCGACGGAACCGGCTGCGGCGCCGTAGCCGCACGGTCAACGTGAGGGACGCTCTTCAGTCGGGATGTGGCGTTGTCGTGCCAGCGCTTGGACCGCGGAGATCAGTTCAGTAGGGTCGATCGGCTTGGCCAGATGGATTTCGAAACCGCTCTGCAATGCCTTTGCACGGTCTTCTGAACGCGCGTACGCTGTCAGCGCAGCGGCCGGAATATCGCGCAGCGCTGCGTTGTCGGATGCCCGAAGTTGTCGAATCAATTCGAAGCCGTCCATGACTGGCATTCCCAGGTCGGCGACGAGGACGTTGGGCCGATCGGCTTCGACGACTTCCAGCGCTGCGCGACCGGACGTTGCCGTCGTGACACTGGCGCCGACTGCTTCCAGCATCTCTCTCAGCAGCCGGAGGGCGTCCGGATCGTCATCGACCGCCAGCACATGCGTGCCGGTCAGACTCGGCATATCGACAAGCGAGCCGGGCTGAGCGTGCTGGGGATGAACACGCCGTTCTTCCGGTTGCTGTTCAGGATGGACAATTCTGAGCGGTAGTCGCACGCGAAACGTCGCGCCTTGGTCTTTCCCGCCACTGGCGGCGTACACCGTCCCGCCATGCAGCTCCGCGAGATTGCGCACAATGGCGAGCCCTAATCCGAGGCCGCCGTGCTGGCGCGCGGATCCGCTGTCAGCCTGGCGGAACTGCTCAAAAATATGCGGCAGAAAACCGCGCGCAATGCCGATGCCGGTGTCGCTGACAACAATTTCCACGTTGGAGTTCACCCGTTCGAGTCGAACCTGGATGCGCCCGTGCTTCGGTGTGAACTTCACCGCATTCGACAGAAGTTTCCACACAACCTGGCGGAGGCGATCGGGATCGCCGGAGACCGGCCCGACTTGCGGATCCATCGTCGTTTCCACCCGAATGTGTTTCGCTTCAGCAGCGGGCATGACCGTCGCGACCGCTTCATTCAACACGATCGGCAACTCGACAGACTGCATGTTCAAGCGCATCTTGCCCGAGACGACCCGCGAGACATCGAGAATGTCCTCCACCATCTGCGTGAGGGCGGAGGTATTCCGCTCGATGGTCTCGAATGTTCGTTGGTATTTGTCCGGTGTCAGCATGCCGGCGCGCAGCATCCGGGCGTACCCGAGGATCGCATTGAGCGGCGTGCGGAGCTCGTGCGACAAGGTTGCGAGAAACTCGTCCTTGAGACGATTGGCCCTTCGAACATCGGCGTAGGCGCGGGCGTTGTCGACCATCATGGCGGCGCGGGACGCCACGTCCTCGGCGAAGCGTAGATCGTCAGTGTCGTACCGATGGGCCGATTCCGCCGTCGCGAGAGTCAACGCGGCGATGGTCCCGTGATTCTTGAGAGGGACACACATACATGAGACGAGACCAAGTGCTCGTATCGAGCGGGCGCGCTCTTCGTCCCCTTCCGTCGCTGCGACGATCATGTCGTCCGTCATGTCGGCGACAAGGACGCTCTTGCTGGTTCGGATCACTTGCCTCGCGTTGCAGGGTCCGGTTGGATCCTGATGGTGACGCTGGATCTCTGTGTCGAGTTGAGTCTTCGTCGGATCCGCATGTGCAACGGCGACTCGCCGGATGTGACCATCTCCCTCCAGAACGTCGAGCGCCGCCCAGTCGGCGATCGACGGAACCGCGAGCCTTGTGAGGTCTTTCAGTCGCGCTTCGTAGTCGAGTGATCCAGACAAGACCTCCGCCATCCGCGCGACGAATTCCGCCTGACGCTGGGCTCGCTGGTTCTCGGCCTCCGCGCGTTTGCGATCGCTGATGTCGCGCGCGATCTTCGAGGCACCGATGATGATCCCCGCTTTGTCTCGGATCGGTGACACCGTCACGGAAATCGGGAGGCACGAGCCATCCTTTCGACAGCGGATCGTTTCAAAATGCTGAACGCGCTCGCCGCGTTTGATGCTGTTGAGAATCGTGTCCTCTTCGTCCTGACGACTTTCCGGAATGATCAGGCGAATCGATTGCCCCACGGCCTCCTGTGCCGGATAGCCGAATATTCGCTCCGCAGCGGGATTCCACGTCGTGATGACACCATTCAGGTCTTTGCCGATGATGGCATCATCGGACGATTCGACGATCGCCGCGAGGCGCGCACCGTTGCGTTCAGAGTCCTTCCGCGACGAGATGTCGCGCGCGATCTTCGAGATACCGATGATCGACCCGTCGTCGCGAATCGCCGAAGCGGTGATCGCCACGTCGACCCGGGCCCCATTCTTGTGAATGCGCACCGTCTCGAAGTGCTGAACGCCTTCACCGCCCCGCAGCCGCCGAACGACGGCGTCCTCTTCGGCCGAGCGATCCGGCGGGATGATCATTCGATTGGATTTCCCGATGGTCTCCGCGGCGCTGTAGCCATACAGGCGTTCGGCCGCCTGGTTCCAGGAGGTGATCGTCCCCTGCAGATCCGTACTGGTAATGGCATCGTCGGCCGACTCGACGATCGCCCGGAAGAGAGCCGTTGGATCGACACGAGGCCCTGACAAGCCGGTATCCCTACCGACCTCCACAGTGCACTTTTGCTGCCAACGGAGCCAGCGGCTGAGTGGACGTTGGCCCCCTTGAAACGCAGTTTTCGGAGAAACGAATGGCCGGCGGCGAACGATGACCTCAGGCTACGAGGAGCGGATCGAGAAACTCCGTCGGCGGTCCTGCTCCATTGGCCTATACCTTGAGCTTGGCGATGGCCTCGAGGAGCAACAACGCGAAGGGCGGGCAGCGCATGCCGGAGCGGCGGTCCTTGGGGTCGTTGGTTACGCGCGGTCCCCAGCGACCAGCATAACCGCGGGTCGCCTCGCGTGGCGGCCACCAGACTTGCATCTCGCGATCGACGATGAAGTCATAATGTGGCTTGTCGGTTGCTTCTGGCATCTTGGTTTGCCAGTCTTCAATGCGCATCGCTGCACCCTGCTCGGGAACATACAGGATGTCCTTCGCCCGCAGAATCAGTCCGAAGATCGGGCCTCCCGCCAAGCAGCGTCTCCGTCGTCGAATCGAGGTCGAGCGTTCGAAATCGCCCACCAGGAAGTCGTCTTCATCGGCTGTACAGCAATCCCGTTGTGAACGTCGCCGCGACCAATTTCGGCAGGATCCAGGGCGTGGCGTCCACCAGGACGGGGCAGATCGGGCTGCGAGTGACTTTTTGACACGTCCAATCGCGCCAGGTACAGGCATACTGGAACATTAGAATCGCAGAACGCATCTCCCGGAGTCACATGACGAAGCTGTTCCCTATCGCCAGAGTGGTGACGCTTGCGTCCGTCGGAGTGGCTGTGACCCTGTGTGTGTGCCTGCAAGTGCAAACGTCTGCAGAGCAGGCGAGTCGGCCGCAGTCGATGGCGGCCCCCCCGTCACGCTCGGCCGCCGCTGCGGTCATGCCCACGTCGAGCCCCCGTCTTCTGCTCGATCGGTACTGTGTCACGTGCCACAACGAACGGCTCAAGACTGCGGACCTGAAGCTGGACCGGATCGACGTGGCCAACCCCGGTGCTGAAGCCGAAGTCTGGGAAAAGGTGGTGCGCAAGGTGCACACGGGCACCATGCCGCCGTCCCACATGCCACAGCTTTCCCAGGATGACCGGCGCGCGCTGCTGCTCTGGCTGGAAACATCGCTCGATGCGGCGTCGGCCGCCAAACCGAATCCTGGCCGCACAGACACGCTCCGCCGCCTGAATCGGACCGAGTATCAGAACGCGGTCAGAGACCTGCTGGCTCTCGACATCGACGCCGCCTCGCTCCTGCCACCCGATGAGAGCGGTCACGGCTTCGACAACGTGACGGTCGGCGATCTGCCGCCGACGCTCCTGGACCGCTACATCTCGGCCGCGCAGAAAATCAGCCGCCTGGCGGTCGGGAGCGCGGAGACGTCTCTCCAGAGCGACATCATTCGCCTGCCGGCCGACCTCACGCAGGAAGATCATCTGCCCGGCCTGCCCCTGGGCACGCGCGGCGGGGTGTCGGCGTCCCACACATTCGTCCAGGACGGCGAGTACGAGATCCAGATCTGGCTCGCGCGCGATCTGGGCGGAAACGTCAGCGGGTTGCGGGAGGCGCGTGCGCACGAGCTCATGGTGCTTATCGACCGGCAGCCGGTCGCGAACTTCAAAGTCGAGAAGCCCGCCGGCGGCGACGATACGCTGCTGGACAAGGATTTGAAAACGCGCGTCACCGTGCGTGCAGGCCCGCACGAGATCGGCGTCACATTCGTCAAGGACGGTTCGTCGCTGGCCGAGACGGCACGGCAGCCTCTGCCATCGCACTACAATGACAGGCGCCATCCTTTTATCGCGCCCGCCATCAACCAGATTTCGCTGACCGGACCTTACGAGGCGAAAGGCGCGGCGAACACACCGAGCCGCCGCCGGTTGTTCGTGTGCCGGCCCCCGCCTTCGCGCGAAGCGCTTCGGCGGGGCCGCGCCGTAGCCTTGGCGGAGGCGGGCGTCTCCGACAAGGAAGAGGTGTGCGCGAAGACAATTCTTACGACGCTGATGCGGCGCGCCTATCGCCGGCCGATCGCGAAAGCGGAGGTCGAGGGCCCAATGGCGTTTTATCGCGAGGGCCGGGCCGAGAAGGATTTCGACGCCGGAATTGCGAGGGCGTTGAGCGCCGTGCTCATCAATCCGGAGTTCCTGTTCCGCGTGGAAAGCGAACCCAAGAAAACCCCCGCCGGCGGCGTCTATCGAATCAGCGATCTCGAGCTGGCATCCCGCCTGTCGTTCTTCCTGTGGAGCAGCCTCCCCGACGATGAGTTGCTCGACGCGGCGATTGCGGGCAAGCTCAGTCGCCCGAAGGAGCTCGAGAAGCAGACGCGCAGAATGCTCGCCGATCGGCGCTCGTTCAACCTCGCAACCAACTTCGCCGGACAGTGGCTGCGGCTGCGCAATCTGGAGGCGGTCAGTCCGAACGTGAGTCTCTATCCGGACTTCGATGACAATCTTCGTCAAGCGTTCCGGCAGGAGACCGAGCTCTTTTTCGACAATGTGCTGCGCGAGGATCGCAGCGTGCTCGACTTGATCAAGGCGGACTACACCTTTCTCAATGAGCGCCTGGCCAGGCACTACAGGATTCCGGATGTCTACGGCAGCCGCTTCCGCCGCGTGACCCTGGGACCCGAGAGCAAACGTGGCGGCCTGCTGCGGCACGGCAGCGTGCTGGCCGTCACGTCGTTCGCCACGCGAACGTCGCCGGTCATTCGTGGTGTGTGGGTCCTGGGCAGCATCTTCGGTGCTCCGCCGCCGCCGCCACTCCCGAATGTGCCGTCGCTCGATGAGGGCACCGTGGCCGCCAACCTCCCGATGCGCGAGAGGCTGGCCGCACACCGCAGCAACGCCACGTGCGCCAGCTGTCACCGCACGATCGACCCGGTGGGTTTCGCACTGGAAAGCTTCAACGCCGTTGGACAGTGGCGCGATTACGAAGGCGACGGCGTACCGATTGACGCGTCTGGAGCGTTGCCGGGCGTCGGCGAGTTCCGCGGCGTCGCGGGCCTCGAAGCCGGATTGTTGAGCCGTCCCGAACTGTTTGCCGGAACGCTGACGGAGAAACTCTTGACGTTCGCGCTGGGACGGGGAATCGAGTATTACGATGCGCCCGCGGTCCGCACGATCGTGCGCGACGCCGGGAAAGACGGATACCGCTTCTCGTCGATCATCCTGGGCATTGTGAAGAGCACGCCGTTTCAATTGAGAAAAACATCATGATCCTCACGAAGAAGGCGATTCCCAGGCGGACATTCCTGAAAGGCGCTCAGGCCGCGCTGGCGCTGCCTCTGCTCGACGCGATGATTCCCGCTGCCACCGCGTGGGCGAAGACGCCGGCCAGGCCGGTCCCGAGGCTCGGCTTTGTCTTCATCCCGATGGGATGCGATCAGACGCGATGGACGCCGCCGGGCCAGGCGAAGCTCACGGAGTTGTCGCCCATCCTGTCTCCGCTCAAACCGATCAGAGATCAACTGACCGTCATCACGAACACGCGCCTGCAGAATGCGTACCCGGGCACGCATGACACATCGAACGCGGGGTTCCTGAGCGCGGCCTTCGCCAAGCACACCGAGAGCTCGGATTATTTCCTGGGCACGACCGTTGACCAAATCGCCGCCAGGCAGATCGGCCGCGAGACGCAGCTGGCGTCGCTCGAGCTCTCGATGGACCTGAACCCGCTCGCTGGCGTGTGCAACAACGGCTACGCGTGCGTCTATCAGAATTGCCTCTCCTGGTCTTCGCCAACCACGCCGCTCCCGTCCGAGGCGCACCCGCGCATCGTCTTCGAGCGCCTCTTCGGCGAGGGCGGCAACGCGGCCGCGCGCCGCGAGGCGCTGCGCAGTCGCGCCAGCCTGCTCGATTCGTTCAGCGGAGACATCGCGCGGCTCAAGCAGCGCGTGGGCATACCCGATCGTGTACGTGTCGACCACTATCTCGACAGCATTCGCGAGATCGAGCGGCAGATCCAGCGTGCCGAGTCAGCGACGATGGATGACACGATGCCCGACCTGGATCGGCCTGTTGGGGTTCCCGCCGCGTTCGCGGATCACGCGAAGCTCATGTTCGATCTGCAGATTCTGGCGTTCCAGGCGGATATCACGCGCGTCATCACGTTCCAGCTCACGCGCGAGCAGAGCAATCGCACCTATCCGGAGATCGGCGTGGCCGACCCGCACCATCCAACGAGCCATCACGGCAACGATCCCGAAAAGGTGGCGAAGATTGCGAAGATCAACACGTTCCACGTGTCGCTGTTTGCGGAGTTCCTCCAGAGGATGAAGGCGACTCCCGATGGTGACGGCTCGCTCCTCGATCACACCGTGTACATGTACGGAAGCGGCATGGGCAATCCCAGCCTGCACGATCACGAGAATCTTCCGATCCTTGTCGCGGGCGGCGCCGCGTCGGGCCTGAAGGGCGGCCGGCATATGAAGTACGACAAGGGAATGCCGCTCGCCAACGTGCACTTGACGCTGCTCGATCGCGTCGGCGTCCATCTCGATTCGTTCGGCGACAGTAGCGGAAAGGTCGAAGACCTCTTCGATCCCGTGGCGCTGTAAGCCACTTGCAGGAGACGCACATGCTTGGCCGACCAATCGGCGGACTCGTTCTCCTGGTGCTCGGGCTCTCCGCCGCAGCTCCCGGCGCGGAACGCGCGACGCTCGGGGTCCCCAGCGCGGCAGCCGCGCTGGGGGCCCCGCTCGCCGACGCCGCGGAGCAACGCGACAGGGCGCGCGTTCGCACCCTTCTCAAGACGGGCGTGGACGTGAACGCCGCCCAGATCGACGGAACGACCGCGCTGCACTGGGCCGCGTATCACGATGATGCGGAGACGGCGGCATTGCTGGTCCGAGCGGGCGCCAACGTCAACGCGGTGAACCGCTACGGCCTGCCGCCACTGTCGGTGGCGTGCTCGAGCGGGAGCGGCGGCGTCGTGACGCTGTTGCTGGCCGCCGGCGCCGATGCCAACGCCGCGATGAAGAGCGGGGAGACCGTCCTCATGCTGGCGGCGCGATCCGGAAATCTCGAGGCGGTGAACGCGCTCCTGGCGCGCGGCGCCAGGCACGACGCGCGTGAGCGGCGCGGGCAGACCGCCCTGATGTGGGCAGCAGCCGAGGGACACACCGCCGTCGTCCGCGCATTGATCGATGCCGGAGCCGACATCAACGCGACGCTCGATTCCGGGTTCACACCGTTCTTCTTTGCCGTGCGTGAGGGGCACATCGACGTGGTGCGCGCGTTTCTAGGGGCGGGCGTCGATGTGAACGCGACGCTGCAGCGCCACGAGAGGGAGTCCGGAAGCTCCGCCCTGTACAAGCCGGTCGGCAAGGGCACGAGCCCGTTGCTGCTCGCGGTGCAGAACGGTCACTTCGAGCTCGCGATCGCGCTGGTCGACGCCGGCGCCGATCCAAACGATCGGCGGACAGGATTCACGCCGCTCCAGCGGGAGATCGTCAAGCGGGGCGCGAACATCAATCTGCGGCTGGACAAAGGCGCGCCGAAGGTCCCCAACACGTCCTCGCGGGTCGGCACGGAGGGGGCGACGGCATTTCTCCTCGCCGCCGATCGCTCGGACGTTGGGTTGATGCGGCTGCTCGTGGAGTTGGGCGCCGATCCTCTGCTGCCAAACTTCAACAACACGACACCGCTGATGATGGCGGCCGGTCTCGAAACGACAGAGCCGCTCGAAGAAGCCGGCGAGGAACCCGAAGCGATCGAAGCGGTGAAGATGTTGCTCGACCTCGGCGCGGACATCAATGCTGTGGACAACAACGGCGACACGGCCATGCACGGCGCCGCGTATAACAACTACCCGCTTGTCGTGAAGCTGCTGGCAGACCGTGGAGCCAATCCGCAGATCTGGAAGCAACCCAACAAACAGGGCGTCACGCCCCTGTTCGCGGCCGAAGGCCATATCGGGCGGCTCCCGAGGCCGGATCCAGCGACGATCGATGCGGTGACGCGTCTTATGCGGGTGGCGGGCCTGTCGACCGAGGGCCAACGGCCGGCGATCAAAGATATTTACGAGAAGACAGCCGAACCTCCGAAGAAGCCAGTCAAACCCGAGAAGCCCTAGCGCGACGTTTTCGGAAAACGCGGACGATAGGAAACATTAAGCCGGCATGAGCGGCCTGTCGCTGGCGGGTGGAGAGCGACGGCCGCGCGGGCGTCCTACCTTATTTATTGTCAAGCACGCGGATCGAGCCGCTCGGATCGGCGGAACAGGGGCATGATCCTCACGCTTCTCCTCGTGCCGCGCCTTCGATAGTCTTCGCGCCACAATTGACAGATCTTGAGCAATAATCGGCGCCCATGTGGGGGGCAATCGACACGAGTCGGCGGCTGCTCGCGCCTCTTTTCCTCACGGTCGCCACGGCGGCATTCGCGCAGCCGTACTCATCGCACCGTGACGGCGACGTCGTGCAACTGGAGGACGCGCGGACGCAAACCATCGTCTCGATCCTTCCGTCCGTCGGCAACATCGTCTTCGAGATGAACGTGAAGGGCCAGAACATGCTGTACTGGCCGTACCGTTCGATTGAGGAGTTCAAGGCGCGTCCCGGCATGAGTGGCATCCCGTTTCTCGGTCCCTGGGCGGACCGCCTCGACGAGCAGGCGTTCTTCGCGAACGATCGCAAGTTCGCGTTCGACATGCAGCTCGGCAACGTACGCGGCGACATGCCGATCCACGGGTTCCTCACGACGACCGATCGATGGAACGTCGTGGAAGCAAAAGCCGACGCGGAGAGCGCCTGGGTGACGAGCCGGCTCGAATTCTACCGGCAGCCCATGTGGATGAGACAGTGGCCGTTCGCGCACACGATCGAGATCACGCATCGCCTGCACGACGGCGTGCTCGAAGTGGAGACGACCATCGTCAATATGAGCGCGGAACCGATGCCGATCGCGATCGGATTCCACCCGTACTTTCAGTTGACCGACTCGCCTCGCGACGCGTGGAAGCTGTCGGTCGGCGCGCGGACGCACTGGCTCCTCACCTCGAACAAGGTGCCGACGGGTGAGACCGAGCCGATCGAACGGTTTTTCCCGACTCCGCAGGCCGCGGCGCTCGGCGAGTACGGCCTCGACGATGTGTTCACCGATTTGGTGCGGGACGAGCAAGGCCGGGCGACGATCGCCGTGACCGGCCAATCGCAGCGCCTCGACATCGGGCTCGGCCCGAACTACCGAGCCGTGACGATCTGGTCGCCGAAGGACCGGCCGTTCATCTGCATCGAACCGACGGCCGGCATCATCAACGCGCTGAATCTCGCGGCACGTGGGCTGTACAAGGATTTACAGAGCGTTCCGCCGGGCGGCACGTGGCGCGAGCGCTTCTGGATCAAAGCAAGCGGACGCTAGGCTGCGCGTGCGACGTGCGGGAACCGCGTGCGCATATTTTGATACTCTGAACCGCCGTGAAGTCCACGATTCGTTCAACAGATCTCGCGCACCTCGCGCATGTCGAGCTACTGTCGCCGAGGCCGGACGACAGCCTCCGGTTTTTCGTCGACGTCCTCGGCATGACGGAGAGCAGCCGCCGCGGCGATTCGGTGTACCTGCGCGCGTGGGACGATTACGAACACCACACGCTCAAGCTCACCGCGTCGAAAGTGGCGGGCATGGGACACGTCGCGTTTCGCGCAACGAGTCCGGAAGCGCTCGAACGGCGTGCCGCGATCATCGACGCCGCCGGCTTCGGCACAGGATGGACAGACGGCGATCTCGGCCACGGCCGCACCTATTCATTCAGGACGAGCGATGGCCACAACATGGAGATCTACTACGACACGGAATGGTACGCGCCGCCGCCGTATTTGAAGCCGGCGCTGAAGAATCAGGCCCAGCGCTTCCCGGCTCGGGGCGTGAATGTCCGGCGGCTCGACCATCTCAACCTGCTGGCCGCCGACGTCCGCGCGCTCCGCCTCTTCTTCGAGGATGTGCTCGGGATGCGTACGACTGAGATGATCGTCCTCGACAATGGCGACGAGGCGGGCGCGTGGGTGACGACGACGAACAAGAGCTACGATTTGGCGTTCACAGCCGATCATTACGGCGCGCGCGGGCGATTTCACCATCTCACGTATGCGGTCGACTCCCGGGAGGACGTGCTTCGCGGGGCTGATATCTGTCTCGAGAACGGGATCTACATCGAGACCGGACCGCACAAGCATGCGATCCAGCAGACGTTCTTTCTGTACGTGTACGAGCCCGGGGGCAATCGCGTCGAGGTTGACAGCGCGGGCGCGCGGCTCGTCCTCGCGCCGGATTGGCAGCCGGTGATCTGGACGGAAGCAGAGCGGAAGAAGGGCCAGGCGTGGGGCCTGAAGACGATTGAAAGCTTCCACACCTACGGCACGCCGCCGATCGAGGAGTACACGGGCCCGCGCCGAACGTGACCGCCGGCAACCATTCCGCCGGCAGATCTGCTAGGCTCACTCGCGCCATCCCGCTCGTCGTCCAAGCCACGTAGGAGGTCGTCACATGAACCTCGCCAGAACGGCCACGGTAACTGCCCTGCTGGGAATCACGTTGTGTGCCGGCTCACCGTTTCTCTACGCGCAGGCGCCCGCGGCCACCCAGGCCGCGCGACCAGTCCCTCCGAAGTCTCCCGAGATTCATCCCGATCGGACCGTGACGTTTCGCGTGATGGCGCCCAATGCTATCGAGGTCACGCTCAACGGCAGCTGGGACGGAGCGACGAATATCAAGATGACAAAGGATGCGAACGGCGTGTGGTCTACGACCGTCGGACCGCTCGCCGCGCAATTGTGGGGCTACTGGTACCTCGTCGATGGGGTCAAGGCCCTCGATCCCGGGAACGCTGAGACGCAGCGCGATGGCGCGCGCTACGACAACCTCCTGATGATCTCCGGTCCGGAGTCAGAGTGGTGGGACTTCAAGGACGTTCCCCACGGGACGGTGCAGGCCGTCTGGTATCCGTCGCCGACACTCAAGCTCGCCAACCGCCGGATGATGGTGTACACGCCGCCGGGGTACGAGACAGGGACCCAGAAGTATCCCGTGCTGTACCTGCTGCACGGCGGCGGCGGCGACGAGGACGCCTGGCTCACCATGGGGCGCGCCAACATCATCCTGGACAATCTCATCGCCGCAGGCAAGGCGAAGCCGATGATCGTCGTGATGCCCAACGGCAACGCGACGCAGAGGGTGTCGCAGGGCTACGGCTTCGGCCCCACACCTGCCCGGCAGTCGGTGCAGGCGCCCGCCCCACCTCCGGTGCAGGCTGCGGCCGCCGCCAACGGGCGGGGTGGAGCCGCTGGCGGGCGCGGTGGCGCGCCGCAGCCGTACGCCGGCTCGTATCCGGAGAGCCTCGTCAAGGATGTGATCCCGTTCGTCGAACAACGTTTCCGCGTCCAGGTCGCCAAAGAGGGCCGCGCCATTGCGGGGCTCTCAATGGGAGGCGGGCACACGCTCGCCGCCACGAACAATAATCCGGGTGTCTTCGCCTACATCGGCGTCTTCAGCTCCGGGCCGCGGACTCCCGACGAGACATTCCACAAACAGCTCGAGGCGGTCAAGGCTGGCGGCGTGAAATTCTACTGGCTGGGCGCCGGCACGACCGACATGGCGCGCGAAGGGACCGTGGCGCTCGCGGAGCTCGTGAAGAAGGACGGGTTCAAGACGTCCTATCGGGAGATTCCCGGCCGCCACTACTGGTTCCTCTGGCGCGACTTCCTCGCGCAGTACGCACAGGTGATGTTCCAGTAGCGTGCGCCGATGACGCCGCCTCGCATCGCGGTCCTGGACTGCTACGAAAGGGTCCGGTCGCTCACGGCGATGCATTCCGCCGGAGCCAGTGACACGATCGAACGCGGGCGAATGCGCCAAGCACAAGTCGTCCTGAGAATCGCCGACAGATCTCGCCGCTCCCTCGTCGCCGCTGCGCTTGTGATCGCGGCTTCATATCAGCCCACGAGCTCAGAAAGGCGGGACTAACGTGAATCGGTATAGAGTGTCACGGTACGCGGGTGGGCCTGGCAGGCGATCACGCGTGGACGAGGAGCGAATATGTGCGATCAGGATCAATTTGAGAAGGATCGGCAGGAGTTCGAGGCGCGCGGACTGGTGACGCGGCGCCAGTTCGGCGTCCTCCTGGGCGCGGGCATGGCGATGATGCTGCCGCGCGTCGTGAACGCGGTGACAGTGACCGACGCGGACGTGACCGTCACGACGCCCGACGGCACGTGCGACGCCTATTTCGTGCACCCGGCGAGCGGCACCGCTCCCGGCGTGCTCCTGTGGCCGGACATCTTCGGGCTGCGGCCGGCGATGCGCCAGATGGGCAAACGGCTCGCCGAATCGGGTTATGCGGTGCTCGTGGTGAATCCGTTCTATCGCGTCAAGAAGGCCCCCACCGCGGACGCCGGCGCCGCCACACCCATCGCACAGCTGATGCCGCTCGCGCAGGCGCTCAACGAGACGACGCACATGACCGATGCGAAGGCGTTCATCGGTTGGCTGGACCAGCAAGCGTCGGTGGCCAAGAACCGGAAGATGGGCACGCAGGGCTACTGCATGGGCGGCCCGATTGCGTTTCGTACCGCGGCGGCGATGCCCGACCGCGTCGGCGCGGTCGCCTCGTTCCATGGCGGCGGACTCGTCACTACCAATCCGAACAGCCCGCATTTGCAGGCCGCGAAGACCAAGGCGCAGCTCCTCATCGCGATCGCCGCGAACGACGACCAGCGGGCGCCCAACGACAAGACCGTGCTAAAGGAGACGTTCGAAAAAGCGAATCTGCCCGCAGAGATTGAAGTGTACGCAGGCGCCGCGCACGGCTGGTGCCCGCCGGATTCGGGTGTCTACAACGAGCCCCAGGCCGAGAAGGCGTGGAGCCGTTTGCTCGCGCTGTACGGAAAAGCTCTGGCCTGAGTGACGCGACTACCGGGCCAGCCTGAAGCTCTGCGACGTTTCGATATGAACAATCGTCGCCTTGGCTGGCGTTCGTGACGAAATCACCGCGGAGATCAGCAACCCGACGCACACGGACAAGGTGACGCCTACGAGCGTAAAGCCGTAGGCGTACACCATCCGCGCCCATGGCCAGGTGCGCGGCGTTCGCCAGTCTCGCCCGAACGATTGGTCGAGGAGCTGCAGAAAGTCGTCGGTGATCGGCTTCGGCGCCACCGCGCTCCACAGCTCCCACAGCAGCCATGCCGCCACGGCCATCAGCAGCACACCGCACCAGACGTTCAACGCCACGTTCAGCTCGCCCGCTCTGTAAGCGACGCGTTCGCAGGGCGGGACGAGGGGCGGGACGGCATAGCAGTTCGTGAAATCGAACACGGTCACGATGCTGTCGGGAGCGGTGATGAGCAATCGCACACCGAAGAAAAGAGCGCCGCAGACGAGCACGCCCATCCAGCATTCCCACACCGCGAGCACGGCCCACGCGCCCAACGAATCCGGTGGAATCGTCAGCGAGCGCCGCCGCCAGAAGCTCATCTCGGACAACGTCCGGCGTGCCATTGCTATATATCCTGGATCGTAATCACCTTGTTTGCGCCATGCGTGCCCCACGGCGGCGGTGCGCCGTCGCCGACGCGAATGGTGATCACCGGAAACGGCGGCGTTTCCTTCGGCCATGGCGTGAGGCAGTCGCTGACGATGACCAGCAGGTCGATCGGCGCGCTCTTTCTGTCGATGAACGTGCGCAGCCCGACGCGCATGTCCGTGCCGCCACCGCCGTACAACTCGACCTGCGCGGCCGAGAACACCTTCTTCACGTCGTGCACCGCGGCGTCGCAACACGCCACGACCACTTCCGCGCCGTACCCAAGCTGGCGCGTCAGACCTCCCAGTTCCGAGACAGCTCGCGCCAATTGCGAATCCTGCATCGAGCTCGACGTGTCGATCAGAAACCCCGGCCGCGGCCGCGGCTGGTAGAAGCTGGCCATGAGGAACTCGCCGTAGCACGCCTGCCGGCGATGCGGCCGCCGGTACGTGCGGTCGTACCGGCCGAGCGTGCTGTCGTGCAAGGCTCGGCGCACCACGTGACGGATGGTCGCCATGTAGTCCACTTTCGGCGCGAGCATGGCGCGGGCCCAGCGACGCCACGCAAGCGAGATGTCATCGGCGTAGGGCGACATCTCGTCGATGCGCCGTGCCGTCTCGCGCCGCACGAGCTCGGCCTTGATCCGGTCGACACCCGGCACGCCGTCCTCGCTCCCATCGTCGGCGGGCAGCTCCCAGAATCGCCGTTCGGCATGGGCGCCCGACCCGCAATCGTGCGCATCGCCCGGAGGCGGCGTCGGCAGCTGGTTGTAGTAGATCTCGGCGGTGTGTCCGCACTGCAGTCCATACTTGCCGGGCAGCGGCGGATCGCCCGGCAGCGGGAGTCCCTCCGCGTGGAGATCGTCGTTGATCTCGCAGTCGCCGGCGGTGTTCCAGCGCCGGTCGTCCCTGGCGCCCGCGGCGCGCTTACGTCCCTCGTGATTGCGGAGCAGGTGCCCGACCTCGTGAATGAGCAGCGTCGCGTTCTCCTCCACCGTGTGCGCGGCCAGCCACGCCGCGTTGTAGTACAGCCGCCAATGTCCATCCACCGCCATGCTGCCGATCAGCGTGGTCTCGACCGGCACGAGGTTGAAGAGCGCCGGCGCAAAATAGCTGCGCTGATGCGCCGCCCGCACGCGGGCCGCCTGCAGTGCGCGCGAGTATCCGTCCGCTTGCTGTTCGGAGCGGCGAATCAGATCGAAGAGCCTGATCTTCATGTCAGTTCCGCGGCACGAGCTTCGCCACCTGCATCAGCTCGTAGAACGGCCGGCACTCCTCGGGCAGCTTCACCAGGCCATCGGGACGGTTCCTCTTGTCGCAGAGCGTGCGCGCGGCCGCCGTCGGGATGTCGGCGTTCTTCCTGCACGCCACGCCGAGCGCAATCATCGCCGCCTCCCATCGCTGCGGTGTCTTGTTGTTGAGGACGGCGCCGGCGAGCGCGTAGCAGACGGCATAGGCGCGATCGACACGGTCCGGCAGCACGAAGCTGCGCGGATCCTTGAGGATATCTTCGGGGTCCGGCAGGTTCAACGTCTCCCGGTACTCGAGGAACGGCAGGGCCTGGTCGCCCACGAGACCGGCGAGGGCCGGACCCTGGAGCAGGCGATTCCCCGGCGACACCGCTTCGATCGCGGCGAGGAGCCGTGACGCCAGATACCAGGTGCGGCCCGACGGCCATGGGCCGCTGCGCCGCGCCGGATCGTCGGGCGGCGCCATCCAGGCATCACGTCCGGCCGCCCTTACGTACGCGGCAATCGTCGCCCGCTGCGCGTGATGGTGTTTGTGCAGATAGTCCGCCGGCAGGACCGGCAGGTCGCTGGGCGCCGGGAAATCGCTCACCATCATGTCGCACCATGTTTCGTGGTCCATGGGGAACTCGCCGTGCCACAACCGGTTCGCCATCGGCGCCTGGATTTCCTGTCCGCCCGCAGCCCATTCCACCGCGTTGCTGGCGCAGAGATACACGACGCCGCCCTTCCCCGGCTCGTAATCGGGCAGCGTAAGCTCACCGCACACGTTCTCCGTCAATAGCCGCAGCATGGCCGCCTGCGTCGTCGGCGGCACGGTGGTGAGCTCGTCCAGAAAGACCACCACCATGTACCCATCCTCGGCGAGCCGTTTCGCGTCGCGCGCCCATGCCATTGGCAGCAGCCGGACGCCGTCGGGCGTCGACACCGGAAAGCCGCCGAAGTCCTGTGGTTCCCGAATCGACCCGACGAGGACGATGACCTTGCACTTGATGCCCGCGCGCGCGAAGCCGGCCTCGAGGCTTTTGGTGAACTCGGTCTTGCCCACACCTGGAAAGCCGGTCATGTGCATCGGGACGCGCGCCTGTAAGCCGATCGCGATCAATTGAACGAAGTGTCTGAATTCCATCCCTCATATAGACACCGATCGCCGTCAGGAGATACCGTCAGTCTTCCTGGCCGGCGATTACGTCTCTTTCGACGGCCGCATCCTGAGCGCCATCAACACGGCCGCACCCGCAATCCCGCCGAGCAGCCACACGCGAGTCGATGTCGCGGGCTGCGTCCGGATGACGTAGTCGATCGTCAGATCGTGCTGGTCGGCATCGCGGCTCTGCGCCGTGACTGCAATCCGATCGCTTCGCGGGACAAGCACGTTCGCCAGATACACGCTCACATCAGGCCGATGAACGTTCCGGAATAAGAGCTGATGGTCGCCGTCGGACAGGCGCGGCAGGACGACAGCCGATTGCAGCCGAATCGTGCCCTCGCCGCGTCGAAACGCGTCGAGGTCGGGAAACGTGGAGCCGATCGGCCCCATATCAAGTGTCTGGCCATCGATGTGGAGCCTGATGGCGTCGAGCACGCGCCCCACGTACACCCGTTTCTCGTCCGCAGACAGCGACCCGTCACGATCCCGATCGATGTCGGCGATGATCGCATCGGCGACGGCGATGCCCGGCGTGAGATCGAGCTCGAGCTCCACACGGCCCGGTTCGACGGCGAGCCGCGCGGCTTGCAGATATTCATCTCGCCGGTGCGCCGACAGGCCGGTGCTGACGATGACAGTGGTTGTCAGCGCGAGGACGAGCGCCGTACGTCTACCGGCGCGCAAACTTCGCTCCGTAATCGTTGGTCGGATCGCGATAAATGGTGTGAATATGGTCCACGCTGTTCTGAGGCGCGTACTCGATGACGAGCGTCGGCCCTTGGATGCGAAAGTACGCCGCGCTGCCGTTCGTCGTTGGTCCGCTCCACGCGAAGTACGTGTCGTGGAGGTTCGCGCGGACCTCCGCCATGCGTGGCTGCGCGAAGGCGTCGGTCACAATGCCCGTCCACTCCTGCACGAGCTCCCACAGCATCGTTTGCTGCGACGCGGAGAGCGCCGACGCGCGAATGCCCTCGGGCTGAATCGTTCGCCCGTCCTGGCCCGGTCCGAGCACGAGGTCCGCTACACGAAAGGTAAGGATGGCCTGGCTGCGCCCGTTTCCGTCCAGCGCATTAATGAGGGCAAACGCTTTGTCGTTTTCGTTTCCCAGGGGACGCACGGTCCGGCCTTCGAATGCGTAGGTCGCCGGCTGCGCGGCGGGCAAACTGGGCGCCATCGTGGCCTGGCTTCCTGCCAGCGTCAGATTGATCGCCAGGTGGTGTCCACCAAACTGCAACATCCATGGCGCCGTCACCGACGGCGTCCCTACGAACGCGAGGTAGTACTCGTCTTCACCGAAGACCACGCCGCCGCCAGGCGCGCCACGGCTGCGCCCACCGCCACGTTGACCATCACCGCCCGAACGATCGTCCGCCGGAACGCCACCGCCGCGGTTCGGAGCACCGCGTGGGCTCCCGGCCCCTTGCGTCTTCCGAAGGACTTCGTCGCCGCGCATGATGTCGACGACTTTTCGATAGCCGTCTCGACTCAAGGCGGCCGATAGCAACGTCATCACGGCCGCCCGCTCGGTCGGCGTCAGGTCTCCCATTCGCAGACCGTCGCGTTGAAACATCGGACTCGGAAGGTTGGACCACTTCGTTTTCTGCGGGCCGTCGAGGGGAAACTGAACCTTTGCTCGACCTGCGGCGTCGAGCGTGCTCAGAAGAGCCTGCGCGGACGCCACGATACGCGCCGTGGCGTCGGCCGGGGTGCTGGTTGACGTCGGCCGTGAGCTGGCGCTCCGTTGTGCCAGCACCGTCGCGGCGACAGTCACACACAGCGCGATGCAAGCAAGCGACGCGATTCGAACTGGTGAATGCATAGGATCAATCCTATTCCATCGAAGGGATCGCTCGCCTCTGGGGGCATCGTCAGCGGGCTCTCTATGCCAGAATCTGCGGGTCAGTCCAACGGCTGCCGTGATCGTCGACCACCATACCATCGCCGCAATCGCGCTGTCGGGCACAGCGCTGAACCTGCTCGGAGCGCTGTATCTCGCCTACGACCTGCTCGGAGCCACACACGGCCCGCTGAGAACGCTGAGCCGAGCCGCGACGTACGGCGTGCTGTTCTTCCTCGGCTACGTCGTCTTTCTACCCGTCAGCTTTTCTGTCATCGCTGCCGTCGGGACCGGAAGCACTCTCGCGGTCGAGTTTGCGCGCGCCGCTCGCGGCGCCCGTCCGAGCCGGGTCGCCGACGCACTCGCCAGTCTGGTGCGCGGCACATGTCACGGCCTTGGCAGCGCATTGTTGTTCGGCTGGCGTTTTGGCGTCTCATTCGGCGTGCTGACGACCGTCGGTCAAATCGTCGCCTATCGGATCGGCTTTGCGCCGACGCTCGGCCTCGACGCCCGCAGACAATGGCGCAAACACTCCCTCGGCGTGGCCAATCGAACGGTCGGCTACGCGGTCGCGGGTCTGGTCAGCGCGGCGATGGCGCAGAAACAGGACCCGACAACGCGGGTCTTTGCCGTCGGCATGGGCATCGCGATTGGCGCGATCAGCGCAGTGGTGGGTGTGATCGCTCCCCACATCGAGCATTGGGCCGACCGACTCCCCGCGCGCCGCCTCGGCATGTTCGGCGCTGTCCTGATCTTCAGCGGCTTTCTGCTCGAATCTGTCGAACACTGGCTCGTCCTATTCGACGTGCCGATCAGGTAGGCGGATCGACGTTCGAGGGGAGCTGCAGTTGAGTCACGTGTTTCTCGTCGTCAACCACCCACGTGACATTCGAGGAATCGAAACCGAATTCGTCGATGAGGATCCCACGCGTCCACACGCTGGTGGTCACCGACTACGCGCGAACACCAACTTTCTTTCCCTCCAGGTCCTTCGGTGTCTTGATTCCTGCGTCGGGGCGGACCGGCAGGCCCCCGTGATGAAACCGCCGGTGGACGAAAATCACAGGAGCGACGAAGGGCGCCCCGTAGGCGCGGGCGATGATGTAGGTCGTCGGCGCGAGCTCGCACACGTCGAACTCGACCTGGCGGACCATGCGGCGGAACGCTGCGATCTGGGGCTTGAGCGTGACAAATTCGGCCTTCACGCCCGCGATCGGAATCGATCGGCTTCGCACGGCCGACGTGTGCGGATACTTGGCGACCGCAATCTTGAGATGAACGTGATTGGACAAACGGCCCCTCTGACTATTGTCACCCTCGGAAGTAGGCCCGTGCGATACTTCCCGCTTGAACATTCCAGGAGGCAGCCATGAGGATGCGCCGTTTGATCGTTGCAGCGAGCGTCGTTGCGCTGGCAGGCGTGGCGCTGGTGGCACGGCCGTCCCAACGGCAGGGCGGCGCGGGCGCGGCCGCCGGCGGGCAGGACGCAAGCCAGGCGGCGCGTGCCGACCAGCGTGGTAGCGGCAGCGGCCGCGCAGACGCTCCCGTGCTCGGCGCAGGGACTCTGATCGCCGGTGTCTGGGGCACGGATCCTCTGCCCGTCGACTCGCGTGGCTGGGGCTGGATGACCAAGTCGTACGTGGGCGCCAATTACAAGCGGCCGTTCTACAACAAGGCAAAGGAGCTGCTGTTCAGCGACAAGCAGGTCACCAGTTACACGATCAGCACGTTCGACCCGGAGTTCTATTGCGAGGTCCGCAAGCACTACGGGTACGTCTGGTTCGAAATGCAGCACAGCACGATGTCATGGGACAACGTTGCGAAGATGATCGCGGCGTGCCCAGGCCCGGACGGCGCCGCCCCGATGATTCGCATGCCGGATCAGCTCGAATCGAGCATTCAGAAGGCAACCGACCTCGGAGCGATAGGCCTGATTTTCCCGACGATTCGAGACGGCAATCAGGCGCTGGAAGCGGCGAGGTACTCGCGTTTCCCGCCGTTTGGCCGTCGCAGCTCGGGCTCGGGACAGGCGGGCTCGGTCTGGGCCGGCGTACCGGGCGGCTACCAGAACACCTATAACGACAACGTGCTGGTCGTCGTGATGCTCGAGACGCTCGAGGGCATCATCAACGCGAATGAGATTGCGAGCACGTTCGGCATCGACGTCGTGATTCAGGGCAACAACGATCTGGCGCGCTTCTCCGGGTGGTCGCAGACCGATCCGCGTTATCAGTCGCTGCTCACCGTGAGCCGCAATGCGACGCTCCAAGCCGGCAAGTTCTGGGGCAACGCGGGCGCGCAGTACCTCACCGGCAACCCGCTGAGTCCGGATGTGCGGTTCGTTCAAAATGGGCCGTCGATCGATGGCTGGACGCCGCCGGCGCGCGGGCGCAGGAACAGCACGGAAGAGCCGACGATCGGATTGCCCGGCCGCGGCCGCGGCCGTGGCGGACCCGGTGGCCGATAACGCGGACGCTGGAAGGCCGGATCCAGATCCGTCTCGGCCAGGCCCATCAGGAGCGGCGCTGACGCCGCTTCTGCGTACCCCATCCCGGCAACAGGGTGAACCCCACCTGTTGGAAATGACGATCGGTCGTGATCACGGTCGTCAGCTTCAACTCCCGCATGACGGCGATGCTCGTGCAATCCGTGAACGACAGGTCGTTGTCGCGGTACTGGAAGAACAGATGCCGTGCTCGTTCGAAGCGATCGCTCTCGATGCGCTCCCATCGCAGACGGGCGCGTCCGTCGATTTGATGCCACCAGGCATTCGCGGCGTTCAGGCCCAGCCGAAACCGGATCAGCGTCAGGGTTTCATCGATCACGAAATCGGTCGTGATCAACGTCCGGCCCGCTTCGAGCGCGCCGTCACGCGCCGAGCCACAAGAAGCGTGCGCCGGATCGGCACCATCCGCGCAGGCCATCCAGCCGCCGGTATCGACGAACACGGCGTTCATCGCGGGTACAGAATCGCGTCGTGATCGGTGGAGGTGCGGCCATCCGCGGACGAGCCCACGGCGTCGGCGCGATAGAGCGGGTCGTCGGCCAACGCCACGGACGCCACGCCGGCATCGTCGACGGGCACGATCTGAAAGGCCGGCCGGCTGCGGTAGATGACGGTAAAGCGTGTGCCTTTGCGCACCCGCTCGACCACATCGGGAAGCGTCGCACGGAGGCGTTTCGCATTGATGGGCACGTTCATCGAGGCATCCCCATGGTTAACTTAAGTTAACCATCGCCCGAAGTGGCTGTCAATCTCCCCAGGCGCTGGAGAAGGTCCTCGAGACCGACGAGGACAAGTGGGGTACCGGCTCACTCAGCGCGGACCACTTTGCTTCGAGCCTGGCTCATGACGAGGCGTTTCGGCATCGTGGGCTCGATTCGAGCGGCTGGCCGTGAGTCCAGGCGGAGCAAGCGCTCGTGCGCCTGCTGCATGAGACAGCGAAGGGGCTTGCCCTGAGCGAGCGCAGCGCTCGTCCGCCCTAGCGCGACGCGCGAAGGCGGAAGTCGAAGGGGCTTGCCCTGAGCGAGCGCAGCGCTCGTCCGCCCTAACGCGACGCGCGAAGGCGGAAGTCGAAGGGGCTTGCCCTGAGCGAGCGCAGCGCTTGTCCGCCAGAGCGCGACGCGCGACGGCGGAAGTCGAAGGGTCACCGCTGCGCGTTGGCCAAGTCGCTGACCGCGGTCGCGAGCGTGCGCACCTTGGCTTGATCTCCGGCCGCAGCCGCGGCGCCATTCAGTTGCGATGCGAGCTCCGTCAGCGCCGTCTTGCGCTGCGTTCCGGATCGCCGCTCCGCGTTGGCCAGCGTCGTCCGCGTTGTCGTAATGACTTCCGATCCGAGCCCATTCGATCTGGCGAGCTGATCCAGATACGCGCGCGCGAGCGCGAAGCTCGGCGCCCAGACCAGCTTTTGCTGATCCTGCGTGTTCAAGTAGGACATCTTCACGGTCTTCGCGGCGGCGAGCTCGTTCTCCGTGATGAGCCCGTTCGGCACGAGCTCGTAAATGTCGAGGCCGCGCGCGATTTCGGAGCTGACGATGACGCCGTTGTACCAGTAGGACGACCAGGAGCCGCCCATCGACATGCGCGTCGCGTCGACCGGCCCGCGATCGAAGTAGGCGATCTCCTTCGGATGATCGATGTCGGTCCAGTCGAAGACCGACAAGCCGCCCTGGTACCACCCCTGCACCATTACCTCGCGGCCGGGAATCGGCACGAGCGATCCATTGTGCGCGACGCAGTTCTCCAGCACCGTCTGCGGGGCCGGCAGCTTGTAGTACGAGTGGAACTTCAGCTTGTTGTTCTCGATCGTGAAGAGCGCGTTGGCGCCCCACTCCGGCTTGTCCGTCGCGCGGCAGCGCGGCTGCCCGCCGCCGCCCCACTCGTCGGTGAAGAGGACCTTCCTGCCGTCGTTGCTGAAGGTCGCCGAGTGCCAGAACGACATGTTGGCGTCGGCCGCGGCGTCGAGGCGGACGGGATTCGCCGGGTCGTGGATGTCCAGTAGGAGACCGAGGCCCGCGCACGCGCCGGCGGCGAGTCCGATTTCCGGGTACACCGTGATGTCGTGACACTGATTCGGACCGGTCGGCGGTCCGGGGTTGCCACGCCCGCGTCCGCCCGCGGCATCGCCGCCACGGCCCGCGCCACGACCGGCGGCCGCAGCGGCGGCCGCGGCCGCCTCGCGGTCGCGTGTGTCCTGGGCGGCGCGTTCCTCGTTGCGCGGCGGCACCGGCAGATCCTTGAAGATGCGCGGCGAGCTCACGATCGCCGCCCGATCGGGCGTGCGGATGGGAACCTTGATGACCTCCAGGCGGAAGCGCGCGGTATTCGGATCGTCGATCCCACCGTCCATACAGCCCGGTACCTCGTCGGCCGACCGCACGCCCGCCGTGCCCGAGACATAAATGAACACGTTGGCATCGTCGCCCTGCTGCGTCACGACTGTGTGCGTGTGCGATCCACGGCACGTCTGCACGGTCGTCACGAGCTTCGGATGCTTGACGTCCGAAATGTCGAACACACGGATGCCGCGCACGCGCAGCTTGCTGATCGGCTCGGGCACGCCGCCGAACCCGCAGTCGGTGCGGCTGTTGGTCGACTCGGACGACATGAACAACAGGTTTCTGTAGACCGACACGTCGTTCTGCGACGCGGGACAGATGTACGTCTGCGCGAGCACCGGCTTCGCCGGGTTGGAGATGTCGTAGATCTCGAAGCCGTTGTAGTTGCCCTGAATCACGTAGTTGCCCGAGAACGCCAGATCCGAATGCGTTGCCCCGAGCACCCTGCTCGTCGGCGGGGTCGTCGAAATCATGCGCATGTTCCACGCGGCTTGGGCGGCATCCCAACGGCCCGCCTTCAGTCCCACACGCGGATCCGGCGTCGGCGCGGTCGCCGAGACGATCGGCTCGACCGGCCGAGGCATGACAGGCGGAGGCGGCGGCGGTGGAGGCGGCGGAGTGCCGCGGCCTCCGCCTCCAGCCGTCGCGCCGCCGGCGGGCATCTCGGGCGAAGCCGGGGTCGCGGCCGCGGGCGCCGCGGCGGCTGGGGGTGTACTCGTCGGTGGCGCTGCGGCAGGCGCCGGCGTGCCCGGAGTCGCGGCCGGCGGAGGCGTGCTCGGGGCCGCCGCAGGCGGTGCCGCCGTTTTGGCCGAGCTCGCGCACGCCGCCACACCGAGGGCGCCCGCTGCAAACGCACCGGCGAACAGGCTGCCGATTAACAGAGACGAGGGACGTGGACGCGATAACTTGGACATCATCGGTGTGGGTTCCTTCTTAATCGGGACGGCTGCCGCCCGCGAGCATCTCGGTCATGCGATCGATCTCAATCGACTGATCGGCGTAGACATCCGACGCGAATTTGAAAACCGTCTCGTCCTGCGCCGCACCGTACGCCTTGAACAACACGTCGACCATGTCGATCGCGCCCTGATGATGCTTGATCATGCCAATCAGGAACAACCGGTCGAACTCCGGTCCACGCGCGCGATCGAGCGCGGCCATTTCCTCGTCCGTCAGCATCCCCGGCATCAGCATTTCGTGCTCGACGCCGTTCATCTTCATCTTGTGTCGCGTCGACGTCGCGTCGGGGACCGTCTGGCCGCGATCCCGCAGCCAGTCCTGCATCAGAGCGATCTCATCGCGCTGTCCGACGACGATGCGCTCGCAGAGAATTGCGACGTCCTTGCGTGCGCCGTGCGAGGGCGCCCAGCCGGCCATGACCACGGCCTGCGCGTGATGTGGAATCATGCCCGCCATGAAGTCCACGTCGGCGTCGCTGTACGGAAACCGGCCGAGCCCGGGCGGAGTGGTGTGCAGACCGGACGAGGGTGCACTCGCGCAGCCGGCGCCGAAGGCGCTCACGAACAGGAATATCGCCGCCGCAGACCGTGAGGACATCCGCATCCGTTCTCCTGACGAAGGTATCGTATGCGATTCATCGTCAGGTTGGAACCGGCCGAGTCCCGAGTCGCAGCTCCTCTAGCCGCTATCCTTCAGAAGTCCGAGCCGCAGCAGGCTTTCGGCGATGGCCTCTTCGTTCGAATGTGCGCCCAGTCGAGCGCGGATTGCGTGCCGGAGCGTGACGGAGGTTACGGATGTCTCGGCATCGTCCGCTTGCCGTCCACGATCGGCGGAAAGTCCTTCACCTCGTCATACACCTCGGTGATGAAGCGATCCTTGCTCTGCTGGGTGTCGCCCTGAGTCGCCTTGTCATACGGCGCCGTCAGGTTCGCCGCCAGAACTTCTTTCAGCGACTTGCCCTGATCGCGCAGCATTTTCACCTTGGCCAGGATATCCACGAGCATGGCGCGATAGGCCAGGAGATCGTGCTTCTTGACCAGCGTGCCATGGCCGGGGACGAGCGTCGTGTCGGGACCGGCCAACCGCTCGATGAGATCAACCGCATCGAGCATGCCCCTGATCGAGCCGCCATTGGCCTGATCGGCGAAGGGATAGCCGAAGTTGCGATAGAAGTCCTCGATATAAATCGCATTGGCCTTGCGGAAGCGGACGATGGTGTCGCCCGCGGTGTGGGACGGCATCATCGGGATCAGGTCGACCGTTTCGCCGTTCATGCTGAGCGTCACGGCGGGCTGGCCCGGCGCGGCGGGGTTGTAGTTGTAGATTGCCACCGGAATGCCGGCCATATCGGGCGCCGGGGCCGGCTGGCCGTTTGCGCGCGCCGGCGGACGCAGCATCTCGCTTTGCAGATTCTCCTGCGAGAAGATCACCGCCCCCTGCTTCGCGAAGAACGCGTTGGCGCCGGTATGGTCTGGATGAATATGCGTGTTGACCAGGACCTTGATGGGCGCGTCGGTGAACGATCGAATCGCCGTTAGTGTCTTGTCGGCCACCTGTCTGTTCTCGGTATCGACCATCAGGACGCCATCGGGTCCGAAGAGCGCCATGGCCCTGCCGCCGGACGCATCGGGGTGTGCCAGATCGAGGCCTTGCGAGCCATGCAGGACGAAGAGATTCGGCGACATCTTCTCCGTCACGAAGATCTGAATCCTGTCCCACGGCGTCTGGTAGCCCTCGGGAAACGTGAACGGGCCCTTTCCTGTTGGGATGACGGTGATGGGATACTGCGCGCCGTGTGCCCACACCATGGCGGGAATTGCTGCCATCGCGGCCAGACCCAAGAGCAACAACGTGCGTCTTCTCATCATCCCGCCTCCGTCACAGGCGAACAGTGCGTCAGTACAACGTGAACGCCCACAGCATGTCGCCAACGGCGACGAGCACGTGCTGGCGGCTGTCGACCATGTAGGTCTGGGGCGCATTCGAGATGTTGCCGATGCGGCTGTGCCAGAGCGGCTTGCCGTCGGTCTGATCGAACGCCGCAAAGTTGCCGCTCCCGTCCCCCGTGAAGATGACGCCGCCGGCCGTGGTCAGGAGGCCGCCGCCGGATCCACCGTAGAGCCTGTGTCTCCAGGCGATCCTGCCGTTTGTCGGATCGATGGCCGTCAGATAGTCGCCGCCAGACCCGAATTGAAACACCGACTTGCCGCCCAGCCCCATCGATCCGCGCGGATCAGGATCGGTCAGATACAGCAGGTTGAAGCCATTGTGTTCGTGCACGTAGAACAACCCGCTGTCGGGTGAATACGCAGGCGGCGGCCAGTTCGTGACGCCGCCTTCGACCGGCGACACGAGCGCGCCGGGAATGATCGCTTCCTTGTCGGGGTTCGGCTCGACGACGCCGGTGGGGCGCATACTCTTTGCCCAGTTCGTCGTCGATCCGTATTTCGTCGTCACGAGATGCTCGCCGGTCACACGATCGACGGTGTAGAAGTACCCGTTGCGCGCTGCCGTCGACACGAGCTTGCGAGGTCTGCCGTTGACGACCGCATCGAGCAGGATCGGCGTCTGCGACGAATCCCAATCGTGCGTGTCGTGCGCGGACGTCTGGAAGTACCACACCATCTTGCCCGTGTCGACGTTGACCGCGACGAGCGAGCACGTGAAGAGGTTGTCCCCCTTCCGGCCGACGCCCGTGTAGCCCGGCGTTGGATTGCCGGTGCCGAAGATGTACAGACGCGTCTCCGGATCGAAGGATCCCGGAACCCAGACCTGACCGCCGCCGTGACGGGCCGCGTCGAGGCTCGGCCACGTGTCCAGCCCCGGATCGCCCGGCTTCATCGGGACCGTATGGAACTTCCACTGGAGCTTTCCGGTTTCCGGATCGATCGACTGCAGGAACCCGGGCATGTCGAGGTCGTTGCCGGTCCCGACGAGCACGTGGTTGTCGACGACGATCGGCGCCACCGTCGAAAAGTACTGCTCGTCGAAGCTGGCGATCTCGACGTGCCAGCGCTCTTTGCCGGTCCGTGCGTCGAGCGACACGAGGTAGTTGTCGGGCGTTTCGAAATAGAGGAAGTTGTGCCACATGGCGGCGCCGCGATTGCCGATGTGGGTGCCGCCCTTCGTCTTCCAGTAGTACTGCCACAGCACGCGGCCGTCGCGCGCGTCCATCGCCCAGACGTTGTCCGGAGCCGTCACGTACAGGATGCCGTCGACCTGCAGGATCGCACCCTTGACGGTCGGGGTCGGACCCCCGCCGAACTCCCCGGAGCCTTCGCCGCCGGTGATGATGGGAGCGGCGGCGCCGCCGCCGCGGCCGCCACCGCCGGATCCGCCGGCAGCGCCAGGACCGGCAACGACACGCACCATCCACGCCAGCGTGAGGTGCTTCACGCTGGTTCGGTCGATCTGTTTGAGCGCGCTGTAGCGCCTGCCAGTGTAATCGCCTGAATAGCTGGTCCAGGAATCGGCCAGCGGCTTGTACAGCGCGGCCGGATCCAGTCCGAGAGCGGCCTGAGCGCCGAGCGCCACGGGAACGATGACCGCCGATGCTGCGATGAGGAATCGTCTGAAGGTCATTTGAGTGTCGCCAGATACGCGGTGACGTCGTGAATGTCCTTGTCGGTGTATTCGAGCAGAAGCTTCTGGTGCGCCTCGAGCGGATCGCGGACCTGGATCCGCGGTACGTCGCCCTCGCGGCGGAAGCTTCGCTGCAGTCCGTCGTTGTTGGCGATCACGACGATGAAATCGTCCATGCGCACGAGGCGGCCTTCCACGCGCTGTCCATCGGGCGTGGTGACACGCCCACCTCGCCCGCCTCCCGATACCCACGTGTTCTGCAGCTGCGTCGCGTCGGCGACCTTCGCCGCAAAGCCTTTGAGATCGCCCGTCGGCGAGTGGCACGCGCCGCATTTCGCGGCGAAGTATCTCTGGCCGGCCGCCGCGTCGCCGACGAGGATGTCCAGCACGACAGGCGGACCCGCAGGGGGACCACCCTGCCGGCTCGCCGTCGCGAGCACACTGCGCACGTACGCGGAAACGGCTTTGACATCGTCGTCCGGCAGCGGCAGCGCCGGCATGATCGGCATGCCGGGCGTCTGCCGTCCCTGCTTGACCACGGGTCCGATCGATTCGCCGTCCGCGTCGTTCAACGCGACCGGTGAGCGCAGCAGATTCGGCCCGCCCTGGTCGCCGCCCCGCAGGTCGGCGCCGTGACACGAGCGACAGTACACGTCGTACAAGCCCTTTCCCCGGGCCAGCACCGCCGGATCGGCTGGTGGGCGCTGCTGCGCGGGGAACGTTTCCAATCCTCTGCCGCCTCGCCCGCCCTGGCCGGGTCCGGCAGGCGGCGTCTGCGGCGTCTGTGGCGTCTGTGCTGCTGGTGTCTGAGCCGGCGGCACCGTCTGGGCGGGAAGCCGAACGGAAATCATGGCCAGCACCATGACGGCCAGCGCGGCCACGCTGGTCGACGGTCGCATCGTCACACGTTCACCTCCGGGCGCGCGCTTCACGCGTCGGATGCTAGCACTTGGCGACGCCTGGAAAAAACCGCTATTGTTCGCCGCGAGGTGTCATATGCCGGGCTCCACGGACAATCTCAGTCGGCGGCAGCTGCTCGCCGGCGTCGGCGCCGGCGCCGCTGCACTCCTGCTCGAGCAACGCGGTCTCCAGGCTCAGGCGACTTCGACCAGGACGATCGTCTTCGCTCACACAACCGTCGTCAACGTCGATGCCGTCCAGGACGATGTGGCGCTCGCAGTCGAAGGCGACAAGATCGTGGCGATCGGCGCCACCGACACGGTCCTCAAGACGCATCCCAACGCCGAGGTCTACGACGGGCGCGGAAAGGCGCTACTCCCAGGCCTCATCAACTGTCACGCCCATATGGCCGCTGTCCTCGCGCGCGGTTTCAACGAAGACTTCGGATTCCCCAACTCCGCGCGCCTGGCCATCCAGCCCAATAGTCTCCTTCAAGGAGAGGAGGCTACGTTGATGATCAAGGTCGCTGCGCTTGAAGCCATACGGACCGGGACCACCACAATCGTGGAGAATTCCGGCGGCATCGGCCGCATCGCAACAACGTTGGCACAAAGCGGCCTGCGCTGCGTGTTCGCGGAGTCCATCCGCGATAGCGAGAACGTGGCTGGTCCGATGTCCCCGGATGGGCTCGCCAAGAGTGAACCGCCGAGGTTCTCGCCCAAGCTGCGCGACGAGGGCATGCAGCGCATCAACGACTTGTTCACCGCCTGGCACGGCAAGAACCAGGGACGCATCAGCGTGTTCCCGGCCGCCGCGCTCGCCGAGACGTCGTCGCCGGAGTTGCTGCAGGCCGTTCGCGCCTTCGCTGAGAAACACGATCTCGGATATACGATCCACCTGTCCCAGAGCCGAGCCGAAGTCGACTTCATGGCGCGACACCATGGCGTTCGCCCGCCGGCGTTTCTCGATACGCACGGCTTCCTCGGCCCGCGGCTGTTCGCGGCGCACTGCCGGTACGTGGACGCTGCCGATATCGCGCTGCTTGGCCGCTCCGGCACGATCGTGTCGCACCAGGCGGCCATGGCCGCGAACCGCGGGGTCATCCCGCCCATCCCTGCTCTGCGAGCGGCAGGCTGCCCCATCGCCAATGGCACCGACAACAACACCAACGACCTGTTCGAGGTCATACGGGTCGCTCTGCTGACGGAACGAATCCGGCGCAACGATGCGAACCCCGGCCTCCGGCCTCAGCCGGAAGACGCGCTCGAAGACGCAACGCGAGGCGGCGCGCGAGCGGTGCAGCAGGGACGGCTTCTCGGCTCGATCGATGTTGGGAAAAAGGCAGACCTCCTTGTCCTGGACACTCAACGGGCCCACCTCGTACCGGCGGGGCGCATCGTGTCCGCGTGGATTCACAATGGTCAACCGTCCGACATCGAGTCCAGCATGGTCGACGGTCAGTTCATCATGCGCAATCGTAAGGTTCTGACGATGGACGAAGACAGCATCGTCGCCGAAGCCGACAAGGTTGGGCGGCGGATTTGGAGGCAGGTTCAGGCAGCCGGCCCTATCATGGTGCCGGGCCGGCCGCGCCAGCACTGACTCGCGAGTGACACGCGGTGGCCATCGAGATTGATACGGAGTTCCACCTCCTGTGCGCCGTGGCGACAGCGCGCACCGCAAGCTGGCGTTTTCACGGGAGCTTGCAGATCGATCGTGACGGAACATCAAGGGCTCGGCGTGCCTGCTCGAGGTGAACGCGCCAGTCTCCTTCTGTCGATTGGATCAGGCGTTCCAATGCGCGAGCGTGCGCCAGCACGTACCGAGGGCGACGTCCATCGCGCTCGGCTGGACCGGGATCGGCTGCACATGACCGATCCTCCTTCGACACGACGACGCTCGTGAAGTACGTTGAGCGTGCGAACCGGGAATCAGATCAGGAGAGGAAGATCGAGCGGCTGTACAGAAGCAGGCGCGGGCGCGTTGTGATACGCAGGCAAACGGACCGGGAGCATCGCCACCACGACGTCGGGGCAGCGGACATCCGCGAGGTTGGCATGGATGTCGGTGGATTTCCAAACCGATTCCCTGATTGTCGCGTTGACGTGATACGGCGCGTCCCGCCAACGTGCGTCGGAGTCTGTGGGACAACACTCGTCGCTCGACCGCGAACTCGTCGCGGCATGTGCGTCGGTCTTTGCGGCATTCGGCGACACGGAGCCGAGCTGTGGAGTCATGGCCAACAGGCACACGTTGAACACGACGCAGAGGAATGCCCGGAGCACGGCGCCATTGTGAATGGCGTGGAATTCGCCGTCAAGAGTCCCGGACCGGGCCCAATCACTGCGAAACTGTTGCATTGAACGCTTCACTGGAGATGACTTGATGAAGGTTGCCGCGTACCAAGCTCCGCTTCTTCCCAGTCGTTCCATTGAGGCCGCGCTTGGTCTGATTCGCGAACAGGTTGATCGGTGCGAATCGGAAGGTGTGCGTATCTTGTGCTGCCCAGAGGGAGTGCTGGGAGGCTTGGCCGACCACGCGACCCGGCCCGCGGACATCGCGATCTCGGCCGAAGATGGCCAACTCGAGGCGGTGCTGGCACCTCTTGCCAGCGACAGCGTTGCCACGATTGTGGGGTTTACGGAGGTTGGCGCGCACGGTCGCTTATACAACTCCGCAGCGGTCCTCCACAGAGGATCGGTCATCGGGGTCTATCGCAAGCTGTACCCGGCGATCAACCGGTCGGTCTACGAGGCTGGCGACCAGATGCCGGTGTTCAAGGTTGGTGAGCTGACGTTCGGCATCATCATCTGCCGCGACTCCACGTACTACGAGCCCGCGAGAATCATGGCGTCTCGAGGGGCGACTGCGCTGTTCGTGCCCTCGAACAATGGCCTCCCTCCGGGAACCGGGCCCGAACTGGTCGCCGAAGCACGGAACGGTGACATCGCTCGGGCGCTCGAGAATAGCGTGTCGGTGATCCGCGCCGATGTCGCAGGGCGTGCTGGGAACCTCACGTCCTTCGGGTCCACCGGCATCGTCGATCCGAACGGCACAGTGGTGCAATCAGCCCGGCAACGCAATCCGGATCTCATCGTGGCTGATGTCGACACCGCGCCTCGGCCACATCGGCGGGGATGGGACGTGTCGCAAAACATGGCGGTCGTGGACGAATACATCCGCATGGTGACGACTCCCGATCGGACGAAGGCAGTCATGAAGCGGCAGACTGAGCCAGGAAAGGCTGAGCGTGCCTTCCTCGTCGAGGTTCCCTTCTAATCGACGCGAGGTACGAGATGGCTCGCTGGCTCAACGGACTTCGCGTCGCGCTTCGTTCCATCCTCCGTCGAACACGAGTAGAGGTGTATTTGGAGTGATCGGCTTGGTCGCCATCGTGACACTGCTTGCAGGTTACGTTCCGGCGTGGCGCGCGGCCGTTGTGAATCCGGTGGATGTCCTCAAAGCGGGATGAGGCCCTATACTCTGACTTCGAATCCGACCATGTCGCGCTGTCTTTACGTGCTGCTGACGTCTGCGATCGCGATCGCGCCGATCCGGTCGGCCGCTCAGTCGAACGCGCTCTTTGCTTTTCACAGCAATCCCTGGCTCAACCTGCGCCATTTCGTGAGGGCGTCCGCACGGGGCGGCCCGGCTCCGACGGGCTTGTCGGAGGAAGAGAGCAGGCAGTGGGCCGCGGGCGTCGAGTTCTACAAGCCGTACGGCCAGCGCGACCTGCTCTTCGATGAGGGGATGCGGGACATCAAGAGCGCGCTTCGGGGCGCCGAAGGAAGGACGAGCCTTGAGGGGATCACCATCGACGCTGGCCTGAAGGCGACGCTCGAGCGTCTGATGCCGATCTACCAGAAGCACTCGTGGCCGGAGCATGAGCGCGCCAACCGCTCGTGGATCGCGGCGGTCCAACCGCTGCTCGATCGGCATGGAACAGCGCTCAGTCAGGCCCTCGCTCGCACGTACGACGTGACGTGGCCGGCGAGTCCGATCCCCGTCGACCTGTCCGTGACGGCGGGCCCGAACGGTGCGTACACGACCGGCCCCACGCATGTGACGATTTCATCGTCGGATCCCAGCTACCAGGGTCTTGCGGCGCTGGAGATGCTGTTTCATGAAAGCTCGCACGGCGTGAGTCAACTGTTCCAGCAAGTCAGGCAGGCAGCCAGCGAGCAGCAGGTGTCCGTTCCACCGCAGCTCTGGCACGGCGTGCTGTTCTACACGGCCGGCGAGCTCACGACTCGTGAGCTCAACGCGCATGGCATCGCGTACACGCCGTACGCTGGCCAGGGCCTGTACACAAACCTGTGCGGCGCTGGTTGCCGCGAGAAGATCGCCGAACACTGGACGCCGCGCCTCGATGGAAAACGATCGATTGCGGACGCCCTATCCGCGGTCGTCGCCTCGTTCAAGTAGGTTCCGCGCGCCTGCCGCAGATTGTTCTTGACAGGCAATAGTCAAGTAATCTATTTATTACTTGTCTATGGCTCCCGACACACATCGCGAATTCAAAGACCGCCTCTACGGCCAATTCGCCCGAATCGGCAAGGCGCTGGCGAGCCCGCATCGACTCGAAATCCTGGAGCTCCTCGCCCAGAGCGAGCGCACCGTCGACTCCCTGGCGACCGAAGTCGGGCTCTCGCTGGCCAATGCCTCCCAACATCTGCAGGCGCTTCGTCAAGCGGCTCTCGTCGACAGCCGGAAAGACGGTCTGTTCGTGTATTACCGCCTGGCCGGGCCGGAGGTCTTCGAGCTCTCCAGGGTGTTGCGAACGGTCGCCGAAGGGCGGCTGGCGGAGTTCGAGCGCCTGGTCCATGAACACTTCGGCGGCCGCGCGGACGCCGAAGCCGTGCCGATGGCCGAATTGCTCAAACGCGCGCGGTCAAAGCAGGTCGTCATTCTCGACACCCGGCCCGCCAGCGAGTACGTCGCTGGCCACATCCCCGGGGCGATTTCAGTGCCGGTCGGCGATCTCAAGCAACGGCTGCAGCAGCTCACCAAAGGCAAGGAATACGTGGCCTACTGTCGCGGACCGTATTGCGTGTACGCGGATCGCGCTGTCGAGCTGCTGCGAGCCCACGGACGACGCGCGCGGCGACTGCTCGACGGATTTCCCGAATGGCGCGCGGCGGGTCTGCCCGTAGCCAGCGGCGTTCAGCCAGGAGCGTTGAAATGATCCTGTGCCCCGGGGAACCGCGCCGATGAGGGCGCACGCGTGACGACGGCGATTGCGCACGAGCGACTGGCGGTGGTCCGTCTCGGTCTTCGTGAGAACGCCGCGCAATTCACGCTGCTGGTCGTCATCAACACGTTCGTCGGCGCAATGATCGGCATGGAACGCAGCATTCTCTCGCCCCTTGCCGAGCAAGAGTTTCACCTGGTTGCGCGTACCGCCGTCCTCTCGTTTATCGTGGTCTTCGGTCTCTCGAAGGCACTCACGAACTACGTCGCGGGACGTCTTGCCGATCGCGTTGGACGCAAACACGTCCTCGTCGCTGGATGGTTGGTCGCGATCCCGGTTCCGTTCATGCTCATGTGGGGCCCGAGCTGGAATTGGATCCTTGCGGCCAACCTGCTGCTCGGCATCAGTCAGGGGTTCACGTGGTCGACGACCGTCATCATGAAAATTGATCTGGTCGGTGCGTCGCGACGAGGGCTCGCGATGGGGTTCAACGAATTCGCGGGTTACGTCGCGGTTGCCGGCGCCGCGCTGGCGACCGGTTGGATTGCCGCACGCACGGGACTGCGGCCGGAACCGTTTTATCCAGGCGTGATCTTCGTCGCACTCGGGCTCGGCTTATCGCTCCTCGTCGTCCGCGAGACGTCGTATCACGTCGCGCTGGCGTCGACGCTCTCCCCGAGTCCGGCCGATCGCCCGACAGCCCACGACGTGTTCTGGCGCACGACTTGGGGCGACCGTAACCTGTCAACGATCAGTCACGTCGGCCTGGTCAACAACCTGAACGACGGGATGGCCTGGGGCCTGTTCCCGTTGTTGTTTGCGACTGCCAATATGAGTCTCGACCGAATCGGCGCACTGGCCGCCATCTACCCGGCGACGTGGGGCGTCACGCAACTCGCAACGGGAGCGCTTTCGGATCGCCTTGGACGGAAGTGGCTCATCGTCAGCGGCATGTGGACGCAGGCGCTCGGCATTGGTGTTGTGATTCGGTCGACCACATTCATCGGGTTCGCAACGGGCGCGGCACTACTCGGAATCGGAACGGCTATGGTGTATCCGACTCTGCTGGCTGCTATTGGCGACGTGGCGCTGCCGTCCTGGCGAGCGTCGGCCGTCGGCGTCTATCGTTTGTGGCGGGATCTTGGCTATGCCATCGGCGCATTGGTCGCCGGCGTTACCGCCGACGCGATAGGGTTGTCAGCGGCGATGTGGCTGGTAGCCGGCATCACGTTCATGTCTGGTGTCGTTGCCGCCGTTCGGATGGACGAAACATTGCGGTTCTCAACGGTGTAGCGGAGACGCGTTGTGCACGAACGTTCATGGATCGCCGCGTTCACGCTGATTGCCGCTCTCGCACCGGCCTCGCGCGCTGTTCCCGGTGACCAGGCGACTCCTATCGAGCCCCCGCTGCGCTGGGAGTTCTCCGCAGGTGGCTGATTGGCTCACACCCCCGCGGTCGCGGGGGACATGGTGTTCATTGGCTCGTGCAACGGGATATTCCGCGCGTTGGATCGCCGAACCGGAGAAGTGAGATGGGCAACGCAGGCAGGACCTGAGTCTGTCAGGTACTTCTTTCATGGTGACCCGCTCATTACAGACAAGCTCGTGGTCGTTGGCGCGGATGTCGGCGGAGCCGCCGGCGTCATCGCCAGATTCCACGCGTTCGACCGGTCCACTGGCCGCACACGCTGGACGCAGCCGGCAGGAAACGGAGCATGGGGAGCCACCTCAGGCGACAGTTGGTCGGCGTTCGCGATCACGGCCGAGAAGGAGCTCGTCGCGCTCGATCTGGAATCAGGCGCGCTACGCTGGTCGTTTCCCGTCAACGTGTGGGGGTGGCTCGGTCCGGCTGCTTGGGATGGGCGCGTGTTCACTGGCGCGAGAGACGGATCGGTCTACGCCTTGAATGCCAATACCGGTCGCGTCGAATGGCGAACCGAACTCGGCTCTCCAATCAGCACGGATGTGACGGCCACCGACAGCGGTTTGTACGCCGGAACGGGAGACGGAGCCATGCATCGCCTGGATACGGCGCGCGGATCTGTACTTGCGTCCCTGAAGATTGACGCGAAGTGGAAGCCGAGAAGTGTGCCGGTGTCGACCGGCGATTCGTTGTTGGTCCTGCTCACTGACCAAGGGGAAGACTATCGAGCGTTGGTGTCGCTCGATCCAATGCTCTCGCGAATCAGGTGGCGCCAGGAGGCCGTCAAGCCTTGGAGTACGACGCGCGTATTTGTCTGGGGCAACAGCGCAGTCGTCGGCACGTCCGCCGGTGAGCTCACGGCGTACTGTGCCTCGGACGGCACCAAGGGCTGGTCTCGAACGGTCAAGGGGTCGGTGCGCTCAATCGGCGGTTCCGCGGACGCTCTCTACGTGAGCACCAGTCAGGGGAACCTTTACGCGCTCGGACCTGTGAGTGCGTGCACAACGAGGTAAACACGATGGCCATTTCCTGTCCGGTCGATCTCGACACATTGAAGCTGCGGGCGGAGATTCAATCCATCTACGCGCGCGTCGCGGCGGATCCGTCCGGAGAATTCCATTTTCATCGCGGCCCGGAATACGCGGCAGAACGACTGAAGTACGACGCTGACGAGCTCTCGAAGTTACCCCGAACAGTCACCGAGTCGTTCGCCGGTGTTGGAAATCCACATGCGATCGCGCCGATACCGATGGGGGCAACCGTGGTCGATGTCGGATCTGGCGCGGGTACGGATCTCCTTTTAGCGGCACTCCATGTGGGTCCAGGGGGACGTGCGATCGGTGTCGACATGACGGACGCGATGCGCGAACGAGCGCGCCGAGGCGCCGCAGCCTGCGGACTGACGCAGGCAGAGGTGCGCGAAGGAGAAGCCACGGCGCTGCCCGTGGAGACCGAGAGCGTCGACGTCGTGATCTCGAACGGCGTCCTGAACCTCGTGGCCGAGAAGCGGATGGCCATCGCCGAGATTCGACGGGTCCTGAAACCAGGCGGCCGCGTACAGATCGCCGACGTCGTGCTCGGCGTCGAGCTGCCGGAAGACGCACGACAGGACATCGATCTGTGGACCGGTTGAATCGCGGGCGCTCTGCTGGAAGCAGAGCTTGTCGCGGCGTTCGCGGAAGCTGGCTTTACCGACGTGCGGATCACGGAGCGGTTCGACTGTTTCGAGGCCACGTCGAAGGAGAAGACTGCACGCCGGTACGGTGTCATCGGCGTGAATCTGTCAGGCGTACGCAGCTGAGGCCAGACAGCGCCGAATTTTCCGTCGCCGCTCCTCTGGGGCAACGAGTCGACATGCCGTGAACGCTTCGGCGCCGGCGTCAGCGACCTGAAGATCACACGGCACTCGTATCCCTTCGAGTATCCATTCGCGCCGGCGAACGTGGTCGACTTCTTCATCGAGTACTACGCACCGACCAACCGCGCGTACGGTTCGCTCGATGCCGCCGGACAGAAGGCCATGCACGATGATCTGACCGCGCTTTCGTCCACGAACAACGGGGCGACCGACTAGAACCACCTTACTTCTCCCGCGGCTCGAGTGCGCCTCGGAGCTTGTCCGCGAACGATCCGAACCTCTCCGCCGGCGCAACATCCTCGCCCTGCGCGATCTCGTCCTGCGATGGCGTCGTCCCGCCGGCGCGCGCCGAGCCCTCCGGAACGAGCGCGACGCCGATCCGCTTCTTCTCGAGATCGATGCTCAGGATCTCGAATGCCGCCGTCATCCCCGGGCCGACCCCGGTGGACCATTCCTCTGATCGCCCCGTCGGAGCGAACGTGGACACGTGCGCCAACGCTTCGACTCCCGGCTCGAGCTCGACGAATGCGCCGAAGTCCGCGATGCGCGTCACGCGGCCGGTGCGCACCTGGCCGATCTCGTACGTGTCGTGCACTTTCGACCACGGATCGGCAGTGAGTTGTTTCAACCCGAGGGAAATCTTCTCCTTGTCAGCGTCGACGCGCAGGATCTTGACGGTGATCTCCTCGCCGGGCTTGACGACCGAAGACGAGTCCGACACGCGAGACCAGCCCATCTCGGACACGTGCAGCAAACCCTGCACGCCGCCGCCCAGGTCGATGAACGCGCCGAACTCGCGAACGGACGCGACACGTCCCGTCATCACCGCACCGGCGACGATCGATCGCCGGACCTCGGCGGCGCTCGCTCGCTGCGCCTCCTCGAGAAGCGCACGCCGCGAGACGACGAGGTTCCTGCCGCCGTCCTTGTACTCGATGATCCGGAATGCGTAGACCTGGCCTTCGTGCGCCGACGCGTCCGTGCGGGCGGTGTCGATCTGAGAGAACGGACAGAACGCGCGCTGACGGGCGATGCGCACCTCGTACCCGCCTTTCACCGCCCGTTCGACTTTGCCTTCCACCGGAAGACCGCTGTGGAACGCGTCTTCGAGCTGCCGCGCGGTCGCGGCGCCTCGCGCCAGCTTCCGGGAAAGCGTCAGCCCTCCCACAGTCGACACCACCGTTGCCTGAATGCGGTCGCCGACGGCCACATCGAGCGCGCCCTCGTCGTCCTTCAGTTCGCCGATGTCGATCGCGGCTTCGCCCTTGCCGCCGACGTCGACGAACGCCACCTCCGGGCCAATCGCGACGATTCGGCCCTCGATGGTCTGACCCTTCTCGACGCGCTTCGCGTGGATCGAAGCCTCGAACATCGCGGCGAAATCCTCATCGGGCTCGCTCACGGCACGCTCCTCATGATGGCTTCAGTCTATAGCCGAAGCCGTGCTAGTCTCGGCGCCGTAGGCCCATCCGTATGAGCGCCCACGCCCTCGCCCGACGCGCCGACACGGATCGCGCCACGTTTCCGATCGTCCAAATCTCCCTCGATCTCACGTCGCTGGACGACGCGCTGGACACGGCGGCGATCGCGGTCGATGCCGGCGTCGACTGGCTGGAAGCGGGAACGCCGCTGCTCAAGCTGAATCCCGTAGACGGTGAGGTGGTCACGGTCGGCATCGTCCAAGTCACCCTTCAACCGCGGCTATGTCGTGAGTCGCGAACGATTATTTGCGGAGTACAGGGTGCTCTGCTACCCTCCGACCAAGTTGCTGTCCAGGGTTGAGCGTGCCCGTTGGGTATTAAGAGAAGGTAATTATATACTTGACAAAACCAACCTAGCCCAATAAACTGCCGGGTATGGATTCGTCCTTGAACCTGTCCCGGCTGGCGAAGTACTTCAGCGACGAACACGCCGCACGCGAGCTGCTCGAATCAATGCGTTGGCCGGACGGTCCCGACTGCCCGGTCTGCGGCCAAACCGCCACGGTCTACCGGATGCTGAAGCTCGCCACGTCGAAAACTCCAGGACGTGCCGGGCTGCTCCGCTGCCGCCAGTGCAAGAAGCAGTTTACCGTGACGACCGGGACCGTCTTTGAGGATTCGCACATCCCGCTCTCGAAGTGGTTGCTTGCCCTACATCTGCTCGCCGCGTCGAAAAAAGGTATGAGCGCGCATCAGTTTCATCGGATGCTCGGCATCACCTATAAATCGGCGTGGTTCATGGCGCATCGTCTCCGCTACGCGATGTCCACGGAGCCATTGGCGGGGCTCATGGCGGGCGTGGTGGAAGTGGACGAGACGTACATCGGTGCGCGGAACAAGCGCGGCACGAAACGCGGACGGCCGGGACCGGACAGTCATAAAACGCCGGTCGTCGCCCTAGTGGAGCGCGGATCGGGTCGCGTGCGCGCCTTTCCGATGCCGCGCGTGACCGCTCAGAACCTGGACGCGGCCATCAACGCGCACATCGAACCGGACGCGATGATGATGACCGATGAGTTCTCGGCGTATCAGGCGCTCGGACGCAAGAATCATCAGACCGTCAATCACGCCCGCGAGGAGTATGTGCGCGGCGACGTTTACACGAACACGGCGGAAGGCTTTTTCTCTCTCCTGAAGCGCGGAATCACCGGCGTGTATCACCACGTTGGACGCGGCCACTTGAACCGCTACTGCGACGAGTTCGCGTTCCGCTATGAGAATCGCAAGGTGGACGACAGCACGCGCGCCGAGATGATCGTGAACGGGGCGGAAGGCAAGCGTCTGACCTACAAACAACCATCAGGAACGAGGTAGGCAACAACGCGCCGTGTGGAATGACGCGTGGCGCGGGTTTGGTGGAGGACAGCGGAATCGAACCGCTCGCCGCGTGGACTCCATGATCCGGCAGCGGCACCAGTCGTCCCCCTCGCGTTCAGCGAAGGGGACGTGTCAGTTGCGATTGAATTTTGATTCCGAGGTGGGACGATAACAACATCGGCGTTCTCTAGATCTGGACGGTGGCAGCCGGACCAGGTCTGTCACACTGTCGCGGTACAACCGGACTCTACGGTAACACAAAGGAGCCGGTGATGGCGAAGCTGCGTTTCGAGATTGAAGGCAAACCGAACGATGTAGCCCTTACGAGTTATCTGGGGGCAACTCAGAGCTTGTTGGACGTGCTACGTGAACTCGACGCAGCGATCACCGGAAAGTTCAAAGGGACGCTTCGCTGGTACGTGTCAGCGTTGCACAGCGATGGCAACCTCGCTATCGACCTCGTCTCACGCCTAAAGCCTCCGACCCAATTACAAGAACGCCGACGAGAGATTCCGTCAGACAGGAGCCCACAAATCACCGACTCACTCATCACTGGATTCGACAATCTTGAACGGTTCGGCGTGAGTCCGCCGTATCTCTCGGAGGATGGATTGCGCCGAATAGACGCGATGTTCAACATCTTCCAGCGCAACGGGGCGCACGCGTACAGAGCCACGGACATCGATAAAGGGCGTTCGGTAGAGGTATCGTCCAATGCCGCGAAAGCCGTCCGTGACTTATTGCCGGTCAGCCGCAGTTATATTGGATCTGTAGAAGGGCGGCTCGAAACGATTTCGATCCACAGGCAGCAGCGATTCATCATCTACCACGCGCGGACGAACAAGGCCGTGACGTGTCACTTCGACGACGCCGAAATGATTCCTCAACTGGCCGCAATGTTCGGCGCGCGTGTGCTGGCGTCTGGCCTGATTCGATCCAATGTGAAGGGTGAACCGACGCGGCTTCGTGTCGAAGACATCAAGGTGCTTGGCGGTCGGCCGTTACCGACGACTTTGGAGATGTCCGGGTCGCATCCAAACATCACGGATGGGATGAGCACGGACGACTACATCAGGAGCATTCGAGAGTGACGACAGCGCCCTACGTTCGGCCGTATTTTGACTCAGGAATCTTTATTTCGTGGCTTAAAGATACCGACATAGGGCCGCTCGCAGATGGCGCAATCGGTGACCGTCATCCGGTCAGCGAACACGTTCTCTCGGAAGCAGAACACGGTCAATATCCGGTCGTAACCTCGTTCTTTACGATGGCTGAGGTTTACAAGAAGGTCGGACACGGTGTCCAGTCGTTGACCGATGCCGAAAACGGCAAGATCATGGATTACTTTGAAAATGAGTGGATTGCCTGGGTGGAAGTGGATCGCAATGTCGGAGCGGACGCGAATCGACTGCTCGTTGAATACAAGACACAAAAACTCAGGCCGGTAGACGCGATTCATCTCGCGTCTGCGCTCCGCGCGAAGTGTGATGTGCTCTTAACTTGGGATGGACCACTTGCGAAAATTCAACACTCTAGCATCAGGATCGAGTTTCCTCGCATGAACCCAGGCACATTGTTCGAGAATCAAGAGTAGGTGTAAGCGCATGCCGAAGCCGAAGGCACCAGGACGCGGCCGGAACTCGGCCATCGTTCCGCCGTTGACGGTGGATTTTCAGACGGCGCTCGGCGCGTTGTTGAAGACACCCCCGCCACCGAAGGGCGAAGCGACCGACAAGCCGAAGACGGCGCGCAAGCATAGGGATTCAAGGAAGCGAGGACGGTGATGGAGACCGAGAAGCATCCGCCCTGCCCGACATGCCTAGGCAAACTCACATACGAAGGCGAAGGCCCGCATGATGACCGACTGGCGAACGAGGGAATCGTCGGGGCATTGGCTTCCGCGATCTATCGCTGTCCGGAGCATGGCCTCTGGCAGATCTACATCAGCGGCCGTGCCGTGCCGTATGTGGGCACGCCTCAGCGATAGTGATGTTTTGTCAAAGGGATAATTACCTAAGAGAATTAACGGCCGTTACGAAATCAAGGCGACGATTGGTGAAGGAGGCATGGGTGTCGTTTTTCGCGCCTACGATCCTCCTCCGATGGACCGTGACGTTGCCGTAAAAACCTTACCCGAACTGCATGACCGTCTGGCGCTCGAGCTGTTTTACAAAGAGTGTAGTGTCCTCAAGTCCATCAGCCATCCGAATATCGTCGAGATTTTCGACATGGGGGAATTTGAGGAGGCTGGCGAGAAAAAACCGTTCTTCGTAATGCCCTTGCTTTCGGGCCAAACCCTGGACCAGCTGATCCGGAACGACAGCCATCGCCTCACTGTCGAGCGGGTCGTGGAAATCATCTCGCAGACCTGCCGTGGGCTCCAGGCGGCCCACGACCGCGGCTTGGTGCATCGCGATTTGAAGCCGAGCAACATCTTCGTAATGGGAGACGACTCGGTAAAGATCATCGACTTCGGCGTTGCGCACGTGGTCGATTCGCTCTCGCGTTCCGGCTTCAAGAAAGGGACCCTGCTGTACATGGCGCCCGAACAGGTCCAGTACAAGCCGGTTACCGTGCAATCCGATCTGTTTTCGCTCGGCGTGGTCTGCTACGAAGCCTTGACCCGGCGTCGGCCGTTCCGCGGCGGACGCGAAGAGGAGGTCGTCCAAGAGATCCTGAGGCACATCCCACAGCCATGTTCGGATATCAACCCGGCCGTCAGTCAGACGATCAGTCGTGTGGTTCACAAGGCGATGGCCAAGCAGCCTTGGAGTCGATATGACAGCGCCCGCGATTTCGCTGAGACGCTGCAGAGGGCCATGCGCAACGAACCGATTGAACTGTTCGATCCGGCGCGACTCGGTCCCCGCATTCAGCGGGCCACCAAGGCGCTTGAGAACGACCCACAGTTTGCCAGCGAGCTTTTGAGTGAATTAGAGGCCGAAGGTAATATCGATCAGCAGATTAGCCTGCTCCGAGCTCAGATCGATCAGGTGTCTCGGTTGAGGACGATCGCGCAGCTCCTGGAAGGCGCGCGAGCCAGGTATGAAGCCGAAGAGGATCCGCTCGCTCTACTGAAGATTCAGGAAGTCCTTGAGCTGGATCCCACCAACGCCGCGGCGCTGGGTCTGAAAAGTAAGATCGAAGACCGTCGCAGCGATCAACAGATCGACGGCTGGTTCAAGCTCGCGCGCCAGCATATCGATAATCACTCCTACAACCATGCCCGCGATGCGCTGCAGAAGGTACTGCAGCTCCGGCCGCGAGAGCCGCGGGCGAGTCGGCTCCTAGCAGAACTCCAGACCGAAGAGGAAGAGTATCTTCGCTTGCGCCAGCAGAAGGCGCAGATCTATCAGTCTGCCGTCAATGCTTGGAAGAATGGCGAGGTGAGCGAAGCATTGAGTCGAATGCGGGAAGTCATGGAGTTGGACGGCCGGGCTCCGGATACCTCGGCCCCGGACACGAGTTCGACCTACCAGACCTTCTACAACAAAGTTCGCTCCGAGCACGACGAAATCAATCACGGCTACGCCGACGCCCGCCGGCAGCTCGCAGATCGCGAGTTCACGAAGGCCTTGAAGATTTGCAACGATGTGCTGGGTCGGTATCCAGGCCAGGCGCTGTTCCAGGCGCTCAAATTCGACATCGAGGAGCAGCAACGTCAGCAACTCTCCGCCTTTATTGCCGATGTTGATCGTCGTCTGGAGGCGGAGCCCGACCTCGACGCAAAGGTCAACCTGCTTCGCGAAGCCGTGGCCTCATACCCCGACGAACCCCATTTCGAACGTTCCTTGAAACAGGTGGATGCGAAGCGCGATCTTGTGAACTCCATCGTGGCGAAGGCGCGCCTTCGTGAGGAAAATGGGCAGATCAACGAAGCTCTGAGCGAACTCGAGGTCGTACGGACGATCTACAGCCGCTATCCAGGCCTGCAGTTTGAAATCGAGAGGCTGCAGAAGCGCCGGGCACAGCAGGCCAGGGACGAGACGAAGGCCGGCTTGGTCAGACAGATTGATCGGCAACTCGAAGCGGGCAATTACGCGCGCAGCTTGGAGCTTCTAGAGCAGGGGCAGTCCGACTTCCCTGACGATGCCGAGTTGATGGAGCTTCGAAAGCAGGCAGAGCAGGGGTTCGACCGCGCCAACCGCGCGGAGCAGCAATTGGCTGAGGGACAAGCGCTGTGCGCGCAGGGCGAGTTCGAGCGAGGTCTGGACCTCCTCAGAGACGCGCGTCGGTTAGACGAGCGCAATCCTGTGATTCGAGCGACTCTCCGGGACGTTTTGGTGGAACGTGCCCGTGTCGTCTTGGACAACGATTGGCAGGCGTCTGAAGCACTGACTGTGCAAGCTTTGGACCTCGACCCCAACCACCCCCTAGCCAGGAGTCTTCGGGCGCAGGCCTTGGATCGCAAGCGGGAGGAATTTGTCAGTCTGTGCGTGTCGCAAGCGCGACGGCTGCAGGCAGGCGGTGACCTAGAAGCGGCATTTAGGGAATCAGAGAGGGGGCTGTCTGCTTATCCGTTAGAGCCAAGGCTCACCCTCCTGGTGGAAAAGCTGAATAAGGAGTTGGGCCCGCAACGAAAGAGAGCTCGCTTGCTCAGCGATCTGGAGGAGCTTCGAGGACTGCGGCCGCAGGCCGCAGCGGCCAGCAGTCGCGGCGAAATCAAAGCAATCTTTGAACGCAACCGAGCCATAGCGGACCATCACTCGGGCGAATCGGAGATTGAGACTGTTGCCCGAGAAGTAGAAAGCATTCTGAAGGTGAAAGGGGGATCTGAAGGCGCTGTCGGGACGGTCACTCCTGCCAACCGTGTACCAAGCCGCTCGGTGGACCCTGTACCGGACCAGTCGGGAGCCCAAACCGCGTCCCCGTCCGTTCCACTCCCGGTAGGCCGCCCAGCTGTCACGAAAGGAACGTCTGCAAGCCGGAAGCGACTTGAGACCTGGGTCATTCTCGGCGCGATTGTGTGCGTGCTCGTCGCGGCTTTGGTCGGATTACTCCGATGGATCGGGCGCGGTCCAAGTGCTTTTCCCACTGCTCCTGTTGCTTCCGATCGGGCAGAGCCGCTCAACCCTCTTCCGTCCATGCCGCTCACGCTAACGGACCTGTGGCTGGCGCCGTCGCTTGCCCCATCAATTGATTTTTCTCGAACAATCGAACTCGAGCGGCAGTTCGTGAGAACCCTTGATCTGGGACGAACGGCCTTTCAAAGCGGCCTCTGGAGCCAAGCCCTCGAACATGCTGAATTCGCGGAGCGTCTCCGGCCCGGCGACAGCAGGACAGCAAAGTTCTTCGACGACATGAAAGCCGTCGCCGAAAATGCGGCTCAGGGGGCCCGAGCGGCCGCCACTGATAATCGCGCGCTCGAATTTGCGGCCGACGCGTACGGCACCGGCGAGAGGACGTTCCGAGAGGGTGCGCGCGCGGCTGCCGAAGGCCAATTTCCGCTGGCCATCAGGTTGTTTCGAAACGCCGAGGGCCTGTTTGGACAAGCGAGGGACGCCGCAAAGCTGGAGACTGGGAAGTTCAGACCCGCGTCTCCACCTCAATCGATTTCGGCGCCGTCAGCACCGGCAACTATGGATGACCTGATCAATGAGCAGACTAGCCTTATTGTTGCAACGCTGAAGAAAGTTGAGGAGGCGTTCGCGCGCAAGGATCAGGTCGAGCTAAAGAATCTCTGGCCGTCGAATGACTTTGCCAAAAAGCTATCCGAAGGTCGGATCCGAACGGCGGAACTCCGCATAGAACGGGCGGGATCTGCAGAAATCGATCTCGAGCAAGGAACGGCCGCCATGCCGTGTAAACTCACGTTCACGTACACCAAAGGCAAAATGGTTGGCATATTTGGAGGAGGAGAAGAAACGCAGGGTCCGAAACTCTACACGTTGTCACTCAAGAAACAGGGTGATCGCTGGTTCATTGTCTCACCGTCGAACACTACCCGGTGATCAGCGCATCGCATTTCGCGCGCAACGCCTCAATCCTCTGGCGACGCATGGCGGCAACGCACGGCTGTGGCCCGAGGCGGCGCATGGGTCGTCCCGTAACGACGCGTGGCGCCGCTCCTCTTCGCTATTTCACGTACCAGTGTTCCGACACGGTCAATCCAGCCGGCGCTGCATTCCTACGAATCAAAAGAGCACCCCGACGTCCACGATCACGTGTGTGCGTGAGTCATAGATGACGGCGTGTCCGTCGATGACGCCGCGCTGGTAGCCGGTCGGGAGCACCACGAGCTCTCGTTCGACGGCCACAGGAAACGGTTCCATCTTCTTTTGCCACCCCGGAGGGAGTTGACCCGCCCGAGCCAATTTCTTCTGCAACCCAGGCGGGAGGTTCCGGTACCGTGGCGCGTAATATTCCCGAATCACACGAAGCTCGCGCGACGAAAACATCACGTGGACGGCCACGTCATTGCTCCGATTGTCCGCATGGACACGTTGATGCTTCGAATGCTGCTTTCCAATCTGGCCGGCATCCGACCGATCCGAACCTCGCACAGAACCGCTCACAAGCAGGGCGGCGACCATCACGCACATCAGCGGTTTCATCCTCACCTCCAAGGGTATTGCTTGAACGTCAGATTCTTACCTTCGGTGTGCTGGCGCATGAGGACGCGACGCGCCGCAGCGAGCCGGCGCGCATCTCGCGATCCTCGAGCGTGCCCGTCAGGCTGACGCGCTGACCAAGGTGACTCGCGAAGTTCAGACGCTTGCCCGCATCGACGACGTCGATTGGCGCACCTCTCTTCTTCAGGAACGCCGACTTCCAGCTCCGCGCTGTCGGGGCCGTTCATGCCTGTCGTGTCCGTCAATCGATACGCCTCGTCGGAGCGCTCTAGGCAGCCCGTAATGGTCACACGCGCGGGCTGACCGTTGTGCGCAGCGTCGAGCTGCCGCGTCAAACGCGGCTGTATCCGCCAGGTCGTTCATTGGCGCAGAAGCGGCCGGCGACGTGGTCGGCGTCGTTGCCGCTTCGGATCGTGCGATCACCGTGTCCGCTTCTTTGCGCACGCCCACGCCGTCGAGTGCCTGATACGCTCCGACCAGCATCGCTGCCGCGAACATGCAAATCATCGCTCCGAAAATCGCCGGCGTGCGCCTCCACAACGTTGTGCGCGCTGATCGCTTCGCAGGTGTCGAGTTCGGTCTCGGCTGCTTCTTGATGCGGATCGATCTCGTCACCGGCATTCGTGTCCTCCTTGCAAAGTCCTCGAACCGGACTCGACCGAGAGCTCTTCCCTGCGCAGCAAATGGGGTGCCTGGCTCAGGGCATTCAATCGCGACTGCAACCTGCGATGAAGGCGTCGTTTAGCAGCGCCTTGCCGGGATGACGGGATTGTGTGGCCGCGATGAACACCCAATTCCGTAATCGATCGGCCGATGCTGCTTCTTGCAATCACGTCACGAAACTGGGCGAAAGAGCACGACGAAATCGTCTACAGCTTCGCGGCACACGCCCGCCCACGCGACATTCGGCTCACGATTGAAGAGGGCCCACCCGCGATTGCAAGAGTTCACGGGTACGCCGGTGCATGGCTGGTCGAGCCATGCGGCAGAAGCGTCCGAGCGCTTGCCGTGCGTCGCGACGATCGCCGCTTCGATAGTCATTGCCGTCAGGAGCGGCACGATGCTAGATTTCGCAGCGTGAGCGGTCCAGACGCGCCACGCCGGCTGTTCACGGCGAGCTGCATCGCGCTCGTCGCGACGGCCATGTCGTTCGCGATTCGCGGCGACATCATGGGCGACTTCGAGCGGCTGTTTGCGTTGAGCAAGACCGACGTCGGCTGGATTTCCGGCGCCGCATTCTGGGGCTTCGGCTTCTCGATTCTGCTGGGCGGACCGCTTTGCGATCTCCTCGGCATGGGCGCGATCCTCCGCCTCGCCGCCATCGGCCACATCGGCGGCGCGTTGGCCACGATTTTTGCGCCCAACTTCGCCGTGCTCTTCTCGGCGACGCTCGTCATCGGCATCGCCAACGGTCTCGTGGAAGCGGCCATCAACCCGCTCGTCGCAACGATCTACTCCGGCGACAAGACGCGCCGGCTCGTGGCGCTTCATGCCTGGTTCCCCGGCGGCATCGTCGTCGGCGGCGTGTTGTGCTTCCTGCTCACGCAGGCCGGACACTACGCGCCCGCCGTCGCATCCTATGCAGGCTGGCAGACGAAGATGCTGCTGCTGCTCGTCCCGTCGGCGATATACGCGTTCCTGTTCGCCGGCGAGCGGTTCCCTCCGACGGAACGCGCGGCTGCCGGCGTGCCCTTCGCCGACATGTTCAAGGAGATTCTTCGTCCGCTGTTCGTGGTCATCTGGTTGTGCATGTGGCTCACGGCGGCGACCGAGCTCGGGCCAGGCCAGTGGGTGAGCAATATTTTCAACGATGTGATGAAAAGCTCGGCGCAGGCTGGCATCCTCGTGCTCGTCTGGGTGAACGGCATCATGTACCTGATGCGCCAGTTTCTCGGCGGCGTCGCCCACCGCGTGTCGCCGATCGCGCTTATCGCATCCACGGCGGTGCTGGCCGCGGCGGGACTGTTCCTCTTCGGCATGGCCGGCACGCCGTTCACGGCGTTCGCCGCCGCGGCGCTCTTTGCCGCCGGCACGGCATTCTGGTGGCCGACGATGCTCGGCATCACGTCCGAGCGGTTCCCGCGAGGCGGGGCGCTGCTGCTCGCGATCATCGGGGCGACGGGATCATTCTCGACCGCGATCGCCGGACCGGTGATGGGGTGGATCAACGATCACTACGGCGCCAGCCGCGTGCTGTCGATCTGGGCGGTGTTGCCGGCCGGCCTCGCGGTGATTTTCGCGGGCCTGTATCTGAGCGACCGCCTGCGGGGCGGATACCGCGTCGAGCACATCGGCGACACCACGGCCGTATGAACCTCGATCGGCTTCCGCATAGCGTAAGGGCTCATGGTCGTGCTGCCGACGTGGGGACATCAGTGAAACATTCAGTGGCATCCAGAATCGTCCTGCTCCTGCTGCTGTGTCTGACCCCGGCAGTGTTCGGCGCAGTTGAACCCCAACGCCCGCGCTTAACCGGCGTCGCCCACATGGCGCTATTTGTCAGCGACATCGACAAGGCGCGCGGTTTTTACCGCGACTTTCTCGGCTATCAGGAACCGTATGACCTGAAAAACGCCGACGGCTCGCTGAGCATGACGTTCTTCAAGGTCAACGAAGACCAGTACATTGAAGTCTTCCCCGGTTTGAAGCCGGAGCAGGACCGGCTGAATCACATTGCGTTTGCCACCGATGACGCGGCGGCATTCCGCACCTTCCTGGCCGCGCGGGGCGTGCAGGTTCCCGCCAGCGTCAGCACGGTCCGCATCGGCAATACCAGCTTCAATGTCAAAGACCCCGAAGGCCACACCCTCGAATTCACGCAGTATGAGCCGAGCAGCTGGACCCGGCGCGAAGCGGGAAAGTTCCTCGGCGACCAACGCATCTCAACGCGCATGCTGCACGTTGGCATTCTGGTCGGCGACGCACCGCAAGCAACGCAGTTTTATCGTGACGTGCTAGGGCTGAAAGAATTCTGGCGCGGCAACAGCGCCAATTCGCCGTTCGTGTCGTGGATCAATATGCGGCTGCCGGACAGCCAGGATTACGTCGAATACATGCTCTATTCGGATCTGCCTGCGCCCACCGAGCGCGGCAGCCAGCACCACATCTGCCTGGAAGTGCCCGACATCGACAAGGCGCTGGCCCGCCTGGAAGCCAATCCCCATCGCACGTCGTACACCCGCCCAATGGAGGTGCGCACCGGCGTCAATCGCCGCCGGCAACTGAACCTGTTCGACCCGGACGGCACGCGCATCGAATTGATGGAGTCGCGCACCGTTGACGGACAACTGCCTCCGTCCTCAACATTGCCGCTGCCGCGCAAACGCTGAACGCCGTGTCGCGCTACAATTCTTTCGCACCCTCTGTAATCCGGGGCCTCCTCGTGCGTTAAGGCTAGTAAGGCGGACGAGGTGCCCACAGCCAGCACGCAAATCGACGAGCCACGGATCCCTCATGACTTCCACGACCCCGCTGGCGGGGTTTGCCGAGCTGTACGAGCGCCATTACGAGGCGGTCTTCCGCGCGGCCCTGCGCGTCACCGGGAATCCGGCCGATGCCGAGGACGTCCTGCAGACCGTCTTCCTCCGCGTCCTGGCACGGGAAAAAGACGTCGAGCATGTTGCACTGCCGGGCGCCTACTTCCGGCGCGCAGCCGTCAACGCCGCCGTCGACGTGCTGCGCCGCCGGGCGTTTCATGCGGAGTCGGCGTACGACGATCGGGCGCCGCACGCCGCCGTCGTCCAGCCGTCGTCGCTGTTGAAGGAGCGGCTTCGCCGCGCCATCGCTGCCCTGGACGGCGAGGACGCGAGCCTGTTTCTGCTGCGTCACGTCGAGGGGCTGTCGAACGAAGAATTGGCTGAGATATTTCAGACCGAGAAGAACAACGTGGCCGTCAGGCTCCACCGGATCCGGCAGCGGCTGAAGACCGAGATGGAGCGCTAGTTCCCAGTGGATCGTGGCATAAGTCCCGGGCGCAGCGCCCGGATCGCAAGGCGCGACGAGCGAGGATACCGGGAGTATCTGAGCGAGGAGCAACGCCGCGAGGCGGGATGCCCCGCCCCGGAATTATGTCGCGAACCACTGGGACGGGACATTAGGACCCCGCCGACGGCGCCAAATATTCTCCGACACACCATGTAATAGTCGGCCTCCTCGCGCGTCATGGGTGGTGAGGCGGCTGGCGAAGTCCCGCCGGTTGAATCAACGAGGTGCAGGTGCAGGCAGTGGAATCGTGGATCAGGGACTTCAGGCACGCGGCGCGCGGTCTTGCCCGCACGCCGGTGGCCCTCACTCGTTATGTCCGGACGCTGCTCTTCGGCGTCGAGCGTCTGGACGTAATGGCGTTCGCCGGAATGTCCGCTGTGATGCTTGCCGTGGCGCTCATCGCGAGCTACATACCGGCGCGGCGCGCCTCGCGAGTTGATCCGCTGGTTGCATTGCGCAGCGAATAGTTCCTCAGGAGAAACCACGATGAAGAAACTCTTCGTTGTCGCAATCGTCCTCCTCGCGCTCGGGCCGGCCGTCGCCGCCCAGAACGCCCCAAAGAAGGAGATCGGCAATGTCTGAAGACCGTCTGGAACGCGCACTACAGGAGTTGAAAGAGGAAGACATGGACGCCGGCATGCTCGAGACCGCGCGCGCGCGCGTCTGGGAAAACGTGACGGACGGCGGCAACGCCAGGTGTGCCGAGTTCCGGCACGACTTCCGCGCGTATCTGGCCCAGGAGCTGGGCGGCAGCCGGCGCATCCTCGTGGAAGACCATCTCAGTCGCTGCCCCGGTTGTCGTGCGCGGATCGCCGAGATGAAGGGTGAGCGGACGATCGTCGCCATGCCGGTGCGGTCCTCCTCCCGCTGGGTTCAATGGGGAGCCCTGGCCGCGGCAGCCGCACTCCTCCTCGCGGTCGTTTATCTCGGACGCGGCACCATCGACGCCATGATGGCTCCCGGCGGCCCGCGGGCCACGGTCGTTTCCGCCGACGCCGGCCTGTACCGCGTGGCCGCGGGCACTCTCGCAGCAGGCGCCGCCATCGGCGAACGGGAGTCGGTCCGCACGGGCCCGGGAGCCCACGCCGTGTTGCGGCTCGCCGACGGATCGATGGTGGACGTCAACGAGCGAACGGAGCTTTTCGTGACCGCCGCCTGGAGCGGCCAGGCTATTCACCTTCAGCGCGGTGACATCATCGTCAAGGCTGCGAAACAGCGCCGAGGCCGACTGCAGGTTCTGACGCGCGATTCCATCGCGTCGGTGAAGGGAACCGTCTTCGCGGTGTCCGCCGGCATGGGCGGTTCGGTGGTCTCGGTGGTCGAGGGATCGGTCGCAGTCAACCAGCCGGGCAGGCAAGTGCTCCTCAGCCCCGGCCAGCAGGCCGCCTCCCTGCCCGCGCTGTCGACCTCGGTGGCGCAAGCCATCTCTTGGAGCCCCGACGCGGCGCAATACCTCGAGCTGCTCGGGTCATTCGCGAAGATCGAGCGGGCGCTGGCGACGTTCCCCTCCCAGCTGCGGACCAACTCGACTCTGCTCTCGCATCTTCCCGCGGGAGCGGTCGTCTACGGCACAGTCCCAAATCCCGGCATCACGATCGATCGGGCGCTGACGCTCGCCGAGGAACAGTCCGTGCAGAACGCGACGTTCTCGGCCTGGTGGAATTCCGAGACGGGACAGCAGTTGAGACAGATCGTGAACCGCGTCCAGTCGGTGAACCCGCTGCTCGGCGACGAGATCGTCTTCTGCGCCAGCATCGCCGACGGACTCAACGAGCCTGTGCCGATGGTGATGGCGCGGGTGCAGCCGGGCAAGGGGACGGAGCTCGCGAGCGCTCTGGAGGGACTCTTCGCCGCGGCGGACGAGGCTCCAGCGTATTCGGTTTCCGACGACTTGATGGTCGTCTCAACCTCGCCGTCGCAACTGTCGTGGGCGCTCGCTCACCTCGGGCAGGGCGCCAGCTCCCCGTTCGCGACAGTTCTCGAGCAGCGGTACCGGCGCGGCGTGGGCTGGCTTATCGGAATCGATGCGCCACCATTGGTCACAGCGGCGTCCCGAGACGACGCTCCCCCAATCGAGCTCGCCGGCATGATCGGGATGAAGTACCTGTTCCTCGAGCAGCGTGCTCCTGCAGGTGCGGAAGAGAACGAGGTCACGTTCGCGTTCGAAGGGACACGAACGGGAATGGGGTCGTGGCTGGCTGACGCGGGCTCCGGTGGCGCGGCGGAGTATCTACCGGCCGATGCCCTCCTCGCCGGCTACGTTTCGACCCGCGAGCCCTTGCAGCTCTTCGAGGAGCTCACCGCGCAGATCACTAAGTCGGAGCCGGGCTTCGAAAGCGGCCTCGCCACGATGGACGAGAAGTTCGGCGCCGGCTTCATCCAGAATCTGACCGCAGCGTGGGGGACCGAAGCGGCCCTGGCAGTAACGGGACTCTCTGCCACCGGCCCGACGTGGGTCATGGCGATCGTGGCGAACAACCCGCCGGTCATCGACAGTTCCCTCCAGAAGCTGGTCGATACATTCAACGCGGAGCTTGGGCCCGACGAGCAAGCCAAGCGGATCGTGTTCGAGCAAGAGAGCGCGGGCGGACGGACCTGGAGCACCATGAAACCTGGAGGGCTTCCGCTAAGTATTACCTGGACGTACGATCAGGGCTACATGGTGGCGGCGTCCGATCGCGCCGTCGCGGAACGTTCCATCGCGACGCGGAACGGCGGCTCCCCGCTCGTCTGGTCGCCGGACTTCCTCGGACAGCTTCCCTCGTCTGCCGGACTTCACCCGTCCGCCTTCGGCTGGCTGAACGCGAAGGGGGCGCTCGAGATCCTGTCGACGCTGACCGCGAGCCCGACGCTCCGCGAGCTCGTGGCCGCGCGCGATCCGATTCTCGTCGTGTTCGACGGAACGCCTGAACAGATCCACGCGGCCAGCCGTACTCGTGTGTCAGGGTTGATCTTGGACGTGATGATGATCGAGAGCCTGAATCGGGCGGCCTTGGGGCAACAATAGACGTTTGGATACGATACCGGTCGTCGAGCTCGAGACCCTGAAGGTCAGGCTGGGACGGCGGGAGATCCTCCACGGGATCTCCTGCCGTCTCGGCGTTTCCGGCACAGGAAAAGCGATCGGGTTGCTGGGGCCCAACGGCGCCGGTAAATCGACTCTCATCCTGACGCTGCTCGGGTTTCTACGGCCCAGCGCTGGACGCGCCCGCATCCTGGGCCTGGACTCCCGTCGCAACATGGGCGAGGCGCGGTCGAGAATCGGCTACATGCCCGAGAACGACTCGTTCGTCGGGGACATGACGGCAGTCACCTTCGTGCGCCAGATGGCGGAGCTGTCGGGCCTTCCGCCGCGAGCCGCGCTCGAGAAGGCGCACGAGGTTCTGTTCCACGTGGGGCTCGGGGAGGCGCGCTACCGGGAGCTGCGGACCTACTCGTACGGGATGAAGCAGATGGCCAAGCTCGCCCAGGCGATCGTCCACGGGCCGGAGCTGGTCGTACTTGACGAACCGACCAACGGGCTCGATCCGGCCGCGCGCCGCCGCATGCTCAGGCTCGTTGCCGAGATGAAAGAGGAGCAGGGGATGAACGTGCTCGTCTGCTCCCATCTGCTGCGCGACATCGAGCAGGTGTGCGACGAGGCCGTGATCCTGAAGGACGGCGCAATCGTGCACCAGTGCAACCTCGAAGAAGAGCGCCGGTCGAACAGGTCGTTCGTCGAGCTCGAGGTGACCGGCGACGATCGGAACTTGCGGACGGCGCTACCGGAGATCAACGCCGAGGGCGTTTCCGAAGGCGGCGGGCGATGGCGTATCGTCCTGCCGGCGGGTATCGAGGTCGAAGCCATCTGGGGGCTCGCGGCACGGCAGAACCTGCTGGTCAGGAAGCTCACCCACCGCCGCGACACGCTGGAAGAGATCTTCCTGAAAGCCATGGGCCACCTGACGCACACGCCCGGAGAAGGCGCGCAGGAAAACCTAAAACTTAGAACTTAAGAACGTTAGAACATTAGAACGTTAGAACTCAAAACCCGAAGACAGCGATGGCGGTTTACAAACGCGGATATCAGCGGTACGCGGGACCCCTCACGGGCCGCTGGACTCGCTTCATGGTCCTGCCGCGCTACGCGTGGCGGAGGCTCTATCAGCAGCGGCTGGTCGTCCTGCTCACGATCGTGGCGTGCGTCTGGCCCCTCCTGTGCGCCGGATTCGTCTATCTCACAAATCATGTGGAGCTGCTCCAGGGTCTCGAACCGGAGTTTCGCGAGTTCATCCAGGTGAACGGCAGGTTCTTCTCGATCTTCATGTACGTCCAGGGGGGCTGCGCGGTCTTCCTCACGGCGCTGGCCGGGCCCGGTCTGGTGGCGCCGGACCTGGCGAACAACGCGCTGCCGCTGTACTTCAGCCGGCCTATCACGCGCTGGAGCTACGCCCTGGCGCGGCTGATGGTGATCGTCGGCATGCTGTCAGTCGTCACGTGGATCCCGGGCCTCCTCCTGTTCGGGCTGCAGGTCGGCTTGGCCGGCGGCTGGTGGTTCCTTGCGAACTGGACGCTCGGTGCCGGCGTGGTGGCCGGGTTCCTTCTCTGGCTGCTGGTCCTGAGCCTGGTCGCGATCGCCAGTTCCGCCTACGTGAAGTGGAGGATCGTGGCGGGGGCGGTCAGCCTCGCCTTCTTCTTCATCCTGACCGGCGTGTCCGAGATGATCGACCAGGTCTTTCGCGTGACGTGGGGGCACGTCCTGGATCCAGCCTGGGCGGTGAACCGGGTGTGGTGCTCGCTGCTCGGCGTGAATCCGCCCGACGGTCCGGGGGCCGGCGCCTCCATGGTGGCACTAGCGGGGTTCGTTCTCCTGCTCGTCCTCGTGATCGAACGCAAGCTGCGCCCGGTGGAGGTCGTCCGATGACCGAGCCGGCGGTCGTTTTCGAGGAGGTCTCGAAGTTCTACGGCGAGGTGCTCGGCGTGAACCGCGTCACGTTGAGCATCCCGCCGGGAATCACGAGCCTCGTCGGGCCGAACGGCGCCGGCAAGACGACGCTGATGAATCTAATGACCGGTCTCATCTTCGCCGACCAGGGCAGCATCCGCATGCGCGGAATCTCGCCGCGCGATCCCGAAGCGCTGATGCGGATCACGGGATACGCCACGCAGTACGACACCGCGCCGCGTTGGGCAACCGGGTTCACCTTCATCACGACCGGTCTGCTTCTTTTTGGATATGGGCGATCGGAGGCGGAGGAAAAGGCGTGGAAGGCGCTCGAGCGCCTGAGCCTGACCGACGCGGCAAACCGCAAGATCGCGGCGTATTCCAAGGGCATGCGGCAGCGCGTGCGGCTGGCGCAGGCCATCGCGCACGATCCCGAGCTGCTGGTGCTGGACGAGCCGCTGAACGGCCTCGATCCGCTGGTTCGCGCAGAAACAATCGACTTGTTCCGCTCGTGGGCCGCCGAGGGGAAGCACGTCATCATCTCGAGCCACGTGCTCCAGGAGGTCGACGTGATCAGCGATCAGGTCGTTCTGATCGCGAACGGGATGATTGTGGCCGAGGGAAAGATCCGCAAGGTGCGCGACGAGATCCAGGAGCATCCCAGCCAGTTCATCGTCCGGTGCCGCGACGCGAATGCATCCGGCGTGGCGGCGCTGCTGTTCGGCGAGGACCACATCACGGAGATCAAGCTGAACGACGACCGGATGGGCATGCTGGTGTTGACGCGGGATCGCGAGCGGTTCGCGCGTGCGCTCGGACAGATCGCGCTCGACGGCCACCGGATCGATAGTGTCGTACCGGCGGACGAGAACGTGGACGCGTTGTACGAGTACCTGATCGGCGGGAAGTCGTGACCCGTTCCTTCGCGGGCCGGGCGCGACAGGTGTGGACGATCGCAAAGATCGAGCTCCGGCGTGCGTTCTTCACCAAACGATCTTTGTGGGTCTACGCGCTGGCGCTCCTGCCCTCGGTGATCTTCTTCGGACACGGCCTCGACGTGAAGTTCCGGAGCGAGCGGTTTGCCCGGCGCGGGCTGACGCCCCCGGCCCTGATCGACAGCATCCAGGTTGGAGAATCGACGGACGCCGTGAAGAAGCGGGTGGGAAAGCCGGTCGAGGAGCGCTGGTCAGTCCGGAGCCGGCGCGTCCGGCAGAAAACGGGAAATGCGGGAACGACGACCCACGTGATCGAGCCGGCGGTCGACGCCCGCTTCGTCCGTCTGAATGTCGGTCCTGCCTACAGCGGGGAGCCGGTGGCCAGGATTTACGAGTTCGAGGTCTACGGCCCGGACGGCCGCGAGAACCTCGCACTCCATCGTCCCGTCACGGGAAGTTCGCCGTGCCGGCCGGATCAGGGGCCGGAGATGGCGGTGAACGGCAGCGTGGCCGACAAGTGGTGCGGTGAACGCTGGCCCATGTTCCTGCAGGTGGATCTCGGAGCGGCGCGTCCGGTGACGCGCTTCGTCGTGAAGCACGCGAGCGCAGGCGGCGAAAGCGAGGAGTCCGACGCCCGCGAGTTCAACATCCAGTTGAGCAACGAAGGAAAGATCTTCATGACGGTCGCCAGGTCCACGAGCGCCGGGTTCGTCGAGGAGCGGACCGAGTATCGCGAGATCGTCTACTTCGACGGGCGGCGGGCCGCCCGGCTCCTGTTCGTCGACGGCAAGCTGGAGACCAGGAAGACCCGCCGGCTGCTCGACTTCGAGGAGGACCGGATGATCTTCGCGGGGATCTTCCAGTACTTCTACCTGCGGCTGGCGATCTTCTTCGGCTGCCTGGGCATCTTCATGTATCTCTTCCGCGGGGAAATGAGCAACCGGACGCTGCACTTCTGGTTTCTCGCGCCGGCGCGGCGCGACGTGCTGCTCGCGGGCAAGTATGCGGCCGGGCTGATTGCGTCTGCGGCGATCTTCGGCGGTGGTGCGCTGCTCACGCTTGCGGCGCTCGTCTGGCCGCACGATGCGGTCGAAGTCCAGGCCTACTGGAACGCCGGAGGCCTGAGTCACATTTTCTGGTATGCGTCGGCTGCCGCGCTCGGCTGCGTGGGCTACGGGAGCGTCTTTCTCGCGGTCGGTCTGTACATCCGGAATCCCATCATCCCGGCAGCCGTACTGCTCGCCTGGGAAGGGATCAACGGCATCCTTCCGCATGTGCTGCAGAAGATGAGCGTCCTGTACTACCTGCAGTCCATGTGTCCCGTCCCTGCGCCGATGGACAATGACGTGCCGACGCTGATTCGGTTGCTGGCGGCACCCGCGGCTCCCGCCTCGCGCCCAGGAGCGATTCTCGGGTTGCTGCTCCTGACCGCGTTCGTCCTGTGGATCGCCGGTCTCGCCGTGCGGCGGATGCAGATCTCCTACGGCACCGAAACGTGATGTCCGCCAAAATCGACCCGCGTCACCGGTAGGGCGCGAAGACGCCGACGCCAAGCCGCCAGTTCCACACACAAGCCGTCGTCCTGAGTTATGTCGCCCTTGATATGCTGACGCAGCTTTGGCGGGACGCATTCCCGCAGCAGGGAGCATGCCGTGGCGCGCACGCGGACAGGCGACGGACAGACAGCGCTCGTGACGGGCGCATCCGCCGGGATCGGCGTCGACCTCGCGGCGCTGCGGCCATGGAAGCGACATTCCGAACCGCACTCATGCTAGATTTCGCATCGTGAGCGGTCCAGACATGCCACGCCGGCTGTTCACGGCGAGCTGCACAGCGCTCGCCGCGACGATGCTGTCGATCTGGGCGCTGCCCGCCGGCCTCGCCGTAATTTTCGCGGGCCTGTATCTGAGCGACCGCCTGGGGGGCGGATACCGCGTCGAGCACATCGGCGACACCACGGCCGCATGAACCTCGATCGCCTCACGTTTCCGATCGTCCAAATCTCCCTCGATCTCACGTCGCTGGACGAAGCGCTGGACACAGCGGCGATCGCGGTCGATGCCGGCGTCGACTGGCTGGAAGCGGGAACGCCGCTGCTCCTGGCGGAAGGGCTGCGCGCGGTGGAACGGCTCCGTGGCCGTTTTCCCAATCATCCGATCGTCGCCGACCTCAAGACGATGGACGGCGGGTACCTCGAGACGGAGATGATGGCGAAAGCGGGCGCCAATCTCGTCGTCGTGATGGGCCGCGCGCACGAGGCGACCATCCGCCGCGTCGTCGACGCCGGCCGCGCCTTCGGCGTGAAGGTGATGGGCGATAATCTCGCGGCTCCCGACCGCGTGGCGTGCGCGCGCTGGATGGAAGACCTCGGCGTCGATTTCATCGTCCATCATATCGGCTACGACGAGCGCCGATTGATCCCGGGACTGAGCCCGATGGACGAGCTCGACGCGGTCGTCAGCGCCGTGTCAATCCCGGTCCAGGCCGTCGGCGGACTGTCGATCCGACAGGCGATCGAATGTCCCTCACGCGGCGCGCCGCTCGTCGTGATTGGGGCGCCGCTGGTCATCGATGCCGATGGGTTCACGCCGGTGACAGGGACCAGACTGCGCGACGTTCTCGGCGAGATCTGCCGCGAGATAAAACAGTCGACAGTCAACAGTCGACAGTCGACAGTCGACAGTCGAAAGAGCCGGGCGCCCGTGACGCAATCCGCTGTTGTTCAGTACGCGCTCGAGCCGCTGGCCGTGGAACTGCGCAACGTCGCCGTGCCTGACATCGGCGATGATGACGTGCTGCTCCGCGTCGGCGCCGTGTCGGTGTGCGGCTCCGACGTGCACCAGGCGTACAACACGCATTCATGGCCCGTCAACGTGCCCGTCGTTCTCGGCCACGAGTTCGCCGGCACCGTCGCCAGGGCCGGGCGCACGGTGAAGAGCGTGCGCGAAGGCGATCGCGTCGTCTCCGAGACGGCCGCCGAAGTGTGCGGCGAATGCCTGCTCTGCCGGACCGGGCGCTACAACCTGTGTCCGCGGCGCAAGGGATTCGGCTACGGTATCGACGGCGCGATGGCGTCGTACGTCAGGGTTCCCGTTCGCTGCCTCCATCGCATTCCGGACACGCTGCCGTTCGGAATCGCGTGTCTCGCCGAGCCGCATGCCGTTGCCTATAACGCAATGTGCGTCAACTCGCAGATCCGTCCCGGCGATCTCGTCGTGGTCCTCGGGCCGGGCCCGATCGGATTGCTCTGCGCGCGGATGGCGGCGCTCGCCGGCGCCGATCCGCTGATCGTCGTCGGTCTGTCGAGCGACGCGCCGCGGCTCGAGACCGCCCTGCGGCTGGGCGCAACACGTGTCGTCGATGCGCAGCGCGAACAGGTGGAGGACGTGGTCCGTGCGCTCAATCCACTTGGCGCCGATCTGGTGTGCGACGCCTCAGGGGCGAGCCGGCCGCTCGACGTCGCGCTCGCGCTGGCGCGTCCCGACGGGCAGGTGACGAAGGTCGGGTGGTCGCCCGACCTGGTGCCCGTCAACATCAATCCGCTCGTGCAGAAGAATGTGCGACTGCAGGGGTCGTTCAGCCACAACTATCCTGTCTGGGAGCGTGTGATCCATCTGCTCGACCGCGGCCTGACGCACGCGGACGCGATCGTCGGGCTGACGTCGCCGCTGACCGGGTGGCGCGAGGCGTTCGAAGCGATGCACGAGGGACGCGTCATCAAGTCGGTGCTGATTCCGTGAATGACCTGACGGGCAAGGTGTCAGTGGTGACCGGATCGACTTCCGGAATCGGCCGCGGCATCGCGGAACACTTCGCCGGGCTCGGGTCGAACGTCGTCGTGCACGGACGCGACCGCGCCGACGGCGCCGAGACCGTCCGCCGCGTCAAGGCCGCCGGCCGCGATGCGGAATACTTCGACGGCGATCTCAGCAACGAGGCGGATTGCCGCGCGTTGATTCGCTTCGCAGTCGAGCGGTTCGGCGGCCTGGACATCCTCGTGAACAACGCCGCCGATACGGGGCGCGGCGACCTGGAGCACACCGCCGTCGAGCGCTGGGATACGATCATGGCAGTGAACCTGCGGGCGCCGTTCATCCTCATGCAGGAGGCGATTGCGCCGATGAGGGCGCGCGGCGGCGGATCGATCATCAACATCGGATCCGTCCTGGCCTACGTTGGCGAGCCAAAGCTCGGCGCCTATTCGGTCTCCAAAGGCGGCCTGATGACGCTGACGAAAAATGCTGCGGCGCTGTTGAACTGCGATCGGATTCGCGTCAACCAGATCAACGTCGGATGGACGCTCACCGAAGGCGAGCGGCGCGTGAAACGCGAAGAGGAGGGCAAGGGCGACGAGTGGATAGCGGAGGCGATCGCCACGCGGCCATTCGGCCGGCTGCTCGCGCCGCTCGATATCGCTCTGGCGGCGGAGTACTTCGCGTCGAGCGCGAGCGAGTGCGTCACCGGAAGCGTCCTCGATCTCGAGCAATACCCGCCGGGCGCGCTGCCGAACTCGTGAGCCACGCTCCGCTACGAGACCACACGCTCGACTAAGGGCCCGTCCGGAAATAAGTGCGTCATTCCATGGGCGCCGAGGCGCCCGGATCGCAAGGCGCGAGGAGGGAGCATGCCGGGCGCATGTGACCGACGAGCAACGCAGCGAGGCGGGATGCATCGGCGGCCAGGATGACGACTCGGCGATGAGGCGCTTGTATACCTCGCGGGCGTGGTCGTACGCCGCTTGCGCGTCCGCCCGCTCGGACGGCCTGATGGCCGGCGCCTTCTGCGTCCAGCATTGATTCACCGCCGTCAAACACCACTCGGCACTCCGGCGGGACGCGCGAATCGGCTTGTCGCCGACGATCGCAAACACCGGGTTCGTGTGAGACGAGGAAAGAATGCGGGCCGCAATCCAACTGCTCTTGCTGATCGGCGCCTCGAACACGACGTCGCGGAGCTGTCCGTCGGCCATCACGTTTCTGGTGGCCACGGCGACGCCGTTGACCACGAGCTCCACGGGGACCTCACGCGTGGTGCCGATGCGCGCGCGCTCGATGTCCCAGTACGGCGGCAGGTCCGGCGGCCGCGCTCGCATGGCCTCGGCGGGCAGCGGATCGAGATAGGCCGCAACACGCACCTGCGCCTTGACCGTTCGCGCTGCGCTCAGCGCGAGCTCGCTGCGGCTTCGACCGACCTCGACCCCCTCCACCGTGAAGTCGAGCAGATGGCTCTTCCCGTCCGAGACGTAGCTGCGCCCGCTGCGCAAGCCATTCAGCCACGCCGGGAACGTCAGCCCGCCGTCGATGTGCGCGTACGTGCGGCCGATGCCCACGCGGTTGTCGTAGATGCAGGGAAAATCCGTTTCGCCGGAGATCCGCGTGCGGAAGCCCACGTTCAGCGTGTGATACCAGATGCTCAATTCCGCGACGGTCGGCGTGTCGACCGTCGAGATGAAGTCCACCGCATTCGGATGTGTCACGTCGACGATGTATTCGTTCGCGCCGATACCGTCGAACGCCGGCATCTCGAAGCTCGGCACGTCGCGATCCTGCACCTGAAGACCCCAGCCCGAATGCGCGAATCCGACGACGGCGCCCTGAGATTTCGCCCATTTGAGAATGGGCAGGTTCCACGACGGCCAGTCCTCGATCCGGTGCGTCTTGGGATAGTCCTGATCGTTCAGGCCAAGCAGCACCAGATGACCGGAGTGGCTGGACGGAAAGCCCGACACCTCCAGGTCGTAGTGCATTCGGCGATCCGGCTTTGAAAGCGGGTTGTCCTCTCCCGTGAAAAACTGCTTTTGATAGTAGTAGCAGGGCCCCCAGGTCAGCACCGATCCGACGTTGAGCGACTCGCCCGCGATCTGCCGCATCATGTCCTCGGGCAACACGCCTTCGGTCGGGTTCTGATAGTGCGAGCAGCCGGCGGCGTGAATGTGGTGATCGCCGGAGTACCAGCCCAGCTTCGGCGGATCGATCCATCGCTCGAGCGCCACGCCGAGCTCGCGCGGGCCGCCGGCGTCGACGCGGAACTCTTTCGTCTGCGTGAGATACTCTGGCCCGCCGCCGGCGATCACGGTGTAAGTGCCAGGCGGCAGTCGGACGTTTTCGCCATCGGCCCGATATACCTGTGGCTGAAACGGAAAATCGGGCGCGAGTCGCTTCGACTGGTTCGGGTAGATGCGGCCGAAGGCGTCTCGAATCAGGAGCGACGCGACGGCCGGCCTCCCGTGCTCGTCACGCACGCGAAGCGGCACCGGCCGCGACGGGAGCGCGGTGAACAGAATCGAGATGTCGTTCCGATATCCAACGTCCTGCGTGCCCTGCCCCACGCTGAACGCGAGCTGCGCGGATCGCTGACCGCTGTCGCGGCTGAAGATCTCCAGGATGACGTACTCGACGGCGAGGCCCGACAGCCGCCGAGGCATCGGCCGCTTGTCGTAGATGGAAATGCCGGCCCACCGTTCGCGGACATCGCGAGCGCCCAACGCGGCTCGCGGCTCGGGCGAACCATTGGACCTGATGAACACGTCGCCGTTGTTCGGGCTGTCGACGCGCAGCGAAGCGGTGACATTGGCCTCGTTGAGCACCTTGACCAAAAACAGGCGGGTACCGCCCTCGACGAGCTCCGGGCCGGCCGGACCCTGATCGACGCTCACGCGGCTTTCCGGATTGATGCGCACCGTCGCCAGCACGTACTTGTCCAGCGCGCGTTGGATCTGCTGGACGCCTTCTTCCTCGTCCGCGACCGCGAGCGCATCGTCGATCAGGCGGCGATCGTCCGCCGCAATCGGCTGACCCAGATAGGTGAGCGTGGTGTCGATGCGCCGCGCTTGTTGGGCAAGCGGCTGGAGGGCTACATTCGGCCGCGGGACCGTCGGGGAGAGCTGTGTCGCGCCGAAACCTGCCGAGTGCAGGACGACCACGCCGACGACGACGCCGACGGCCGCGCCGACGCACGTGGACGCGCACTTCGCGAAGGACACCGCCACACGCACCTCGTGGCGGAGGTTAACATAGTTGACCCGCGCTCGCCCTGCCGATAACGTGCCCCGCGATGAGCTCTGCGCTCCCTCGGATCAGCGTCTTTCCGAAGTGCTACTTCGATCCGCTCTGCCGGGGGGAGATGGAGTACGCAACGTGGATCCGGTCCGCCGCCGCGCTCGGCGCCGAAGGGCTCGAGCACTACGACGGGTTCTTTCGCAGCCTGCGGGACGCCGATGTCGATCCGATCATCTCCGTGATGGCCGACACCGGTCAGGTCAGCTCGATGCTGTGCTTCTCGCCGGACTTCACGCACCCGGACGCGGCGGAGCGGGAGCGCCAAGTCGAGCGTCAGCAGGCGGCAATCGATCTGGCGGTCAGGCTCGGCACGAGATTCTGCCGGACGCTCAGCGGGCAGCGGCGCCCCGGTCTGACCCGGCGCGAGGGGATCGTCCGGACCGTCGACGCGCTCTGCCGCTCGCTCGAGTACGCCGAGCGCCGCGACGTGGTGCTCTGTCTGGAAAACCATTACAAAGACGGGACCTGGCAGTATCCGGAGTTCGCGCAGCCGGAAGACATCTTCCTGGAGATCCTCGAGCGCGTCGATTCGCCGCGCCTGGGCGTCCAGTACGATCCGTCGAACGCGCTCGTCGGCGGCTACGATCCCATACGTTTTCTGGAGAAGGTGATGCCGCGCGTCGTCACCATGCACGCCTCGGATCGCCATCTTGCCGCCGGCGCGACGATTGAAGAGCTCCGCGACAGCGACGGTACGATCGGCTACTCGGACAAGCTGCGGCACGGCGAGATCGGCCGGGGCCTGATCGACTACGACGCGATCTTTCGCATCCTTGCGCGCGCCCGGTTCTGCGGATGGATCTCCGTGGAAGATGGCGTGAACGGACTCGACGAGCTGAAGCGATCGGTGACGTTCCTGCAGAACAAACGGTCCGAACACTACGTGCCTGCGTGACTGCGGCGATTCGCGTGCCACTCGCCTGGAGTCGGCGAAACCTTTTCAGTCGATTACCGTTGATGCTTCAGCAAGTCGTCGATCAGGCGCTCGACATGTCTCTTGATCGCGTCTCTGGTGGCGCCGTATCCCTTGTCGTCGGGGACACGTCCCACGCAGCAGCCTTTCCGGAGGCCGTCGCAGTGGCTGGCAGGGTGCATCCGATCGCGAAAATGGCGGTCGCCGTGTCGAAGGGACCGATGACATTACGGAGGGGGGCGCACGTCACCTGAACCGGTAGCTCGTCCCCTCCACCTGCGAGAGCAGGTCCGCGGGCGCATCGGTCGCCACGGCGCGCCCGTCGATGGTGGGCGACACGGGAGAGCGTTCGGCGAGATACTCGGTGACGACCTGGTGTACGGTGATGTCGTGCCGGCGGGGATCGGCGACGCCCACGATGCGGCACACCGTGTTGTCCGGATCGCCCTCGCGTTCGCACCCGAGCACGGTGTACCGCGTGTCGCCGACCAGCGGCTGGCCTTGGACGGCCACCTCCCGCACGCGCTGGCCCATCGGCCTGCCGATCGTGAACTTCACGAACAGCCCCTTGTAACGCACGAACCATCCACCGAAGCGCCTGGTCGCGTCTTTCGCGAACGCGTTCTCCAACTCGCTTTCCAGCCAGTCGACGATCTGCTGCCCCGACACGACACCTGACTTGATCGCCGATTCAACCGGCAGCATGCTCCACAGATACTCGTTCGTGATGTCGGCCTCGCCCCCGGCGGGCGGCACCAGCGGCGGACAGAAACGGAACCCGTTGGAGACCACGAAGTCTGTGTGGAACTTCCACATCAGAGCGTCGGTGATGAGGTTGTCCATCGGCGTCTCGATGACGTAGTAGCGCAAGAGCGGCGTGCGGGTTTTGCCGATGACCTTGCTGATGTCTGCATGGTACGGCGCGCGCGCGGCCGCCACGAGCGTCTTCATCCCCTTGTCTTCGGCGTAGCGCTCCGGGTCGACGTCGAGCAGCGCGTACGTCTCCTCTTTGATCGTGCCCTTCTCTACGACGAGATCGAGCTTGCCGACGAAGGACGCGAAGGCGCCGGGTTCCGTGACCTTGCAGAACTTCCCCTGCAGCGGCACACGGATGCGCTCGTGCGTATCGGCGCCGAGGAGGTAGTCCACGCCCTCCGCGCACGGCTGATTGGCCAGATTGAGCTGTTGCGCGAGGCCCATGTGCGACAGCACGAAGACCAGCTGACAGCCCTTCTCCTCGCGAAGCACTTTCACGTACTTGGCGAGATCCACCTCGGGCCGCGTGAACGTGATGCCGCGTGAGTACGCGGGAGACTGTCGAATGGGTGTGAGCGGGTCGTTGTACCCGACGAAACCAACCCGCGTACCGCCGATGTCGAACGTCTGGTAGGGCGGGAAGATCGGCGGCGCATCTTCGGCGCCGGCATGGAACATGTTCGCGCAGACCTTGGACGCGGTATACATGTTCATGTCTTTGATGAGCATCTCCTTGCCGTACACCACCTCCCAGTTACCGGGCAGGACGAGATCGTATCGGACCCGGTTCATCAGAGGAACGATGGCCTGACCCTTCGACAACGCCGCGACCGCACTTCCCTGGAAGCAGTCGCCGCCGTCCACCACCAGCGTATGCTGCGGATTCTGCTGTCGCAGCGCGTTGATCATCGTGCACAGCGTGGCAAACCCGCCGCGGCGTCGGAAGACAGGCCTTCCCTTCTCGTAGAAGAACTCGTCGTGGATCTCGAGCTGCGCGTGAATGTCCGACGTGTGGAGAATGGTGATGTGCTGCGCCTTCCCCGTCTTCACGGCCTGGCTTCCGAGGAAGTCGGCCGCCTCCGCCCCGCCCTGCAGACATGAGGCGAGAGCCGGACCCAGCCCGAGGCCAATCCCCATCGAACCGACCTGCGTCAGGAAGTCGCGCCTATTGCGCATGGGCGTTTTGCGACGTTGGCATCACGGTGTCCAGCAGGGACGTCCAGCAGGGACGGAGGTGTGTCTCGTTTCGTGGCATCACGGCGTCCAGCAGGGACGGAGGTGTGTCTCGTTTCGTGCCGGCGGTGCGTCTCGTTATAGCATGCCGCATGTTCACGCACCCGCTTCCCTGGTACGTCGCCGGACCGCTCATCGGCCTCGTGGTGCCGGCGCTGCTTCTCCTCGGAAACAAGCAGTTCGGGGTTTCCGGCAACTTCAGGCATCTGTGCGCCGCGCTGGTGCCGCGCGAAGTGTTCGCGTGGACCTCGCTCTTCACTCTCAAAGGTCCCTGGTCCGTGGTCCGCGTGACGGCATCCAGGACGAAGGACAAAGGATGAGGGACGGACGAAGGACAGGCTGCTACACGGAAAGGAAAAACCCTCTACGCACGTCGGGCGACTACAGCAGCTTCCGAATGGCGACGTCGAGCTCCTCCTCCGTCATCCGTCCAGGATGATAGAGGCGAACGATACCTTCGCGATCCAGCAACACGTTCATGGGAACTGAGGTCACGCCGTACTGTTTGTAGTTGGCTTCGCTCGTCGGAACCGGTTCGTCACGCAGGAATCCATAGGCGGCGTCGCGCACGCGGATGATGTAGCGAAGCTCTTTGTCCGGAGGTGCGGGGCGGCCGGCTGCCACGTAGCCGTACCGTTGCGTCGGCGCAATCACCGACAGGCCCTGCCCGCGGTATTTGGCGAGCAGCGCGCCGACCGCGGGACTCTCTGCCTTGCATTCGGGACACCAGTGTGCCCAGAAAAAGAGCAGGACGATTCGTCCTCGCAACTCGTCCACGCTTGGCACACGCGGGCCGACCCGCATTCGCGTCTCTATCCGAGGCGCAGGACTTCCTTCGAGGCTGACGGGCGATTGAGCGGCCGCCACACCGCCGCCCGCGAGGACGGCGGTGAGTTGCAGCGCTCGAAGAACGCGTCTCATCAGGGTCCTACTTCGTCCCCTTCTCACACAGGCAGCGTCCCAGAGAGTTCTCGGCGCTGTTTGAAATGGCCCGGTCTTTCGCCTGTCCCGTGGAGAAGCTCCAGCTCAATCCGAAGGACACTCCGCGGTTGATGGCGTGGCCGTTTCTGGCGCTGGCGGTGTGGATCAGGGAACCGAAGAGATCGACTTTGTCCGTGAGGGTATAGGCAGCGCCACCCCCAAGATTCAAGAAGTTCTCTCGCTGTATCACGTCGTGATAGACGAACTGGATGGCCGGAAGATTGGCTCGCGGGTTCGGTGGCATGTCGATGCCGCCGTGCGTCAGCCGAGCGCTGCTGAGCGCGAGCAAACGAAGCTTCGGCGTAAGGAAGTAACCTACCTCCAGGCCCGCCGCACTGCGGTTGTGCGAGATGTCCAGCACCTTCTCGGCGATCCCGTACGCGTAGCGCCCTTGCACGAAGAGACCAGGAACGATCCTGTCGAGGACTTTAGCGGCGGACACGCCCACCTGCAGTTCCTTCGTTTTCTGGCCCGGAGCGGCGTGCGCGAAGGTGACGTAGTCGTGACTCGGCGTGACTGTCCCGATGAACGGCGTCAGTACCAGCCATTTTTTTGTGACGTTGTACCGCACGTCGAAACGGAAATCAGAAAATGTCGAATGGTACGCCCCGTCGTCCAGGGGTTGGCTTCCATAGAACCTGGGCGTCGCTCCAGAAAGGTCGGCCAGCGGATGCTGTTTGTCTCCGCTGTACTTCCCCGCAGTCCATGGGATCCCGAAGGTGATTGCCAGGTTATCGGACACGCCGTAGGTGACGTCCAGAAGGAGCGTCTTCGAGAAGATCTGTCCGCTATCCACAGGTGTGGCGGTCTGCATGTGGCTCTTGACGAACACGTCCTGGTACAGGATCGAGACCGAACCTTCGCCCTTCGCGGGAAGCCACGCTTGTGCCCAGGCAGACGTCGCGAAGGCCGCGACGATGATCGGAACGCCGATAGCCGTCAGAGTGCGGGGAGTCATGATGTCTTCTTCTTCCGTTGATCCGCGCGGGTTTTCATCGCATCGTCAATCGTCACGAGGTACCGATCGGCGCGATCGGAGCTCTTGAGGCGGCACTGATAGCGCGCTTCGATTTCCTTGGTCTCCTCTCGCGTCGGCTCGTACATTACCGGCAGCACCGTCGGCTTCGACGGTGAAGCCGCCCCTTGTTTGGAGGTCCGATCCGCATCGGCGACGTCGGTCAGCACGAGATCCACCTTATCCGACTCGAGCGCGCGCGCGAGCGCCGCGTCGTTGTCGACCAGCACCACCCGGTGCCCGGCCAGCTTCAAATCGCTTTGAAGCCGCGGATCGCGAATCGCCTTCGCGGCGTGACGCTGCGGCTGCGCGAAGATGACAATCGATGCCGGATGGATCGCGGCGTACGCCCGCTGAAACTTGACGCCGCGGCCCACCATCAGAAACTTGTCGCCGCACGCCTGAGCCGTGCCGGCACTTTGCAGAAACACCGCCGTAAAGACGGTCAGAATCGGCCCATATCTTCGCATGGCGTCCTCCTTCATCGAACAGCCGCACGACGTGCGCGGGTGTCGGAATGATCGGACCTGTCGCTATGCGAAGTCATGGGGAACTTCCTTGGAATACCCTGGAAATATCCTGCCGGGGCGTCCAGACGCTCAGAGGGCCGGCCGGACGCCGGCCTTCTGGACCCGCGTCTTCATCACATCGTCGAGAAGCTTCAGGATCTCCGCAAGCGGCTGAGGCGTCGCGAGCACACCATCGAACTGCTGGCGGGCCGCCGTCAGCGTGGCGGAAGACGGGCCTTCCAACACGGCGATCACGAAGGGTTTCGACTGGGCGCCCTGAGGGAGATCCGAGATCGCGAGCGCGTCGGCTCGCTCGGCCAGAATGATGTCGTGAGGGGATCTGGTAAGAACGCTGGCCAGACTGGTCTGCGGCACCACTTCGACACGGTGCCCCGCCATTTTCAGTGCGGTTTGCAGACGGGAATCGCGGACCGCTGCGCTCTTCACCGACTTCGGGGGCAGCACGATGAGAATCGATCCAGGATGGATCGCCGCGTACGCGCGCTGAAAGCGCACGCCACGCCCGACCATCAAAAACTTGTCGCCGCACGCCGACACGGCCTGCGAGCCGATGTGGCCGACGGTCAGAAGAGCGACCGCGAAGGCACCCCATATCTTCATGGTCAAAACAATAGGCCGCACTGCTGACGTTGTCAATGAGCGTTTGGCCAGCGTTTCAGCTGGAATTCAGTGGTTTCGGAAGGGTATTGCGGAAGCCAGGCGGTCCCACAGCGTCTGGGGTGGCTGAAAACCCTCGAGCAGCCAGACGTCCGAACGGACGTGCTCGATCGAGGCGAGAAACGTTGTCGGCGACATCCGAGTGATACCCCGCACGGGTTGCCCGGACACCGGCAAGGGCATGAAATCGGGTTCAAGCACGCGTTCGGCGCCCGACCGGACGTCGACGGACGTAAACGTAAGGTGCTGGAAATCGTCGCTCTGTCTGATCCCGTAGACACGCTGGCCGTCGGCGGACCAGGTGAACGCCATCCAGGCCTGCTCGTGAAGCGTGCGGGTCGATTTGCCGTCCGGGGACACGAGCGACAGGCCGTTCCGACCGTTGTAGGCGATCCACGCCCCATCGGGACCCCACTGCACAGGAGAGAATGGAATGGCATCAGATGCCACAATTGCCTGCGGCGTCCTTGCGCCCACGCGCATCTTCGAAAGGGACCACGTCACCGACGGCGTCGTCGCCTGTGCGTAGGCGATCCACGTTCCGTCGGGCGACCAGCTTGGCCAGTCCTGCGCCTCCCGACTCGGGGCGAGCGGGACCGGGGGACCGCCTGCCACCGGCGTGATCCAGATTTGATACCCTTCACTGCCCGCTCGACTGTAGGCAATCCGCTGACCATCGGGAGAAAACGCCGGCGCGCTCAGCAGATAGGTAGGACTCGCGCCAAAATCGGTCGGTGTCACCAGGGGGCGCTCCCAATCGCCCTTCTGACTGCGAAGCCAAATCTCTCCGCGTCCGGTTCGATCCGTCGTAAAGGCCATCTCAGTACCCGAAGGCGACCAGGCCGGGTCCATCTCGTTGCGCGACGTGCCGAGTACGACGATGGCCGAGCGGTGCTCGATCGAAAGCTGGTACACGTCGTAGTCCGCCTCTTGAAGGCTGAACGCCAATCGTTTGCCGTCAGTTGAGACGGCCGGATCGTTCTCGAAACCACCGGTCGTCGTGAGCAATCGCGGGGCGGCGCGCTCGGTGTCCATCAGCCACAGATGCATGCCGGGCATCGGACGAGGCAAGGCGCTCAGCACATGTCGGCTGTCTGGGAGCCAGCTGAAAGTCGGCGCGAGGCCGGCCAGGTCGGCGACTGGGGCAGGCGCAACGTACGGGACGCCGTTCCCCATGGGCAACACCCAGAATTCCGCGCTCAGCGCGTTTCCCTGACCCCGCTCGACCCACGCTCCCAGCTTCGATCCATCGGGCGAGAAATGGACCGTTCCCTGCGGGAGACTCCCGATCCCATCAAATGGCGAACGGATGTATTTCACCGGAGGAGACCCGGGCGGCGACGAGAGCCACAACTTCAGATCACCGTCCGACTCGTCTCGAAAGAACGCGAGCGTCTTGCCGTCTGGTGATAACGTGGCCCGGTTCACGTCTTCCATCACGAGCTCGGCGTCGCCTCCGGCAGCTGAAACCGACCACAGCCCGTCGCGATCCCGGGCCAGCGAGATGTAGTAGAGACGTGTACCGTCTGGCGACCAGAACGGGTCGGCGCAGTGGAATCGCGCGTGCGTCACCTGCTGCCGCATCGACGAACCCACCGGCCGCGAAAACACTTGAAGGACGCCGGCGACGTCCGCCACGTACGCGAGCGTCTTGCCGTCCGGTGACCACGCTGGCGATGCCTGATATCCGGCCTCGGTTGCAAAGGGCGTGAACCGGTATCGTTCAAGACCCGCGTCGACGCTGCCGTTCGCGAGGAACGCGAGGGCGCCGATAGCCGCATTTGCCGCCACCGCGGCGATCGCGAGCGTCGCGCGCTTTTGGCCGCGCGGTACTAAGGGGACCACTTCCGTCGACGAGGTGAATTCCGCCAGCCGATCGCGCAGCGTCCGCAGCTCGCGCGCCAGGTCGGTGCTCGCGTCATACCGCTGCCGCGCATCTTTCGCCAGACACCGCTCGATCACCCAGCGCACCGGCGCCGGCACGCGCGCATTGAGCTTTCCAATCGGCTCCGCCTCGTCGTCCAGAATCGCCGCGAGCACCTGCGCCGACGTCTCCGCGCGGAAGGCGCGCCGGCCGGTCGCCATCTCGTACAGCGTGAGCCCCAGCGAAAACTGGTCCGTCCGATAGTCCACCGTCGCGCCCCGCGCCTGCTCCGGGCTCATATACGGCACCGTGCCGACGATCAGCAGATTCGCCGTCAGCGTGACCTCCGCCTCGGGGGCCGACACGCCGTCGCGCAGCCCCACCAGCGCGAGCCCGAAATCCAGAATCTTGACGCGGCCGTCGCGCGTCACCATCACGTTCTCCGGCTTGAAGTCGCGATGCACGATCCCCACCTGATGCGCCGCAGCCAACCCCTCCGCCATCTGCACGCCGAGGTCGAGCAGCTCCCGCACCGTCAACGGCGCCCGCGCCAGGATCTCGCGCAACGACGTCCCCTCGACCAGCTCCGACACGATGAACGGCGTCCCGTCGTGCGTGCCGACGTCGTGGACCGTGATGATGTTGGGATGATTCAGCGCGCTGGCCGCCTGCGCCTCGTCGAGCAGCCGCCGCTGGCGCGCCGCGTCGACGCCCGCGCGCGCCAGCACTTTGATTGCCACCTCGCGATTCAGGCGCGGATCGCGCGCGCGATACACTTCGCCCATCCCGCCTGCCCCGAGCGAGCTGACCACTTCATACGGACC
>WNFV01000854.1_pt1 | contig 78878 bp, 68 predicted proteins | sample 5400101 | NCBI WGS metagenome assembly WNFV01 (sample SAMN13153361, study PRJNA577476) | soil metagenome | isolation source: 115 cm soil or saprolite under grassland replicate 1 | place: USA:California | collected 2016-06-15
GGGCGAACGCGGTCAAGGACTACCTGGTCAGCCGCGGCGTTTCGGCGGATCGGCTGCGCACGGTGAGCTTCGGCGAGGAGCGGCCGAAGTACGACAACGCGCGCGAAGAAACGCGGCGGCTCAACCGTCGCGCCGCGCTGGTGGTGAATCTGCGGTAATGCGGTTCATCCATCTTTACCTCATCGGCTACTTCATCCTCGTGATGGGCGCCGGCCTGGCCTTGTGGCAGGCCGGCGTCCTGTCTCATGTCAGCGGCATCTGGATCGCGATCGGCGTCCTCATCGCCATCGGCCTCGGCATCATGCTCGCTGTCACGGCGGGCAAACCCACGGTCACCCAGGACTAGCGAAAAGTCACGTAGGTCACGTAGGTCGGATTGGTCAAGTAGGTCTGGACCCACCAGACTTACCCGACCCACCCGGCGTTATCTGGCACGCGTTGTGTTACTCATGTGCCAGCCATGCGCACGCCTTTTCCTCTTCTCGCCCTTTCCCTCGTGGCGGTCGTTGCGGGCGGCTGCAAACAGGAAGGCTCGATTAACGTCCACAGCCTGACGTTCAAGGGCGTCAGGGCAGTGGACCAAAACCGGTTGAAAAGCGTTCTGGCCACTCGGCAAAGTTCCAGGATTCCGTTGGCCAAAAAGCGGTACTTCGACCGGTCGCGGTTCGAGGCCGACCTGAAGCGTATGCAGGCCTTTTACGCGGACCGCGGATATCCGGACGCGCGCGTAACGGGCTTCGACGTCAAGCTGAACGACAAACAGGACTCCGTCGACATCACCGTCACCATCGCCGAGGGTGAGCCGGTAAAAGTTGCATCCGTCGATTTCTCAGGGTTCGACGTCATTCCGCCGGCGCATCTTGACGACCTCAAGAAACGTGCGCCGCTCAAGATCGGCGAGCCGCGCGACCGCCAGCTCGTCGTGGCGACGCACGAAATGGCCATCAACGAGCTGAAAGACCACGGGTATCCCTACGCGAAGGTGTCGACGAGCGAAGAGGTTGGGAACGATGGGAAGCAGGCATCGGTCACCTTCACCGCCGAGCCCGGAGCGTTTGCGCACTTCGGACCGGTTGAGATTGTCGGCAACAAGAGCGTGAGCGAGAACGTGATCAGTCGGCAGTTGACGTGGAAACAAGGCGACGTGTATCGCCGGAGCGTCACGCAGGATGCACAGCGGCGCCTGTACGGGATGGAGTTGTTCCAGTTCGCGAACGTCGAACCGCTCAATGCGGAGCTGCAGCCGGCGGACGTGCCGATTCGCGTGACGGTGGCCGAAGGCAAACATCAGCGCGTGAATTTCGGGGTCGGCTACGGGACCGAGGAAAAAGCGCGCGTGGACGGGGAATACCATCACCTGAACTTCCTCGGCGGGGCGCGATCCGCCGGCGCGCACGTGCGGTGGTCGTCGCTCGACCGCGGCGTTCGCCTCGATTTCAACCAGCCGTACGTCTTTCATCCGCACTTTTCGCTGAGCGGCGAAGGGCAGCAGTGGTACACCTACACGCCCGCCTACCGGTCGATTGTGGCCGGCGGCAAACTGACGCTGACCCATCGGCCGACCAACCGGATGTCCTGGGCCGTGTCGATGACCAGTGAGCGCGACAGCAGCGCCATTGCCCAGAACGTCCTCGGCAATCCGACGCTGCGCAACAACCTGATCGCGCTCGGCCTGGACCCGCGCACCAACGAGCAGCGGGGGACGCTCAATGCCTTCGGCTTCGACATGCAGCGGTCGACGTCCGACAACCTGTTGAACGCGCATCGCGGCTATCAGATCGCCTTTCACGCGGAGGAAGCGGGACGGCTCCTGCCCGGCACCTTCAACTACTACGCGACGTCGCTCGACGGCCGCCACTACCTACCGCTCGGCGAGAAGGTGGTCCTCGCCAGCCGTCTGCAGCTCGGGAACATCCGGCCGGTCGGGCTCGACAATACGAACGTGCCGTTCTCGAAGAAGTATTTTCTCGGCGGCGCGACGAGCATTCGTGGGTGGGGTCGTTACGAAGTGAGCCCGCTGAGCAAGTGCGAGCCGACCGCCGAGGTGTGTCCGCCCGGTAGTGAGGGGTTGCCGATCGGCGGCGACAGCATGTTTGCGTTCAGTGAAGAACTTCGCGCGTCGCTCCACGGAAACATCGGCGGCGTGTTGTTCCTCGACGCGGGGAACGTCTGGTCCGACTCGTGGGGAATCCGGCTGCGCGACCTGCGCTATGCGGTCGGTCCCGGCCTGAGGTACCAGACGCCGGTCGGGCCGATCCGCTTCGATCTCGGATGGCAGCTGAAACCGATTGACGGTCTGCTCGTGAACGGCCAGGAACAGCGCCGCCGCTGGCGCGTGCACTTCTCGATCGGTCAGGCATTCTAGCGGAGTCGGGACTCTGGGCTCCGGGGCCAGGAGCTGGGACATGCGAATCGTGCGACGCCTCGTTCACGCGCTCGTCATCGTCCTCACCCTCGTCATCGGCGCCGCCGCGGCGGCGATCATCGTGTCACAGACCGCCTGGTTCAAGAACCGGCTCCGCGGCTACATCGTCGCCGAGGCGCACCAGTACCTGAACGGCACCTTGTCGATCGGGCGGCTCGGCGGGAATCTGTTCTTCGGCCTCGAGATGGAGAACATCGGCATCTCGATGGACGGCAGCCCGATCGTCGCCGTCAAGGATCTCGGCCTCGACTACAACGTGTTCGAGTTGTTCACTCGCGGCCTGTCAGTCGACAACATCCGCCTCGACAAGCCGGTGATCTACTTGCGGCGTGAAGGCGACACGTGGTCCCTGAGCCGGTTGATCAAGAAGCAGGAAACCGAAGCCGATCGCCGAGGACCCGCGCGGCCGATTGCGATCGAGGATATCGGCATCAGCGACGGATCGTTCGTCATCGATGGCCCCGTGGGCACGAGCGGCGTCGACGTGCCGAAGCGATTCGATCACCTCGACGCGAAGTTGTCGTTCAAATACGAGCCGGTCCGCTACTCGATCGAGATCACACACGTGTCGTTCCGAGGATCCGAGCCCGCGCTTGCTCTGAACGCCCTCTCAGGCGGCGTGGCCATCAAAGAAGACACCGTGTACGTCGAGAAGCTGGCGCTGAGAACCGCGGAGACGTCCCTGTCGGTGGATGGCGCAGTCCAGCATTACCTCACGAAGCCCGTCTTCAACCTGCAGATCAGCTCCGACAAGCTGTCGGTACCCGAGCTTGCCCGCATCGTGCCGGCGCTCGCAGGAATACGACTGCAGCCGTCTTTCAACGTGAAGACCGATGGCCCGCTCGACCGCTTGAAGATCGAGATGAACGTGCAGTCGTCGGCAGGTGCTTTGAGCGCGAAGGGCGTTGCCGACATGATGACGCCCGGGCAGGCTTTTGCGGGCGACGTATCGGTCCGGCATCTCGATCTCGCGCCGGTTCTGAACGATCCTCAGCAGCGAAGCGACATCACAGCCGACGCGCGCGTCGACCTGCGTGGTGAAACCTTGTCGACCATCGGCTCTCTTCACGGCACGCTGTTGCTCGACTCGCCGCGCCTCGTTGCCGCCGGGTACGTGGCCGAGCGCGTCCACGCGAACGCGCGTATCGATGGCCGGACCGTGGCCATCGACGGCCGCGCGGCCGCGTACGGCGCGGACGCAACCACCCGTGGGCGCCTCGTGTTGCCGGAAAACGACGACGACGCGCTTGTGTACGACCTGCGCGGACGGACGCGTCACCTCGATCTGCGCCAGCTGCCGCGGCAGTTGGACGTTCCGTCGGCGGCGACGAACGTGACCGCCGACTATCACATCAGGGGCAAGGGTTCATCGATGACCGGGGACGCGCGCTTCCAGCCGTCGACCGTCGCCGGCGCGCGGATCGCTGCTGGCAGTACCGCTGCCTTTACGAAAAACGGGACGCGAATCGGATACGCGGCCGACGCGACCGTCGCCGATCTCGACCTGCGGCGGTTCGGCGATCAATTCAAGATCGCGGCCCTTGCGGACGACCGGTATACGAGCGCGATCAACGGTCACATTGCCGCGAGCGGTCACGGCACGACACCCGAGGAGATGGAGCTGACGGCGAACGGGACGCTCACCGATTCGTCGATTCTTGGCGGACGCATTCCCCGGCTGTCGTTCGATGCGGCATTGGCTCACGATACGGTCCAAGTGAAAGCGACGGGCGACGTTGCCGATCTCGATCCCGCGGTAGCCGCGGAACGACCGTCGTTGCAGGGACGTATCGGCGGCGCGGTCGACATCGATGCGACGCTTTCGCACGTATCGCGCGGCGTCACGGCCGACAACGTGCAAGGGACAGCGAAGATCGATCTGCAGCCATCGACGATCGGCGGCCTCGACGTCACCCGCGCGGCGCTCGACGCCGATTATCACGATTCCACTGGTGATATCCGCACACTCCAGATCGTCGGCCGCGACATCAACGTCGAGGCGAGCGGCACTCTGGCGCTGAACGACACGGGATCGTCGAACCTGAAAGTCCACGCCGACAGCCCGAGCCTCGACCAGATTGGCAAGCTCGCGAGCCAGCCGCTCACCGGCATTGCCACGCTGGATGCGACCGTCACAGGTAACAAGCGCGAGCTCCACGCGGCCGGTACGTTCACCGGCGACGGCATCAAGTACGGCGACAACGGCGCGCTGACGATCTCGGGCAACTACACGGTCGGGATTCCGGATCTCACTGTCGCAGACGCACACGTCACCGCCGACACGCATGCGACGTTCGTCACGCTTGCGGGACAGAACATCAACGAGCTCGACGGCAAGACGACGTATCACCAGAAGCAGGTCGAGTTCGACATGACGGCGAAACAGCCCGAACGATCGCTTGGCGCGACCGGCCTGGTGCTGCTGCACCCGGATCACCAGGAAGTGCACCTGCAGAAGCTGGGTCTTCAAACGGCCGGCGTCGCCTGGCAGCTCGAACCTGGCTCGGAAGCGACCGTCAACTACGCGCAGGACACGGTCGCTGTGACGAACCTGAAGCTCGTCAGCGCCGACCAGCACATCACCGCCGATGGCAGCTTCGGCCGGCCCGGCGACGCGCTGCATGTGACGCTGGACAACGTCGATCTGGCCGGCGTGGATGCGATCCTGCTGCGCGAGCCCCAGCTCTCGGGACGGTTGCGCGCGATCGGCACCGTGACCGGCACGAGGGAAGCGCCGAACGCGAACGCCGATTTCCACGTCGACCAGGGCGGGTTCCGCCAGTTTCATTACGACACCTTCGGCGGCACCTTCAGCTATGCCGGCCGTGGTCTCACGCTCGATGCGAAGCTGCAACAGAACCCCTCGACGTTCATCACGGCGAAAGGATACCTGCCGACTGCGGTGTTCCGCGCGATATCGGCCGAAGAGCGCGCAGCGGCGCACGGGACCACGGCCGCTCCCGGCGATCGCGTCGATCTCCACGTTGAGAGCACGCCGATCGATCTCGGCCTTCTTCAGGGGTTGACGACCGAGCTGACCAATGTCACCGGCACGCTGCAGGCCAAGATCGACGTGACCGGTTCGGCGGCCGACCCGCACCCGGACGGTCTCGTCACGGTGCTGCACGGTGCGTTCACGGTTCCGTCGACCGGGGCGAGCTACACGAATCTCGACGGCAAGATCGAGCTGCAGCCGGATCGCGTCCATGTCGGCGCGATCTCGGTGCTCGACAATCACCTGAATTCGCTCGTCGTGAGCGGCGATCTTGCGATCCACGAACGCGCGGTCAGTGGCGTCCAGGTGTACATCCATTCGGACGATTTCAAAGTTATCGACAACAAGATGGGGAACGTGCGGATCAACAGCGACATGCAGATCGCTGGCGAGCTGCGCGCGCCGCGCATCGAGGGCGACCTGGGCGTCACCACCGGGACGATCAACCTGGATCCCATCCTTGCCCAGATCGGCGATTCCGCCTACGCCACCAAGCCGGTCGAGTACACGACGCCTGCGACTGACGCCGCCGGTCAGACGCCGGTGCCGAACGCGTTCGAAGCGCTCAAGATGAACGTGCACGTCACCGTCCCGGACGATCTCGTCGTCAAGTCCACCGACCTGCAGGCACCGGGCTCGCCGGTCGGCCTCGGAGCGATGACGGTGACCTTGGGCGGCGACGTGCGCGCGACGAAGGAGCCGCGAGGGCAGATTACGCTCGTCGGCGCCGTGAATACGGTTCGCGGCTTCTACGATTTCCGAGGCCGGCGTTTCGAGATTCTTCGAGACGGCACGGTCCGGTTCGGCGGCGAGGCGCTCAGTGAGCTCGATCCGATCCTCGACATCCGCACGCGGCGCCTCATTCAAGGGGTCGAGGCACGTGTCAATGTTCGCGGCACGCTGAAGGAACCGGAGATCGCGCTGGCCAGTACGCCACCGCTCGAAGACGCCGACATCCTGTCGCTCATCGTCTTCAACCAGCCGGTGAACCAGCTGGGCGAAACCCAGCAGATGAATCTGGTGCAGCAGGCGCAGTATCTGGCGGGCGGGGCGCTGACCGGGAGCCTCGCGCGCTCGATCGCCGGGTCGCTCAATCTCAACGAATTCGACATCAACCTTGCGCCCGAGTCCGGTCGCGGCCCGCAGGTGACCCTTGGCCAGCAACTCGGTCAGAATCTTTACGTCAGGGTGCAGCAGGGCATCGGCGATCAGAGCCAGACGAATTTCGTTCTGGAGTACGAGCTGGCCAAGTGGCTCCGTCTGCAAACCAATGTGATGCAGGGCTCGAGCACGCAGCAGCAGCTGTTCCAGCGGATGCAGGGAAGCGGAGTCGATCTGCTGTTCTTCTTCAGTTACTGAGAGGCTCAACCACGGAGGTGCCTTTGTTAGGAGCTACGCCGTTGCCAGCGAAGCGACCTGCACGCGCGCGTCGTTGAAGCACGCGCCGCCCCCCAGGTCGGTGAGCGTATCGGGCACGAGCGCGGTGCCCGTGGCGTGGTTTCGCGTGCTGCGGCGCCAGAGGCCTTTCGGCAAGCTGACCGTGCCCGGACGCATCGCCGCGTCGATGTCGAGCACGCAGTGCACCTCGCCGAGCTCGTTGAACACCCGCACCAGATCGTCGTCCGCCAGCCCGCGCGCATCCGCGTCGTCGGGATGCATCACCAGCTTTACGTCGGGCCGCGGCAGCTCGCCGAGTGTCGAGCTGATCGTGCGTTCGCTGGCGGGCGAGATCAGCGTGAGCGGATACCGTTCGCTCGCCGGATCCGGCTGGAAACGATACAGGCCGATCGGAGCGCTCGCCTCGAGCGCGTCGGGAAAGAGGTTCACCTTCCGATCCGGGGTGTTCGGGAAGACGTCGACGAACTGAATCGGCGCCGCGCCGCACGGAGGCGTCGGGCTGTTTCCGGCACGCAATTCCGCGGCGATCGCGGGAGGCAGGTGATCGAGGATGTGCACCATCAGATCGAGCTCGCCGTTCGGCTCGTCCGGGTTCACCACGCCGAGACGCATCGCCAAGTCGCCGAACACGTCGGCATTCGATCGCGATTCGCCCACGGCGTCGATGACCGGCCGCCCGAGATCGAGATGGAGCGGTCCGTACGCCCTTGCGAAATCGTAGCCTTCGAGAAAGGTCGTGGCCGGCAGCACGACATTGGCGTAGAGCGCCGTGTCGGTCATCACCTGATCGAACACCACCGTGAAGAGGTCGTCGCGTTCGAGCCCATGCAGCACGCGCCGCTGATCGGGCACGGTCACGGCGGGATTGCAGTTGTACACGAACAGCACGTTCACGGGCGGGTCGTCGTACTCGGTGAGCGCCCGCCCCAGGTGATTCATGTTGACGAGGCGCGTATCGGGCTCGGCGGCGGTAATCCACGGCCGGTCGATGTTCCACGACGCCGAATTGCTCATCGAATAGCCGCCGCCCCGGACGCCGAACTTGCCGCCAACCGCCGGCAGGGCGAGCACCGCCATCGCCGCGTTGCCGCCATTGCGATTGCGTTCCAATCCCCAGCCGCAGCGCACGAGCGCAGGCGAGCTGGCCGCGTACAGCTCCGCGACCTGCTCCAGCGCGGCCGGCTCGACGCCGGCGAGCTGCGCCGCTCGCTCAAAGGTCCACGGTTCGGCGCGCTCCCGCAATTGAGCGGCGCCGCGGGTATGCGCGCGAAGAAACCCCTCGTCGGCGTAGCCGTGGGTGAACAGATAGCGATGAATCGCGAGCGCGACCGCAACGTCGGTGCCCGGCTTGACCGGCAGGTGCACGTCGGCGGATCGGGCGAGCTGGGTGGATCGTGGATCGATGACCACCAGTTTCGCGCCGCGTTTCCGCGCCTCACGGACGAACGGAATGAGGTGAATACCCGATGCCGATGGATTCACGCCCCACAGAATGATCAGCCGCGCTTCGGGATAGTCCTGATACGTGACCGATGGCATCTTGCCGTAGAGCGCCATGTTGGCAGCGCCCGTCGGAGCCGCGCACACCGTGCGGGCGAGGCGCGACGTGCCGAATCGCCGCCACAGTGTGGCGTCGATGTTGTCCTGCGTGAGCAGGCCGTTCGAGCCGCCATACGAGTACGGCAGAATCGAAGCGCCGCCAGCCGACGCCTTGGCTTGCTGAAACCGGTCGGCGACGAGCTCGAGCGCTTCGTCCCACGGGACTCGCTTGAACTTGCCCTCCCCTTTGCGGCCCTTCCGAACCGCGGGATAGAGCAGCCGATCAGGGCCGTACACGCGCTGGCCGAACTTCCGGACCTTTGCGCAGATGTAGCCTTCGGTCACCGGGTTCTTGTGGGCGCCGTCGATGGTGACGACTTTTCCACGCTGGACCGTGACGGCAAGGCTGCACGCGTCAGGACAATCGAGTGGACACGCCGTTTCGACGACGGTCAGCGGTCCGCCAAGAACGGGCTCGGCCATAGAGGTACGATATCAAATAAATTGTCTCTTCCGCATGTCGTCATCATCGGCGGCGGTTTTGGCGGCCTCGACGCGGCCCGCGCGTTTCGCCGTGCGCCGGTCCGCGTCACGCTGCTGGATCGGCACAACTATCATCTGTTTCAACCGCTGCTGTATCAGGTGGCCACTGCGGCGTTGTCGCCGGGAGACGTCGCATCGCCGATCCGGTGGGTTCTCAGGAAACAGAAGAATGTGCAGGTGCTGCTCGCGGAGGCGCGCAGCATCGATGCCGCCAATCGTCAGGTGCTGCTCGATCGCGAGTCGATCTCCTACGACTACTTGATTGTTGCGACGGGCGGAGCCCACGCGTACTTCGGGCATGCGGAGTGGGCAGCGCGCGCGCCCGGACTGAAAACGCTGGATGATGCGCTCGAGATTCGGCGTCGTGTGCTGTTGGCCTTCGAGGCGGCCGAGCGTGAGACCGATGCCGCGAAGCAGCGCCGGCTGTTGACCTTCGTCATCGTCGGGGGAGGGCCGACGGGCGTGGAGCTGGCCGGTGCGCTCGCCGAGATCGCGCGGCACTCGCTGCCGCAGGATTTCCGCAGCATTCATCCCGAGTCCGCGCGCATCGTGCTGCTGGAGGGCGGTCCGCACGTGCTGGGCATGTATCCGGATTCGCTGCGAGACGCCGCCAAACGCGCGCTCGAACGTCTTGGCGTGGAAGTGCGGACGAATGCGAAAGTCACCGGTGTCGACGAGGACGGTGTGGCCATCGAGACGGCCTCGCCATCGGCCGTGACGCAGGGCTTTAGCCCTGCGGGCGACGATGCAGGATCGAAGACCGAGCACATTGCTGCCCAGACCGTCCTCTGGGCCGCCGGCGTCGCCGCGTCCCCGTTAGCCAGCTCGCTCGGCGTGCCGCTGGATCGCGTCGGGCGCGTCACTCCGGAGCCGACGCTCGCAGTGCCCGGTCATCCCAACATCTTCGTCGCGGGCGACATTTGCGCGTTCACGCAGGACGGTGCGCTGCTTCCGGGCGTCGCGCAGGTCGCGATGCAGCAGGGCACGCACGCCGCGCGCAACATCCTCCGCGCAATCGCCCGCGAGCCGATCACACCGTTCCGGTATTTCAACTACGGCAACATGGCGACCATCGGCCGCGGCTTTGCGATTGCGGATATCGGTGGCGTGAGGGCGTCTGGTTTTCTCGCCTGGCTGTTCTGGCTGTTCCTGCATGTCTTCAGACTGATAGGCTTCCGCAATCGCCTCGCGGTGATGGGCGAGTGGGCGTGGGCGTACGTGACGTTTCAACGCCGTGTCCGGTTGATCACGGGAGAAAAACTCTGGCCGTCGTAACGCGAGGCAAATTCAAAAACCACAGTCCGACTAGTCGTAAGACGCGCGACCGGTCTCCAGCGCGATGTCCGTGATTCGATTGATGAACGGACGCTTCGCCAGCGTGTAGGCCTCGCGATCGAGACGATGCTCCTGCGCGAGATGTCGCTTCAAGGCCTCGTACTCAGCCGCCACGTCGCCATGGGAACGCAGGTAGTCACGAAAGGCGATTGGTCGAAGCCACTGCGAGGTACCAATCGGGATCAGGTGCAGGTGATGGGTCCGGAACGAGAACGACGGCCTACAGAACCAGTGCTCGACGTCGGCCTGATACGGAGCATAGCAGTAGCCCACCTTGGTCGCGGCCGCGATCGCCTGGCGGGATTCGTCGAGTGTTTGTACCCCTGCCATGATGTCGATGACCGGTTTTGCTGCGAGACCGGGTATGGCAGTGCTGCCGATGTGTTCAATCCCCCCTACGAGCCAGGCGGCCAACGCTCGACGCAACACCTCCGCCTCCTCCACGAACTGGATCGGCCACGAGGGATCGTAAGGCACGATTTCAACCGGCGCTTCGAGCGAAGTCATCGTGTTCGTCAGACCGCAGGAGCTCGAAGCCCGGCCGATCGTGCATTCTGCCGTCTAACCGCGTGACGGGAGTTTGCGGGTGATGACGACGATCAATATGGCACCTCTGCGCGTCCGCCGCCTACTGCGGGCGCCTGAACAATCCGCCGTAGACGGCTTTCCCGAGCACGTGCCCTTGCATTGCCTTCATGACGTTCGCGCGCGTCTCGAAAGCGTCGGTGGTCGGCTGCACGTCGATCTTCGTGTCCAGAGCATAGATCTCGAACATGTAGTGATGGTGCGGGCCATTCGCGCCAGCGCCTGGTCCTCGATACATCGGACCGGTGGCACTGATCTGATAGCTGCCGTCCGGTCTCTGCGAGCCCTTGGGGACGTCCTCGGGCAGGCCGGTCGCGGTCGCTGGAATATTCCAGACGACCCAGTGCGCCTGATCGTCGGTCGTCTTGTTCCGCGCGACATCCATATCGCGCATGTTGAGGACGAACGACTGCGTGCCTGCGGGCACATTCGCCCACGTGATCGCCGGCGAATGGCCTTCGCCCGCCGCGACGCCCTCGGCCGCCTGACTGAATTTCACCGGAATTTGGCCGCCGTCGGGGAACCCTGCCACCGTCAACGTCATCGGGGGCGTGGCGGGCGCTCCGCCGCGCTGTCCGGCAGGCGCCTGGGCCGCGGCTGGCGCCGCCATCAGCAGGATGACCATCGCACTCAAACTCCATTTCCTCGCTTGCATGTTCGTCCTCCAATAGCCGCGCATTCGGCGGCGGCTCACGTGAATTCTATACGCCCCAGAGAATGGATAAGTACGCTTCGCGCCGTCGGCTCCAAGAAGCCGTGTCAGGCAAAACGTCGCCCCGGCTACTTCAAGCTGGCGCATCAAGGTTGGCGTGCTTCGCACAGCACGTCGCCTTTCCAGCGATAAACGTCTGTGGATGTGTGTTCAGCAGTCTCGCATAGTAGACGAGATTCTGGGCTAGCCCCTTTGCCATGTGCATGGTGGCCATGTTCCTGAGTCGTTTGTCGCGATCCTGTGAGGTCGGCTGTCCGACTTCGCCCACCCAATAGGCCGCGCATTCAGGTGGTAAGGTGAAGCCCATCCAGCTCAATACCATCATGATGCTGCCCATAACGCTCAGTGCGCCATCTTCGCTGCCGGTGATAACAATGCCGGCGACTTTACCCTTGATGGCGCTGCGACCGGTGGCGCTGTACTCTTCGTCGAGTGCATCAAATCGTTCGATCACGCGCTGCATCAGGCTTGAACGGCCGCCCCACCAGATCGGCGTGCAGAAAAGCACGACGTCAGCCGCCTTGATCTTCGTCACGAGATCCGGCCAGTCGTCCTTCGGAGCTTCCCGAAAGCCCAGCCCGACTGGCAGGGTCGCGTCAGCGAGGCGAATCACATCGGCGTTGATCGGGGCGAGTGCGCGGATCTCTTCGAGCACGAGAGAGGCGAGCTCCTCGGTATTGGACAGCAAGGGCTCGTGCTTGAGAGACGCATTGAGCGCTAGCACTTTCAAGGGCGCGTCAGACGGCATGCTGCATCGGAAGCGAGGTTTGGTCTTGTACATGGCGACCTCGTGGTTGCCCGCGGCACCCCGAAGTCTCGGACCTGCCAGAGCGCGCCGATGTTAACACGGCCGAAAGCTCCAAACGGCTCGACGCCGCTACGCATATCGGGTTGCTTCGCGCGAGCTGCGCGTCGAACCTCGGTTAGCAACGGAAACCCACGCTCCTCGCGATATGATTCGTGACGATGAACCACGAAAACGCGTTCGAGATGGCGGTGTCGAGCATCCGCTTTGGTGCCGGCGTGACGCGCGAGGTGGGGATGGACCTCGCGGATCTCGGCATTCGACGCGTCCTGGTCGTCACCGACCCGCTGCTGAGCGGCATGTCGCCGGTGCAGACGGCGCTCGAATCGATCGAGGCGGCAGGCTTGTCATCTGTTCTCTACGACCGCGTGCGCGTCGAACCGACGGACGAGTCGTTCCTCAACGCGATCGCCTTCGCGAGGCAGAGTGAGTACGACGCGTTCGTCGCGGTCGGCGGCGGATCGACCATCGACACCGCGAAGGCAGTGAATCTCTACACGACCTGCCCGCCGAACGATTTCCTCGATTACGTCAATCCGCCGATCGGCAAGGGCCTGCCCGTGCCCGGACCGTTGAAGCCGTTGATCGCCATTCCGACGACGGCGGGCACCGGGAGCGAAACCACCGGCGTGAGCATTTTCGACTACAGCCGCATGCACGCGAAGACCGGCATCGCGAACCGTAGATTGAAGCCGACGCTCGGACTGCTCGATCCCGACAACACGCGCACCATGCCGCCGCAGGTCGCGGCGTCGACCGGTCTCGATATCCTGAGCCATGCCGTTGAGTCTTTCACGGCGATGCCGTACAGCGATCGGCCCCGTCCGGACCGGCCGAACCTCCGTCCTGCTTATCAGGGCTCGAATCCGATCAGCGACATCTGGTCGCTGCAGGCGCTGCGCATGGTCGCGCAATACATCGTCCGCGCCGTGGACGATCCGGCTGACGATGAGGCGCGCGCGAACATGCTGCTGGCTGCGTCGTACGCAGGCGTGGGCTTCGGCAACGCGGGCGTACACCTGCCGCACGGCATGTCGTACCCCGTGTCGGGCAACGTGAAGAGCTACCGGGCGCCTGGATACGTCACGGATCACGCGCTCGTCCCGCATGGATTCTCGGTCATTCTCAACGCGCCTGCCGTGTTCCGCTTCACCGCTTCAGTGAATCCGCAGCGTCACCTGCAGGCTGCGGACGCGCTCGGCGTGAACGTGTCGCGTGCGCGTCCGGAGGACGCGGGGAAGATGCTTGCCGACCGGATCACCTGGTTCATGCAGCGCCTGAACACGCCGAACGGTTTGCGCGCCATCGGCTACACGTCGGAGGACATCCCGGCCTTGGTCGAGGGGACACTGCCGCAGCATCGGGTGACGAAGCTGTCGCCGCGCCCGGTGGGGCCGGAGGAGCTTGCCGCGCTGTTTGAAGACGCGATGGTGGCGTGGTGAGGTGCTTGGGTGCTGGGTGCTGGGTGCCGGGTGCTGGGTGCTGAGTGCCGGGTGCCGGGTGCAGGGTGCTTAGTGCATAGTGCTCGGTGCCCGTGTGCTCGGTGCTGAGGTGCTACGGTGCTAGAGACAGCGTTCGTCGCGGAGCTCGAACATTGCGTTGGTCGCGATAGCATTCTGAGCGATCCGAACGAGCTGCTGCCCTTCGAATCCGACGGCCTCGCGCGGCTTCGCGCGCGGCCCGGGCTGGTTGTGTTTCCGGGCACCGCCGCGGAAGTCCAGGGAATCGTCCGTTGCTGTCATCAGCACGGCGTGCCATTCGTCGCCCGTGGACACGGCACCGGACTGTCCGGCGGCGCGTTGCCCAACCCGAACGGCATCCTCATCGTCCTCACGCGTCTCAATCGCATCCTTGACGTCGATATTCCCAATCAGCGCATCACGGTCGAACCGGGCGTCATCAATCTCGACGTGACGCGGCGTGTTGCGCCGTTCGGTTATCACTACGCGCCGGATCCGTCCAGCCAGTTGATCTGCTCGATTGGCGGAAACGTCTCCGAGAACTCCGGCGGCGCCCACTGCCTGAAGTACGGCTTCACCGTTCACCACGTCCTGGCAATCGAGGCCGTGCTGCCGAACGGAGATCTGGTGCAGCTTGGAAGCTCCGCCGTCGACGCGCCTGGTCTCGATCTGATCGGCGTGCTGGTCGGTTCCGAGGGGACGCTGGCTGTCGTCACGAAGGCGACGCTTCGGTTGTTGCGCGTGCCCGAAGCGGTGCGCACACTGCTGGCGGCATTCCCGTCCACCGAAGATGCCGGCAACGCCGTGTCCGGCATCATCGGCGCCGGCATCATTCCGGCCGCCGTCGAAATGATGGACCGGCTCACCATCGAAGCCGCCGAAGCCGCCGTGCATCCGAATTTTCCACAGGCCGAAGCGGTGCTGATCGTCGAGCTCGATGGATCCGCGGCGGAGGTGTCGGCGCTGTTCGAGCGCGTCGAAGAGATTTGCCGCCAGACCGGCGCGACCCAGATCGAGATTGCCAAGAACGCCGAAGATCGCGCGCGCATCTGGAAGGGACGGAAGGCGGCCTTTGCCGCGATGGGCCGCGTGTCGCCGAACTATTACGTGCAGGACGGCGTTATTCCACGGACGCAGCTGCCTGAAGTGCTCCGCCGGATTCGCGATCTCGAGCGGCGATCCGGGTTGCGGATCGGCAACGTGTTTCACGCCGGCGACGGGAATCTCCACCCGCTGGTCTGTTACGACGAAGGCGTGGCGGGACAAGGCGAGCTCGCCGAGAAGGTGGCCGCCGAAATCCTCACCTACTGCATTGACGCGGGCGGGTCGATCACGGGCGAACACGGCGTCGGCGCGGACAAGGCGCACCAGATGCCGAAGATGTTCACCGACAGCGACCTCGACACGATGCAGCTCGTGCGCTGCGCGTTCGATCCCACCGGCATCTGTAATCCCGGAAAAGTGTTTCCGACCCCGCGGCTGTGCGGCGAGGTGCCCGGGCCGTACCGGCAGCATCCCGCCGAACGTGCCGGGTTGGCCGAACGGTTCTAATGCTCATCGAGCCCGACGACGCGACTGGCGTCGCAGCCACGCTCGCACGCGCATCGCGCGAACGGCTGTCCGTCGAAGTCCGAGGGGGAAGCTCGAAGCGTGATTGGGGCGTGCTGTCGGCGCCGACCGACATCACGCTGTCGACGTTGAAGCTGAATGCCGTCATGGCCCACCGCCACGGCGACCTGACGGCGACCGTGCAGGCGGGCGCGCGGCTCGCCGACGTCAATCGCGCGCTTGCGCGGCACGGGCAGTGGATTCCGCTCGATCCGCCGTGGCCCGATCGCGCGACCATCGGCGGAATCGTGGCGACGAACGACTCGGGTCCTCGCAGGCACCGCTACGGCGCACCGCGCGATTTGATCATCGGCGTCGACTTCGTCCGCGCCGACGGCGTCGCCGCCAAGGCCGGCGGCATCGTCGTCAAGAACGTCGCTGGATACGATGTGGCGCGGCTGCTGACTGGATCGTTCGGCAGCCTCGCCATCATCGTCAGTGCGACGTTCAAGTTGTACCCGCTCGCGCAGGCGTCTCGAACGGTGGTCGTCGAGCTCCCGAGTCCAGAGGCAGTCGGACCGTTGGCAGCTGCCTTACAGGGGAGTCAGCTCACGCCGACGGCGATCGAGCTGCAGGTGCCCCCGGCCCGAATGCTCGTTCGCTTCGAGACCATCGACGTCGCGACAAACGAACAGGCGGCCGCGGTCGTGGGATTGGCCGAGAACGCCGGCGGCCACGCGAGCATCGTCCAGGGCGAAGCGGAAGCTGCGATTTGGGACGAGCACGGCCGACGACCGTGGAACGGCAACGGCGCGGTCGCCAAGATCACGCTGCTGCCGACCGATGTCGCGCCGACGTTGACGTGGATCGCGGATGCCTCGCGCGGCGTCGAGTCCGATCTCATCGGGCGCGCGGGTGTCGGGGTCTTGCTGCTGCGTATCGGCGGCGATGCGGCGACGCAGGCGCGCATAATCAATGGCTTGCGCGCGCGAATTCGACCCGGCCGTGGCAGCGCCGTCCTCGTGCGCGGATCCGACGAGCTGAAGACGATTCTCGACGCGTGGGGTCCGATGGGCGACGGATTCGCGCTGATGCGCGCGGTCAAGCAGACGTTCGATCCGATCGGGATACTGAATCCTGGCCGGGGTCCAGGTGGTCTTTAGAAAAGCGGTCAATCAACCACGAAGGACACGAAGGAAACTCCAAAATTCTTGACGGACGGAGCCTGATCGATCAGCCGGATCGCGCTGTCCAACGCTGCGGGACTGAGGTGCACGGTGCGGACACCAGAGCACGGTTAGTTCGCGTTTGTATAGATTAGTGAATAGGGTATACGCTCCGCACGGCATTCGGTCAACGCGCGAAAGAGGCCCTCCAATGACACGATCTCTGGTTTCCGCGTGCACGGCGGTCTTCCTGCTCGTCGCCGGCTCGGCGGTGGCCCAGCAGAAGGCGACGATTACGGGCGTGCCCGACATTCCGTTCACCTCCGTCCCGAACTTCCTGAAGCTGCCGTCCGGGGAGTCTCTCGGCGAGGCGGTCGCGGTCGCGACCAACTCGAAGGGCAACATCTACGTCTTTCACCGCCGCGACACGACCCGCCTGTTCGAGTTCGACAAGAACGGCACCTTCGTCAAGGAAATCGGCAAGGGGTATTACGGCTTCGAGTTCGCGCACTCGGTCCGCGTCGACAAGGACGACGACATCTGGACGGTGGACGAAGGCACCAATCTCGTCACCAAATTCAGCCCGCAGGGAAAAGTGCTGATGGTGATCGGCCGCAGGCCGCCCGCCGTCGACGGCCCCGTCATCGCCCCGGCAGGCCCGAACCCGCCGGCGCAAAAGTACATTCTCTGCCGGCCGTCGGACGTCGGCTTCGATCCGCAGGGCAATATCTTCATCTCCGACGGGTATTGCAACAATCGCGTCGTGAAGTACGACAAGCAGGGTCGCTTCGTCGCGCAGGTCGGCAGCGAGAGAGCCGGACGCGCGCTCGGGGAATTCAATCTGCCGCACGGCCTGCAGGTGGATGAGCGCGGCCACGTCTGGGTCGCCGATCGGACGAACAACCGGTACCAGGAGCTCGACAACAATCTGAAACCGATCAAGGAAATCACCAATCTCGGCACCGGATGGACGCTGTGCATCTCGCCCGGGCCGCACCAGTACATCTTCTTTTCGAACTCGAACCCGAACGGCAATCCGCCCGGGTCGTGGGAGAACACCGGCGAAATCTACAAAGCGGAGATCGACGGCACCGTGATCGGCAAGTTCGGCAAGCCGGGCAAGGTCGTGCCCGGCTTTCAGGTCGTCCACAAGATCGATTGCCGCAATCCGAACGAGCTGATCCTGGGCGAAATCGAATCGTGGCGCGTGCAGAAATACATCCTGCAGCCGACGCCGCTGCGCACCGCAGGAGGAGAACGCCGATGAAGCGGTTCACATACGCACTGATCACCGCGGCCATCGCAGCGGCAATTCCGCTCTCCGCCCAGAACGCGGCGCAGGCACTCAACTTCGATTCGGCGCCGAATCCGTTGACGCTGCCCGACGACATCTATCTCGGCGAAGTGGGCGGCGTCGCGACCAATTCGCGCGGTGACGTCTTCGTCTACACGCGCACCGGCCACCCGACGATGTCGATGGCGACGGCGCGTCCGTTCGTGCACAGCGGGTCGCGACTGTTTCAGTTCGATCGCGCCGGAAAATTCACGCGCGAAATCGGTCAGGGCGTCTACGGATTCCTCTTCGCCGCGCAGGTTCGCGTCGATCCGCAGGACAATCTGTGGGTCGTCGACGAGATGTCGTCGATGGTGATGAAGTTCGATCCGCAGGGGCGCGTCGCGTTTCTCCTCGGACGCAAGGCCGAAGGGATTCAGAATCCGGGGCGGCCGGCCGGGCCTGGCGGCGGCGGAGGTGAAGGCGGCGGACGCGGCGCTGAAGGCGGCGGTCGCGGTGGCGAACCAGGCGGTCGCGGCGCCGAAGCGGCCGGCCGCGGCGCGCAGGGCGGCGCGGGCCGGGGCGGCGGCGCACCGGGAGCCGGCGCGCAATCGGATCTGTTCAGCCGGCCGACGGACGTCGCGTGGGACGCGCAGGGCAACGTCTTCGTCGCCGACGGCCGCGGCAACAACGCGCGCGTCGCCAAGTTCTCGAAGGACGGCGTGTTCGTCAAGTCGTGGGGACAGCGGGGGAACGCGCCCGGCCAGTTCGCCAGCGTCGACAGCATTGCCGTCGATGCGCAGGGCAACGTCTACGCGGCCGACGCCGGCAACAGCCGCATCCAGGTGTTCGACAACAACGGGACGTTCAAGACCGAGATCAAGAATGTCGGCAACGCCCAGGCGATCTGCATCACGCCTGGTGCGAACCAGGTCTTGTACGTGTCCAATTCCAATCCGCCGAACGACCTCGACACCGCCGGCGAAATCTACAAGATGAAGCTTGACGGATCTCTGATTGGAAAGTTCGGCCGCGCGGGCAAAGCGCCGAAGGAGTTCGGCACCGTCAACGCCATCGACTGCCGGACCGAGAACACACTGTACGTCGGCGAAGTCGTCAACTTCAGAGTGCAGAAGCTGACGATCCGCTAGTACAACATGTACGCGTAGAGCGTGTCGCCGACCGCGACGAGCCGGTAGTGGGTCAATTCAAATTGACCCACTACCCCTCGTCGCCCTGTCCCCATTTGAGCAGCAGTCCGGTGACCTTCGTTGCGTGATCAGTAGTCACGGCAATTTAAGGTCATTTTAGCCGTTTACACTTTGTGGTTAAGGCTTTCTCCCCGGATCGACGCATCAACCAACTCCACCAGATGCAGCGTCCTCACGCGGCGCCCCGCGATATCGAGGCCCGAGGCGATCTGCATGAGACACCCCGGATTGGCTGACACGATCACATCTGCATCGACGTCGAGCAAGTGCTTCACTTTCCGCTCGCGGAGCTGGCCGGCGGCGTCGGGCTCGAGCATGTTGTAGATTCCCGCCGAGCCGCAGCAGATGTCTGCTTCGCCGACTTCGCAGACGTCGACGCCTGGAATTGTTCCCAGCACATCACGCGGCGCTTGTTTGATGCCTTGCGCGTGCCGCAGGTGACACGCGTCGTGGTAAGCGACGCGCAGCGGCATCGGGTGGCGGGTCGCGCGCGGCCCGAGCTCGGCGAGCAGCTCGGATATGTCGACGCATTTCGCCGCGAAGGCGCGCGCCCGTTCGGCATACCGCGGGTCGTCGCGCAGCAGCTCGCCGTACGACTTCATCGCCGATCCACAGCCTGCGGCGTTGATCACCACGTGATCGACGCCGGCGCGCTCGAACGCGTCGATCAACCGACGGGCCGCAGCGGCGGCTTCATCCTCGAGTCCCGCGTGCAGCATGAGAGCGCCGCAGCATCCCTGGTCGCTCGGCACGTCGACGTCGCACCCCTCGGCCGCCAGCACGCGCACTGTCGCGTCGTTTACCTGGCCAAAGAACACCCGCTGCACGCATCCGAGCAACAGACCAACCCGGCGTCGCGATTCACCGATCGCCGGAGTGCGCACCGGCAGCGTTCGATGAATGGCGCTCGCGTCAATCCGAGGGAGCAGCCGCTCCATCGCGGCGAGGCGTGCCGGAAGCCGCTCCAGAATCCCCGCGCGGCGCACGAGCGCCTGAAGGCCAGTACGCTGATACAACCACAACGGCCAGGCCAACGCGCGCAGACGACCCGGGTACGGAAACAGCTCGAAAATCGAGCGCCGGAACACGCGTTCGCTGAACGGCCGCGTGCCGTGCCGCTCTACCTGCGGTCGCGTCGTTTCGATCAGCCGGTCGTATTGAACGCCTGAAGGGCAGGCCGTCAGGCACGCCATGCACCCGAGGCACGTGTCGAAATGCCGCTGGAACGTATCGCTCCATTCGGCGCGTCCTTCGAGGCCGGCCCGCATCAGGTAGATGCGTCCGCGCGGCGAATCGGCTTCTTGCCCCCACAGCAGATACGTAGGGCAAGCGGGCAAGCAGAATCCGCAGTGGACGCAATCGTCAACGAGCTCGCGAGATGGCGGATGGTGATCGTCGAAGATCGATGCGGCTTCCGGCACGGCGCACGCAACATACCACGTTGCGGATAGTCGACAGTCGACTACTGTTTCTTGATTACTATCCGCACCCCGCCGACGTCCGCATCGGCCACTATGATCTCGGTTGGACGATCGGTTGTGCCGATCGCGCCGCCGCTGAAGCTCACGAACCCGCCACCGCCGGAGCCGATGACACTCACTGCCCCGCCACCTGCGGCACTGCTCCCGGAACTCGCTCCGCTTCCCCAGCTCCTGATGTTGACCGGCACGGACGCCATCAGCCGATAGCTTCCGCTGGGCACACCATTGATGGTGAATCGGCCGTCGTCCTGCGTGCGCGCGCCGCCGCTGGGCCCCATGAAGGCGCCGCTCCGCGGGTCGCCCATCAACGTCACCATGGTGCCGGACACCGCGCCGCCGTTCTCGTCGACGACGATGCCCGACACGCGGAATGCGGGCGCCGACTGCATGGTGAAGGTGATGTTGTTCACCGTGTCGCCTGCGACGACCGCGATCGGCAGTGCTGCCGCCGGATCGACCGTCCCCGGATAGTAGGTCGACGCGATCGCGGTTCCGGTTGCCGACGGTTCCGTACCAGCGGCTCCGAACAGACCGCCCGGACGTGGCATTGCGGCGACGTAGTACTCGCCCGCCGGCAGCCCGGAGACGCGGAATTCACCGAGGTCGTTCGTCTGCTGGCTCTGACCGGGCGCTGGCATCAATCGTGGCGGCGCGCCAGGCGGCGATGGCGCGCGCCGCAGCGCCATGACATGCGCGTCGGGCAGCGGTTCGCCGCCAGCATCGAGGACCCGGCCGGCAATCGCACCGCCTCTCTGCAGACGCAGCTCGATGGCGTCGAGCGATTGCCCGGCTGCGATCTGCAACGTCCGTCCGCGGCTGGAATCATCCAGCGGCGCGAAACCAGTCTTCTGAACGTCAATCCGATACATGCCGGGCACGAGTCCTTCGAACGTAAACCGTCCGTCGCGATCCGTGACGGTTTGCGGAGGTGGACCGAACGGTCCCGATCGTGATCCCGTTGGCATGAGCGTGACGCGCGCGTCCGATACCGGCGTATTGGATCCTTCGACGACGACCCGTCCGGCCACGCGCCCCACAGCGGCCAGTTGCGCCGACTGGGTGAATGACAACGTCACGAGAAGAGTGAACAGCATCATAGGCACTGTAATACACCTATCGTCGATCCGGCGTGACGACGCGCCCGCCGAGCTTGCCGGTCCATGCCGCGCCATCCTTCTCAATGACGCCGTTCACGAGAACGTACTCCATCCCTTCTGACATCTGATGTGGCTCGAGGTACGTCGCGGCGTCGCGGACCTTCGCGGGATCGAACACGAGGATGTCCGCCCACGCGCCCACACGCAACACGCCGCGATCCTTCAGGCCGAAGACCGCTGCCGGCAAGCTGGTCATCGATCGCACCGCGAACGGCAGATCGATGACGCCGCGCTCGTTGACGTAGACGCGAATCTTCCGGGCGAATGCCGCGTTGCCGCGCGGATGCGGCTTTCCCTCGCCGAACGGCACGAGGTCGCCGTCAGTGCAGGTCATCGTAAAAGTCTGACGCATGATCAGCTCGATGTCGCTCTCCGCCATGTTGAACGACACGAGGCTCGCGTCGCCCTTCACGAGCAGATCCATCACGGCTTCCTCGGCCGGCTTGTTCATCGCGTTTGCAATCTGCGCAAGCGACTGGCCTTCGAGCGCAGGATTGATCCGATAAAACGAGATCACGAGTTTCTCGGGCCCGCCGCGTCTCTCGAAGCTGCGCCGGATGTCGGCGGCCAGCCGCGCGTGGTCGGGCCCCTGAATGCGCTTCAGCAGCTCCGCGCGTCCGCCAACTTCCGCCCAACGCGGGATCAGTGCGCCGACGATGCCGGTGCCGCTGGCCTCGTACGGGTACTGGTCGGCGTACACTTCGACGCCTCGGTCGCGCGCCTGTTTGATCTTTTCGACGAGCGCCATCGACAGCCCCCAGCTCCCGGGACCGAGCGCCTTCATGTGCGCGACGATCCCCGGAAGGTGGCCTTCCTCTGAGATGCGGATCACTTCCTGGACCGCGGCGACCACGCCGACGCTGTAGTCGGCCTCGTCGCGAATGTGGCTCTCGTAGACGCCACCCATCTCGCCGGCAACTTTCGCGAGCGCGATGACTTCCTCCGTTTTCGAATAGCTGCCCGGTGCGTAATACAAGCCGGATGACAGGCCGATGCCGCCGGCCTCCATTCCGTGTCGCGCGAGCGCCGTCATCTTCGCGAGCTCGTCGGCCGTCGGCGCGCGATCGGCCATGCCGATCACCTCACGGCGAATCGAACCGTGCGGCACGTACAACGCGACGTTCACGCCGACGCCCTGCTGCTCGAACCCGGCGCGCTGCGCGCGCAGGTCGATCGGTCCGCCACCGTCGGGATTGAGCATCACCGTGGTCAGGCCTTGCGCGAGGAGCTGACGGCCGTCCTTCAGAGTGCCGGAGAGTCCTCCCGACGCGTGCGAATGCGCGTCGATGAAACCTGGAGACACCGTCAGGCCGTTGGCGTCGATGACTCGCGATGCTGGGGCGTTGCCCAGCCGGCCGATGTCGACGATGCGGCCGTTGCGGATGCCGATGTCGGCGATGAGCCAGGGGTTCCCACTGCCGTCGAGCACGCGGCCATTGCGGATCAGCACGTCGTATCGCTCAGCGCGCACCTGGCCGAACGTCGGTGCGAAAAGTGTGAAGACGAAGACAATTAGCGTGCAAAGGGGCCCATTCACGACGGATATGTTACACGCCTGATGACTCATCGGGATGGGCAGGGGTTTTGCTGAACCCGAGGCATATGGCTCGTGCGAAACCGCCGGGCGCCTGGCATCACCTGCGAAACGACGAGCGGCAGCGCCGCGCGGCCACGCGGCGCGCGCGCGCGCTCGTGCGCGCGAACGCACAGGTGCCACCGCTCGAATCGGCAAGGGCCGCCGGGCTGCGGTACGTCAACGACGGTCGCACGCCTGGCATCCGCCGAATCGGTCGTCACCGGCGGTTCCGGTATGTCGATCCAACGGGACGATCTGTGTCCGATCGGGCAGCGCTCCAGCGCATCAAGGCGCTCGTCATTCCTCCAGCGTGGACCGACGTCTGGATTTGCCCCGATCCGCGCGGGCATCTGCAGGCAACTGGCCGCGACGCGCGCGGCCGCAAACAGTACCGGTACCACCCGCGTTGGCGGGACGTGCGCGACGAAGTGAAATATGGGCGCCTCATCGCGTTTGCCGACGCGCTGCCGCGGATCCGCGCCCGGGCCGTCGCAGACGTCGGTAAGAGCGGGTTGTCGCGCGAGAAGGTTCTCGCCACGGTCGTCCAGCTCCTCGAGAAAACCCTTATCCGCGTCGGCAACGAGGAATACGCCCGCGACAACGGGTCGATCGGATTGACGACGATGCGGGACCACCACGCGAGAGTACGTGGCGGCACGGTCAGGTTCGAGTTTCGCGGGAAGAGCCGCATCGAACACGCCGTCGATCTCCGCGACAACCGCCTCGCGCGTGTCGTCAAGGCGTGTCGGGAGCTGCCCGGCTACGAACTGTTTCAGTACATCGACGCGGACGGACGTCGTCAGGTGATCGAGTCGGCGGACGTCAATGCGTACTTGCGCGAGATCAGCGGCGAAGATTTCACGGCGAAGGATTTCCGCACGTGGGCGGGCACGGTGCTGGCGGCGAAAGCGCTGGCCGCCGTCGCCTCCTTCAAATCGACGGCCGAGGCGAAACGCAACGTCGGCCGGGCCATCGAATCGGTTGCGAAACGGCTCGGCAATACGAAAACCGTCTGTCGCAAGTGCTACGTGCACCCGCTGATTCTCAACGCCTACATGGACGGCGCGACCATCGACACGGCACGGACGCGCGCGTCGCGGCTCGCGAAGTCAGCGCTCAGCCCTGAGGAAGCCGCGGTCGTGCGGATGATCGATCAGGGTCTCCGCAAGACCGCGTAGCGCTCACATATAATGCCGCGCGATGGCTTCGCGCGGGCGGAAGGCAGTCGGTCGCAACGTCCTCCGCAAGGAAGGCGTCGCCAAGGTCACCGGTGCGGCGCGCTACATCGACGACCTCACATTTCCCGGGCTGCTTCACGGTCGCACGATTCGATCGACCATCCCCGCCGGCGCGATCGTCGACGTTCGCCCGGAATTCAAAACCACGGGGTTCACGATCGTCCACCACTGGGACATTCCCGGCCGCAATGTGGTCGCGCTCATCGACGACGACCAGCCGTGTCTCGCGGAATTGACGATCCGTCACGTGGCCGAGCCGATCGTGCTGATTGCGCACGCGGATCGCGATGCGTTGCACGCCGCGGAGATCCACATCGATTACCGCGAAACGACGCCACATTACGATCCGGAAACGTCACCGGCGACGTTCAAGACGATCGGCATCGACAAAGGCAACATCGAAAAAGGACTCGCGGCGGCGGACGTGATTGTCGAAGGCGAGTACCGCTGCGGCCATCAGGAACAGCTGTATATCGAGCCAAACGGCGTGATTGCCGTACCGGGCACGGACGGCGAAATCACCGTATACGGCTCCTTGCAGTGCCCGTACTACGTGCATCGGGCGCTCAAGGTCTTGCTGGATCTTCCCGACGACAAAGTCCGCGTCGTCCAAACCGAGACGGGTGGCGGCTTTGGCGGCAAGGAAGAGTATCCGTCGATGATCGCGGGCCACGCGGCGCTGCTGGCGCGCAAGTCGGGCCGGCCGGTAAAGCTCGTGTACGACCGTGTCGAGGACATGATCGCGACGACGAAGCGGCATCCGGCGATTATCCGGCACCGCACGGGCGTGAAGCGCAACGGCCGCCTGACGGCGATCGACGTCGACGCCATCTTCGACGGCGGCGCGTACGCGACGCTCAGCGCCGTTGTGCTGTCCCGCGGCGTCATTCATGCCAGTGGGCCGTACCGCTGCGATCACGTGCGTATCCGCGGCCGCGCGACGATGACCAACACGCCGCCCAACGGCGCGTTCCGCGGATTCGGCGCCCCACAGACGCAGTTCGCGATCGAAGCGCACATGGACCGCATTGCGGAGCAGTTGCGGCTCGATCCCGTGCGCATCCGCGAGATCAACGTGCTGCGTCCGGGTGACACGACGGCAACGGGGCAGCGGCTCGGCAAGGATTGCAGCGCGCTGGTCGTCTTGCGCGAAGCAGTGAAGCGGACTGGCTTCAACCGGCGGCGCACGGCCATCGCACAGGCCAACGCGCGGGTGCTCGGCGGTCCCGAGAGGGGCGCCCCACCGGGCGCGACCTTGGGCGGTATCGGACTGTCGCTTTTCTTTCACGGATCCGGCTTCACCGGCAGCGGCGAAGTGAAGCTGGCGTCGAAGGCATCGCTGGCGCTCACCGAGCGTGGCGTGCGGATTCTCGTCGCGAGCACTGAAATCGGTCAGGGCACACGGACGATGCACGCACAGATCGTGGCGGATACGATGGGCATCCCCTACGACCGCGTCGAGGTGAACGCCGCCGACACGGGCGTGGTGCCGGACAGCGGGCCGACCGTCGCCTCGCGCACCTGTATGGTTGTTGGCCGGATTCTGCAGCGCTGCGCCGAAGAGATGCGCGCGCGCCTGGGACGCCTCACACCGCGCCAGTACCTCCGCAAGCACGGGCCGCTCATCGTGACGCGGGAATACGAACGGCCCGCCGACATGTCGTGGGATGACACCAGCTATCAGGGCGATGCCTATGGCACGTACGGCTGGGGCTGCGACATCGTCGAGGTCGAAGTCGATCGCGACACGTGGCAAGTGAAACCGATCGAGTTCACCACGGTGCACGAAATCGGCAAGGCCATTCACCCAATGCTCGCGGCGGGACAGATTGAGGGCGGCAGCGCCCAGGGCCTCGGATACGCGCTGCTCGAGGAGGTGGTCATGCGCAACGGCCGGATGGCAAATGCGCAGCTCACGAATTACATCATCCCAACGACGCTCGATACGCCGAAGATGAATGTGGTCATACTGGAAAACCCGTACAAGCACGGACCGTTCGGTGCGAAAGGGGTCGGCGAGATGCCGATCGACGGGCCTGCACCCGCCGTGATCAACGCGCTGCGCCATGCCGGCTTCGCCCTGCGAGAGATTCCGGCGACGCCGGAGAGAGTAATGCTGGCGCAAAACCTCGCACCATCGTGACATGCGCTTCACGCTGAACGGCAAACGCACGCAGATCGAGGTCCACCCGTTGAGACGCCTGCTGGACGTGCTGCGGGAGGACTGTGCGCTCACCGGAACGAAGGAAGGATGTGGAGAAGGAGAGTGCGGCGCGTGCACGGTCCTCATCGACGGTGTGCCGGTGAACGCGTGTCTCGTCCCGGCTGCGCACGCCGCGGGCGCGCGCGTCACGACGATTGAAGGGCTGAAGGGCCGTCATCCGCTGCAACGCGCCTTCGTCGAGCACGGCGGCGCTCAGTGCGGCATCTGCACGCCCGGCATGATCATGGCGGCCGTCGCACTCGGCCGGAAGCCGTCGCTCGACACGATCAGGGTCGGTCTCGCCGGCAATCTGTGCCGCTGCACCGGCTACTCGGCCATCTATCGCTCAATTCAGAAGGCGTGATGCAGGCAACCGTTTCAGGCCGCTCGCTGCTCGAGCCCAAGTCGCTGAACGATGCGCTGAGGATGCTGCGCGACGAGGGTCCGCTCATGCCGATGGCGGGGTGCACGGATCTCTACGTGTCGCTCAATTTCGGGACGCTGAAAGAGACGCGGTTCGTGAATCTCTGGCGGCTGAACGCGTTGCGCACCGTCGAGGTACGGCGCGGCCTGCTGTCGATCGGGGCCCTTGCCACGCACACGGACTTGATTCGGTCGGCGCTCGTTCGCAAGCGTGTGCCGATGCTCGCCGCGGCCGCCCGCGAAATTGGCGGCGTGCAAATCCAGAACCGCGGCACGCTCGGCGGCAACGTCGCCAATGCCTCTCCAGCTGGCGATACCCTGCCAGTCCTTGCCGCTGTCGAAGCGACCGTCGTGCTCGCCAGCGCCGACGGGACGCGCCGAGTGCCGTTCGCCGACTTCTACACTGGCTACCGGCAGACAGTCCGGCGGTCCGACGAGCTCATCGTGTCGTTCGAGATCCCTGCCATTCGCGGCCGGCAGTGGTTCAGAAAAGTCGGCACGCGTGCGGCCCAGGCCATTTCCAAGGTGGTGATGGCCGCGGTGGTGCCACCGGGCCGCGGCAGCGGCGATCCGCCGCGTATCGCACTCGGCAGCGTGGCGTCCACCGTCGTCCGCGCGCCGCGTGCGGAGGCTATCATCGCGGGCGGCGGGTCGGTGGCAGACGCGCAGCGCGCGCTTCTCGAAGACATTGCGCCGATCGATGACATGCGCTCGAACGCCGAGTACCGCCGCCGCGTCGCAGCGAATCTGCTCGCGCAGATGCTTGCCCCGCGTGCGTAAAGCTCCAGCTTCAGATCTGCGGAAGGTCCTAATGCCGGTCCACGCGTCAGCTCGCCGCGGACCACTGCGCCTCGAAACGCGCGCCGAGATCGGCCGCGAGCTCGGGCGAAGAAATCGCCAGGGTCAAATCGTCGAAGCCGAAGTAAGAACCGGCGGACCAGTTGTGGCTGCCTATCACGACGAGGGTGGCGTCCAGGATCAGGTACTTCGAATGCAGCAAGCGATTGCTGGCGTCCGAGCGGCAGGGAACACTGGACTCGCTGAAGAACCGTCTGGCGTCGCTGTTGATGACGGTCGAGTGATAGGGATCCATCTTGCCGTCGCGGTCGAGCAGGACACGTACGGCGACTCCGCGCAGATGGGCCGCTCTGAGAGCGTCAATCAGGGCATAGGTCGGGTGCTCGGCATTGGGCGCCGCGATATGGAACATGCAAACATCGATCGTCTTGAGGGCACTACCCATCAGCGCCGGCAGGTCCTTCCAATAGTCGTCGCTCCACAACTCGCCGACCCATGCGGCCGTATGAGTAATCGCGATTCCCGGGGGTTGAGCCTCACGAATGGTGTGGTCACTCGTCGCCGGATGCGGATGGCTGCTGCATGAGGTGAGGATCATTTCGAAGGCGCGCGTCATCGCCATCGGACGATCGCCATCCGGTTGCATGGCTATCAACGCGCGCAGGTTCCAACCCAGATCGCCGCGCTCGCCCAGCATGACGCGCCGCGGATCGTGGCCGTCATCGAATGCGATGGCTCGAGCGATGGCGCCGGCCTTGACCCTGCCGATCCCAATCACGCGTCGCTCAAAGTCTTCGAGGCTGGAGAACCGTCCCGATCTCCGTCTCTCCTCCAGGATTTCATCGACGAGGGCGGGTGTGAGCCCCGGCAGCGTCGCGAGCTCCTGGCTGCTGGCGCTGTTGACACTGACCTGGGTCAGGGCCGCGACTCGTGTGCCGTAAAACGGCTCAACACCTTCGGACGTGACGTATCCAAAACTGTTTCGAATGGCGCCGGATTCGGCCAGGGTGTGCGACGCCGCTTCCGCGAGGAGCATGACGCCTCGAGCAGTGCGCTCATCAGGTGTGGGCTCGGCCGCCACGAACGGCAATCCTCCGACGCGACCGAGAATCTTCGCAAGCAGCGGCTGCGACTCGGAGACAACGGCTTCCGCCACTCCCGTCTCGGAGGCGATCCGCGCGACAACTTCTGGAGTGACGTACGCGGACCACTCAAGGCGCAGCATGAGGTTCCTCCGCACGGAGCCACTGCGCTTCGAAGCGCGTGGCGGACAGAGCCGCCAGGTCGCGGGAGGCGACGAGGACGCTGTCCTGCGTCTGATGGTTGCCCGATAGGGCTCCGGGCGACCAATTGTGTGACCCAATGAGCACGCTGTCGTCGGCGACGACCAGCTTCGCATGACTCCCCCGGGCCGCACGACTTGTGAGCCAGCGGCAGGGGATGCTGCGGGCGCGCGCTCGTGAACGGGCCGCATCGGCGGCTTCGGCCAGCGAGATGTTGTCGCGCGATCCGCCGATGAGCAGGCGCGTGTCCGCTCCGCGCCACGCGGCGGCGGCCAGCGACTCGAGCATGGTGTCGACGGGATGCGCGCGATCGAGCGTCGGCGTGATGTCGACGATGAAGATGCTGCACAAGAGCCGCTGCGAAGCGCGAGCGGCGAGGCTGAGAAACGCGTCCAGATACGCGGCGTCGGCCACGAGCGCGACCTTCGCGTCCGCCGCGGCCGTGGCAATCATGGGGGCCATTACGAGGCTCCGATCACTTGAGTTTTCCAACCGCCGATGCGAGCAGCTTCACGAATACGCGGCGGGCCCGAACCCCGTGCGCCAGGAACTCGAGCGCATCGGCTTCGCGAGCGGTGATCTGCGCGTGCCATTGCAGATCGGTCAGCTTGCGCATGCCCCGTACCCGTTTCAACGTACGCGCGACGCGAACGCGCGCGCCGTTGGTCGCCAACCGAAGATCGAGCCGGCGCATCTGTCGCTGCATTGCCTGGAGCGCGCGCAGTGACTTGAGCTCCACGTCTGTCGCAGGTCTGAAATCAGGCATAGGTGGTGTCGTCGTCGGGAGGAAGGTCCCAGTCGCCCAGCCCCTCGTCAGGCTGTCCTGGCGACTGCGGCGGAGGGGGATTCTTACAATAATCGTCGAGCTCGTCTCGAAACTGCTCGGCGTACTGGTCCGCGTAGGCTTCGGACTCGCCGGGCTGTGTATTCTCGTCGCGGAAATACTGGTCGAACAGCTCATGTCCGAACTCATGAGCGGCTTCGTCCAGGGCCCCGTCGGGATCCGGGTCTCTGATGATGTCGTCGTTGATGTACATCGTGTTGGTATCGCGGTCGTACGCGGCGCTCTTTTCCGAGTCATCTTCGGGGGTTTCAGGAAAATCGGGAACACCCGAGACAACCTGCGGCACCGGCACGTCGTAGTCGTTGGCCATGTGCGCGAGGAGGTCCTGAACCGCATCGAGCTTGTTCTGGGGAGTCATGTGCTCCCAGTTGTCAATCTTGTCGCACATGCCGGCCATTCACGCCTCCCGCTGCGCACGAGACTGAAGAATCCCCGTCGGCGCGACCGTATCATAGCCGGAGCCCTGCCAGACCACCGACTTCGAATGTCGCCTGCGGTAGAATAGTTTCGCCACCCTCACGACTCGTTCCCAACATGAGAGCTGCCGTCGTCGCACTGGGAGATCTGGGACGCTGCGCCCGCATGGTGTACCACGCGCGTGCGCTTGCGGCGACTGGTGTCGACGTCGACCTCGTTGGGTTCGAAGGCACGCCGTTGCCGAAGGCCGTCACCGGCGATCCGCGGATCGCCATTCACCGGCTGAACCCGGCCACGTTGCGGCTGCGCGGCGGCTTCTCGGGGTCCATCTACGTGGTGGCCGGTCTGCTCGACGCGGCTCGACTGAGCTTCCGGCTGTGGCGCACGCTTCGGAAGCTGCCGCGGCCGACGCTGGTGCTCGTCCAGAACCCACCGGCGTTTCCGACGCTGTTCGTCACCTGGATGGCGCTCCGGCGGACTGGCGTCAGATTCGTGATCGACTGGCACAACATCGGTTTCAGCATGCTGCAGGTTCGTCTGGGGCGCTGGCACCCGGCGGTGCGCTTCGCGCGGTGGTTCGAGCGCCGCGACGCGCGGCGCGTCGACGCCAACCTGTGCGTCTCGCGCGGACTGGCGGCATTTCTCGAGAGCCGCTTCGGCGTGCAGCAGGCGCGCGTGCTCTACGATCGCCCGGCATCGAGCTTCGTCGCGATCGATCGCACGGAACGGGAGCGGTCGCGTCAGGCGCTCTTCACGCGGCTCGGCATCCATGCCGGTGTCGTCGGCTTCATCGTGTGCCCGACGAGCTGGACCGAAGACGAGGACTTCGATCTTGTCATCGACGGCGTGCGATGGCTCGAGGAACGCATTCGCGGCTGGGAAGCGGCGGGACCCGGCCGAAGATTTCCGGATCTCGTGATTCTCGTGACGGGCGACGGCGCCCGGCGCGCCGAATTCGAGCGCCGGTTCGCGGGTCTCGCGGCACGGCGCATCCAGCTGCGGGCGCGCTGGCTGGAGCCCGAGGACTACCCGCGTGTGGTCGGCAGCGCCGATCTCGGACTATGCCTGCACCGATCCTCGTCAGGCCTCGATATTCCGATGAAGGTCGCGGATCTGTTCGGGGCGGGCGTTCCGGTGTGCGCGCTCGACTATGGCGCGTGCCTCGCCGAGCGAGTGCGCCACGGCGACAACGGACTGCTGTTCTCCACTGCGCGTCAGCTCGCCGACATCGTCTTCGATCTGTTCGAGACGTTTCCCCGCGATCAGTCGCTGCTCGACCGTCTCCGCAGCGGCGCCCGCAAATCGTCGCGGCCGACCTGGGAGGAAGGCTGGTTGCGCGAAGCGAAGCCCGTACTCCTGCCCTGACCATTGCGGAATACGGATTGCGGATTGAGGACTTAATAGCAGTCCTCCAATCCGCAATCCGCAAATCCGCAATGGTCATGGCCCTATAATGGGCGTTTTCCAGAGGTGCCCCATGGCGGAAGTAGCAAGCCCTGCCGACGTCCAGACTCTCGACAACTTCATCGGCGGCCGATGGGTGAAAGCCCAGACATCCGCGTACTTCGATGTTCACAATCCGGCGATTGGCGACGTGATCGGGCGAACGCCGCTCTCCACTGCGGCCGACGTGGACGCCGCCGTGCGCGCGGCCACAGTGGCGTTCCCCGGATGGCGCGACACGCCCGTGAACGCGCGCGCGCAGGTGCTCTACAGGTTCAAAGCGCGGCTCGAAGAGCACTTCGAAGAGATGGCGCGAATCGTGACGATGGAGCACGGCAAGACGCTGGATGAGGCGCGCGGCAGCGTCCGCCGCGGTATCGAATGCGTCGAAGTGGCCTGCGGCGCGCCGTCGCTCATGCAGGGCTTCGGGCTGGAGGATATTTCGGCCGGCATCGACTGCCACGTCGTGCGTCAGCCGCTCGGCGTCTGCGCGGCCATCGCGCCGTTCAACTTCCCGGCGATGGTCCCCATGTGGTTCCTGCCGTTCGCCATCGTCACGGGGAACACGTTCGTGCTGAAGCCATCGGAACAAGTGCCGCTGTCGCTGCGCAAGATGGTGGATTTGCTGCGGCAGTGCGATCTGCCGCCCGGCGTGGTGAATCTGGTGAACGGCGGTCGCGACGTCGTCGACGCGATTTGCGACCACCCGGGCATTCGCGCCGTGTCGTTCGTCGGGTCGACGGCCGTGGCGAAGCATGTGTATCAGCGCGCCACCCATGCGGGCAAACGTGTGCAGGCGCTCGGCGGCGCGAAAAACTTCGTCGTCGTCATGCCTGACGCCGATCTGGATCGTTCGATGGGCGTGATTGCCGAGTCGTTCTACGGCTGTGCGGGCGAGCGTTGTCTCGCCGGCAGCATGCTCGTCCCGATTGGCGACGCGCACCACGAGACGCGCGATCGCATGGTCGAAGCGGCGAAATCGCTCAGGGTCGGCGACGGCATGGAGCCTGGTGTCTCGATGGGCCCGGTCATCAGCGCGACCCATCGGACCCGCGTGATCGGGTACATCGAAAAGGGTCTCGCCGACGGCGCGAAGTTGCTCGTCGACGGCCGTCAGACGCACGTTCCGGATCGGCCCAACGGCTACTTCGTCGGTCCGACGGTGTTCGACGCAGTGTCGCCGAAGATGGCGATCGGGCACGAGGAGATTTTTGGGCCGGTGGCGTCGATCTGCCCCGTCAAGTCGCTCGACGAAGCGATTGCGCTGATGCATTCGCATCCGAATGCGAACGCCACGTCGATCTTTACCTCGAGCGGCAAGGCGGCGCGGGACTTCGCGAAGCACGCGACGGCGTCGATGGTCGGCGTCAACATCGGCGTCGCGGCGCCGATGGCCTACTTCCCGTTCGGCGGCTCCAAGGACAGCTTCTTCGGCGACCTCAAGGCGCACGGACGCGACGGGATCGAGTTCTACACGGACAAGAAAGTGACGATCAGTCGGTGGTTCTAAGCAAGACAAATGCAACCACGAAGACACGAAGCCATGAAGGTCGCACGAAGAAAACCAAAGAGATCCAACGTTTCTTCTTCGCGCGTCTTCGTGTTCTTCGTGTTTTCGTGGTCCCGGTAGGAAACGATGCGTACGCTGATCAAAAACGGAACGGTCGTTACGGCAACCGATCGATACCAAGGTGACATTCTCGTCGAGGACGAGAAGATCGCCGTCATCGGGACGAGCCTCGACATTCAGGCCGACAAAGTCATCGACGCGGGCGCGAAGTACGTCCTGCCGGGCGGGATCGACGTCCATACCCACATGGACATGCCGTTTGGCGGCAGCAAATCGTCGGACGACTTCGAGACCGGTACCAGGGCCGCCGCGTTCGGCGGCACGACGACGATCGTCGATTTTGCGATCCAGTATCGCGGCCAGACCCTGCACCATGCGCTCGAAACATGGGCCGCGAAGGCCGAAGGGAAAGCCGTCATCGACTACGGCTTTCACATGATCATCACCGAGCTGAACGATCAGGTGGAAGGCGAGATGGACGCGCTCGTCCGCCAGGGGATCACGTCGTTCAAGCTGTTCATGGCGTACCCGGGCGTTTTCATGCTGGACGATGGAAGCATTTTCAGGGCCCTGCTCCGAAGCGGCAAGAACGGCGGCACGATCTGCATGCACGCCGAGAACGGCGGCGTCATCGATGTCCTGGTGCAGCGCGCGCTCGCGGAAGGAAAGACGGCCCCGAAGTATCACGCGCTCACGCGGCCCGCGCGCGCCGAGGCCGAGGCGACGCATCGCGCCATCGCGCTGTCCGAGATGGCCGACGTGCCGATCTACATCGTGCACCTGTCGGCCGCTGAAGCGCTCGAGATGGTCACCGAGGCGCGCGATCGCGGTCTGCCCGCGTACGCGGAAACCTGTCCGCAGTACCTGTTCCTGTCATACGAGAACTACGAGGAACCGGATTTCGCCGGCGCGAAGTACGTCATGAGCCCACCGCTTCGCGAGAAGGCGAAACAGGATCAGCTGTGGCGCGGCCTGAAATTCAACGACCTGCAATGCATTTCGACCGACCATTGCCCGTTCTGCATGAAGGAGCAGAAGGGGCTCGGGCGCAACGATTTCTCGAAGATCCCGAACGGCGCGCCAGGCGTCGAAACGCGGATGAGCCTGGTCTACGACGGCGGCGTGCGGCCCGGGCGAATCTCACTCAATCGCTTCGTCGAGCTGACGTCCACTTCGCCTGCGAAGATCTTCGGACTCTTCCCGCGGAAAGGCACGATCGCACCCGGGTCCGACGCCGATATCGTCGTCTTCGACCCAAACCGAACAATCACGCTTTCGGCGAGCACGCTTCATATGAACGTGGACTACAACCCGTACGAGGGCCGGCAGGTGACCGGCGCCACCGATACAGTGCTGTCGCGCGGACGCCCGGTCATCGAGGACGGGAAGTTCGTGGGGAGAGCGGGCAGCGGGTCGTTCCTGAAGCGAGCCTCACGCACTTGACACCCATGGGTATCAACCACAAAGGGCACAAAGGACACGAAGGAAGAATCCCGTCGGGTCTTACCTTTGTGTCCATTGTGTCTTTTGTGGTGAATAGGTGCCGATAGTTCGCAGCACCCGCATAGTTTTGCCCGACGGCGTGCGCGCCGCCTCCATTCACATCGCCGACGGCATCATCGCTCGCGTCGGCGCGTACGGCGACGACGGTCGAAACGGAACGGCTTCTGGCGAGCGACACAGCGAGCTGATCGACGTTGGCGCCCTCGTCGTGTCACCGGGCATCGTCGACACACACGTGCATGTCAACGAGCCGGGACGCACCGAGTGGGAGGGATTCGACACCGCGACACGTGCGGCGGCGGCTGGCGGGGTGACGACGATCGTCGACATGCCGCTCAACAGCATTCCGGCGACGACGACGGTCGATGCGCTCGACGCAAAGCGCGCAGCGGCGCACGGACGGTGTCACGTGGATGTCGCATTCTGGGGCGGCGTCGTACCCGGCAACGAGTCGGAGCTCGAGGGTCTGGTCGACGCCGGCGTTCGCGGCTTCAAATGTTTTCTCGTGCCGTCGGGCGTCGACGAGTTTCCGGCTGTCGACGAACATCACCTGCGGAGCGCGATGCCGGCGATCGCGCGACGAAACGTGCCACTTCTCGTGCACGCGGAATCACCAGTCGTCATTGCGGATTGCGGATCGCGGATTGCGGATTCGAGACACGGCGGACTTCCCAATCCGCAATCCGCAATCCGCAATCCGCGATCGTACCTGTCATATCTCTCCACCCGTCCGCCCGAAGCCGAGGTCCAGGCGATTCGCCTGATCGTTCGTCTCGCGCTCGAGTACGGCGCCCGCGTGCACATCGTGCACGTGGCATCGGCCGACGCGGTTCACGAGGTGGAGCAGGCCAAGGCGGCCGGCGCCGCCATCACTGCGGAAACGTGTCCGCACTACCTGACGTTCGCCGCGGAAGAGATTCCTGACGGCGCGACCGAATTCAAGTGCGCCCCGCCGATTCGGGAGTCACGTCATCGTGACGCGCTGTGGCATGGACTTCGACGCGGCGTGCTCGATCTGATTGCCACGGACCACTCGCCGGCGCCACCGTCGTTGAAGTGCCCGGGCGATTTCATGCGGGCGTGGGGAGGCATTGCCTCGCTGCAGCTCACGCTGCCGGCCGTACGGTCAGGTGTGGCGCAGCGCAGCGCCACATGCCATCAGATCGCCCGCTGGATGAGCGAGGCGCCAGCGACTCTGGCGGGCCTCGGCGATCGCAAGGGCCGCATCGCGCCGGGATATGACGCAGACCTTTGCGTGTGGGATCCCGACGCCGAACAGACAGTCGATGCGTCGTGGTTGCAGCACCGTCATAAGCTGACGCCGTATGCCGCGCGTCGACTGCGCGGCCGCGTCATGACGACGTTCCTGCGCGGTGAGCGTGTGTGGAACGCGGGGCAGCTGGTGCAGGCGGATTCGGGTCACCTCCTATGAAGACAGCGTTTCTGGAGCTGGTCGATCTGGCGTCCGAGCGGCTCGGTGCCGCGGTCGTCGCAGCCAACGACGAGTTCTTCGCGCCGAAGGAAAACCTAATCAGGGCAGGTGCCGCGGTCTGGCGCGAGGGCGAGTACACCGAGCGCGGCAAATGGATGGACGGCTGGGAAACACGCCGGCGACGGGATGCCGACGACCACGATTGGTGCATCATCCGCCTGGGTGTCGCGGGCATCGTGCGAGGCGTGGACGTCGACACGACACACTTCAAAGGCAACTTTCCCGAGTCGTGCGCACTCGACGCGTGCGATCTCCCGGGGCTGCCGACCGTGGACGAGCTCGCGGGAGCCGTCTGGCGCGAAATCGTGCCGCGCGCGCCGCTCGAGGGCGACTCTCACAACCCGATCGCCATCGACGTGGCGCCGCGCGCCACGCACGTGCGCCTGCGGATTTTTCCAGACGGCGGCGTCGCCCGGCTGCGGGTGTACGGCGAGGTCGCTGCCGACTGGGAACGGCTGGCGCGCCGCGGTGACGTCGATTTGGCGGCCGTCGAGCATGGCGGCGTCGTCGTGGCGTGCAGCGACATGTTCTTCGGATCGCGACACAACCTGATCATGCCTGGTGACGCGACGCACATGGGCGACGGGTGGGAGACGAAGCGGCGCCGCGGACCGGGATACGACTGGACGATCGTTCGACTGGGCGCGAAAGGAACGATCCGTCGCATCGAAATCGACACGCGGCATTTCAAGGGCAATGTGCCGGGGGCGTGCAGCCTGGACGCGTGTGCCGCGGGCGACGCGGTCGTGCCAGGCGAGGAAGCGTTGTGGCGCGAGCTGATGGCACGGGTGCCGCTGCAGCCGCACGCGCGCCATGCGTTCGAGGAGCCGGTACGCGCGGTCGGCGTAGTGACGCACGTGCGATTCAACATCTATCCCGACGGAGGCGTCGGTCGATTGCGCCTGTACGGGCGGCCGGCGGGAGTCTGAGGCTGGAGGCTGGAAGAGCGCACATGCGACTCGAGGATCTGAACGCGCTGGGCGCCGAAGCCGCCGAACGCAAGCTGTTACGCTGCTGCGGCTCACTGCAGTGGGCGACGATGATGGTTGCTGCGCGACCGTTCGAGGATCGCGAGAATTGGTCACAACAGGAACAGGCCGGGATTGCAGCCGCCGCGGAGGATGTTCGCACGCGGCTGGCCGCGGCAAATCGCGAGTACCACGCGCGTTTCGGTTACATTTTCATCGTGTGCGCGACGGGGAAGACGGCAGAGGAAATGCTCGAGATCCTCGAGCGCCGTCTGAAGAATGCTCCCGAGAGCGAATTGCGCGTGGCCGCCGAGGAGCAGCGCAAGATCACCCGTCTGCGTCTCGCGAAGCTTCTCGATCATGAGCAGGTCCCCACGACATGATTACTACTCACGTGCTCGACATCTCGCGCGGAGGGCCGGCCGCCGGCATCACCGTGATCCTGGAGATTCAGCAGGGCGGCGACTGGAGTCCTGTCGGCCGGGGGATCACCGACGCGACCGGCCGGTTGATCACGCTGATGCACGGAAAAGCGCTGGCTCAGGGCACCTATCGCCTGACGTTCGACACCGGCGCGTACCATCTCGCACAGGGCATGACGGCGCCGTTTTTCCCGGAAGTAAAGATTGCGTTCACAATCGAGGATGCCGCTGCCCACTATCACGTGCCGCTGTTGCTCAGCCCATATGGGTACTCGACGTATCGCGGAGCTTGAACCTCGCCACCACGGAGGACACGGTGGACGCGGAGGTTCAAACTTGTACACGATTGTTCTCCGTGTCCTCCGTGTCCCCTGTGGTGGAGCGCTTGATCGATGCTCGAGCTGACCTGGAATCGCTACGGCAAATCGCGCATCCGCCTGGTCAAATTGAACCGGACGCGCGATCCGCACGAGCTCGTCGATTTCACGATCGACATCCAGCTGGAGGGCGACTTCGATGGCGTGTACGTCGACGGCGACAACGCACCATGCGTCGCCACGGACACGATGAAAAACACCGTCTATGCGTTTGCGCGCCGGCAATCGATTGCGCACGTCGAGACGTTCGCGGCCGGGCTCGCCGGTCATTTCCTGGGCAAGCCGGCGGTTGCGCGCGCGCGGGTCAGCGCGGTCGAGCACCGATGGGAGCGCCTTGCCGTCGCCGGCCGTCCCCATCCGCACGCATTCGTCCAGCCGGGCGGCGAGCAATGGACGACCGTGGTCACCCGCGATCCGCAGAGCACCAGCATCGTCAGCGGCCTTGTCAACCTGGTGGTCTTGAAGACGACCGACTCCGCGTTCTCGGGGTTCCCACGCGACGAATACACCACGCTCCCCGATACGGAGGACCGTATCCTGGCGACGTCCGTGACCGCGTCATGGACATACCGCGACGGTGCGACCGACTTCGCAGCGCGTGCCGGCATCCGGGCGGCGCTTGTCGAAACATTTGCCGCACACGAGAGCCGATCGGTGCAACATACGTTGTACGCCATGGGCGAAGCGGCGCTCGGCGCGTGTGACGACGTGACGGAGATTACGATCGCGATGCCGAATCGTCACCATCTGCTTGTCGATCTGACGCCGTTCGGGCTGGACAATCCGAACGAGGTGTTCGTCGCCACCGATCAACCGTTCGGTCTGATTGAAGCGACCATTCGCCGTTCGCTCGCCTGAAGGCTTCGCGCTACGAAGGCGAAGGCTTTCGCCGAGCCGAGGAGACATGATGTCCGCGGATCTTTCGACGACGTTCACCGGCGTGCGATTCAGAAATCCGTTTCTGCTGTCGTCTGCGCCGCCGACCGAATCGGAATCGAACATCCTTCGAGCCTTCGAGGCGGGCTGGGCTGGCGTCGTCACCAAGACAATCGGGCTGCATCCGGTGGTCAACGTGGTGGGGCCGAAAACGAAGTTCCTGCGCGCGGACGCCGACTCGGCGCATCTCTCGATGAAAAAGCGTCCCGGTGCCGCGCTGCACTCGTCGTGGAACTGGGAGCTCATTTCGGACAAGACGCTCGACTGGTGGGTGCCGCGCCTGGGCCGCATCAAGCAGGCGTTTCCCGACCACGTGCTTGTGGCGTCGATCATGGCCGGGTCGGGGAACGATACCGAGCTGCGCCACTGGCAGGAGCTGGCGATCGCGTGTCAGGAGCAGCGCTGCGACGCGCTCGAAATCAACTTGTCATGCCCGCACATGGATCGGCCCGACATGGGATCGAACGTCGGCAAGGACAAGGAGCTCGTGTCGATCGTCACGAAGGTCGTCAAGGAGGTCGCCACGATTCCGGTGTGGGCCAAGCTCACGCCATCGACCACGGATATCGTCATCGAGGCGCGCGGCGCCTTTCTCGGCGGCGCCGACGCGATCTCGTCGTCGAACACCTTCACATCGCTGCCGCTGATTGACGCCGAGACGCTCGATTTCGAGGTCCACGTCGACGGTCTTGTGTCGACCGGCGGCCTGGGAGGTCCGGCAATCCTGCCGCTGTCGCTCGCGAAGATGTCGCAGCTGACGCAGGCCTTTCCCGACAAGAGCTTCTCGGGAATTGGCGGCGTCTCCAACTTCGAGCATGCGCTCAACTACTTCCTCCTCGGCTGCGGCACCGTGCAGGTGTGCACGGCGGCGATGCTCGATCACGCGATTGGACCGAATGTGATCCGCGAGTTGACCCAGGGCCTGAAGCGCTTCCTCGAGCGGCACGCCGAGAAGGGCTGGACACGCGTGGACGATTTGGTCGGCGCGCGCCGCGATCGCGTCGTTGCGCAGTCGAAGATCCGCCGGCCCGACGAAAAGGGGTATCGCGGCGGCTACGAGGCCGAAGGCTACGCGGCCGAAGAGGCGGGCACGCGCCCGCTCATCGCCTGAGCCGATATTCGATCAGCATACGCGCCGTCAGGAGGCTGTCGACGGTCCGCGACGCGCCGGGCGGCCGCCGTACGGTGAGCGGCGAGTAGAACGCATCGGCCACGACGGCGAATCGGTGATTCAGCTCGTAGGCGAATCCGGCGCTGGCAGACGGCGTGATGCCCGACGCTTCCATTCTTGTCCGATCAGGCGCGCCGAAGGCCGTGGCGTTCATCTGGTACGCGCTGTCAACGAAATTCGCGCCCGCTGCGACGTGCGGTATCAGCCCGTGCAATCCCGCGATCCGCCGCCCGACGTGAAGCTCTGCGCCGGCATACCGCAGCGTGGCCCCGTCCGCGGACTCGCTGGTGCATCCCGCCGGATTGCCGAGCGAGCCTGGCGTGAAGATGAGCACGGTCGCCGGACAGGTGAACGCGCCGGTCACTGAACCGGTTTGACCGTGACCGCGAATGGCCACGCGCCACGGCCCGCGATCGCTGATCGCCCATTCGACGGCGGCGGCGAAGAGCCGCGGCGTCACCTCGAACATCTTGATCGGCGGAACACCCGCCGCAATCAGCGTGATGCGCCCGGGAAGGGTGATGGAAACTCGCGGCCGCACGAACATCGGCGCCTTGTTGAGATCCTGCGGTGTTGTGCCGTTGAAGCCGACGCGCTGTTGGGAGTCGCTGAGCCGCGGAATCCACCCGCCTTCAAGGCCGACGCTGATCGATCCCTTCTCGGCTGGCGCGTCCAGTCCGCTGAGCGTCGTCGTCGAGATGAAATACTTCAACGCCCACGCCTCCGGCCGGTCGAAGGTCAGCTGCTCGACCGGACTCACAGGCGGCGGTTGTTGCGCCGCGACAGCGGATGCCAGGAACAATACAAGCGTGCACGAAGCTGTCGTCATGCGTGTGTTCATTGCACTGTCACCGTGCCGACCATCCCTGGATGGAGGGTACAGAAGTAACCGAACGTGCCGGCCGTATCGAATGACCGGCTGAAACTGCCGCCGGGTGCGATCAGGCCGGAGTCCCATGTGGTCCGATCGTTCGATGTAGCGGTGTGCGCGATGGTGTCGCTGTTCATCCAGGTGACCCTCGTGCCGCGCGAGATGGCCAGCGGGTTCGCACCGAACGCATTGGTTGTCAGGTTCCTCGCACCCATCGGAATCGTCGCGGTGACCGCTGCTGCGCCAGGCGACGGAGAAGGTGTGGGCGACGAGGGAGGTGATGAGCTGCTACCGCAGGCGAGCGTCGATCCGATCAATGTCACGACAAGGATGAGGCGGCTCACATGGACTGCACTCCTTTCCCCCTTCTGGCAGGGAAGGCAAATCGATTGCCCGCTCAAGGGAGCGTTTTGGCGGGAGATCGTGCGGCCGAGTGGCTCGTCCGGGTTACGAGATCTCTGAACGGCTTACCGCGATCGTAAGCGTCAGGGGCGCCGTCGGCCGTGGAGGATGGTCACGAACGATCGACTGCGCAGCTCGTCGAGGGTCAAGCCGCTCATCTCGACCGCCTCGTGTTCGGAAATCGCGCCGCAGTTCATCGCGCGCAGGAAGTAGTTCAGCAGCCCCTGGCCGGTTGCCGCATCGTCGAACACGTCGCCGATGAGCGTTGCCTGCGCGGCTTTCTGGACGAAATTCTTCAGGCGCTCCGACGCAGACGCGAGGCCTTCGAGAAAGAACGAGTACAGCGCCGCGTACCTCGAAGGCAGCTGGGCCGGGTGCAAGTCCCAGCCCTGGTAGAACCCCGTCTCGAGCGAGTGGCGCACGTGTTGAGCATGGAGCCGCCAGGCCCGATGGACCACCTCGCGCGGCCCGGTCGGCATGACGTTAGTGGCGCCGTCGGACAGCCAGATGCCGGTGCCGGCGAGCGAGACCTGCATCACGTGCTTGGCGAAGTCGCAGACAGGATGCAGCATGTGCTGGTGCGCCGCGGTGATGCTGCACGCGGCGGTGTAATCGTAGGTGCCGAAATGCGCTGCGACGATTCGTCCACCGCCTTCCGCCATCAGGCGCGGAAGGGCGACCGTGCCGTCCGGCGCGAAGATCGATTGCGTCGTCTCGATCATCAACTCGAAGCGCAGCGTGCCGTGCGGCATCTCGCGCCAGTACTCGAACGCATCACAGGCCGACGCGAGCGCCGTCACCTGATCGGGCGAGGTGATCTTCGGCAGCGTCACGACGAAGTTCGCCGGCAGCCATTCGTGAAGCGGCCGGCGGGCGGACCGTCCCGCCTGCTCGATCAATCGCGTGAGAAACAGGTCGAACGTGCGGAGGCTGCGGCGCTTCAGATCTTCGCTCAGCGGCTTGATGCGGATGCCGATCGAGGGCGGCAGCGTGCCCGCCGCGAGCCCGGCCGCCACCTCGTCGGCCGCGGTTCGCGCACACCGATCTTCTTCTTCGTCGGGCCGATTGCCGAACCCGTCCTCGAAATCGATCCTGAAGTCCTCGACCGGCTCGCGCGTGAGCTTGTCGATGACGCGCAGGTACACACGATCGGCCAGCGCCGGTTCAATCCCCAGAGCGTCCGCGAATGCCACCGCGTCCGGTGCATGCTCCTGCAGAGCGCGCAGCGCGACGCTTCCAAGCTTCTGCGCCGCATCCGCCTTGAAGAGATGCGCGCCACCGTAGACCGTGTGCACCGGTTGACGAACCGCTGAATCGCCTGGAAAGCGCTCGGCGAACCGCACGTTCGCGGTGTTGAGCGCGTCGAGAAACGTGGTCAACGTGGTGTCCGGAATCGTCGTGTCAGCCATTGCGAGGAAGTATAGGGCGGGTGGGTCAGGTAGGTCAGGTGGGCCGGTGTCGTCCGCGTTGCCTGCGGCCAGAGGTCGTCCATCGCGCGGGAAGTATAATCCGCGCCAGTGGGGATGCTTATGCCGAAGCGACTTGAGATCGCCGTTCGGGCGATCGCGGCGGCGGGAGCGATTGCGAGCCTGGCCGCGCAGGATTCGACGCAGTTCACCGACGCGGCCGCGGCGGATCTGTTTCGGTACAGCCGCATGTCTGTGACCGGCGGCGGCAACATAGGCCGGCTGCGCGCGCTCATTCTCAAGGGCCGTGCGCGCTTCGTCGTGAACGAACGCGGCGACCTGGCGGGCGCGGTGGTCGACATCAAGCTGCTGTTGCCCGATCACTACCTCCGGATCGACACCGCGGGAACGTCCCAGAAAACCGCAGGGTATGCCGGCAAGACGGTCCTGAGCTCCATGCATGACGGCGCCAGCGTCTCGTACCCGCCCGACCAGCTACGTCAGACGATCCTGCAGAACGAAAAGCAGCGAGTGGCGCGACTGCTGCTCGGCGCGATCACCTATGTCAGCGGCGATCTGCCGATGACGTTTTCCTCGGTGCCGCAGTCGATTGAGTTCGTCGATCCGCGCATCAACCCGCGCACGTCGATGGCGGTGAACAATTCGACGGCCGAGCCGTACACAGCGCTGGTGTCGGGCGCGCATTTCTCGGCGCGGTTCATCGTGGACGGCAAGAATCGCACGCCGGCGCACATCGTGTTCGTCGGGGCGGACAAGAAACCGGTGACGATGACCTTCGAGGATCGCCGCTCCGTCGATGGCCTGCAGCTCCCGTTTCACATCGTCACGACGATAGATGGGCACGTGATTGACGATCTCGTGTTCGACGAGATTCTGGTGAATCCGGAGCTGTCGAAGGCGGATTTCAAAAAGCAGTAGTCGCGCCCTATGACGACGCTCCGGCCCGCGGCGACCATAACCACCCTCCTTGCGCTTGTGGTGTCGTGCGGCATCGTTGCCCCAGGCATCCACGCACAGCCGGCCGTCGACGCGCGATTCGAAACAGTCGCGGCGCTCGCCGAGGCGAAGATGCGCGAGTACCACGTGCCTGGCGTGGCGCTGGGGATTCTCGAGAACGGATCCGTGACGATGCGCGGCCTCGGTGTGACGAGCGTCGAGGATCCGTTGCCGATCACCGCGCACACGGTCTTTCCGATCGCGTCGATCTCCAAGACCTTCGCGGCGACGGCGATGATGCGCCTGGTCGAGCAGGGGAAGGTCGATCTCCGGGCCCCGGTTCGAACGTACCTTCCCGATTTTCGCGTGCAGGATGAAACCGTCAGCCGCGACGTCACGGTGTGGAACCTGCTGACCCACACGGCCGGATGGGAAGGGCAGATCGCCGGTCCCGATCGCGGCGACGAAACGTTGAAGAACTTCGTCGCGACGCTCGGCGGGCTCATGCAGCTCGCGCCACCCGGCGCCGCCTGGAGCTACAACAACGCGGGCTTCAGCGTCGCCGGACGGGTGATCGAAGCGGTCGCCGGCACATCCATCAACGCCGCCATGCGCGACCTCGTGTTCAAGCCCCTGGGGCTGGAACATGCCGGGACCACGGCCGGTGAGTTCATCACGCATCGATTTGCGCTCGGACACGCGAACCGAGGCGACAATCCCCCATCGCTTCAACGGCCGTTCGTCCCGTCGACCAGCGTGACTGCCGGCGGTGTGGGACTGTGCCTGACCGACCTTCTCGCGTACGCGCAGTTCCATCTGGGCGACGGCACGGCCAAGAGCGGCGAGCGCGTGCTGACACGTGCGACGCTGGAACAGATGCGCGCGCCACAACTCCACAAGCAGGGGACCGACGATGACATTGGACTCGCATGGCACTTGCGGACCGCCGGTCCCGTCCGCACCGCTGCGCACGGCGGCACATTGGCCGGTCACATCCTGCTGCTGGAGCTCGTCCCCGAACGAAACCTGGCGATCGGGATTCTGACGAATTCGAACGGCGGATGGCGGCTGATTCAGGACGTCGAGCGTGCGGCATTGAAATCGTACGCGGGCGCGACGTTCACAGCCAACCAGGCGGTCGCGCATCGAGGGCTCGTCGAGACGCTTCCCATGGCGGAGCCGCTGGCCATTCAGCCGGATCCGGCGCCCTACGTTGGCCGATACGTTCGGCCGATGAACGAGGTTGTCGTGCGCGCTGAGAATCGCGGTCTGGTCGTGCAGGTACGGCCCAGCAACGGCGACGCTCAACAGGAGATGCACGCGGCATTTTATGGTCCGGATCGCGCGGTCGTCACCGGCGGCCAGGATCGCGGCCAGTCGATCGAATTCATTCGCGCCGCCAACGGCCAGGTGAACTGGGTCCGCGTGGTGGGCCGGATCGCAGTGCGTGCTCCGTAGGTCCGTAGGTCCGTCGGGGTCTCCGTCGGGGTCAGGTCTCGATTCTATGACCCTATAATTTGTCGTCGTGAAGCCCGGCGGCCGAGAGAATCGAGATCTGACCCTACACAACGAACGGCGGCTGCCCGACGGTCGCGTCGAGCTGATCGACACCCACCGGGTGGAAGCGAGCCCGATCTACAACCACGATCTCGCGCCGGTGCCGCTCGCGCGGCGCACCTGGACCACGTACAACTACGCGGCGCTGTGGATCAGCATGGCCCACTGCATCCCGACCTACATGCTGGCGTCCGGGCTCATGGCGTCGGGCATGAACTGGTCGCAGGCGCTCATCACGATTCTGCTCGGCAACACGATCGTGCTGGTTCCGATCCTGCTGAATTCGCATCCGGGCACGAAATACGGGATCCCCTTTCCCGTCTTCGCGCGCGCCGCGTACGGCGCACTCGGGTCGAACGTGCCCGCGCTCATGCGCGCACTCGTCGCCTGCGGCTGGTTCGGCATCCAGGCCTGGATCGGCGGGGAAGCGCTGAACACGTTCTTCAAGGCGGTGATTCCCGGCTGGCCGACGCTCCTCGGCGCAGGATTCGGCGGTCACACGACGACGGAGTGGCTGTCGTTCCTGCTGTTCTGGGGTGTCAACATCTTCATCATCTATCGCGGCATGGATCTCCTCCGCGAAGTGGAGAACTGGGCGGCGCCGTTCGTGCTCGTCATGACGGGCGCGCTGCTCTGGTGGGCCGTGTCGAAGGCAAACGGGATCGGCCCCCTGCTGTCCCAGCCCGGTAAGTTCCACACGTTCGCCGAGTTCTGGCCGGTCTTCGTACCGTCGCTGACGGCGATGATCGGCTTCTGGGCGACGCTGTCGCTCAACATGCCCGACTTCACACGGTTCGGGCGAAGCCAGCGCGAACAGATCGTCGGCCAGGTGGTCGCGTTGCCGACAACGATGTCGCTGTTCGCGGCGATGGGCGTGATGATCACGAGCGCGACGGCGATCATCTATGGCGAGTCGATCTGGGATCCAGTCCAGCTGGTGGGCAAATTCAGCTCGCCGCTCGTAGTCGCGATCTCGATGTTCACCGTCGTTGTCGCCACAGTTGCGGTGAACATCGCGGCGAACGTCGTCTCGCCCGCGAACGATTTCGCCAATGCGTTTCCCCGCGTCATCAGCTTCAAGACCGGCGGGCTCATCACCGGCATTCTCGGCATCGCCATTCAGCCGTGGAAGCTCCTGGCCGATCCGTCTGGATACATTTTCACATGGCTGCTCGGATACTCCGGCGGGCTCGGGTCGATTGCCGGCGTGCTGGTGGCGGACTACTGGCTGGTGCGCCGGTGCGAGCTGCAGCTCGAGGATCTGTATCTGCTCGACGGGATCTACCGGGGCTGGAACTGGCGAGCGATTGGCGCGACGGCGCTCGGGTGCGCCCTCGCGTGGGGCGGTCTGGTGATTCCCGCGCTGAAACCGCTGTACGATTACGCGTGGTTCGTCGGGTTCTTCGCTGCGGGCGCGGCGCATCTGGCGCTCGCGTGGCCGACTCAGACAAATGCAGCCACGAAGTCACGAAGGCACGAAGAGAATTGATAAAGGCAGATCGATGAGCATCAAAAAGCTCGCGTACCTCTTGACGCTGTTCGCCTGCGGCGCCATCGTTTTGGCGGACGAGGGCATGTGGCGGATCGATCAGCTGCCGGTCGACGTGATCGCCGCCAAATACGGCGTACACCTCTCACCGGCGGACCTCGAACAGCTCCGGTTCGCGCCTGTGCGCCTCGTATCCGGTGGCGGCGGCGGCACCGGAACGTTCGCATCGCCGAACGGGCTCATCCTGACGAACCATCACGTGGCGCTCGATTGCATCCGCACCTCGACGCTCGCCGAGCAGAACAAGACGACCGCGGAAAACCTGATCGAGAAGGGGTTCACGGCCAAGACGATGGCCGACGAGCTGCCGTGCAAGCGGTTCCGCGCGCAAATCGAGCGCAGCGCGCGCGACGTCACCGCGGACGTGAACGCCGGTGTGAAACCCGGAATGGCGATCGCGGAGGTCCAGCGCGTACGCCAAGCCGCGCGATCGGACCTCGAGCGCGCCTGTTCGGCCGAGAAAGGCGACCGGTTCTCGTGCGATGTCGTGGATTTCAACAGCGGCGCGCAGCTGCTTCTCGTCACGTATGAAGATCTCAAGGACGTACGGCTCGTCTACGCGCCGGAAAAACAGCTCGGCTACTTCGGCGGCGACGAGATGAACTTCCGCTTCCCGCGGTACGTCTCCGACATTTCGATCCTCCGCGCCTACCAGGGGCCCGACGGCAGCCACGGCGAGTACCAGGCGTCCCATGTGCCGTTCAAGCCCGATCATCACCTGCACGTGTCGCTCGCCGGGATCAAGGAGGAGGACTTCACACTGGTCGCGGGGAATCCGGGCAATACCAACCGCTACCGCGAGAGCTATTCGGCGGAATACAACCTGCGAAAGGGGATCCCCAGCCAGATCGAAGATCTGGAAACGCAGCTCGGCTTGCTGCGGAAGTACGCGGCGATGAAGCCGGACTACCAGGTCGTGCTGCAAAGTCAGATCTTCGGACTCGCCAACACGCTGAAGTATCAGAAGGACGTGCTGGCGGCGCTCAGATCCACCAATGTCGTTGCCGAGCGGCGCCGCCGCGAGCGCGAGTTCCTCGCGTTTCTGAACACGCGTCCGGAGCTGAAACAGGAATTCGGCGGTGTTCTCGATGCGCAGGCCGACGTGTACAAGAACGACGTCGAAGCGAACGCCGAGCTCGACGCCGCGCTCGGCTGGCTGCAGCGATCGGATGTGGTGGGCTACGCGGTTGGCCTGTATGAGTTCGCGCTCGAGCGCGCGAAGACATCGGATCGCGACCGGGAGCCGCAGTTCCAGCAGCGGAACTGGCCGCAAGTGAAGGAAGGGCTGTTGAACGACGATCCGGTCATTCCCGCGCTCGACGAAGACGTGCTGGCGGTTGGATTCCAGAAGGCGCTGTCGCTCGACGCATCCCAGCGAATCGCCGCCGTGCAGAAGCTCGCCGAGCGGATGGGAACGGGGGCAACCGCCCGCACACTGGCGCACGCCATCGTCAACGCCAGTCAAATCGCCGCGATCGACATGCGCAAGAAGCTCGTCGACGCGCCTCCGGAGACGTTTACCGCGTCAGCGGATCCCGCCGTCGTGTTCGCCCGCGATCTTCTGCCATCGCTCAGGGAGCAGCGGCAGCGCGTCCGCATTCTGAACGAGAAGCTGCTGAAGAACCGGTCGGGCTTCGCGCGCGGGCTCGCCGCCTGGAAGGGGACCGCGATGTACCCGGACGCCAATTTCACGCTGCGCGTCACGTACGGGCGCGTCGCCGGATACACGACCCGCGGGAGGCGCGTGCCGTTTACGACGAGACTGCGGGGGATGTTCGCCCTGGCCGCCGCCCGCGGCCACAAAGGCGACTTCGCGCTGCCGCCGGCGCTGCAGGCCTGGCGCCGCAAGACCGGCGTGAAGACGTTCGAGGCGAAGTACGGCGGACTGCCCGTGGATTTCGTGAGCACGAACGACATCACCGGCGGCAATTCGGGGAGCGCGATTCTCAATCGATCGCTCGAGATCGTGGGATTGATCTTCGACGGCAACGAAGAAGCGATGGCGGGCGATTGGACCTACAGCGAGACGGCAGGCCGCGCGCTGAGCACCGACATCCGCTTCGCGCTCACGGTTGCGCGAGAGGTCCACGGCGCGAGCTGGATCGTCGATGAACTGCTCACGAAATGAGTAATCACCACACAGGACACTAAGGACACAAAGGAACACGCCAACAGGTTTGTCCTTTGTGTCCTTGGTGTCCATTGTGGTTACAATTCGCACTCATGCCTATTGCCCGCGCGGCCGTTTCGCCCGTAACGATGACGCGTGCCGAGCGCGCCAACCAGCGGAACGCCGTCCTCGCCGGCTTCCTCGGGTGGACGCTCGACGCCTTCGATTTCTTCATCCTCACGCTCGTCATCGATGACATCGCCGCGTCGTTCGGCAGAACGCGTCCGCAGATCGCGCTGTCGCTGACGGCGGCGCTCGCGATGCGGCCGCTCGGCGCCGTTGTCTTCGGCCTCATGGCCGACCAGTGGGGACGCCGAATCCCGTTGATGCTCAACGTCATCTTTTACGCGCTGATCTCGGTGTTGTCCGGTCTCGCGCCGTCCTACCAGGTCTTCATGGTCCTCCGGATGTTCTTCGGCATCGCGATGGGTGGAGAGTGGGGCGTGGGCGCGTCGCTCGCGCTCGAGTCGGCGTCGCCCCGCCTGCGCGGTCTCCTGTCAGGGCTGCTGCAGGAAGGCTACGCGATCGGCAACCTGCTGTCGGCGCTCGCATTTCGTGCGCTGTATCCGCACTTCAACGCGTGGTATCCCGGCAACGGCTGGCGTCTGATGTTCTTCCTCGGCGGGCTGCCGGCGTTGCTGTCGCTCTTCATCCGCTCCAGGGTCAAGGAATCGGAGGCCTGGCACGAGCACCGGACGGACTGGGTTACGTACCGCCGCTCGCTGCTGCAGCACGGAAAGCGTTTCGCGTACCTGGTGCTGCTGATGACGATGATGAGCTTCATCTCGCACGGGACGCAGGACATGTATCCGACGATGCTGGGGTCGCTCGGGTATGCCAAGACGCGCATTGCCGACATCACGATGTTGTCCAGCATCGGCGCGGTGCTCGGAGGGCTCGTCTTCGGCTATTACTCGGACCGGTCCGGGCGCCGCCGCGCGATGATGACGGCGATGTTCTTCGGTCTCGTCATGATCCCGTTCTGGATCGCCGGCCACAGTCCGGTTCGCATCCTGATCGGCGTCTTCTTCATGCAGTTTTTCGTGCAGGGCGCCTGGGGCGTGATTCCAGCCCATATCAACGAGCTCTCTCCGGCGCATTTGCGCGCGTTCTTCCCCGGGCTGGCCTATCAGCTCGGCATCCTCTGCGCGGCCAGCATTCCGTATATCGAAGCCATCCTCGGGGAGCGGTTCACGTATGCGCAAGCCATGGGCGGCCTCATGGTCGTCGTGTTCATCGTTGGTTTCATCGTGACGCTCATGGGTCCGGAGGCGCACGGGATTTCTTTCCGGAAAATGAAGGCAGAGGTCGCGGAGTAGGAGTGGACCTCCGCCAGCTCGAAATCCTCCAGGCGATTGCCGAGACCGGATCGTTCACGGCGTCCGGCCGCAAACTGCACGTCTCGCAGTCCGCGATCAGCCGTCAGATTCTGCTGCTCGAAGAGGAGCTCGGCGAGCCGCTGTTCCTTCGTGTCGGCCGTCAGGTGCGCATGACGCCGGCGGCCGAGAGCCTCGTGCAGCTTGGACAGCGCGTGTTCCAGGATGTTCACGAAACCGTCGGCGCGATCACCGACCGTACGCGCGATCTCAAGGGGACGCTCCGGTTGTCGGGCGGAATGACCGTGTGCCTGTACGTGTTTCCGCCGCTCCTGAAACATCTGCGCCGCGTGCACCCGAAGCTCGAGGTGCGCCTGACCGTCGCCAGCGCCGGCCAGTCGGTTCAGGAGATCCGCGGCGGACGCGTCGACGCCGGGCTGCTGACGCTGCCGGTGGAGGAATCGGACCTGATGACGGTTCCGGTCCTGCGCGAGGAGCTGATGCTGGTGACGACCCCGACGCATCCGCTCGCGCGCCGGCGCCGCATTGAACCGCAGGATCTGGCAGGTCAACCCTTCATCCTGTTCGAGGTCGGCTCGGGCACCCGGCGCGTCATCGATCGGTTTTTCGCCGGCGAAAACATCGAGCCGACCATCGTCATGGACACCGAGAACGTCGAGATCATCAAGGCGATGGTCAAAACCGGGTTGGGCATCGGCATCGTTCCCTACCAGGCCGTGGCGCGGGAGGTGAAGGCGGGGCAGCTGTTCTGCGCCAGAATCGAGGGGCACGAACTGATGCGCGAAACCGGGTGGGTGTACGCGCGCGCCAATCGCGTCCCGCGCATGATCCACGAGCTGCTCGCGGCGTTTGCGGCGGTCCGCGACCGTCTGCGGCTCTCCCCGGCGCGACGGCGTCAACCCATGACGAAATGAGATTGGTTCTATCAGATCATTCTATTTTCGTGGTACCTTCGCCGCGTGTACTCTTGAGGCCTCACGTCAGCCGGAGGGAAGAGCACATGGGTCCCGAGCGCGATCGCGTCATCTCCATCAGCCTCTCGGAAGCCGAATGGCAGGCGTTCATTGCCCGTCATCCGCAGCCGGTGCATTGGCTGCGCGACCGCATCCGCGACGAGGTGCGTGTGCCCGCGGACGAGGCGAAAACGGCGGCGGCGTAACCGGCCACTAGCCCGGCGGCGGCAGGACGATTTCGAACACGGTTCGCCCGGGACGGCTGGCGACCGTCACCGTTCCGCCGTGCCGCTCGATAATCGCCTTCACAATCGACAATCCCAGACCGCTGCCGCCGGAGGTTCCGGTTCGCTGCCTCGTGTCCGTCGCGGTGTCGTCCTCGACAGCGTTCGGGGCGCGCTGAGCCGACTCGGGCGGGTGCCCCTCGCCGTTGCCCGACGCGACTTGCGGCCACTCGAATGGCCGCCCCTCGACGGCGCTCGGGGCGCCCTGAGCCCAGTGGAATGGGCGCGATGGGTCGGTCTTATAGAACCGATCGAAAATGTGCGGCAGATGATCCGGAGCAATGCCTGGACCTTCGTCTTCGACCGAGAGGATGGTTGACGGGGTCGCCGATACCCGCGACGCAAGTCGGACGGTGCTGCCGCGCGGCGCATAGCGGATCGCGTTGGCGGCCAGGTTCTGCAGCGCCTGCTCCAGCCGGTCTCGATCGGCGTGCACCGTCTCGGCGCCTGGCCCAATCGACGTCGTCATGACGACGCCGGCGTCCTGGCAGGCGCGCTCGTGACGCGCTGTGACGCGATCGAACAGCTGCGCGACTGGCACCTCCTCGACATGCAGCCCGCCCCCTCCGCCCTCCAGGCGCGCAAGGTCCAGCAAATCTCCGATGAGCCGTTCGAGCCGCCGCGTCTCGTCGTTGACGATCGCGACGTACCGGGCCCGCGTCGGCTCATCGAGCGTCAACTCGGGCATCGCGAGCGTCTCGAGGTAGCCTCGCATCGCCGTCACCGGTGTGGTCAGCTCGTGCGACACGTCCGCGAGCAGCTGACGCCGTGCACGATCGGAAGCGGCCAGGGCGTCGGCACGCGCGGCCAGGTCGTCGGCCATCGCGTTGAAGGCGCTGGCAACCGCGGCAATCTCGTCGCCGCCACGGTCGGGCGCGCGAGCGGATAAATCGCCGGCGCCGAGCTTTCGCGCCGCCGTTTCGAGCTGGCGCAGACGGCGTCGCGCCGGACCGAAAATCAGGACGGAGGTCAGCACGGCGCCCACCATTAACACGCCCACGGCGACCAGTGCGAGCATCGGCGCATAGCGCCCGAGCAGAAACCCGAACGGCGCCTGCGGCGGCACGACGCGACGCCCACCACGCGTCCGTTGACGAGGATCGGCGACGGACGAACGAAGGGTAGGCCGTTTGGACCGCGCTCGAGGCGGTCGCCGCCGCGTTCGAAGCGCTCGGGCGGCCGATTGCCCAACGGCGGCCGATCGGGCCGCGGACCGGCGGGCCGGTCGCCGCGCCCATCGGCTCGTTGCAGCAGCGTCCGCGCCATCGCCAGCAACGGTTCGGGAAACGATCGGCTCCCGCTCGTGATCAGGCGGCCGTCGGTCAGCAGGACGAAAAACGGATGCGCGTACTGCGCATACTGTTCCTGGACGTATTGAGCGAGGTCGGCCTGAGGATCGCGCTCGAGCACGTTCGCCAGATCGAGCGCGACGGTCATGCCGAGGCGTCCGGGCGACTGTCCCGGCAGGCTGCGTCCCGACTGTGAGACGACCCAGACGAACAACACCGCCTGCACGACGAGCATCGCCGCGAGAAAGGCGACGACGCCCAACGCGATTCGCCAGTAGAGGCTGCGAGGCATTCTGGAACAGGGATTAGGGATTAGGGATTAGGGGTTAGGGGTTAGGGGTTAGGGATTAGATTAGTTAAGTTAGGGATTGGGGATTGGCGACGATGGAACATGGATTGCCAAGCTGAACGCCAGATGTCCAACATAACGAGTTTCCGTGATCTCATCGTCTGGCAAAAGGCGATGGATCTGGCTGACATGATCTACGATGTCACCGAACGTTTTCCGACGAGTGAACGGTTTGGTCTGGCTTCTCAGATGCGAAAAGCGGCGGTTTCAGTTCCATCGAACATTGCGGAAGGTAGTCGCCGCCGAACGCCCGGGTACATCCACCACCTGGAAATTGCCCTCGGGTCACATGCAGAACTCGATACCCAATGTGAACTCGCTACTCGTCGCAAGTTTCTCAAGGCGGCCGATCAGGAACAGCTCGCGTCTTTACTCGGCGACGTCGGACGATTGGCCCATGGCCTCTTGCGGTCGCTCGATCCTACCCCTAACCCCTCCGCCTAACCCTAATCCCTAATCCCAAATCCCTAATCCCTGTACTGAGCCCCCCTGTCACACTCTTTTCACAGCGTCTGCTCGGAGGCCGTCGCGATAATCGAGGTGATGCCATCAGTGCCTGTGGATCGGAGTTGCCTGTGACTGCTGCGCGGAGTATGTCGTCGATTGCGTGTGTTGTCGCCGTTGCCGGATCGCTTGCCGCGCTCCAACCTGTTGATGCCGGCGCGCAGACTCGGGCCACAACGGCGCTGACCGGCGCGTGGACGCTGAACAAAGATCTGAGCGATCAGCCCATGGATCGGTCGGAGCGAGGCGGCCGTGACGGCGAGCGAGGCCGCCGCGGTGGAGGCGGATTCGGAGGCGGGCGCGGTGGCGGCCGCGGCGGGTTTGGCGGCGGCGGCATGGGACGCGGTGGCGGCGACAGGGGGGCGACGAACCGCGAAGACATGGCGCGTTTGCGCGACGCGATGCGCGACATCACCGAGCCGTCCGATCACCTGACGATCACCGAAACCGAGTCGATGATCGTCATCACCGCGGGCGACGGCCGCACGACCCGACTCTCACCGGACGGCAAGAAGATCAAGGATGACAATACGAAGATCGAACGCAAGACCAAGCGCGACGGCGACAAGCTGGTCAGCGAGATCGGCGGCCTCCCGTTCGGCAAGATCACGCAGACTTTCTCCGTGGATCCCGAGCATCGGCAATTACGCATCGCGTTGCAGATGGAAGGCGTCGGCCGCTCCGGACAGCCGCACACGGTCACGTACGTTTATGATGCTGACGCTAAATAGGTGCTAGGTGCTAGGTGCTAAGTGCTGGGTGCTGGGTGCTGGGTGCTGGATGTTGAGTGCTAGAGGCCGAGGACGGCTCGGCAGCGCTTACGCATGGGCTTTGCCTGGCACTTTTCTTGGACGTCGTCGATACATGATCCTCGAAACAGCCCTTGCGTTAACGCTCTCAGGCCCGGCTGTGCTCGCGGAGAGCCAGCCGCCGCCACTGGCGCCGGCACAACAATCGGCGCCGGCGCAGACCCCGCCACAACAAACGGCCGACGGAAGCGATCAGAAAGATCAGAAGGATCCGAAGGCCGAACAAAAGGAGCCGCCCACTCCGCCGCATACGGGAATCCGCGCGCTGTTCGGCAACCTCGTGGAGGACGTTAAACACCTGCCAGCGAAGCAGAATCTGTATTTGATCGGGATTGGGGGCGGTCTCGCTGCCGTTGCTCATCCGGCCGATCAAACGTTCAACGTCCGGCTTCGGAGCCATTACGACGGTGTGAACAGGGCGTTCGCTCCCGCCAAGTATTTCGGGAACACTCCAGAACAAGTTGCGCTGTCGCTCGGCACGTACGCGTACGGCCGAATTTTCGCGCAGCCGAAGACGTCACATCTGGGGATGGACCTGCTACAGGCGCAGATCCTCACCGAAATGCTGGTTCAGCCGGTCAAGTTCGCCGCGCGCCGTGAGCGGCCCGATCAAAGCAACCGGCATTCGTTTCCGTCCGGTCATGCGGCCGTCACGTTTGCCGGTGCGACGGTCCTCGAGCGGCATGTCGGCTGGCGGAGGAGCCTGATTGGCTATGGTGTCGCGTCGTACGTGGCCGCGTCGCGACTTCACGACAACCGTCACTATTTGAGCGACGTCGTTTTCGGCGCGGCCGTGGGGTCGATTGCCGGCCGAACCGTGGTGCATCACGCGTCGGATTACTGGGCGCTGACGCCGGTGAGGGTGCCGGGTGGCGTGGCGATCCTCGCGTCGCGGACGAGCGAGAAGTAAGAAAAGAATCACGACCTTCAACGCAGAATCGCTGAAGGCGCAGAAAAAAGGTTCTCAGCGTGTTCTGCGGTTTCTGCGTTGATCGTCTTCCTATTCCTCGTCCGTCTCGGTTTCGTCCTTCGGTTTGCTCGTGGCGATGTCGTCGATGTCCGGGAGCGGCTCGTCAACCGCGTCGACGTCGTCGAGGCTGAAGGAACGTCCGGTGTTCTTCAGCGGGATGGGACCGCGCGGCTTCTCGGTATCCTTCTTCTTGCCCTTTGGACCACCGCGCTGAGGCTTGGCGTCGGGTCCGAAGTTCCGGCTGCGGCCGGCCGCGCCACCCGGTGCCGGCCCCGGATCGAACGTCCGCGGTCCGCCGAACGAGCCCGGCGGGCGTGGCGCAAAGCCGCCCGGACGGGGGCCAGAGAAGCCGCCGGGCCGTGGCGGACCACCCGGGCCGCGATCTTCACGCGCCCTCGCTTCGCTCACAGCCAGTGGCCGGCCGTTGAACGGCTGGCCATTGAATTTCTGAATGGCCTGTTCCGCGTGCGCGCGATCGAGGAACTCGATGAACGCGAATCCGCGCGGACGGCCGGTCTCCCGGTCGACCGGGAGCACCACCTGCGAAGGCGGCGCGACCGTCCCGAAGTAGGTGCGGAGATCTGCTTCCGTAGTGCTGTACGCGAGATTACCGACAAACAGACGGACGGCCAATCAACTCTCTCCTAATTGGGAAAAGGGGCAAGGAAGCGCGCAGGTGGCAGGCGCACACACGCTGGCAGCCGGGATCAGTTGAAAAACCTTACCTGAAGTTCCATCAACGTGCAAGCGAGAGCTATATAGTAGCCCGAAATGGGGGATGCATGCTTCGTCGCCGTTTGAGTCGTCAGGGGTGGGCCGTCGTGCTCGTCATTGTGGCCTCCGGCATCGGGTCGGCGGCAGGCGGCACATCGTCGATCAAGAGTCAGGAGCTGAGGGAGTGGCTGACGTACATCGCGTCGGATGAGCTCCAGGGGCGTCAGGTGTTTTCAACGGGACTTGGTCTTGCGGCGGCCTATGTCGAGGATCACCTCAAGGTATGGGGCGTGAAACCGGGCGGCGACGCCGGAGCGTACTTGCAAACCGTCCGTGTCCTCGGCGTCAAGACGACGAGTCATGCGTCGATTACCGTCGACGTCAATGGCGAGCTGCGGACGTTCGCCGACGGTGAGGGCATCACGCTGCCGCGGAACATGGGCGCCAAACACCGTCTCACCGTGGATCGAGTGGAGTTTGTCGGCTATGGCCTGGACGCACCCGCGGCGAATCACCTCGATTACCGCGGGAAAGATGTGAAGGGCGCGGTCGTCGTGTGGCTGGGACCGAACGGGCCGAAAAGCGTGGACCAGGCATCCTATCGGCGCCTGCTTGGCGGGCGGAACCGGTACGCGACGGAGGAGCAGGGAGCGGCCGCCGCCATCGGCCCTGCGGCTGCGGGGTTTGGGCGAGGCGGACGAGCGGCCGCACCTGGTGATTCGGGACGGTCGGACGAGCTAGACAGGCTAGGCGGATCGGGCGCGATGAACCAGCCAGACGCTGGCAGGGGAGCTGGAGCAGGTGGTGCGGGACGCGGAACCGCGCTGCCGGCAGCGGATTTCACGACGGTGCAGCGGCTCGACGCCTCCATTCCAGCGAGCGTCACCGCGAACGACGCGTTCTTCGAGTTTCTGTTCAGTCACGCGCCCGTGAAGTACGACGAATTGAAAAGGAAGGCAACAACGCAGGACGCTCTGCCGGCGTTCCGTCTCGACGGCGTGAAGATGACGTTCGACATCGACGCCGATTACCAGGTGGTGCGCACGCAGCTCACCCACAATGTCGTCGGGATCGTGGAAGGCTCGGATCCGCAATTGAAGGGGACGTACGTCGCGTTTGGCGCGCACTACGATCATGTGGGCTATGCGGAAGGCGAAGTCGTCGGCTCCGGCAGCGACGCCCGTCGCCTCGGCGCGAGGGGACGCGTGACGCCTGGCAAAGCCGCCGACCGCATTTGGAACGGGGCGGACGATGACGGGTCGGGGACGGTGGCGATTATGGCGATCGCGAAGGCGTTTGCCGAAGGCCCCCGGCCCAAGCGCTCGGTGATCTTCGTGTGGCACACGGGTGAAGAGAGCGGCCTGTGGGGCTCCCGATACTTCGCGGACCATCCCACGGTGCCGCTCGACGCGATCGTCTCACAGCTGAACATCGACATGATTGGCCGCAACCGCGACGACAAGCCCACCGAGGCCAACACCGTGTACCTGGTCGGATCGGATCGCATCAGCACCGAGCTGCACAACCTGAATCGCACCGCCAACTCCGCGCTGACGAAGCCGTTGACGCTCAACTACGAATTCAACGACCCGAGCGACACCGAGCAGATCTACACGCGCAGCGATCACTATTCGTACGCCGCCAAGGGCATTCCGATCATCTTCTTCACGACCGGACTGCATCCCGACTACCACGCGAACACCGACGAGGTGTCGAAGATCGAATTCGACAAGCTGGCGCGGATCGCACAGCTCGTGTACGAAACAGGCGTCCGTGTCGCAAACCTCGATCACGCTCCGGCACACGACAACAAGGGTCCTCGCGCGGGACGGCTCACTCAGTAGCCGATCAACCTAGCCATATCGATATGTCGTGTCTCCCTGCTGACGTGGAGTTGACGCGCGCGCTCGAACGCTGCGACGTGCCGAACGAGGGCTTTCCTCACGCGTCGCATTTGCGCGTGGCGTGGGTCTATCTCGAACAGTCGGCATCGGTCCAGGAGGCGATCGATCGCATGGCCGCAACGCTGCGCCGTTTTGCGATATCCGTCGGCAAGGCCGAGAAGTACTCGCAGGCGACGACGGAGTTCTGGATGTATCAGATGGCGGCGGCACGCGCCGCCCTGCCCGGCAGCGACGTGGATGCGGTGCTGCGTGCCTATCCCCGGCTGCTCGACAAGGATTTGATTCGCGCGAACGTGGAATCGCCGCGCACGTAAGCCGCGCCCAGACGCGGGCCCACACATTTTCGCAAAACGCTAAACGCGCGCGCGGCCGTCAAATGCTCACGCGCGTGTCGGGAGTCCCCGCAGCGCAAGCGCCCCGATGAAAGGCCCAGGTACCAGGCACAGAAACACCCATTGCCAGCCGATCGCCTGCGCCACGACCGGCAGTAGTCGTATCGAGGCCATCGTCAGCAGGAAGCCGGCGCACGTCTGAACCGTCAACGCGGTGCCCACGTGATCGCGCGGGCTGTACTGCGCGACGAGCGCCGAGAGCTGAGCCGAGTCGGCGACAACGGCCACGCCCCACGCGACCGCAAAGATGAACAACGCCGCCGTCGGCGCATGAAACATGACGCCGGCCATGGCGCAGCAGGTGCCGCTCAGCATCATGGCCCATGCCGCAAGCCGCGCCTTGCCGATTCGATCGGCGACGAGCCCGGCGGCTGCGGATCCGATTGCGCCGCTCGCGATCGTCACGAATGCCACGGCCGATCCGGCGGGCGACGTCGGCGTCGCCATGTTTGCCACTCCGAGACTCGCCGCCGCGTACGCCGCGATCCACGTCCACACGGCGTAGAGCTCCCACATATGGCCCAGGTAGCCGATCGTCGCGAGGCGGGTGTTGCGATCGCTGAACACCCGCGCGACCGCGCCGGGATCGAACGGCGCGGTGCTGGCCACGTAGGGACCATCGCCCACCATGATCACGACGAGTCCACCGCCGGTAATCGCCAGCGCCGACGCGGTCAACATGAGGACGCGCCACGACACCGATGCGGTGGCCGACGCCAGCAGATGCGGGAATGCGGAGCCGATCGTGAGCGCGCCTATGAGCACTCCGAGCGCCGCGCCGCGGCGCCGCTCGAACCATCCCGCGGCGATCTTCATGCCGGGCGGGTACACCCAGGCCAGCGCCGCTCCGGTGGCGACGCGCAGCGCGATCAACATCACCGGTCCATTCGCGACGGCGAGCGCCGCGTTGGCCAGCGCCCCTGTAAGGCAGCCGATGCTGAACAGCCGCCGCGGGTTGATGATGTCGGGCAGGTTCAACAGCGCGGAGATCAGCGTGCCGATCACGAACCCGCCCTGAACCGCCATCGTCAGCCATGCCGTTTCGGCCGATGTCAGTTGAAACTCGGCGACAATCGCCGTGTTGGCGGCGGTTGCTGAAAACCACATCGTCATGCCGAGGAACATGGCCAGCGACAGCCAGCCGAGTTGTGTCGTGGGCGACCGCATCTGCCCCGGCAGCGTACCAGATTCCTGTGCCGGAGGAATCGCGGGGTCGGCTATAATCCGCGTTCCCGCCACAGCATGATCTTTTTGCGGAGGTCAGACGTGCGTATCTTCGCCGCTTGCACGTGTGCGGTCCTGCTTGCCGCACCGGCTATTCAGACGCAGAGCACGCGGCGCCCCGTATCGGCCGGCGTCGTCGTTCGCGATTTCGACATCATGGAGAAATCCATTCCGGATCTGCAGCGAGCCATGGAAGCCGGGTCGGTCACGTCGCACCAGCTGACCGCGATCTATCTCGCGCGCATCCAAGCCTACGACAAGGCCGGACCGCGCCTGAACGCGATGCTCGCGGTCAATCCGCGGGTGCTCGACGCCGCGGACGCTCTCGATCGCGATCGCGCCGCGGGCCGGCTACGCGGGCCGCTTCACGGCATACCGATCGTCATCAAGGACAACTTCGAAACGGCCGACATGCCGACAACCGCGGGCTCCCTCGCGCTGGTGGGCTTCGAAACGGAGCGCGACGCGTTTCAGGTGAAAAAGCTGCGCGATGCGGGTGCCGTCATCGTGGGCAAGACGAACCTCCACGAGCTCGCATCGGGCATTACGACCATCAGCTCGCTCGGCGGCCAGACGCTGAACCCGTACGATCTCGACCGTACGCCGGGTGGATCGAGCGGCGGCACGGGCGCGGCGGTCGCGGCGAATTTCGCCGTCGCCGGAATGGGCAGCGACACGTGCGGCTCGATCCGCATTCCGGCAGCGAACAACAACCTGTTCGGCCTCCGCGGCACGTCCGGCCTCTCGAGCCGCGCCGGCATCGTGCCGCTCTCGCACACGCAGGACATCGGCGGCCCGCTGGCGCGGACGGTGACGGATCTGGCGATCATGTTGGACGCGACGGTCGGCGTCGATCCCGCCGATTCGACGACGGCCCGGAGCAGCGGTCATGTGCCGCGAAGCTACCGCGACGCGCTGACCGCGAACGGACTGACCGGTGTTCGCATCGGCGTGCTGAAACAGCTGTTCGGAACGGCGCCCGAAGACGACGAGGTCGGGCGAATCGTCAGGAATGCGATCGACGCGATCAAGAAGGCTGGCGCCGACACGATGGACGTCAACATCCCGGGCCTCGACGAGCAGATGCAGGGCAGCAGCGTGATCAACGCCGAGTTCAAGTTCGATCTGGCGGACTATCTTGCCGGGCATCGGGCGCCGCCGGTGCACTCACTGACGGAGATTCTCGACAGCGGCCGGTACCATGCATCGCTCGATGCAAACTTCAAGACGCGCAATCGGCCGGAGCAACGCGACACCGACGAGTACCGGCGCGCGCTCGTGAAACGCGCGACCGTGCGTCAGCTCGTGCTCGCGGCCATGGAGGAGCAGCGCCTCGACGCGCTGGCCTATCCGACGCTTCGGCGGCCGCCCGCAATCATCGGCGAGCCGCAGCGCGGGACCAACTGTCAGCTCAGCCCGAGCACGGGGTTGCCGGTCGTGGCGATGCCGGCGGGATTTGCCGACGGCGTCCCGGTCGGCGTCGAGCTGCTCGGCGGCGATTGGAGCGAACCGGCGCTGCTGAAGATGGCCTACGCATACGAACAGGCGACGCGCCCGCGGCGGCCGCCGTTCAGCGCCCCGGCGCTGATCAACGGCGTCGCGCCTGCGCCCGTGACGTTCCAGGCGCTGGTCGGCGGTGCGACCGCTCGCTTCACCTACGATCGCACGTCGACCCATCTTGCCTACGTGGTGACGGCGCAGGCCGACACGCTGGCCGTGACGCTGCACCGCGGTGCTGACGGAGAAAAAGGGCCGGTCGTCGCCCGACTGGCCGACGGCACGGCCACGACGGCGTCCGGTGACATCCGGCTCGGCGCGATGGATCGCGAAGCGCTCGAAGGAGGCAGGCTGTACCTCGAAGTGGCGGTGAAGCATCAACCCGCCGGATCGCGAGCACAGGTGCGCGTCCGCTGATCCGGTAAAGGCACACCATCGGAGGCCGCGTATGGCTCGCACGTCGATGTCGGTTCTTGACGAGATCCTCGCCGCCTGGGCGTACACGCGTGATGGCGTCATCGCCGAGGTAAAGAACCTGCCGGAATCGGCGCTCGATTTCAGGCCGAACCACCACACGCGGGCCACGCGCGACATCGTGCAGCACATCGTCGAATCGGGCCTGCTGATGTCGGGCGAGCTGTCGCGGCCCGATGGCGACTTCCAGCGCAAGTCTTATCCGGCATTGCTCGCGGAGCATGCGCGCGGCTTGACGCGGCATCGCACGAAGGCCGCGCTCGTCGCGGCGCTCACGCGTGCGCACGCCGACGGCTCGAGGCGCATCCGCGCCGTCGGTGAAGTGGCCATGCTCCAGACCATTCGCCAGTTCAACGGCGAGCCGGCGACGCGGCTCTCGTGGATGCATCATGGCATCGCGCACGAGGAGTATCATCGGGGTCAGCTCGCGCTCTACGCACGGCTCGTGGGTCGTGTGCCTGCGCTGACGAAGCTGATACACGGCGGGTGAGTTTCATCCGGATCGAGGTGAACGATGACCACCGATGAGATTCGAACGTTCATCGAACGGTACGTCGATGCGTGGGAGCGCGAGGATGTGTCCACCCTCATGAACTGTTACGCAAACAACGCCCGGATCGAGAGCCCGATGTTCCATACGATTCTGGGGCGGGCCGACATCGAGAAGTCGTTCAAGGACGTGTTTCGAGCGTTCGACAAGTGGAAGTTCACAATGGAGGATCTCATCATCGATCGGAGTGTCGAGGATCGGGCGGTGCTCGTGTTTACCTCGGAGGTCACCCATCGGGGCGATCTGTTCGGGATGCCGGGCACCGGCCGTCGCGTCGAGAACTCGGGCGCGTTCATCATTCGACTCGAGAACGGCCGCATCGTGTCGGAGCGGCGGCTCTACGACTTCACCGGGCTGCTCGTGCAGCTCGGCGTGCTCAAGGCGCGCGCGGTCTGAGCCGCGTCGAACTGCGCGATAATGTGGCCGTCGGATTCGCGGAGGCGACGTACATGCCCGACCAGAAGCTGATCGGCCAGAACTACACGCCGCCGGACCTCGTCGCGAAAGTCACCGGGCGCGCGAAGTACGCCGAAGACTATCGCGCGGACGGCATGCTGTTCACGAAGCTCCTGCTCAGCCCGATGCCGCACGCGCGCGTCCGCGGCATCGACACCCGCGCGGCCCTTGCGATGCCTGGCGTGAAGGCGATTCTCACCGCGGACGACCTGCCCGACCTGCGCGGCGCCGAGCGCGCGCTCACGAACGAACCGCTGTATCAGGGCGAGCCGATCCTCGCGGTGGCGGCCGTCGACGAGCCGACGGCGGCCGAGGCGATCGAGCGAATCACCCTGGACCTCGAACCGCTCTCATTCGTCGTCGATCCCGTCGAGAGCCTCCGCCCGGCCGGCGCGAACGCGCGCGTCGACGGCAACGTCTGGGTGACGCCGGCGGCCGCGCCCGCGGCCTCCCCGCAGCAGGCGCGCCCGAAGGTCCAGACGTTGAAATGGACCGATGCCGATTTCGCGAACGCTCCCGAGGGCGGCCTGCCGATGGGAAAGGCCTTCGAGGAATGGGTGTACGGCAACCTCGACGCCGGCTTCAGGGACGCCGCCGTCATCGTCGATGAAACGTTCGTCGTACAGTCCACCGGCCATCAGCCGATGGAAACGCGCAGCGCGATGGCGTACTGGCAAAACGGAAAGCTGTACCTGCACGGCTCCACCCAGAGCGTCATCCGGACGGTCGATCCGCTCGCGAACTGGCTGGGCATCGAGGCGTCGAACATTGTGCTGATCAGCGAGTACACCGGCGGCGGGTTTGGCAGCAAGGGCGCGGGCGCGGTGTCGATGGCGATTCCTGCGATGCTCGCGAAGAAAACCGGCATGCCGGTGATGATGCGAATCAGCCGTGAAGAGGAGCACTACATCGGCCGAGCGCGCACCGGAATGGTCGGCCGCGCCCGGGCCGGATTTCGCACGGACGGCCGCATCACCGCGCTGGATCTGTTCATCGTGGAAGACAACGGCCCGTACGGACCGATGGGCGACCATCGATCCGCCGGCAACGCGGCCTCGCTCATCTGGCAGCCGCTCGCGATGCGGTGGCGCGGTGTGGCCGTGCTCACCAATACGCCACCGCGATCGCAGCAGCGATCGCCCGGCCCGATGCAGGCGAACGCGATCATGGAGCCAGTCGTCACGAAGGCGGCCAGGCGGCTCGGACTCGATCAGCTCGCGATCCGGCGAATCAATTCACCGGAGGGCAAAGCGCTGTACGGCGCGCCGCGTGCCAACGGGCAGCGTCCGCACGTCACCAGCGCCTCTGTCAAACAGGCGCTCGATCGCGGCGCCGAGCTGTTCAACTGGAACGAGCGCAAGTCACGATCCGGGAAGCGCCAGGGTTCGAAAGTACGCGGCGTGGGAGTGGCCGTCGGGCCGCACGGAGCGGGATCGATCGGGTACGACGGGCTGATGACGATTCAGCCGGACGGCCGTCTGTACGTGCAATCGGGCGTCGGCAACCTCGGCACGCATTCGTGCATCGATCTCGCGCGCGTCGCGGCCGACGTTCTGACGATGCCGTGGGACAAGGTCGTCGTCAACTGGGGCAGCACTGCGAAGAACATTCCCTGGTCCGCCATGTCGGTCGGCAGCCAGACGACGCACGCGATGACGCGCGCGAATCTGGCCGGCGCCGTCGACGCGCGGCTGAAGCTGCAGGAGATTGCGGCGAAGGATCTCGGCGGTTCGCCGCAGGACTACACGCTGGCGAACGAGCGCGTCTACCGTCGCGGCAACCCCTCGCGCGGCCTCACGTTTGCGCAGGCCGCGGCGCGGGCCATTGAGCTCGGCGGCAAGTTCGACGGCCACGAGCTCCCCGCCGACATCCATGCCGTCACGAGAAAATCCGCGACCGCGCTGGCCGGCCTCGGCCTGATGGGCGTTGCGAAAGACACGTATCCGCGCGATGGCGACACGTACTCGTTCGTCGTCGGATTCGCGGAAGTTGAAGTGGATGTAGAAACCGGAAAGACGCGCCTCGTGGACTATCTCGCGGTCGCCGACGTGGGAACAGTGATCAATCCACGCAGCCTTCACGGCCAGATTCTCGGCGGCATCAACCTCGGCGTCGGCCACGCGCTCCAGCAGAAGTGGGTATACGACCAGCACTACGGTGTGCCGCTCGCCAAGCGCTTCTACCACACCAAGCCGCTCACCATCCTCGACATTCCCGCCGAGATGCGCACGGAAGCGCTCGGTCTCGCCGATCCGGAAACGCCAATCGGTGCCCGCGGCGTTGGAGAGCCGCCGGTCGGCGCCGGCTTCGGTTCGGTGATGAACGCGATCGCCGACGCGGTAGGCGACGACATCTTCCGCCGCGCGCCGGTCACGGCCGACATCGTGCTCACGTCACTCGAGCACGGGAAGCGCGTGCACGAGCCATTGACAGCCCATCTATAGCGAGCTCACGTACGCGGAACGCAGAGCTCGCAGAGTCGGCAGATGAAATGTTCTTCTCCGCGGCCTCAGCGGGATCCGCGTGCCTTGTGTCGGCGAGTTCGCCGATTCTCACCAGCCAAAAATGTAGCGCTCGCGGCGAAGATCCGCGCCGCCCCGAAGCGTGCCGCTCTGCGGGTCGACGCCGACCGCAACGACACCGGTGCTCATGCCGTAGGACCCGAGCACGTGCAGCTTGTGACCGCGGGCGGTGAGCGCGTCGCGAACCGCCTGTGGAACACGATCCTCAATCTCGAGAACGCCGGGCTGGCTTTCGTGCGTGTCGAACGAGCTGAACGGATGCAGCGAGTTGATGCGCGGCGCCTCGATCGCGTCCTGGATGTCGTGGCCGAACACCATGATCCGCAGCAGCACGTTGAGGATTTGCTGATCCTGGCTGTCGCCGCCAGGCGTGCTGATCGCCAGGAACGGTTTCCCATCCTTGAGGACAATCGTCGGCGTCAGCGTGGTCCGCGGCCGCTTGCCCCCGGCGAGCACGTTCGGGCTCAGCGGATCGAGATCGAAGACCGTCATACGATTCGATAACGGAACGCCGGTATCGCCGGCAATGAACGCCCCCGCCAGCAGCCATCCCGAGCTCGGCGTCGCGCTGAAAAGATTTCCATCCTTGTCGACCACATCCACGCAGGTCGTGTCGCCTGGCGTCGCGGACGATTTGGTGCCTTGCGGATGCGGCGTGTAACGTTGCGCCGGCGGCTTCACCGCCGGATCGAACCTGAACGGATCGCCGACGCGATGTTCGAGCGAGGCCTGTGCACCGATGAGCGCGCGCCGCTCCGTCGCATACGGCTTGGAGAGCAGTCCGGCGATCGGGACGGACGCGAATGCCGGATCGCCGTAGTACGCGTTCCGATCGTCGTAGGCGAGCTTGATCGCTTCGTGGATCTGATGGATCGACTCGGCGGAAAAATCTCCCGCGGCCGCCAGATCGACGCCCTCGAGGATATTGAGCGTCTGCAGGAGCACGGGCCCCTGATCCCACGGACCGGCCTTGTAGACGTCGTACCCATGGAAGGTCGTCGACACCGGTTTCTCGATGCGCCCATGGAACGACGCCAGGTCCTCGTAGGTGAAGACGCCGCCGGCGGCCTTGTCGGCGTCGGCGATCCGACGAGCGATGTCGCCTGTGTAGAACGCATCGCGGCCCGCGCGAATGGCGCTGACGCGGTCGCGCGTCCGCGCATATGCCGCCTTCTCCGCCGAGACGATGGCGCGCAGCGTCCGGGCCAGATTCGGCTGCCGGAACATTTCGCCGACTTCGGGAATGCGTCCCTCGGGGTAATACGTTTTCGCGGACCACTCGTACTGTTCGGTCGCTTTGCGTTCGCTGACGAGATAGTTGCGCAGGAACGCGTACAGGGGAAACCCATCGGCGAGCTCGATGGCCGGCTGCATGACCTGCTCGAGCCGCAGCGTGCCCTTCGTTTCGAGCGCAAGCGCCATGGCATCGACGACGGCGGGAATCGTGGCGCCGAGCGGACCGTTGCCCGGCACCGAGCCGCGCTCGGCGAACAGCTGCGGTGTTGCCGCCTTCGGCGCCGGTCCCTGGCCGTTGATGACGACGATCTCGCGTGTCTTCGCGTCGTAGATCATCGCCGGCGCTTCGCCGCCGAGTCCAAAATGCGAGATCTCGCAGACCCCCGCCGCGAAGACCGACGCGACGCCCGCGTCGACAGCATTGCCGCCTTGCTCCATGACGCGGATGCCGGCCGAGACCGAGTAGTGGCGGCCGGCCGCGACGATGCCGCGCGTGCCGAGCACTTGCGGACGCATGGTGTTGGCCTGGGGCGCCGCGACTGGGGGCGGCGGTTGCTGGGCGGCCAGCGTGACCATGGCGGACAACGCTCCGATGACGCCGAGGCGACATGTCATATGTGCCTGATTGTATAGAATGTTGGGCAGCCTCGTGACGCGCCCGCTCCTCGTCATCTTTCTTACGATCTTCGTCAATCTGGTCGGTTTCGGGATCATCATTCCGCTGCTCCCGTTCTACGCGGAGACCTTCGGGGCGTCTCCGCTCGTCATCGGCCTGCTGTTCGCCGTCTTTTCCTTGTGTCAGCTCATCGCCGCGCCTGCGCTCGGCGATCTGTCCGATCGCTACGGTCGCCGCCCCGTGCTCGTCTTCAGCCTCGCGGGCACCGTCGTCAGCTTCGTGATGCTGGCGCTCGCGCACAGCGTCACCATGCTGTTTGCGGCGCGAATGGTCGACGGGCTGTCCGGCGGCAACATTTCCACGGCGCGCGCGTATGTCGCCGATGTGACCGCGCCCAAGGATCGCGCGCGCGCTTACGGCCTCATCGGCGCCGCGTTCGGCCTGGGCTTCATCTTCGGCCCCGCCCTGAGCGGCATCCTCGCGAGAATCAGCTATACAGCGCCGATCTGGGCTGCCGCCGCCCTCACGCTCGTTGCGACCGCGATGGCGTGGTTTTGGCTGCCGGAAACGGTGCATCGCACGCGGGCCGGAACCGGGAATCCTTTTCGGTACCTGCCCGCCCTCCTCGTGCGGCCGCTGGTCCGGCGCGTTCTGCTGATCGACTTCACGTACTGGATGGCGTTCGCGGTGTTTCAAACGACGTTCGCCTTGTTCGCGGCGCGGCGTTTTGGCTTCGACGTGCCGAAGACAGGCTATTTTTTCGCGGCGTTCGGCGTGCTGGGTGCTGTCATTCAGGGCGGATTCATCCGGCCGATCGTGCGTCGCCTGGGCGACAAGCCGACGTTCATGCTCGGGCTCGCCTTCGGCGCGCTCGGCCTCATTGCGTGCACGCTGGCGCACTCGGTGGCGATGTTCGCGCTCGCGCTCGTGCCGCTGGCCTTCGGGATCGGCTTCGGACACCCGACGGTGTCGAGTCTCGTCAGCCTCGTGGCGCGGGGCGACGAGCAGGGGCGGGTGCAGGGAGCGGCTGGCGCAGTCGAAAGCCTGGGCCGCACCATCGGACCCGTGTGGGGCAATGCTTCCCTCGAGGCGCTCGGTGATTCCACTCCATACGTCTCGGCCGCCGCCGTGCTGACCTTGACGCTGGCCCTCACTGTCGGCTTCCGCGTTGGCAATCGCGACGACGCTAATGCGGTCTGACGACGCCGAGGAGACTCCGCAAGCCGTTCAGCAACTGGATCATCGTCGCAATGAGACCGGCGTTGCCGCCGTCGCGTGGGAAGATCTGGCCGACTGAGATTTCCAGCCGGCTGATCAGCTCTTCGGCCTTCTGGCGTTCCTGATCGGTCACGTCGCGCTCCTTGTCCTGGAATCCAAGACGATACACCAGCCCGGGAGGCTGCGGCAGCCGCGGTGTCCAAAAGGTATGGCACGAATTCGCGAACGGTTGTCAGAGACGGTTCAGCGGTAGGGCGTGCCGAGGCGGCGGGCGACGCGCGCCCGCAGGTCCTTTTCCGATGCCGTGCCGGTGATGTCCATGCCGCTGTCGATCAAGCCATCGATCAGAGCCCGGATGATGCCGGCACGGTTCAGCAGCTTGCCGCTCTTCCCGCGGATATCGGTTGCGAGGCGATCGAGCTGGAGGATTTGGCGGTCGAACAGTACCACCGAGACTTTGGACCACGTTTCGTCGTGAATCGGTGGACGGCCCGGACCAGCCTTCGCCGTTCGACGCGTCGCGGAGGGTACTCGCACAGGGCTGGACCGCCTTCTTGCCATCAAATGGCAACTCGTGGGCGCGGATTATATCGATCGATTGTTGCCAGCACAAACACAGCCATTAGGACCGTCGATCGACTGTTTACAAGCTGGAATCGGTCAGGCGATCGCCGATGCGGGCGACGGCGCAGCCGCGAGCGGCAGGTAGATGAGGAACGTGGCGCCTCGTCCGGGCTCGCTGGCGACGCCGACGTACCCGCCGCTCTGGCGGACAATCCCATAGACGATCGACAAGCCGAGACCAGTGCCCTTGCCGTGCTCCTTGGTTGTGAAGAAAGGCTCGAACAGCCTGGCGCGTGTCGGTTCGTCGATACCGGTCCCCGTGTCGGACACCGAGAGCCGGGCGTAGCGTCCCGATCTGCCTTCCACCAGCGCGACGGCCGCCGACTCGTCGAGCTCGATGTCTTCGAGCGTCACCGTCAGCCGTCCGCCGTCTGGCATCGCGTCGCGCGCGTTGATGACGAGGTTCAGGATGACCTGCTCGATCTGGCCCGAATCGGCCACGACGGCGATCGGCTCGCTGGGACTGATGATTTTGAAGTCGATCTCAGGACCGATGAGACGACGCAGCATCGTCTCCATCCCGCCGACCACTTCGCCGAGAGCGAAGAGGCGCGGCCGCGTCGCCTGCCGCCGGCTGAATGCGAGCAGCTGTCGCGTGAGTCCCGCGCCCCGCTCGACCGATTGCTTGATCTCGGTGGCTTCGCCCCGGGCCGGGTCTTCGCACGGCAGCTGCATCAGGAGCAGATCGGACGCCCCCATGATGCTCATCAGGATGTTGTTGAAGTCGTGCGCCACGCCGCCGGCGAGACGTCCAATCGCCTCCAGCTTCTGCGACTGGCGCAGCTGCTCTTCCAGCGCCCGCCGCTCCGTGATGTCGCGAACGAATCCGGTGAGCACGCGCCGGTTTTCCGAGCCGATGCGGGCGACGGTCAATTCGAGCGGAAAGTCGGTGCCGTCGGCCTTGAGCCCCCGCAGCTCGAGCTGCCGGCCTGCGAGAGGCCCGGTGCCGTGCGTCATGTACTGGTTGAGGGCGTGGACGTGCAGCTCGCGGTCCGCCGGAGGCAGGAGCAGCTCCACGTTGCGGCCGAGGATGGCGAGCCTGGCGTACCCGAACATCTGCTCCGCAGCGGGGTTGAACTCGCGGATGTTCAGGTTGTGATCCATCGTGATGATGGCTTCGTGCGCCGCTTCGAGAATGGCGCCCTGGCGCGCCTCGCTCTCGCGGCCGGCGCGGTACATCTTGTAGGTCAGATAGAGCGGTGCGGCGGTGAGCAGGAGCGTGAGCCAGTAGCCGGAGCTCTCGGTGACCTTGATCACCACGGCCGCCGCCGCCGCGCCCAGCAGATAGCTGGGCGCGCTCGAGACGAAATCGATCTTCCAGATCCGCCACGCGCTCTGATTGGTGGTCAGGGCGATCGCGATCGCGATCGGAATCGTGTTGGCGAAGAAATAGGTCAGCGCCATGCCGGCGAGGGGCACGGCAATCGCTGACAACTCCGCGTCCGACGTCCCGCCGAGCCGCTGGTAGACCTGGCCCGAGGCCTGAACGGTCAGGACGAGGATCGCCATGTTGAACAGTGTGCGGTAACCGGGGTTCGGCAACTTCGCATTGAGCGTCGACTGGCTCCAGCCGCTGGCGGCGCCGACGATCATCGTGGCGTGCGGCCCGCGCAGGATCAGCGAGGCGATGTCGACGACATACGACACCGACATGTTCGCCGGGCCGGCGACGGGAAACTGCACTTTGAAGGCGGAGGTGAGCGACGACAGCAGCACCAGGAAGACGAGCGGCACGATCGGTGAGAACGTGGCGCGCGGGAGGAGGACGACAAACGTGACGGCGCCGAGCGCGATGACCGTCACGATGTACCGGCGTGCTCTCGGAGGAAGGTCCCGAAGCAAAACGCCCTCAGTATACCGTTTGAAATAGCGTTGACTTGCATCAAACAACTGTTTTATACAAGCGTTTGAGCAGTTATGCGCAAACGTCTTCTGCCGCTCCTCCTGTTGGTCGTCGTGGCCAGCGCCGCCGCCTATGCCTACTTCCGCGCGCGGCCCGGCGTGCTCGTGCTCACCGGCATCGTGACGACCAACGACGTCATCGTCAGCTCGCAGATCGCCGGGCAGATCGGCCAGCTGCTGGTCAACGAAGGCGACGAGGTGAAAAAGGATCAGCTGGTGGCCGTGATCAATCCCGACGAGCTGAGAGCCGACACCGCCTACTACTCGCAGAACGTTCAGGGCCTGTCGTCGCAGGTGCGCGAATCCGAAGCGGCGCTGCGGTATCAGCAACGCCAGATGACGGACCAGATCAAGCAGGCCGAGTCGACGCTGGCGTCGATTGAGGCGCAGGTCGACGCGGCGTCCGCCGATCTCGAGCACGCGCGCGTCACCTTCACGCGAACGCAGGATCTGTCGCGCAAGGGCATCGTGTCGCCGCAGGAGCTGGATCAGGCGCGGGCGGCCGCGAGCGGGGCGCAGGCCAGGCTCGACGCCCTCAAGAAACAGGGCGAGGCGCAGCGCGCGACGATCGCGCTCGCGCGATCGAATGCCGAGCAGGTCCTGGTCCGTCGCAGCCAGGTGCAGGCGAACGAGCATCTGCAGGCCGCGGCGGCCGCACAGCGCACCAAGGCTGACGTTCGGCTGGGGTATACCGAACTGCACGCGCCCATCGATGGCCTCGTCGACGTTCGGGCCGCGCGTGTCGGCGAAATCGTGACGCCAGGACAGCCCATCGTGACGCTCATCAATCCCGACGACTTGTGGGTGCGGGCCGATGTGGAGGAGAGCTACATCGACCGCGTGCGGATCGGCGACCGGTTGACCGTTCGGTTGCCGTCCGGCGTCGAGCGGGAGGGCACGGTGTTCTATCGAGGCGTCGATGCCTCGTTCGCGACGCAGCGCGACGTCAGCCGCACGAAGCGCGACATCAAGACGTTCGAAGTCCGTCTCCGCGCGGACAACCGCGATCGCCGTCTCGCAGTCGGCATGACGGCGTACGTGCTGTTGCCCCTGCAGTAGTCGGGTAGGTCGGGTGGGTGTCCGAAAACCATGAGCGCGATCGACGTTCGGAACATCGTCAAGAAGTTCGGCGACTTCACCGCCGTCAACGGCGTCACGTTTACGGTCGAGGAAGGGGAGATCTTCGGGTTGCTCGGCCCCAATGGCGCGGGCAAGTCGACGCTGATCCGCATGTTGACCACGTTGTTGCCGGTGACGGCCGGAACGGCGCTCGTCAACGGGTTCGACGTCACGAAGCAGTCGGACGGCGTGCGACAGTCCATCGGCGTGATTCCGCAGGCGATGACGAGCGATCTCGAGTTGAGCGTCGAGGAGAACCTGATCATCTTTGCCAAGCTGTACAGCGTTCCCCGGGCGAAGCGCGAGAAGCTGATCGACTCGCTCCTGGAGGCGGTCGAGCTGACGCAGTGGCGCACCGCGCAGGTGAAAAACCTGTCGGGCGGCATGCGGCGGCGCGTCGAAATCGCGCGCGGGCTCGTCCACGAGCCGCGGATCTTCTTCCTCGACGAGCCGACCACCGGGCTCGACCCGGTGTCGCGCGTGCACGTGTGGGAGATGCTCCAGAACATCAAGCAGGAACGGGACCTGACGATTCTCATCACGACGCATTACATGGACGAGGCCGACAAACTGTGCGACCGGATCGCCATCGTCGATCACGGCGACTTGAAGGCGCTCGACTCGCCGCTCAAGCTGAAGGCATCGATTCCGGGCAAGAACGTCCTCGAGGTGAGCTTTTCCTCGACGCCGGACGGATGGACCGAACGGCTCGAGCGCCTGCCTGAAGTGGATTCGGTGACCGGCGAGGATCACGTCTTCCGGCTTGCATCGCGCAACGGTCCGGCGACGACGCTGGCGCTCATGGAAGCGGCGGCGAATGCCGGGCTGACGGTGCAGTCGTTGTCGGTCCAGAGCACGACACTCGACGATGTATTCGTGCACTACACCGGCCGCGCGCTTCGCGACGCCCTGCAGGACGCCAACCCCCTCGATCGCGCACCGATGCTGAGGCGCGCGTAAATGGGACGCACGTGGGCCATCATCGAGCGTGAGCTGCGGCGCTTCCGGCGCAGCCCGGTGCTCATCGCGATTTCATTGGTCATGCCGATCGTGCAGCTCGTGGTGCTCGGCTACGCCTTCGGCGGCAACGTCAAACACTTGAAGGTGGCCATCGTCGATCAGGACCACGGTGTTCCGGCGGTCAAGGTCCGCGAGATGGCCTCGGCGCTCGCGTCCGGCGCGCGGACGATCGACACGTTCGATTACGCCGACCAGGGACAGGCGATCAGGGACCTGCGCAACGGCCGCGTCAACGGCGTGCTGACGATTCCACCTGGATTTTCGCGCCGCGTGCTCGAGAAGAATCAGCCGCGCGTGGCGCTCATCGAGGACAACAGCGACAGCTTCGTGTCGGTCGCGCTGGCGGGCACGGTCGGCAGCATGATGGCCGCCTACAACCAGCCGGCGAACCTGCCGCGCATTCCCGGGCAGGCGACGCTCGACGTTGTCGAGGTGTATCCGTACGTGCCGTACATCCAGTACCTCCTGCCCGGGTCGGTGGTGATGTCCATCTTCATGATGGTGATGATCGGCGGCGGCATCATCTTCATCGACGACAAGGCGCGCGGGCTGCACGAAGGGTATCTGGTGACGCCGATCACGAAGCTCGAGCTGATTGCCGGGTTCAACATTTCCGGAACGGTCAAAGCGGTGCTCGCCGGAATGTTCCTGATGATCATCGGTTCGGTGATTGCCGGCATTCCCAATCCGTTCAATGCGCTCCGCCTCCTCCGGCTCTTCGTTGTCATTGTCGTCACCTCGTTCGCGCTCATCAGCCTGATGTTCCTGCTGATGGTCCGCGTCTCCGATCCGATGCTGCCACGCGCCGTGTTCGGCGTGCTGAACACGCTGTTGTACTTCCCGAGTGGTGCCGTCTATCCGCAGCAAGGGTTTCCCGGCTGGATGCAGGTGATTGCAGTCGCCGATCCGTTCACCTACGCCGTGCACGCGCTGAAGAACCTGCTGTTGAAAAACACCGGCTTCGAGGCCATTGCCTACGACCTGATGTTCCTGCTCATCTTTTCGGTGGTGGCAATGACGGCGGCGACCCGGTTGTTCAAGCGCACGTTATGACGCGCGATCTGGAGACACGCACACGCCTGCTGAAGGCGGCCGAGCGCCTCTTCGCCGACCGCGGCTTCAAAAAGGTCACTGTTCGCGAGATCTGCAGGGCGGCGAAGGCCAACGTCGCGGCGGTGAATTATCACTTCGGCGACAAGCTCGGACTCTACCGGGATGTGATGCAGTCCGCGATCGACCGCATCCGCGCGACCAACGACGCTGCGCGGCTGGCGGGGCGCGGGCGATCGTCCGAGGAGCAGCTCCGCCGCTCCATCGTGATCTTCGTCAGCCGGCTGCTCGCGTCTCGCAGCGACACGGTCCATCGGTTGATCCAACGCGAGATCAACGATCCGACGCCGGCGCTCGACGCCCTCGTGGAACAGGGTGTGCGGCCTCGCTTCGAGTACCTGGCGAGTCTCGTCGCCGACATCATCGGCTGCTCGCCGGCGGACCATCGGGTCCTCCGGTCGGTTGCGAGCATTCAGGCGCAGTCGATTGCGTATCTGCCGCATCCCATCGCCGCGCGCCTCGGATCCAGTTTGAAACCGGCGACGGCGGCACAAGTGGAGGCGATTGCCGAGCACATCGCGGACTTCTCGCTCGCCGGGGTGCGGGGGATTGCGGGGACTAGGGACTAGGGATTAGGGATTAGGGATTAGGGATTAGGGATTAGGGATTGGTGCGATTCGCCAGCGCGGCGGCTGCCTGCCGCGACGGATCGATCTCGGCCATAATCTGCCGATGCCGCCATTGGACGGATTGCGAGTGATCGATCTCACGCGGGTCGTCGCCGGCCCCTTCTGCACGATGATGCTCGGCGACATGGGCGCCGAGGTCTTGAAAATCGAAGAGCCGCAGCACGGCGACGATTCGCGCGGATGGGGGCCGTTCATCGACGGATGGAGCAGTTTCTATCTCGCGCTCAATCGCAGCAAGAAAAGCGTGGCGCTCGATCTGAAGACGGCCGATGGCGCAAACGCGCTGCGGCGTCTCGTCGAAACGGGCGACGTGCTGATCGAGAACTTCCGGCCGGGCAGCCTCGCCGAGCTGGGATTTGGCTACGACGAGGTCGCACAGATGAACCCTCGCCTGATCTATTGCTCGATTGCCGGATACGGCCAGACCGGCCCGTCCGCGCAGCTGCCCGGTTACGACGCCGTGATCCAGGGCGAGGCGGGCATCATGGACATGACCGGCTTTGCCGGCGGCGACCCGACACGCGTCGGCGTGGCCATCACCGACTACCTCGCCGGCTTGTACGCGATGCAGGGAATACTGCTCGCCGTCATCGACCGCGCGACGAGCGGACGCGGGCAGCACGTGGACATCGCCTTGTTCGACGCGATGCTGTCGGTGATGCGCCTGCCGGTGTCGATCCTGCTGGCCACAGGCGTCGACCCCACGCGGGTTGGCAACGAGCATCTGTCGATCGCGCCGTACGAGCCGTTGCGCGCGAAAGACGGTCTGATTATCGTCGCCGTCGCGAACCCGAGGCTCTGGACGCGGTTCTGCACGGCCATTGGACGGCCCGACCTCCACGACGATCCGCGCTTCAGAACGAATACCAAACGCGTTGCCAACCGCGACGTGCTCAAGCAGGAGCTCGAGAGCATCTTTGCCGGCTGGACGGTCGACGAGCTGACGAAGCGGCTCGGGGCGGAGAACGTGCCGTGCGGCCGCGTGCGCTCCATCCGGCAGGCCATCCAGCACCCGCAGGTGGACGCGCGCGATCTACTGATCACGCAAGCGCACCCGGCGCTCGGTCGCGTGCAAACGCTGGGTCCGGTCGTGAAGCTGTCGCGGACGCCCGCATGCGTGCGGCTGCCGCCGCCGGCGCTCGGCGAACATACTCGAGAGATCTTGGAAAGCTTTCAGCTTTCAGCTCTCAGCCATCAGCAGAAACATCAAGAATCTGACCCAAGCTGACGGTGAAGGCTAAGGGCCCGGCAAGGAATAAGGTGACCATCTGGCCGAGGCGATTTTCGAGCGAGACGAAGAGCGAGGACGATGGCGTAGCCGCAGCGCTACGTCGAGGACGAGCGATGAAGTCGCAGCCGAAAAGCGCCCGGCCCCGAAGGGGAGACCCCATCTTTGGACGGCTGCGTCGTTGCGTCTCGCTCACAATGCGCCGGCATTACCTCGCTCGGCGCGCCTCGCAGCCGCCTCAAATCTGGGGTCTCCAGATGGCCACCTTATTCCTTGCCGGGCCCTAACTATCTGACTAGTTGAGAGCTGATAACTGAGAGCTGAGAGCTGAACATGTTTCAGAGTGACTTATTGAAAGACCGCGTCGCGCTCATCACCGGCGGCGGCACGGGCATCTGCCGCGGCATCGCGCTTGCCTTCGCTCGGTACGGCTGCGACGTGGCGATTACCAGCCGGAAGGCCGAGCATCTCGAGCCGACCGCCGACGAGTTGCGCGCTCTCGGCGCGCGTGCGGTCGCGAAGGCGGCGGACGTCCGTGATCCAGCCGCCGTCGGCGACATGGTCGCCGCCGTGATCGGTGAGCTCGGTCGCCTCGACATTCTCGTCAACGGCGCGGCCGGCAATTTCATCTGCTTGGCTGAAAACCTGTCGCCCAACGGCTTCGGAACCGTCGTCGACATCGACCTGAAGGGGACGTTCAACGTGTCGCGCGCCGCGCTGCCTCACCTGAAGGTGCAGGGCGGGAGCGTCCTCAACATCAGCGCGACGTTGCCGTACCTCGGCACGATGGGTCAGTCGCACGCAGCGGCAGCCAAGGCAGGCATCGATTCGTTGACCCGCACGCTGGCCGTCGAATGGGGATCGTACGGGATCCGTGTGAACGGCATCGCACCCGGGCCCATCGAAGGCACCGAAGGCGTGCGGCGCCTCACGAGCGAATCGTCGCGCCAGAGCGCCGAACGAAACTGTCCCCTCGGACGATTGGGTACGACCGACGATATTGCAAACGCGGCGTTGTACCTGTGCTCGAACGCCGCGTCGTTCGTGAACGGTGTCACGCTGGTCGTCGACGGGGGATTGTGGCTGCGGTCGGCCCGCATTCTCGGCGAGTCATGACCGTTCCGACCTGGGCGGCCGGTGTCTGCGCCGGCGTGCATGCGGTCGGTTGCCGCGACGTGGTGTACGTGCCGGACAACCCGCTGTCACACGTGCTCCGCACGTTCGGCGAGCAGTACCCGGACGTCCGGCTCATTCTCGCCACACGGGAGGAGGAAGCCTTCGGGATCGCCGCCGGTTTGTATCTCGGCGGGCGCATGCCTGCCGTGATGCTGCAATCGAGCGGCCTCGGCAACTCGCTGAACGCGCTCACCTCGCTCCTCGTGCCGTATCAGATTCCGGTGCTCATGGTCGTGAGCATGCGCGGCGACGAGGGTGAATGGAATTCCGCGCAGATGCCGATGGGCCGCGCGGTGCGCGACATCCTCAACGCCATCGGCATTGCGCATGTGACGGCCGAGTCGGCGGAGCAGGTTGCCGCCGCCGTGCGACAGGCTGGTACGAACGCGTTCAACTCGCGCGTCAGCTGCGCCTGTCTGCTGCCCAAGCTGTTGACCGCCGGAGAGCTGCCGCGACGTCAGACCGCGGAGATGACCGTCGAATCCGGTCGCCGCCAGCCATGACACGCCTCGACGCAACCCGCGTCGTCGTGGAGCGCGCCCGCGATGCCGCGATCGTCGCGAGCCTCGGCCATCCTGCGTACGATCTGTTTGCCGCCGGCGATCGCCCGCGCAATTTCTACACGTGGGGCAGCATGGGCCTGGCTTCGTCCATCGGACTGGGGGTTGCTCTCGCGCGTCCAGACGTTCGCGTCGTCGTGCTCGACGGTGACGGTTCGCTGCTCATGAACCTGGGGTCGCTGGCGACGATTGGACTACTGCAGCCTGCGAATCTCACCGTCGTCGTCATGGACAACGAGGAGTACGGAACGACCGGTGGTCAGAAGACGCCAACGGCGCATGGCGCTGATCTCGAGGCCGCCGCGCGGGCGATGCGAATTCACGCGACGGCAACCGTCCGCACTGTCGATGAGCTCGCTCATGCCATCGACAACGCGCGACGGACGACCTTCATTGTCGCCAAGGTACGTGAGTCGGCGCCGACAGCGAAGCCGCCGCTCGATTGTGTATTCCTGAAGCAGCGATTCATGGACGCCATGGAGAGGCCGTAGCGATGGACCTGTGCGAGTTCATCGTCCACGCGGCGCCGCCGGCGGCCGCGCACGGCGCTGCGGCACGCGCCGTGCTCGACACGGTCGGCGTGATGCTGGCGGGCGCATCCGAACCGGCTGCGCGGATTGTGCAACGCGTGATCGCGAACGAAGGCAACGGCGCGTGTCGCATATTGGGGACCGGGTTCATTGCCAGCGCGACCAATGCGGCGCTCGCCAACGGCACCGCCGCGCATGCGCTCGATTTCGACGACATGTGCTTCGTGTCGCTCGCGCACCCCAGCGCGCCGCTCGTGGCGGCCGTACTGGCGGCAGGGGAACTGGTCCACGCGTCCGGTCGCGCGCTGCTCGACGCCTACATCGTCGGATTCGAGCTGGAAGGACGGCTGGGGCGCGCGATGAACCCGCGGCACTATCAGCGTGGCTGGCATTGCACGTCCACGCTCGGGACGATCGGTACGGCTGCCGCGGCCGCGCGTCTGCTCGGTCTCGATGCGACTGCGGCAGGACAT
>WNFV01000170.1_pt1 | contig 78831 bp, 73 predicted proteins | sample 5400101 | NCBI WGS metagenome assembly WNFV01 (sample SAMN13153361, study PRJNA577476) | soil metagenome | isolation source: 115 cm soil or saprolite under grassland replicate 1 | place: USA:California | collected 2016-06-15
TGATTCGGCCCGATGTCGCTCAAAAGCGAGCTCGGCTCCATGCGCGCGCGTCTGCTCGTGGACAGCGGCGACTGGGGGCTGATGAAAGGGCAGGGCAGCTTCGACAACATCGACGAGCTCTTCGCACTGGGCTACGCGAGCGTCAGGCTCGCCGATCCCGGCCGCGCCGAGGCGGCGCGCGAGCATCTCGAGAACGCGTCGCACACGGTGCCGGATGCCGACGCCCGCGAAATCGCGCAGATCATGGCGATCGAGCTCGACGGCGTGATGCGCGCGGCTCGCGGAGATCGCGCGGGCGGCCTCGCCGCGCTGGCGCGTGCCGCCGCGCTCGAGGCGAAGCGTCCGAAGCCCATTGCGCGGCCGTACCCGGTCAAGCCGGCGTCGGAGCTCTATGGTGAGATGCTGCTTGAGGCCGGCGATGCGGCCGGGGCCACGAAACAGTTTCAGGCGGCGCTGGCGCGGACGCCTCGCCGCGCGACCTCCCTCCTGGGGCTGGCGCGCGCGGCCGCGAAAGTGGGGCAGCGCGCCACCGCCGCGAGCGCCGCGAAAGACTTCCTGGCGGCGTGGCGCCTGGCCGATGCGAACCGGCCGGAGCTCGCGGAGGCCAGGGAGATTCTGAAATGGTCGAGTCCCTAGATCTCATCCTCAACGCCTCTCGCTCGTCCGCTGCGATCGTGTTCACGAAGAACAAGCCACAGAGTCACAGAGTCACAGAGGTTTCATTTGTCTGGAGACCTCACGCTGCAGGCGCGCGAGGCGCGCTCGATATTTCGGCGGGCGCCGCGAAGCGGCGCGCGCAGCCGGAGTCGGAACGGGACGTGAGCGTCTGGTGACGTGGTAGTGACGTTCACGTCCCGTTCCGATCCGGCTGTGCCTGCCGGCCTGCGTTGCAGGCCGACCCGCCGAAATCTCCTGTGCGCGCCCCTCTGTGTGCTCTGTGGCTCTGTGGTTTGTTTCGGTTTTCGTGTCGTCGCGCGCTCAGACTTCAGACCTCGTCGATCTGAACGTCGCGCACGTAAAAGAAGATATCGAGACGGCGCGTACGGATCGCCGGATCGTCGACACGCAGCACGATCTGATAGCGGCCGGGCGCTGCGGGACGCCAGACGTGCGACCACAAGCTCCACGTGAGGGTCGAGGCAGGAAGCGGGCAGTCGTCCACACGCGTCCACATATCCCCGGACTTGAAGCGGATCGACAGCGCGTTGGTCGGCTTCGATCCGCCCCAGACGATCCCGGCGACGCGGTAGAAGATCCGGCCGCCCGCGCTCCATTTCTCGACGCGCACGGGCATCGCCGCGGTGTCGATGACGGCCGGCGCGAAGTCGCGCGCCAACACTGGCGTGCCCTTCTGGTGGGTCCGCGCAGCGAATTCGCGCATCTGGGTCGTGGCCGGCACGTTCGGCACGATCTCGACGCGGTTCACCCATTTGATGCACGCGCAGCCGTACCAGCCAGGAACGATCAGCCGCACGGGGAAGCCGTGATCGCGCGGGAGCGGCGCGCCGTTCATCCGGGTGGCGAGGATCGCGTGCTCGAGATCGCTGCGGCCGAAAACCCAGCTGGCGCCGGCCACCGACGTGCGTGCCGCGCTCCGGTCATCGTCCACGCCCGAGACGAGCACGCGATGGGATCCGGCGGCCGGACCGATGCGGTCGAGCAGCGCGCCGAACGGGACGCCATCCCAGTCGGCGGCGCTCATCAGCCCGTAGTTGGACTGGTCCACATTGCCGGAACATTCGATCAGGTATCGTCCACCGCGCGCGACCAGCGGCGTGAGGGTGTTGAGGTCCACGTCTGCCGCGGTGCGCACGAGCCCGCCAACAGCGATGGTCCAGGGATCCGTGCGCTCGATGGCGGCTGGACATGCGGTTCTGACGAAGAAGCGATCGGTGGGCGTGACGAGCGTCTGCGGCTGTTCGGCGGCGAGCACCGAGAGGTCTGTGAACAGCCGCGCGTCGAGGCCCGATCCGAGCAGCCGGCCAAACGGTGGAGTGGTGAACCCGCCTGGATTGCCCAGCGGCACCGTGCCGATGAGCCGCGAGCCGGAAAGTGCCTGCTGTGAGAACGCGGCGGGAAGAAATGCCGCGGCGGCGGATGCTGAATCGATCAGGAACTCGCGGCGTGTAGAGTGCACAAGGTATTCACAGGGTTTACTTCGTGCTGGTGCGCGGCCACACCGTCCCCTGATCCTCGCCCTTCGTCACGGTCTGCATCCCCTTGTACACGAACTTCTGCAGGCGCCGTCCGTCGTAGGTCTCGGTCGTGTAGATGTTGCCCTTCGAATCCGTCGCGATGCTGTGCACGGCGTAGAACTGACCGGGCATCTTGCCACCGTCGCCGAAGCTGGTCAGGATCTCGAGCGACTGGCGGTCGAGGATCCAGATCTTCTCGTCGTGGCCGTCGACGAGGTAGATGAACTTCTGCTGGGGATCGTTCGAAAATGCGATATCCCACGTGGATCCGTCTCCGAGCGTTCGCTTGGACACCCACGCCTCCTTGATGAACTTGCCCTCGGGCGTGAACACCTGGATGCGATCGTTGGGGCGATCGCAGACGTACACCATGCGGTCCTTCGACATCTCGGCGCAGTGCACCGGCGTGCGGAACTGCTGCGCGGGCGGCGCATCCGGGTTGTAGCGGCCGATGTTCGTGTCGTCCGGCTTGTTGCCGTACGCGCCCCAGAACCGCTTGAACTTGCCGGTGTCCGCGTCGATCACGGCCACGCGCTTGTTGCCGTAGCCGTCGGCGATATAGGCCTCGTTGTCTTTCGCGTCGACGAAGATCTTGGCGACCATGCCGAAATGCTCGGTGCTGTTGCTGTCGATCGGCACGCCTTTGTCGCCGACCTTCATCAGGAACTTGCCGTCCTGCGTGAACTTCAGCACCATCCCGTCGCCTGCGCCGTTGCCGCCGACCCAGACGTTGCCCTTGTGGTCGATCGTGATGCCATGATTTGACGCCGGCCACTTGTAGTTGTCGGTGTCGCTGCCGCCCCAGTGGCGGAGCAGGTTGCCCTGCTGGTCGAACTCGAGGATCGGCGGCGCCTTCGAGCAGCACGCGCCGGTCTTTGCGTCTTCCGCGGCTTCGATCGCGTTGACCGTGTCGGGTCGATGGACGATCCAGACGTGATCGTTGGCGTCGACGCCGACGCCGATCGACATCCCCTGATACCAGTGATTCGGCATCGGTTTCGGGAATGTCGGATCCACCTCGAAGCGCGGGACCTGCACCTTCGCACCGGCCTGCGCCACCGCTGTCCGGTCGAGCACGTCCTGCCCGACGCCCAGCGCCACCACGAGCGCGACCAGCGTTGACGCGATATAGAGGTTGCGTTTCATGCTCGCTCCCTTTCGACAACTCTCAAAACAAATGCAACCACGAAGACACGAAAAGTCGCGAAGGCACACGAAGAAGAATAGGTCTTGTTCGTGACCTTCGTGGATCTTCGTTCCTTCGTGGTTGCCTTATTCACCGGCTTTTGATCCCAAACTTCTGGACGCGCTTGCCTTCGTAGGTTTCGCCCGTGTAGACGTTGCCCTTCGAATCGACCGCCACGCTGCCGACGCCGTAGAACTGTCCGGGATAGCGTCCGCCGTCGCCAAAGCTGCCGATGGTCTCGAGCGAGGCGCGATCCAGAATCCACACCTTTTTGTCGTGGCCGTCGGCGACATACAGCAGCCGCTGGTCAGGCGAGAATGCGACGTCCCACACCGATCCGTCGCCCGTCGTCGTCTTCGACACGAAGGCTTCCTTGACGAACTTGCCGTCCTTCTGGAAGACCTGGATGCGATCGTTCTGGCGATCGCAGACATAGACCAGGCCGTCTTTGGAGATCTTCACGCAGCTGACGGTGTGAAACTGCTTGGAGGGCGCCGCGCCGGGATCGTACGCGCCCGGATCGGCATCGGTCGGCTTCTCGCCGTACGCGCCCCAGCTGCGTTTGAACGCGCCGGTGTTCGCGTCGAAGACCGCGATGCGGTGGTTGCCGAAGCCGTCGGCGACATACAGCTCGCTGGCCGCCGAGTCGACCGCCACGGCGCCCGGGCGATTGAACCCGGTCGTGCTGTCGCTGCCTTCCGTCTTGCCGGCCTTGCCGATCTGCAGCAGGAATTTGCCGTCCTTCGCGAACTTGAGCACCTGCGCGTCTGCCGGCGGAGGAGGACCGGCCGGCGCACCGCGCCCGCGTCCCGCTGCGGCCTGATCGCCGCCGGCCGCGCCAGCTCCCGCAGCGCCGCCCGCGCCACGCCCGCCGCCTGCCGCGCCTCGCGCGCCGGCTCCCGCCGCGCCGCCTGTCGCCGCTGTTCCTGCGGCGCCGGCCGCCGCACCGCGTCCGCCCCGACCCGCAGCTGCGGCCGACGGCGTCGGCACGCCGCTGCCGATCCACACGTTCCCTTTGTCGTCGATCGCGATCCCCGCTGGATTGGTGGGCCAGTCGTAGCCTTTGGTGTCTTTCGGATCCCAGCTCGCGAGCAGGGTCCCGGCCGCGTCGAACTCGAGCACCTGCGGCGCGCTGAAGCAGCACGAGCTGGCCCACGGTTCGAGCGTTGGCCCTTTTTCATTCGCCTGAAGCGAATCGACGCCGCGATGGACGACCCAGATGTGATCCTGCGCATCGACGGCCACACCGGTGACCGATCCCAGAATCCAGTGCTTCGCAACCGGAAACGGTTTTGGCCAGAGCGCTTCAACCTCGAGCCGCGGGGCCGGCGCGGCACCGCCGCGCTGCGCCGTCACGCGACCCACACCTGCCGCAATGCACATGGCGAGCGCGATGCCGCCAATCCAGAGACAGCGTTTCATTGAGCCTCCAACAGACGAGGGAGTATAACGGAAGAGAGCAACTACATCACGGGATGTGTTGTTTCAGACCAGATGCAACCACGAAGGCACGAAAGGTCACGAAGGTGCACGAAGAAGAATAGGTCTTTTTCGTGATCTTCGTGGATCTTCGTGTTTTCGTGGTTGCCTTTTGACGCCAACATTTCGGCGTCAGCGCGTGGTCGTCGGCCAGACGGTCCCCTGTTCCTTCTTCGTCACCGGTGCGAGACCTTTGTACACAAACTTCTGCACACGGCGGCCCTGGTAGGTTTCGGTCGTGTAGAGGTTGCCCTTCGAGTCCACGGCGATGCTGTGCATCGAGTAGAACTGTCCCGGGTAGTGTCCGCCTTCGCCGAAGTTCGTCAATTCGGTGAGCGACTCGCGGTCGTAGATGTGGAGCTTCTGGTTGCGACCGTCGGCGAGGTAGAGATACTTCTGCTGCGGATCCTTCGAGAAGGCCACGTCCCACGTCGAGCCGTCGCCGAGCGAATCGGGCTCCACGAAGATCTCCTTGACGAACTTGCCTTCACGCGTGAAGACCTGCAGTCGATCGCTCGTGCGGTCGCACACGTACACGAGACCGTCGACGGCCATGTCGGCACAGTGCACCGGCCCGCGGAATTGCTGTGAGGGCGTCGAGCCCGGTGTATACCGCGGCGCCGCCGCCGCCGCTGCATCGTCCGGTTTGTTTCCGTACGCGCCCCAATACCGTTTGAATTTTCCGGTGTCGGCATCGAGGACCACGACACGCTTGTTGCCGTAGCCGTCGGCGACGTACGCTTCGTTGTTCTTCCCATCGATCGAGACTTTGGCCACCAGATAAAAGCGTTCCTGAGAATTGCTGTCGGCGGCGAGCCCGGCCTTCTTGATGCCGACCTGCATCAGGAACTTGCCGTCCTGCGTGAACTTGAGGACGTGGCCGTCGTTGCCGTTGCCGTTCCCGCCGATCCAGATATTGCCTTTGTGATCGATCTGCAGCCCGTGATTCGACGCCGGCCACTGATAGCCGTCGCCGTCCTTCCCGCCCCAGTGGCGGAGCAGGTTGCCCTGCTGATCGAACTCCATGATCGGCGGCGCTTTTTTGCAGCAGGCGCCGGTCCCTTCATCAGCAGCCGCTTCCGACGCGTCGAGCGAGTCGGAGCGATGAATGATCCAGACGTGATCCTGCGCGTCCACGCCCACTCCAATCGTCTGGCCCAGATACCAGCCATTCGGCAGCGGCTTGGGCCACAGCGGATCGACCTCGAACCGCGGCGCCTGCGGCGCGCCCTTCCCCTGGGCTTCGGCCGTCTTCTGCAGCACGCTCGTCGCGGCAGCGAGGACGACGATGATGGCGGCGAGGGTCGATCCGACAACCAAGTTACGCTTCATAACGCATCCCTCTCACGACGATCAACGCTGAACACCGCAGAACACGCGGAGCCAAGGATTTCTCTGCGGGTTCCGCGAGTTCTGCGTTAAAGGTCGTGATCAACGTCCGTTCATCACCCACTTTTGCACGCGCTTACCGTGATGTTGTTCGCCTGTGTACACGTTGCCCCGCGAATCGGCGGCAATGCTGCCGACGGCGAGGAACTGTCCCGCCAGCCGGCCGCCGCTGCCGAATCCGCCCACTTCGGCGAGCGTGTCGCGCCGCAGCACGATCACCTTCTTGTCGTGGCCGTCGGCGACGAAGACAAACTGCTGCTGCGCATCGCGGGAAAAAGCGAGGTCCCAGACCGAGCCATAGGACGCGACGACACCGAACTGGCCGGTGACTGTTACGCCGCGTGTATCTTTCGAGACGATGCCCTCCCGGACGAACTTGCCGTCCTTCTGGAAGACCTGGATGCGATTGCTCGTCCGATCGCAGACATACACGAGGCCGTCTTTGGAAACCTCGACGCATGTAACGTCGCGGAATTGCCGCGCCGCCGGCGCCGAAGGATCGTAGGGACCACCGCCGGCCGCCGTCGGCTTTTCTCCGTACGCGCCCCAGTGCCGTTTGTAGGCGCCCGTCTCCGAATCGAAGACGACGATCCGGTGGTTGCCGCTGTCGGCGACATAGACCTCGTTGGCGCCTGCATCGACCGTCACGGCCGCCGGCCGATTCAGCGTCGTCTGGCTGTCGGGTCCTTCGATCTTGCCAGGCGTGCCGATCTGGAGGAGGAACTTTCCGTCGCGCGCGAACTTGAGGACGTGTGCGTCGGCCGGACCGGCCGGCGCAGCGGGCCCTCCGCGTCCGCGGCCTGCGGCGCCGCCGCGTGCGCCTCCGCCGCCGGCTTCGGCGCCACGAGCGCCTCCGGCGGCAGCGTCGCCGCCACGAGCGGGCGCGTCGCCGCCACGTCCGCGAGCGCCGGACGCCGGTCCGACTGCGTCAGGATCGACCGCAGCCGTGCCTCGGCCGCGGCCGCCCGGCGGCGCCGGCTCGAGACCCGCCGCCGCCACCCACACGTTTCCTTTCGCATCAACGGTCAGGCTGCCAGGCGACTGCGGCCACTGGTAGCCCGGTCCTGGACCGCCGAAATTCGAGAGGATCTTGCCGCTCTGATCGAACTCGAGGACGAACGGCGCGGCCGTGCAACACTTGGTGGACGTCGGCGGCGTCGCCATCATCCCCTTCTCGTTGCCCTCCAGCGAATCGGCCCCGCGATGCGTGACCCAGATGTGATCCTGTGCGTCCACCGCGACGCCGGTCACCGAGCCGAGGACCCAGTGATTGGGAAGCGGCTGCGGCCAGAGCGGATCGACGCGATACGCCGGCGCCTGCGCGCCACCCGACACGGACAGCAGCGCCGCTAGGGCGCTTGTTGCGATCAGAGTGCGCTTCATGGATCTCATCCTCGAACCAGAACGCCTCAATGCGTGCTCGTTCTCGTCGGCCAGACGGTGCCCTGGTTCTGCTTGGTGACGGGGGCGAGTCCCTTGTAGACGAACTTCTGCAGCCGCTGACCGCGGTACGTCTCGGTGGTGTAGACGTTGCCCTTGGAGTCGGTGGCGATGCTATGGACGGCGTAGAACTGACCGGGCTGACGGCCGCCGTCGCCGAAGCTCGTGAGCTCGGTGAGCGACTGGCGGTCGAAGATGTGAATCTTCTCGTTGGCGCCGTCGGCGAGGTAGAGATACTTCTGCTGCGGATCCCTCGAGAACGCGATGTCCCACGTTGAGCCGTCACCCTTTGTGTTCTTCGCGACGATCACTTCTTTCTGGAACTTGCCGTCTCTCGTGAAGACCTGGATGCGATCGTTCGGACGATCGCACACGTAGATCAGGCCGTCCTTCGTGGGCTCGGCGCAGTGCACGGGGTTTCGAAACTGCTGGACGGGCGGCGCGGCTGGATTGTAGTTCCCCAGGTTGGTGTCGTCCGGCTTGTTTCCGTACGCGCCCCAATACCGTTTGATCTTGCCGGTGTCCATGTCGATAACCGCCACGCGCTTGTTGCCATAGCCGTCCGACACGTACGCTTCGTTGTTCGCGTCGTCTATCGACACCTTGGCCACGCGATTGAACGCCCACATGTCGTTGCTGCCGGCGTTGGCGTACGCGAAGCCGAATTGTTTGATGAACTTGCCGTCGTGGGTGAATTTCAGGATGTGGCCGTCGACGCCTGCACCATTGCCGCCGATCCATAGATTGCCTTTGGCGTCCGGCGTAATGCCGTGGTTGGAGTCGGGCCATTCATAGCCCTGACCGGGACCGCCCCAGGCGCGGACCATGTTGCCTTCCGCATCGAACTCGAGAACCGGCGGAGCCGGGAGGCAGCATTCGGCGGCCGGCGGATTCTCGGCCGCGTAAATCTCTTTGGGCTCGAGCGATCCAGCGCCGCGATGAATGATGTACACGTGATCCTGGCTGTCGACCCCGACGCCGATGACGTTGCCGAGCACCCAGTGGTTCGGCACCGGCTTCGGCCACATCGGATCGACTTCGAAGCGCGGCGCCTGGACGGCGTTCTTGGCTTGCGCCTGCGCCGTTCGAGTGAGCAGTTGTTGTCCAACGCCGAGCGCGGCCAGGAGCACGAGCAGCAACGCGCCGATAACGGAGTGACGTGTCCGAGTCATAAGCTGATCCTCCAGTAGGAGGGCGCCAGTATACAATTTCGGCGTGCTCGGGGATCAGATCTCTCCACCACAAAGGACACTAAGGACACAAAGGGTAAAACCTGCCGGGCAGGACCTTTCCTTCGTGTCCTTTGTGTCCTTTGTGGTGAGTTGGTTCGTGGCGGCCCTGATACTTGCCGCCACTCCCATTCTGCACGCGCACGACATCCCCAACGACGTCACGATTCAGGCCTTTCTCAAACCAGACGGACAGCGGCTCCAGCTGCTGGTGCGCGTGCCGCTCGTCGCGATGCGCGACATGGATTTCCCGACACCGTCCCGCGGCTCCGGGCTGCTCGATCTGGCCAAAGCCGACGCGACGCTTCGGGACGCCGCGACGCTGTGGATCGCCGACGACGTCGAGCTGTACGAAGAGGCGGTCCGGCTTCCGTACCCGCGGGTTGCGGAAGTGCGTGCCTCGCTGCCGTCGGACCGGTCGTTTTCGAGCTACGAGGACGCGCTGGCGCATGTGACGGGTCCGCGGTTGCCCGCCGACACGCAGTTTCTCTGGTCTCAGGGGATGCTCGACGTGCTATTCGAGTATCCGACCCAGTCGGCGCAGTCGCGATTTTCGATCAGGCCGAAGCTCGATCGCCTCGGGCTGCGTACGGTGATCGTCCTGCGGCTCGTGCCGCCCGGCGGCCCGGTCCGCGCGTTCGAGTTCGTTGGCAATCCGGGACTGGTCCGCCTCGATCCGCGGTGGCATCAGGCGGCGCTGCAATTCGTCAAGCTCGGGTTCCTGCACATCCTCGACGGGATCGATCATCTGTTGTTTCTGTTGTGCCTGGTGATTCCGTTCCGGCGGCTCCGGTCGCTCATCGCGGTGATCACCTCGTTCACCGTCGCCCATTCGATCACGCTGATCGCGTCCGCGTACAACCTTGCGCCGGATGCGTTGTGGTTTCCTCCGCTGATCGAGACGCTCATCGCCGTGTCGATCGTGTACATGGCGTTCGAAAACATCGTCTCGCCGCAGCTCAAACGGCGATGGATGATCACGTTCGGCTTCGGGCTCGTGCACGGGTTCGGATTCTCGTTCGCGCTCCGGCAGACGCTCCAGCTCGCCGGGTCGCACCTGCTGACGTCGCTGCTGTCGTTCAACGTCGGCGTGGAGCTCGGTCAGCTGCTCGTGCTGCTGGTGCTGGTGCCCGCGCTCGGCGTCCTGTTCCGCGTCGTTGTCGCCGAGCGACTGGGGACGATCATTCTCTCCACGCTCGTCGCCCATACCGCGTGGCACTGGATGACCGACCGGTTCGGTGTGCTGCGGCAGTTCCGGTTCCAGTGGCCGGCGTTCGACGCGGCATTTTGGGCTGGAGCGATGCGCTGGGGGATGCTGGTCGTGGTAGGCGTCGCTCTGTATTGGCTGGTGTTCGGCGTGTTCAGGTCGGACAAGAACGACGATCGACGCGATCGGTTCGCGGCATGATGCCCGTCCTCAAGGCCGCGATGAGTCCGTGGCGCCCGCCGAAATATCGAGCGCGCCTTGCCCGCGGCTGCTGGCTTTCAGCGTGACACCCTCCCTCGAGTGAAAACCTCTGTGTCTTTGTGTCTACGTGGTTTGCTTTCGTGCGCAGGATCGCAGCGGGCGAGTGAACTGAACTGTTAACTTCCGCTTTCGATCTTCGATACCGTTATCGCGTTCCCCTTCATCTCGCCGATCACCTTGACTGTCTGGCCGGCATAGTTCACGAGATCTTTGTTGTCCTGATTCGCGATCTGGATCACCTGTTTACCACCGACGACCAGGACGTACTTCGATCCACCGCGGACGCATGCCTTCGTACATTCGGGGTCGGGCATCTTACCAGCCCCTTCCGCCGCCTCCTCGTGCTTCGCGCCGCAGGCGCTGTCGCTGATTTGCCCGGTCCACGTCTGTTCGGCGGCGAAGGGCGCCGCCGCCGCGAGAAGGAACGTCGGTCCGATCAGCTGAATCACCGCGATGGACACACAGGGCACAATGGACACAAAGGAAATCCAACGAAGTCTTAGCTTCGTGTCCTTGGTGTCCTTTGTGGTGATTTGCACGGTCGCTGTGGACATGTGCCAATCGCTCTAGAAGCTGAACCGAAGAGTGATTTGCGCGAACCGCGAATAGTTGCCTTGCGCCGTCACGAGCCCGAACGTGCTGCTGCTGCGGCTCGTGCTCGAGAGCGCGGCAAACCACGGCTGGTTGAACACGTTGAGCACCTCGATCCGCAGCGTGGCGCGCGACGACCCGCCGGTGCGGAAGTCCTTGTTGACGCCGAGGTCCGTGCTGTTGCGCATCGGAGAGCTGATGCCCGGCAGAATGCGCGGCGCGTTCCCCAAGGTGTTGGCGGCCGCCTCGATGAACGCCGCCGCGTTCAGGTACTTGTTGTCGACGCCCGCGGAGTTCTCGAGCCGCGAGACGATGTCGCCCGGCACCAGGAAGTCCTGACCTGGGACGAGGTTCGGCCGGTTGCCGCCGCCGTTCGTATTGTTGGAGTTCGTCTGGCTGACGCCAATCGGGAAGCCGCTCTGGATCTGGAAGTTCACGAACGCGGACCATCCGCCGACGAGGATGTCGCTCACGCCGCCCTTGTTCAGGTGCGCGCGCCCGACGCCGAACGGGAGCTGGAAGTTCGGCGCGATCACCACCTTGTGCGGCTGATTGAGCAGGCTGATGCCGTAGTCGATGTCCGGGTTGAAATCCTTCGAGCCCGGGATGTAGCTGTAGTTGTTCATGATGCCCGGGGCGGTGGAGTAGTAGTTGCCCTGGCCGATCTGGTTGTCCCTCAGGCGGCTGTACGTGTAGTTGAAGCTGCCGCCCCACCACCCTTGGGCGCCCGTACGCTTCCTTACCTGCAGGATGAACGCGTTGTAATCGGAATGCGCGCCCGATGTCGTCATGCTCACGCTGTTCGCCCCGTACTGAGGGAAGGGCTCGAGGAGCTGCGCCCGCTGCAGCGTCGCCGGCGTGGCGAGCGAGCCGGCCGCCGCGATGCCGCGGAACGGATTCGGCATCGCCTGCGTCAGCGTGGCCGTCCCGAGCGCGAGGTATTCAAGGGGCAGCTGGTTGAGATTGACCGTGGTGCCGTAGCTCAGATGGCTCCCGCGCGCGCCGGTGTAGCCGACGCCGACGCTCATCGAATGCCCAAGCTCGCGCTGCAGGTCAACGGAGTACTGCTGCACGCGCGGCGCGGTCCAGTTGGGATCGTAAAAGCTGACGCCGCTGCCGGCGCCGGCCGCCAGTCCCAGAGCATTGCCGGCCGGCTGCAGGAGACCGCCGGGGAACGGGTTGTCGATCGTGTTGAGCAGGTTCGTTTGCGAATTCTGGCTGCTCGTCGTCTGCGCATAGCCCACCGAGTTGATCGCCGAATAGTTCCACGGCGCCCAGAAGAGGCCGTATCCGCCACGAAGGACGGTGCCCTCATTGATCGAGAACACGACGCCTCCGCGCGGCGACGCCTTGACGGCGAGCGGCTTGCCCGTCGCCGTCTGCTGACCGGCGACGCCGGCGTATAGCACGCCTCCCTTGACGGTCCGGGCCTCCGGGTGCAGCGGATCGGTTCCAGCCGGAATCGTCACGCTCAATGCGCTGATGCCGTTCGGGTCGAAGCCGGTGACGAGGTTGTTGTTGCGCTCGGCGATGCCGGTTTCGTGCTCGAGACGGACGCCGTAGTTGAGCGTGAGTCGTCCGTTCGGCCGCCAGTCGTCCTGTGCGTAGACGCTCGAATAGCGGATGTAGTCGTCCACGGGCGTGTTGATTGTGATCGACGCGGCGGACGGATCACCGAGCAGCAAATCGGCGATCGCGTTGCCGCTGGTGGTGCTGCTGCTGGACGTCTGCGTGACGCGCGAGTACTGGCCGTTGAACGTGTAACTGCCGGCCGAGGCGCCATAACTGATCGACTTGATGCCCAGGATGCGATAGTCCCCGCCGAACTTGAAGCTGTGCTCGCCCGCGAGCCTCGTCAGTGCGCCGTTGACGCCCTGAGAGTAGTACTTCCGGTCGGCTTTGCCCGAGAATCCGGTTCCGCCGTAGCTGGTGAACGAGAAGGTCGGGAACTTCTGGATCGGAATCGCATCGGCGAACGCCTTGTTCCATCCGAACGTGTGCGTATCGAAGTCGAACGGCAGCGAGTTGTTGTCGGCGAACGTGTTCATGCCGTACCGCATCGTGAGCACCGTCGACGGTCCGATGACGTACGTGTTGTTGAGCACGAAGACGTTGATCACGCGATCGAGCTGATAGCTGCCGGCGGCGTACCGCGCCTCTGGGAAGAAGTTGTTGTCCGGCTCGTGCGAGTTCTGCCACAGATACGTGCCCGTCAGCGCGACGCGGCTGTTGAAATGATGATCGACCTTGAGGCTGGTCTGCTGCGCGGCGTCCTTGATGACGTCGATCGCGGCGTAGTTGGTCGTGCCCTGAGGATCGATCGCCGAGCCGTTGTTCGGCATCGGCAAGGCCTTGAGTATCTGCAGCGCGACCGGATTGATGCGGTTGGCCGGAATCCGGTTGCCGGGAAACGGCTGCCGGTTGCCGCTCGCATCGGTGGTCAGCGGATCGTAAATGGGGACCATGACGCCGGCGGCGGTGGTGTACGCCGAGAAGTCGCCGGTCCGCTCCGCCGCGGTTGGGAAGTGCAGGTTGCCGTTCTGCGTCAGGCCGTCGCGATAGCCTTCGGCCGCCCACCAGAAGAACGTCTTGTCCTTCTTGATCGGCCCGCCGAAGTCGCGCCAGTACTGCGCTTTGTCTTCGATCCCCTGGATTCTCGCGAAGAAGTTCGGGCCGATCAGCTTGCCCGGACGGAGCTGTGAGAACCCCGTGCCGCGGAACGAGTTGGTGCCGGACTTTGCGGTGGCGTTGAACACGCCGCCCCCGCTGCGGCCCATCTCGGCATCGTAGGTGTGGATCTGGACGCGGACGTCTTCGAGCGCTTCAACGCTGGGGTTCGTGGACGAGCGATTCTGGATGTCGGTCACGGGGAAGCCGTCGAGCAGGTAGTTGTTCGCCCGCACGCCGCCGCCGCCCATCGAGAGGGCCGACGCTCCGCTCTGATCCTGCATCCGGTTCCAGTGTGTATCGCCGCTGCTGACCACGGTCGGCACCGTGACCGCCATCAGGAAGGCGTTTCTCCCCACGTCGGCAACGACTGCAGCGTCTTGTTGTCGAGCACTTCGCCGACCGAGGCGTTGGAGGTTTCGACAATGGGCGATTCGCCTGTGACCGTGATGGTTTCCTCGATGGCGCCGATTTCCAGCGCGAGGTCGAGGGTGACGAACTGCTGCGTGCCGATGCGGATACCTTTCCGCTCGAAGGTCTTGTAGCCCTGCACGGTCGCCTTCACGGTGTACCCTGCCGGATCGACCGCCGGGAAGGAATACTCGCCGACGCCGTTGGTGACGGTGTCGCGCGACACATTGGTCGCTTCATTGGTCAGGGTGACCGTGACGCCCGGAATGACGCCCTGCGCATCCTTGACCGTTCCACGCAACCCGCCCTGGAACGACTGCGCGTTCGCGTTCGGCGGCAACGTTGTGAGGAGCATTGCCGACAGGAGCCCGCAGGCGACCGGCGACAGCAGCGGCCGCATCATTCACCCCTCCGATCCGAATGTGTCGAGACGGCTTGCAGGAGAGTTATTCGAGAGGATGTTTATCACTTTCTTGGGTGCTGCGGTAGCCAAATTGTGCAGCGTGCAGCACCGAAGCCGGAGAGCAGGAGGGATCCGAGAAGGGATGCGTCAGACGTCTGCGAGCTCGAGGACCGGAGCGCGGCCGGTCAGAACCTTGAGGGACCGGCGGGTCGTCGCCGCCAGGATGATGACCGCGCAGACCATCATGATCACCGTGCAGATCGAATCCACGTAGCCAGTGACGTGCAGCGCGGGGTCCGGACCGATCGCCATCGGCCAGAAGTTGTCCTGCACGCTCAGATATCCGGCCGACAGCGTGGTGATGGCTACCCAACACAGCGGGATGAACGTGACGAACGCGTACTTCGCGCGGCCCATGTTGATGATGATGGTCGTTCCCACGGCGAGCGCGACGACGGCGAGCAGCTGATTGGCAATGCCGAACATCGGCCAGATCGAGCTGATGCTGCCCGTCCAGATGAAATACCCCCAGCCGAGCACAATGGCGACGCTTGCGAGCACGTTGCCGGGCAGCCAGTTGGTCCTGGCGAGCGGCTGCCAGATACGTCCACCGAATTCCTGAATCAGAAAGCGCCCGATCCGTGTCCCGGAATCGATGGTCGTGAGAATGAAGAGCGCCTCGAACATGATGGCGAAGTGATACCAGTAGGCCATCAAACCGCGCATGCCGGGCAGACCGCTGAAGATTTGCGCCATGCCGACCGCCAGCGAGACCGCGCCGCCCGGACGGCCGGTGACAATCTCGCCGACCTCGGTTTGCAGCTCAGGCAGATTCACGGCCGGGATGCCGAGCGTGGCAAAGACCGACGGCGGAGTGTTGATTGCGTAGTAATCACCGGGGTGCAATGCGCAGGCGGTGATGATGGCGACTACGCCGACGACGCATTCAATGAGCATGGCGCCGTAGCCGATTGGGCGGATGTCCGATTCCTTGTCGATCATCTTCGACGTGGTCCCCGTCGAGACGAGCGCGTGGAAGCCCGAGATGGCGCCGCACGCGATCGTGATGAAGACAAACGGAAACAGCGGACCGGGAATGATTGGTCCGCCGCCGCCGACGAATTGCGACAGCGCCGGCGCTTCGAGCCTCGGGTTGACGATGATCACGCCGACGACGAGGAGGGCGATCGTTCCGATCTTCATGAAGGTGCTGAGATACGCGCGCGGCGTCAGCAGCATCCACACCGGGAGCACCGAGGCGGCGACCGTGTACACCGCCATGCCTACGGTGATCTGGTGCTTCGAGAGCACGAACCAGCCGCCAATCGACGACTCCGCGACGTTCTTGCCGAACACCACGGCGAGGAACAGGACGGCGACGCCAAGGATGGTGGCTTCCTGCACGTGGCCGCGGCGCCACTTGAACATGTAGAAGCCCATGAAGAAGGCGAGCGGAATCGTCATGAAGATCGTGAACGTCGCCCAGGCGCTCTCGGCGAGCGCGTTGACGACGACGATGCCCAGGCCCGCCATCGCGATGATCAGGATGAACAGGATCGCAATCGCACCGGTCACGCCCGCGACCGTGCTCACTTCCGTGCGCGCGATGTCGGCCAGCGACCGCCCGCCGCGCCGCGTCGAGGCCCAAAGCCAGATGTAGTCCTGAACGGCGCCGGCAAGACAGACGCCCGCGACGAGCCAGATGAGCCCCGGCGCGTAGCCGAACTGCGCGGCGAGCACCGGGCCGACCAGCGGGCCGGCACCCGCGATTGCGGCGAAGTGATGGCCGAACAACACCCATCGAGTCGTGGGGTAGTAGTTGGCGCCGTCGTACTTTTTGTGGGCCGGCGTGATGCGCGAATCGTCGAGCGCCATCACCTTCGCGGCGATGAATGCGCTGTAAAACCGGTAGGCAATCGCAAGAATGCAGAGAATGGGAACAATGATGCCCAGGGCGCGCATGCAGCCCGATTCTATCAGCCGATGAGACGGAGCGTAAAAAAACGATAAATAGAGGGACGGAGGTGGATGGCACGGATCTCGTGCCATCCACCTCCGTCCCTCTATACTCGAACGATGGCGTTCCGCAGGCTGCTTGGATACGTCCTTCGGTATCGCCGCGACTTCCTCCTCGGGCTCGCCTGCGTCGTCGTGACGACCGGCATCACGCTGGCCGCCCCGAAGGTCCTCCAGTACGCGGTCGACGACCTGACCGGCGGCGTCACGCGCGGCAAACTCGCGGCGTATGGGGCGCTGCTGCTGGCCATCGGCCTGATCAGTGGCGTCTTCCGCTTTCTCATGCGTCGCATCATCATCGGCGCGTCGCGCCACATCGAGTACGACATGCGCAACGACTTCTTCGCGCATCTGCAGACGCTGCCGCTCTCGTACTTCCAGGCACACCGCACGGGCGATCTCATGTCGCGCGCGACCAACGATTTGAACGCCGTCCGGATGATGATCGGACCCTCGATCATGTACTCGGCCAACACCCTGCTGACCTTCGTGGTGGCGCTCACGGTGATGGTCACCATCGATGCCCGGCTGACGCTGCTGTCGCTCATTCCGCTACCCTTCGTGTCGATTTCGGTCAAGGTGTTCGGCAGCGCGATTCACAAACGCTTCGAGCGGATTCAGGCGCAGCTCTCGGACGTCAGCGCCGTGGCGCAGGAGGCGCTGTCGGGCGTGCGGGTTGTCCGCGCGTACCGCCAGGAACAGGCGGAGCTCGATCGGTTTCGCCGGTCGAACGAGGAGTATCTGCTGCGGAACCGGCGGCTGATCGCGCTCCAGGGGTTCTTCTTCCCAAGCATGTCGTTCTTTCTCGGGCTCGGCGCGCTGCTCGTGGTGTGGCTCGGCAGCCGAGAGGTCATCCGCGGCCGAATCACGCTCGGTCAGTTCGTCGCGTTCAATTCGTACCTCACCATGCTGGCGTGGCCGATGATTGCGTTCGGCTGGGTGACCAATATGTTGCAGCGCGGCATGGCGTCGTGGAAACGGATGCTGGAGATACTCGACACCAAGCCTGCCATTGCGGATTGCGGATTGCGGATTGCGGATTCGATAATGCGGATTTCGGACTCGATCGACAATCCGGCTCACGATTCAATCCGCGATCCGCAATCCTCAATCCGCAATATTCGCGGTGCCATCGAGTTCCGCGATCTCGTCTTTGGGTTCGGCGAGGGTCGGCCCGTCTTGAATCACGTGTCCGCGACAATCGAGGCGGGACAGACCGTGGCGATCGTCGGTGTCACGGGGTCGGGCAAGTCGACCCTCATTGCTCTCCTCGCGCGGTTGCACGAGCCGCCGCCTGGTACGGTGTTCGTCGACGGCATCGATGTCCGCGACATGCCGCTGGCAACCCTGCGCAGTGCCATCGGCTTCGTGCCGCAGGAGCCGTTTCTGTTCTCGGACACGCTGGCCGACAACGTCGCCTTTGGATTGGACGCGCTGGACGGCACCGCTCACCTAAAGGTTTCGGGCTACGACCCTCGCAAAAAGGCTTCAGCCGAGCGGAACAGTCGAATTGCCGCCGCAGCCGCAATCGCTCGGCTCGACAAGGACGTGGCCGATTTTCCGAAGGGCTACGAAACGATGGTGGGGGAGCGCGGCATCACGCTTTCCGGTGGCCAGAAACAGCGTACGGCGCTGGCGCGCGCCGTCGTCATCGATCCGCGGATCCTCATCCTGGACGATGCGTTGTCGGCAGTGGACACGTACACGGAGGAAGAGATTCTGTCGCGGCTCCGCGGCGTGATGCGCCATCGGACCTCGATCATCGTGTCGCATCGCATTTCAACCGTCCGCGATGCCGACCAGATCTTCGTGCTGGACGAAGGGCGAATCGCGGAGCGCGGGACGCATGACGAGCTCATCCGTCACGATGGGCTGTACGCCGAACTGCACAGAAAGCAGCTGTTGGAAGAGGAGTTGGCCGCCTCATAGATCAATTTGCGACGCGCCTGTACGGTCTTCCTTTGTGTCCTTGGTGTCCTTCGTGGTGATCTGACCTTTCACTCCTCCCGCAACGCCACCAGCGGATCAACGCGCGTCGCGCGCAGAGCGGGCAGCGCGCACGCTGCGGTCGCGATCAGGCCGAGCAGCGCGATGGCCACACCGTAGGTCAGCGGATCGATCGGCGCCACGCCGAACAGCAGCGTGCGCATGAGGCTCGTCATGCCCGCGGCACCAACGAGCCCTGCGGCGGCGCCGACCGCCACCGGCCGCATCCCCTGCCCGACCACCATGCGGAACAGCGCCTCGGGCCGCGCGCCGAGGGCGAGGCGGATGCCGAGCTCGCGCGATCGCTGTGTCACGAAATACGCGAGCACGCCGTAAATCCCCAGCGCCGCCAGCAGAAGAGCCACGGCGGCGAAGACCGACAGCAGCGTGGTGCGGAAACGATGCCCTTCCATCGACCGTTCAACGACGGCGGCGAGCGTCGTCACATTGGTGAGCGCGAGGTCCTTGTCGACTTCCGAGACCGACCGGCGCGCTGCGGCTATGACCGCGTCGGGCGACTGCGACGAACGCACCACGAACGTCAGCGGATTCTGCTGGCGCTGCGCGATGCTCGAGTACGCGGTCGGCTCGGGCGGTTTGTCCATCCCGCCCTGCTTTTCGTCGCCGACCACGCCGACGATGGTGTTCCATGGCGAGTTGTCCTGCGGCCGGCCGAAGGTGATGCGCTTGCCCACGACCTGCTGCACGGGCACCCCGCGGAAGTACCGCCGCGCCAGCGTCTCGTTCACGATCGTGACCGGCGGCTTGTCCCTTGTATCGGTGTCCTCGAAAAACCGCCCGGCGAGGAGTCGAATGCCCATCGTGGTGAAGTAATCGCGCGTCGTCGACGCATGCTGCAGTTCCCGTTCGTAATCGGTGGCGCCGCGGCCCTCCACGGTTCCATCGCTCGACCAGGTGGTCCCGCGCAGCGCGAGCGTGCTCGTCGCGCCTGTCGATTCCACGCCTGCCTGGTGGCGCAGACGGCGTTCCATATCGCTGAATGCGGTGTACCGGGTGGCCGCGTCCGGATAGCGCGCGAATGGCAGCGTCACGGTGAACGCGATCGCATGTTCTCGATTGAAGCCCGGATCCACGTTCTGCAGACGCGACAGGCTGCGCAGAAACAGGACGGCGCCGACGACGAGCACAATCGACAGCGCGACCTCGCCCGCCACCAGCAGACTGCGCAGGCTGCGAGTCTCGCGCGACGAGGATTGCGCGCGCTCGGTAACCTGTTCGTTCCTCGACGACGTGAACGCCGGCGCGACGCCGAACATGATCGGCGCCGCCAGCGACAGGCCGATCGCGAAGGCCATCACGACGTTGTCGACCTGGACGTTTGCGAAGACAGGTACGGCGGAGCCGGCGTACCGCGTGAGCGCCGATTGCGCCAGCAGCGCGAGCGCGATGCCGAGCCCGCCACCGATCGCCGAGAGCACCAGCGATTCCGTGAACAGCTGGCGGAGCAGGCGCGTGCGGCCGGCGCCCAGCGCACGGCGGATCGCCAGTTCGCGCGCGCGGCTCATCCCACGGCCCAATTGAAGGTTGGCGATGTTCGCGCAGACGATCAGGAACAGGAGGCCGACGGCCCCGCTCAACATCAGCAGCGCCGTTCGAGGCTCGCTGGCGAAGCTGTCATGCAGCGGATCCAGGCGGACGCCCATCTGCGTATTGGTGTCGGGGTGCTCGGCTTCGAGCCGCTTCGCGATGGCGTTCATGTTCTCGCGGGCCTGCTCCAGCGTAACCCCCGGACGACGTCGCGCCACGATGCCGAGCCAGTGGGGCCGGCGCGATTGCGCGATCCGTTGAGGCGTATAGCCAAGCGGCGCCCACAGCTGCACGTCGCGGCCCGGGAAGAAAAACGAGGGCGGCATGACGCCGACAACGTCGTAGTTACGGCCGCTCAAGCTGACCGGCTTGCCGACGATCGCCGGATCGCCGCCGAAGGCCCCCTGCCACAACCCGTAACTGAGCACGACGACGCGCGACTTGCCGTCCCACTGTTCGGCTTCAGTGAACGTGCGGCCCAACAGCGGTGCCGCTCCGAGGACTTCGAACAGATTGCCGCTCGCTATAAGCGTCTTCACCGCCTGCGGTTCTCCGAAGCCGGTCAAAAACGCGTCGCTCGTGCCGCTGGCCTGGCTGGTGAACTGCTCGTATGCCGCGATATCGGTGAACACCTCGTTGCGTGCCTTCCAGTCCGCCCAGTTGGCCGGGGCGGCGATGTTCTTCGTCCAGTTTCTGAGCGGATTCGTTTCGTAGATCCGGACGAGCTCGTGCGGATTTCGATAGGGCAGCGGTCGCAGCAGCACGGCCCGGACGAAGGTAAAGACCGCCGTACCTGCGCCGATGCCGATCGCCAGCGTGCCGACAGTCACGGCCGCAAACGTCGGGTTTTTCCGTACCGCCCGCAATGCGTACCGGACGTCCTGCAGCGTCGTCTCGACGAACGGCAGAGTACGGGCATCCCGATGGTGTTCCTCGAGCTGTGCCAGGCCGCCGAGACGAAGGCGCGCCTGTCTGTCGGCCTCGTCGGGCGGCAGACCGCGGCGAAGGTTCTCGTCGGTGAGCATGGCAAGGTGGGAGCGGAGCTCAGAGTCGAAGTCCTGGTCGAGCCCTCGATCCGAAACGGCCGCGCGGGAGCGGGACCACAACACCATGAGTCGGGTCCACAGCGTCATCGTCCCTCCGACAGTTTCAGCAAGCGCCCGATCACGCCTGCGATGCGTTCCCAGTTGCGGGCCTCGGACACGAGCTGTTTCCGGCCGGCACGCGTGATGGCGTAGAACTTCGCTTTGCGGTTGTTGTCGGATGTGCCCCAGCTCGCCGAGATCCACCGCCGCTGCTGCAGCCGCAGCAGCGACGCGTAGATGGTGCCCTGGTTGAGCTGCAGCACATCCTCGCTGATCTGCTCGATGCGGCGCGCGATCCCATAGCCGTGAAGCGGGCCCATCGCGTCGAGCGTCTGGAGCACCATCAGATCGAGCGTGCCCTGAAGAATGTCGGATCGGTCGGCCATGTCCGCTCCTGTCGAACGACCACAGGACTATAGCCGCCGGACCTGTCGTACGTCAACAGGACCGGGGTTGATGCGCGAGAGAACTCCGCGAGCTTTGTGGGCTCTGCGTTCCACGTGCGTCGATCGGGTAATCTGGTAATCGGTACGCAGCTCTCCACCACAGAGGACACGGAGTAAGGGAGGACCGGTACGTAGAGTGATGACAAGCGTTCACGACGACGACATCCTCGGAAAAGCGTACGACGCGCGGCTCATGCGGCGGCTGCTGCAGTACCTGCGGCCGTACTGGCGTCAGGTGGCCGTCGCGCTCGCCGCGATTCTGGTTGGCGGCGGTGCCTCTCTCGCGCAGCCGTACCTGATCAAGGTCGCGATCGATCAGTACATCGCGACCGGCCGCCTCGCCGGGCTCGATCGGCTCGCGCTCGTCTACCTCGCGGTGCTCATCGTCGGGTTCGGGGCGGAATACGTCCAGACGTGGACGATGCAGCTCACCGGCCAGCGGATCATGTTCGACCTGCGCATGGCCATCTACAGCCATCTCCAGCGGCTCGATCTTCGCTATTACGACCGGAACCCGGTCGGTCGACTCATGACGCGCGTCACGTCGGACGTCGACGTGCTGAACGACCTGTTCACATCCGGTGTCGTCACGGTGTTCGGCGACGTGTTCACGCTGGCCGGCATCATGGGGATGATGCTGTGGATGAACTGGCGCCTTGCGCTGGTCGCCTTCTCGGTGCTCCCGCTGATCGTGATCGTCGCCCAGTGGTTTCGCCGGAACGTCCGCGATTCGTACCGCGTGGTACGCGGGTGGATCGCGCGGATCAACGCCTTCCTGCAGGAAAACATCACCGGCATGATGACGGTCCAGCTTTTCCGCCGCGAAGTCTTCAACTTCGCGCGATTCGACGAGATCGACCGCAAGCACCGCGACGCCAATATTGCGTCGATCTTCTATTACGCCGTGTTCTATCCGGCGATCGAAGCGGTGAGTGCCCTCGCGTCCGCGCTGATCATCTGGTATGGCGGCGGCAGCGTGCTGCGGGGCGCGCTCACGCTCGGGGCGCTCGTGGCGTTCCTGCAGTACTCCCAGCGCTTTTTCCGCCCGATCAGCGACATGTCGGAGAAGTTCAACATCCTGCAGTCGGCAATGGCGTCCTCGGAGCGCATCTTCAAGCTGCTCGACGAACCGGTGGCCCTCACATCGCCGGTCGCGCCGGTACGCCGGCCGCCCCCCGCGGCGGGTCGCATCGCGTTCGAAAACGTGTGGTTCGCTTACAGTGAAAAGCTCTCCACCGTGTCCCCCGTGGTGGAGAGTTCAAGCATCGCGGAGAGTTCAGACCAGCATTGGGTCCTCAAGGACATCAGCTTCGACGTGGAACCGGGCCAGCGTCTCGCCATCGTCGGCGCAACCGGGTCGGGCAAGACCACGCTCATCAACCTGCTGCTCCGGTTCTATGACGTGAAGCGGGGACGCATCACGATCGATGGTGTCGATATTCGCGCGCTGGATCTGGCCGACGTGCGCGGCCTCTTCAGCCTCGTGCTGCAGGACGTGCACCTGTTCTCCGGCACGATTGCCGACAACATCAGGCTGGGGAATGCGTCGATCGACGATCAGAGGGTGCGCGCGGCGGCGCGCGCGGTGCACGCCGATCCGTTCATCGTGCGTCTGCCGGAGGGATATGCGAGCGCCGTGGCCGAGCGCGGATCGACCCTATCGGTGGGACAGAAACAGCTGCTGTCGTTCGCGCGCGCGCTCGCGTTCGATCCGCGCGTGCTCATCCTGGACGAGGCGACGTCGAGTGTCGACACTGAAACGGAGCTGCTGATTCGCGATGCCCTGCGCGTGCTGATGGCCGGACGCACCACGATCGCCATCGCCCATCGTCTTTCCACCATCCAGGATATGGACAAGATCCTGGTGCTGCACAAAGGGCAGGTTCGGGAATCGGGAACGCACCAGGAATTGCTGGCGCAACGGGGGATCTACTTCCGGCTGTTCGAGCTGCAGTATCAGAACAGCGAAAGCCGCGCTACTTTTCCCTTCCGTCAACCGGCGATACCTGCGGCAGCGGACGCGAGGGAAGGGGCGTCGGCGCCGGTTGAGGACGCGTGAAGAAGCGGTCGAGGAAGCTCGGCGTCGTCGCGTGCGGATTCCAGCCGAGGCGCAGCACCGTCAGGCGGACCGGCCGGCGGCCGAACGCCAGCGCCTCGTGGCAGCTCCACATGTAGAGATCCACTTCGCGTCCCTGCACGGCCGGACCGGTGTCGAGAATGGTGTAGATGCCGTTGTATCGCGCCGGGAGCGACTCGGCGGTGACCACCGATCCAACCGGGAGGAGCGCGGGATCCGCGGCTGCGATACCCGCCTGCACCGCCACGCCCGAGGTCGTGACGAGCCCCTTGCAGTACGCCGTTGCGCTGAAGGCGAGCCGCGCGCCCGGAGACGGCAGCGCGACCGTCTCCTGGAGCGCGTTGTACTGCGAATCGAGGATCGTCACTTCATAGAGCGACACGAAGCCGCCCACGGCCACGACCATGACGATCGCTCTTCGCCAGAAACGGCCTGAACGGGTCACTTCTTATGGTGAATGATGTCATGAATCCGGCGGCGGCTTGTCACGAAGCCCAGCGCGAGCGGGTACGCGATAGCGCTGAGCAGGATCGCGCCGATCAACGATCCCACGGCGTACGGCCAGAACCATGGTTTCAGAATTGTCACCAGGCGATGCCAGAATTCGCCGTCGAACACCGACAGCTGGAACAGTGCGGCGAGGCGCGACTTGAATCCGGCGGGAATACGGTAGCGCGTGATTGGCGCACCAATCGCCATGGTGACAAATGCGTAATAGGGAGCGATCACCCACGGCAGGTTGGAGTACACGCCGAGCAGCACGGCCACGCGATTCAGGTTGAGGAAAAACGCACAGAGAATGGCGAGGATCGTGTGGAATCCGAGAAACGGGGAGAAGCCGAAGAAGACGCCGAGCGCAAATGCCGCGGCCGTTCGTTCCGGCGTGTCGTCGACGTGCAGCAGCGTGTCGAGCCAGCGCCGCACCAACGCACGCGTCAGATGAATCATCGGAAGTGGCTGTACCCCGATGGCACCGCCACGGCGTCGACCGCATCGCTGCCGGCTGGAACCAGAAGCAGCACCGCGCGCTCGGCCGTACACGTGCCAATTCTTGTGAGCGCGATGCCGGCATGTTGAGACGCCGCCTTCAGCCGGCCTCTCATGCGCCGCCTCGCGGCCAACAGCAGCTCGTAGTCGTCGCCGCCCGTGATCGCGTCCATGACGGTGTCTGCGCCGTGCGCTTCATAGAAGGCCCGAGCCGCCGGGTCGATCGGCACGGCACGCGCGTCGATGGTCATGCCGACACTGCTCGCCTCGGCGAGGCGATGCACGCCGTCGGCCAGTCCGTCGCTTAGATCGATGCACGCGGTTGCTGCACGGTTCCGGCCGAGCGCGACGCCGAGTCGGACGCGGGCCTCTGGACGCAAATAGGCCGTCATCAGTCGCAAGTCATCGGTCGTCAGTCGCGAGTGGTCAGTCGTCAGTCCGCGGTCGTCAGTCACCGGACGAGCGTCCGTTGTCTGACGACTGAGACTGTCGACTGATGACTCCAGACTGACGACTGACGACTGCAGACTGACGACTTCGCGCAGCCGGATCAATCCAACCGCGGCTGCGCCAATTGTGCCGCTCACATACAGGTCGTCGCCGGGTTGTGCGCCAGCTCGCGTGAGCGCCTGCCGCCGCTTGACTGTTCCCACGATCGTGACGTCGATCACAAGCGGGCCCGGCGAGCGCGTGAGGTTGCCGCCGGCAATGTGCAGGCGATGCCGGCCGGCGAGTGCGGTGAGACCAGAGACGATGCCGTCGAAGTCGGCCAGCGGCAAGGACGCCGGGAGCGCCATGGAGAGCAGTGCCAGCCGCGGCGCGGCGCCCATCGCCGCCAGATCGCTGAGGTTGACCGCCAGCGCACGATGCCCGATGGCGTCGGGGGGCACGAACGCGCGGTCGAAATGAATGCCCTCCACGAGAGCATCGACGCTCAGCACCTCGACCCGGTTCCGTTCCGGCTCGACGACGGCGGCGTCGTCGCCGATGCCGACCAGCATCCAGTCTGGCGGGGGAGGCAGGTGTGCCTGAACGCGCGCAATCAGCTCGCGCTCGGACAGATCGGCGACATGCTGGAGGCTGGAGGCTCGAGGCTGGGGGCTTGGGGCATCGTGGTTGAAGGTTCTTCCAGCCTCCAGCCTCCCGCCTCCAGCCTCCTCATTTGGCATAGTCGGTTGCTCGCGTTTCGCGAATCACCGTCACCTTGATCTGACCTGGGTATTCGAGCTCGTTCTCGATGCGGCGCGCGATGTCCTTCGACAGCCACACCGCTTCCTCGTCGGAGATCTTCTCGCTTTCGACCATGATGCGGATCTCGCGTCCGGCCTGGAGCGCAAACGACTTCGAGACGCCGCGGAACGAATCGGCGATGCCCTCCAGTTTTTCGAGCCGCTTGACGTACGACTCGAGGATGTCGCGGCGCGCGCCGGGGCGCGCCGCCGAGATCGCGTCGGCCGCCTGGACGATCATCGCCTCGAGCGACGGCCAGTCGATGTCCATGTGGTGCGCGGCCATCGCCATCACGACCGCTTCGCTCTCGCCATGCTTGCGCAGGAAGTCGATGCCGATCTGCAGATGCGTGCCTTCCATCTCGCGGTCGATCGCCTTGCCGATGTCGTGCACGAACGCCGCGCGGACGGCGACGTGCGCGTCGAGGCCGACTTCGCGCGCCATGATGCCCGCGAGCCGCGCGACTTCGGCCGAGTGCGAGAGCACGTTCTGGCCGTAGCTCGTGCGGTACTTGAGGCGGCCCATGAGCCGCAGGATGTCCGGGTGAAGGTCGTGCAGCCCGAGCTCGAAGGCGACGGCGGCGCCTTCCTTGCGCACTTCTTCGTCGGTCTCGTCCTTGACCTTCTGCACGACCTCTTCGATGCGCGCCGGATGGATGCGGCCGTCGGCAATCAGGCGCTCGATCGCCTTTTTCGCGATCTCGCGGCGATAGGGATCGAAGCCGGACAGAATGATGGCGCCGGGCGTGTCGTCGACGATCAGATCGACGCCGGTCGCGAGCTCCAGCGCACGAATGTTGCGCCCTTCGCGGCCGATGATGCGCCCCTTGAGGTCGTCGCTGGGGAGATCGACCACCGACACGGTGGTCTCGATCGCGTGCTCGGCGCCGCACCGCTGAATCGCCTCGGTGATGTACTGCTTGGCGCGGTCGACGGCCGTTTCGCGCGCTTCGGCGTCGAGACGCTTGAGGAGGTTCGCCGCGTCGTGCCGCGCCTCGCTCTCCATCTGCTTGACGAGCAGCTCTTTGGCTTCGTCCGCCGTCAATCCCGCGACGCGCTCGAGCTCGCGCCGCTGCGCTGCCACCAGCTGTTCGTACTTGACCGCCGCGGCCGCCGCCGTCTTCTCGCGATCGCCGAGCAGCCGGTCGCGTGCGTTGAGCTCCTTCTCGAGCCGCTCGATCGCCGCCTGCCGGTCGGTGGCCGCCGACTCGCGGCGGCTCAGCGTTTGTTCGAGGGCGGACGCCTGCTGCCGCTCCTGGCGCGCCTGACGCTCGGCGTCCATCAGGATCTCGTGCGCCTTCTCCTTGGCTTCGAGGAGCGCTTCCTTCTTCCGCGTTTCGGCATCGCGCTCCGCGTCCTTGACGGTGCGGAGCGCCTGTTCCTCGGCGCGGCCGATGGTTTCGGCCGCGATCCGCTTGCGATTGGCCATCCACACCGCAAACGCGGCGGCCGCGACGACCGCCGTAACGAGGGCCGGCATGACGAGGTTGACGAATATCGGCAACACGCGCGACGTCCTTTCTGGACCCGCGTGAACGGACAATCAACTAAGGTCGAAAAACTAGGAAACGAGGGACCAGGGCTTATGAAAGGCCCCGCTTTGCCGTGTGGGGAGGTCGATGAACCTGCGTAAGCAGGTGGAACCGCTCAAAAAGCCGCGCTTCAGGCTTCCTCGCTACAGAGGCATGCACACCACGCGGCGTCGCGACTCACTTGGGTAAAACGTTGGCTCAAACGAGCCTACCGCCATCACGCGCAAAGCAGGGAATTCAAACTCTCCCGGCATCTTACGTCACAGGGCCTTAGGGGTTCAAGGTTCAGGAACCCCGAACCCCGAACCCGTCAGGAGGCCATCAACACACGGTCGAGCAGCCGTTCCAATTCGCCGGCGCGCTCGGCCAGCTCGCCGTTCCGGGCCTCGCTGCCGTCGCGGCACCGGAACAGCTCGTCGGCGATGTTGAGCGCGGCAAGCACGGCGAGCCGCAGCGAATCGCCGGTCGTCGTCGAGTCCGCCGCCGCGCGCATTTTTTCGTCGACGTACGTCGCCAGCCGCGCGACATACTCCGGATCCAGGGTGCTGCGGATCGGGTACCGCTGCCCGTGGATGTCAACAGGAATGACTCGATCAGTCATCAGTCACCGGGCGTCAGGCGTCAGTCTCAGTCGCCAGTCATCAGTCGTTGGTCGTCAGTCGTCAGTTGTCAGTCGTCAGGCGACTGGGACCGACGACCGATGATTGGTGACCGACGACGGATGACCGACGACTGTCGACTTACAGGCTGAGCGCCTCCAGCTGCTCCAACATGTCGGTCACCCGCGTGCGGATGATGTCGCGCTCTTCCCTGAGGGCCGACAGCTCGCTGGTGACGCCCTCGCTTGCGGCCAGCCGCGCACGCAGCGCATCCAGCTCGCGGGAGAGACGCTCGTTGTCCTCGGCCGCGCGCGCCTGGTCGGCCTTCATGCGGTCGACCATGTTGACGAGCAGCTTGATCTTCTCCTCGAGACGGTCGATCGGTTCGAGCTCAAGGCCGCGCGTCGCTGTTTTCGTCGTCGCCATAATTCACCAACTCACCAGGTCGTCACATTCTCACCGCTGGACCGCGTGGTGTTTCTCGATGAGCGCCCTGAGGATCGCCTCGACGCTCTGCTGGACCTCGGCGTCGGTCAGCGTGCGATCGGGCGCCTGCAGAGTCAGGCGAACCGACACGCTGACAGCGCCTTCCGGCACGCCCTTGCCCTGGTAGCGATCGAAGAAACCGACGCCAACGAGCGGCGCGGCACCATCGCGTCCAGCGGCCAGAATGGTGCCACGAATGATCTCTGCAGGCAAGGTGTCCGCGACGACCACCGAGAGATCGCGCACGACAAATGGATGGCGCGGCAGCGGACGCGTGCTCTCACTGCCGCGGATGCGCGCACTCGCGAGTGCGTCCAGGTGCAATTCGGCGACGAACACGGCGTCCGGTCGCGGCAGCCCGCGGGCGTCCGCAATCGCGGGCGCCAGCCGGCCCACGACGCCGAGGACGGCGCGGGGCGCGTGTTCAGCCGCCGCGACGATCGATGCCGTCTGGCCGGACACGAGAAACGGTTCCGTTGCCGGCACGAAGCGAACGGGAGCGTCGAGCGCGGCGCACAGCCGTTCCGCGAGTCCCTTAACGTCGAAAAAGTCGACGTCGCGAGCGGCGGTGGACCAGTGGGCCTCGGTACCGGCGCCCGTCCAGGCGACGGCGACGCCCCGCGTCTCGCCGTGAAGCGAAAATCGCGTGCCGATCTCGAACAGCCGCACATCGTCGCGGCCATGACGCCGGTTGTTGGCGAGCGCATCCACGAGCCCCGGGATGAGCGAGGCGCGGAGCGTGTCGAACTTCCCCGACAGCGGGTTGGCCACCGGAATCGGCGGCGGCGCACCGGAAAAGGCAAAGGCGTTCGCGGCCTTTTCGTCGATGAATCCGAAGGTGACGGCCTCGGACACTCCGGCGGCCGTCAGCACGGTCCGCACGAGACGGTCGCGCGGAATCCGCGGATCGGGCGGCGCCGCCGGCGCCGTCATCACTGGAAAGGTCGATTCGAGCTTGTCGAAGCCGTAGTGGCGCCCGACCTCTTCGATGAGATCGACCTCGCGCAACAGATCGACGCGGAAGGTCGGCGCCAGGACGTCCCACCCGTCCCACGTCGCGGTGATACCGAGACCCAGCCGCTGCAGGATGCGCTCGACGTCGCGATCGGGCACCGCCACTCCGAGCAGCGCCCCAAGCCGCTCTCGACGCATGTGCAGCCGCGCCGGTTCACGGCGTGCCGGATACGCATCGACGCAGGGACCCGATACGCGGCCTGCGCCCATCTGCTGCATCAGCGCCACAATCCGGGCGAGCGCGACCGTCGCCGCGTTGATGTCGGCGCCGCGTTCGAATCGCGACGACGCTTCGGTCTTCAAGCCGAGCCGCTTGCTCGTGCGGCGGACCGAGGCCGGCTTGAAATAGGCGCTTTCGAACACGACCGTTTTCGTCGCGGCGGATACTTCCGAATGTGCACCGCCCATCACGCCCGCCACGGCTTGCGCCCGATCCCGATCGGCAATCACGAGCATCTCCGAATCGAGCTTCCGTTCAACATCGTCGAGCGTCCTGATGATCTCTCCCGCTTTGGCGCGGCGCGGCCGGATTTCGGCGCCGGCCAGCTTCGCCAGATCGAACGCGTGCGTCGGATGGCCGAGCTCGATCAGGACGTAGTTGGTGATATCGACAATCGGACTAATCGGGCGCACACTCGCGGCGCGGAGCCGCGCCGTCATCCATTCGGGCGATGAAGTGGGGATAATGTCCGCCACCACAGCCGCGTACCGCGGGCACAGGTCGGCGTCTTCGAGCGTGACCGCGACCCGATCCGATTCGCCAACCGGCAGCGGCGCGAGCAGCATCTTCGCGCCCGTCTCCGACGACGGCACCGTCATTGGGCGGTCATACACCGTGGCCACCTCGCGCGCGAGGCCGATGACGCTGAGACAATCGGGACGATTCGCGGTGACCTCGAAGTCGATCACCGCATCGCCGCCGCCCAGCGGCTCGATGGCTGCCACCTCGAAGCCGCGGAAGCCGAGCATCTCGGCGATTTCTTCGGCTGGCGCGTCGACGTCGACGAAGTCGCGAAGCCACGAAAGAACCAGTCGCATAACGAGCTGTCTAGTAGGGAAACTGTTCCAAGAATCTCAGATCGTTCTCGTAAAACAATCGGATATCTTCCACTTGGTACTTCAGGATCGCGATGCGCTCGATGCCGATGCCCCATGCGAACCCGGTATAGCGCTCGGGATCGTAGCCGACAGCCTCGAAGACAGCCGGATGCACCATGCCGCACCCACCCATCTCGATCCAGCCGGTTTTCTTGCACATGGCGCAGCCCGCGCCGTCACACTGCCAGCAGCTCAGGTCGATTTCCGCGCTCGGTTCGGTGTACGGAAAGAAGCTCGGGCGGAAACGAACGCGCGACGTGGGAGAGAACATCTGGCGCGCGAACGCGAGCAGCGTGCCCTTGAGATCCGCGAGCGACACGCCCTGGTCCACGACCAGCGCCTCAATCTGGCTGAACGCCGGCGAATGCGTGACGTCGAGGTCGTCTCGGCGATACACGCGCCCTGGCGCGATGATGCGTATCGGCGGTGCATGCGTCTGCATGTACCGAATCTGCATGGACGATGTGTGCGTGCGAAGCAGTGTCCTGCGATCGTCGGATGAATCGCCGGGTATCGGCGTCGCAAGGTACAGGGTGTCCTGCATGTCGCGCGCGGGGTGTTCCGCCGGCATGTTCAGCGCGTCGAAACAGTGCCACTCGTCTTCGGCTTCAGGCCCTTCGACAACGGCGAATCCCATCCGGCCGAAGATCTCCTCGAGCCGATCCCGGACAATCGTGAGGGGATGAAGATGCCCCAGCGCGGGCGTGCGGCCGGGCAGCGTGACGTCTACGGCGCCGGCCGGTCGAGCGGTGGTAGCGGCCTGCTCCTGGTATCGAGCCCACCGGGCTTCGACCGCCTGCTTCAGCTCGTTGGCGAACAGCCCGATGCTCTTCTTCTGGTCGGGCGGTGCGGCGCCGATCAGCTGCATCCACGTCGCGACGACGCTGTTCTTGCGGCCGAGATACCGATCGCGAACCGACTGCGCCTCGCGCGTGGATGTCGCCTGCGCAAGCTCCCGCTCGAACTGCCCGAGAAGCTGCGCGACCGATTCTGGTGTGGGAGGAAGATCAGACATCGGAGACGGGACTCATCTGCTCGAAGGGTGCCGCCGCATGTCCGCCTGGGGCCGACCGTCGGCCTGGCTCAGGGTCGTCCTGAGCGTGTCGAAGGACGACACATGGGCCGGCGCCTGCGGTCAGCCTCGAGCCGCGTTCATTCTACGCGCGGGCCGCTTTCTCCGCTGACTTGACTGCAGTTTTGACCGCGGCTTTGGCTTGTTTTGCGAGCGAGGCGAATGCCGACGGGCTCGAGATGGCGAGCTCCGACAGGCTCTTCCGATCGAGCGTGACGCCGGCATTCTTCAGGCCGTTGATCAGCTGGCCGTAGGTCAAGCCGTGTTCACGGGCCGCGGCGTTGATGCGAATCACCCACAGACGGCGGAAATCGCGCTTCTTGCGCCGGCGGCCGACGAACGCGTATTTCAGCGCCGTGTCGACTGATTCCTTCGCGGCGCGATACAGCTTGCTCTTGTTGGCGTAATAGCCCTTCGCCAGGCCGAGCAGCTTCTTGCGCTTGGCCCGCCGAACCGTTCCTCGTTTGACACGCGGCATCTCTGTGATCTCCTAGCTATCAGCTTTCAGCTTTCAGCTTTCAGCTCTCATCTCTCGTCTCTCAGCTGACAGCTGATAGCTGATGTCATTTGTACGGCAGCATCCGCGCGAGCTTCGGTGCATCCACGTCCGCGACGGTCGTGGTGCCCCTGAGTCCCCGCTTCCGCTTCGTCGTCTTGCTGCTCAGAATGTGTTGTTTGAACGCCTTGCCGCGCAGGAACTTCCCATTCTTCGTTCGCTTGAATCGCTTTGCGGCGCCGCGGTGCGTCTTGAGCTTGATCTTCTTGGCCATTGTTTGCTTATTCCGTGACGGAATCACCACAGAGGACACCAAGGACACGGACGGAAAGCCATGTGGGCCATCCGGTTTGATCCTTTGCGTCCATTGTGGTGAACGTTTTCATGTTGTCGTCGTCGCCTGTTTCGCTGCCGCCGGTTTCGCTTTTCCGCCGCCGGTTTGCGGACGCCGCGTCAGGATGGTGTGCATCTGATTGCCTTCCATGCGCGGCATCGTTTCGGCGATCGCCACCTCTGACAGCTCCTGCACGAGCCGCTCGAGGATGCGTCGTCCGATGTCGGGGTGCGCCATCTCGCGGCCGCGGAAGAAGATCGTCGCCTTCACCTTGTCGCCGTCCTCGAGAAAGCGCTCGATGTGCTTCTTCTTGAACTGGTAATCGTGCTCGTCGACCTTCGGGCGGAACTTGATCTCTTTGACCAGGATCACCTTCTGGTGTTTCCGTGCCTCGCGCGCGCGCTTCTGCTCCTGGTACTGATACTTCCCGAAATCCATGATGCGGCAGACCGGCGGATTGGCGGTCGGCGAGATTTCGACCAGGTCCAGTCCTTTCTGCTTTGCAATGGTGAGCGCCTGCGGCGGCGGCATGATGCCGAGCTGTGCGCCCGTGTCGTCGATGACGCGGATCTCACGGACACGGATGCGCTCGTTGACTCGTGTTCGATCGTCACGGCGGGGACTTCTGTCGAAAGCTATAAAGACCTCCTTGCGAAAACAGGCGACAGTTGACAGTTCACAGTTGCCAGCCTTTCAACTGTTGACTGTCGACTGTTGACTGTTGACTTCATTGTCAGCTGACAGCTTCCCCTTACGTGCGATGTCCTCGGTCGCTTGCATGATGAAATCGCTCACGGTCGTCGGACCCTGGTCGCCGCCGGTGCGCGTGCGGACCGAAATTGTGCCCTCCGCGCTTTCCCGGTCGCCCACGACGAGCATGTAGGGGATCTTCTGCAATTGGGCTTCCCGAATCTTATATCCGATCTTTTCCTGCCGCTCGTCGAGGTCCACGCGCAGCCCGGCCGCCTGGAGCTGGTCGCGGACGCCCGCGGCATAGGCGAGGTGGCGGTCGGAAATCGGGACCACGACCGCCTGCACCGGGGCGAGCCAGAGCGGGAATGCGCCCGTGTAGTGCTCGATCAGGATGGCGATGAACCGCTCAAAGCTGCCGACGATGGCGCGGTGGATCACCACGGGCCGGTGCTCGGCGTTGTCCGGGCCGATGTACTTCAGGTCGAAGTTCTGCGGCTGTTCGTAGTCGAGCTGAATCGTCGCACACTGCCACTTCCGGCCGATCGCGTCGGTGACGTCGAAGTCGATCTTCGGGCCATAGAACGCGCCGTCGCCCTCGTTGAGCGCGTAGGCCATGCCCGCGCGATCGAGCGCCGCCTTGAGCTGCGCTTCGGCATGGTCCCACGTCGCGATTTCGCCCAGAAACTCTTCAGGCCGCGTCGAGAGCTTCGCCGTGAACGGCAGATCGAAGTCGCCATAGACGCGCTGGACGAGGCGGATCAGCCGCTCGACTTCCTCGCCGATCTGACTCTCCATGACGAAGCAATGTGCATCGTCTTGCGAGAACTGGCGGACACGCGTCAATCCCGACAAAACGCCCGAGGCCTCGTTGCGGTGCAGCGCGGTCTGCTCGTGAAACCGGATTGGCAGATCGCGGTAGCTGTGGACCTCGCTGCCGTAGAGCAGAAAGTGGCCCGGGCAGTTCATCGGCTTCAGGCTCATGATCTCGCCTTCCGACTCGATGAGGAACATGTTCTGCCGATAGTGCTTCCAGTGGCCCGAGCGCTCCCACAACGCCTTGTTGTAAATCAGCGGCGTCTTCACCTCCATGTAGCCGGCTGGGAACAGGACGTCGCGCATGTAGTTGGCGAGCGTGTTGTAGAGCGTCGTTCCCTTGTCCTGCCAGAAGGCGGCGCCTGGAGCCCAGTGATGGAAGGTGAACAGCCCGAGCTCTTTGCCCAGCTTGCGGTGGTCGCGCTTTTTCGCCTCCTCGATCTGCGTGAGGTGCGCCTTCAGATCCTTGTCACTCAGGAAGGCGGTACCGTAGACGCGCTGCATCGGCTGATTGCGCGCATCGCCTTTCCAGTACGCGTTCGACGTGCTGAGCAGCTTGAACGCTTTCAGCTTTCCCGTCGACGGGACGTGCGGGCCCACGCAGAAGTCGATGAACGTTTCCTTGTCCTTGATCGTGTAGCAGGAGACGTCGCGCTGGCCTTCTGTCTTCTCTTCGATCAGCTGCACTTTCAACGGTTCGCCGCGCTTCGCGAAGAACGCCTTGGCGTCCTCGCGCGGCCATATCTGCCGCTCGTACACCAGGTCCTGCGAGGCCAGCTCTTTCATCTTGCGCTCGATCGTCTCGAGATCCTCGGGCACGAACGGACGATCGACGACGAAGTCGTAGAAGAAGCCTTCGTCGGTGGCGGGGCCGATCCCGCACTGCGTTCCCGGAAACAGGTTCGTCACTGCAGCCGCAAGCAGATGCGCCGTGCTGTGGCGATACAGCGGCAGCGCCTCTGGACTGCGATCGGTGACGATGCGAACCGCCGCGTCCCGCTCGATGGGGCACGACAGATCGACCAGCTTCCCGTCAACGACGCCCGCAAGCGCCGCTTTCGCCAGCCCCGGCGAGATCTCGGCCGCGACGTCGCGCACGAGGGTGCCCGCTGGCACGCTGCGACTCGAGCCGTCCGGAAGCGTGACGGTGATCTGGCTCATGGAAAACTGGAGGCCTCAGAAGCCCGCCTTCGCGGCTGCGCCGCTTCGGCGAGGCAGCCTTCGCGTGGCTTGCCAAGCCGAAGCTCACGCTTCGGCGCGAGTTCGACGTGAGCGAAGGCTGGTAGGCACGGGTGGACTCGAACCACCGACCTCCTGCGTGTCAAGCAGGCGCTCTAACCTCTGAGCTACGCGCCTACATCATGAAACGCCCAGTATACCACGCGGGCAGGGCCCGGCGAGTTGGTGACTGGTCGACTCAGCGACCGGAAAGGACCCTTTCCAATTCACCAAGTCGCCAACTGTCCGATGGGGGCTACTTGACGGCTTGTTTGAGCGCCTTGCCAGCAGAGAAGCGCGGCACCCGCCGCTTGGGAATCTTGATCGCGGCGCCGGTCTGCGGGTTGCGCGCGAGGCGCGCCTTGCGGTTCGAAATCTTGAAGGTGCCGAAGCCCACAAACGATACCGAATCGCCCTTTTTCAGCGACCTCGTGATGCCGTCGATCACTGATTCGACGACGGCCGCCGCGCTGGTCTTGGTGATGCCGGTGTCCGCGGCGATTTTCGCGATGATGTCCTGCTTGTTCATGTGGGCCTCCTTGAAGGAATCGCCGGACGCATTGCAGACGGGCACGGCCGACGACCGGCGCGCGTAACGCGCGAACGCGCACGACGCTGTGCGGTTATACGCGAGGCACAGCAAACAGTCAACAGTTCACAGTTAACAGGTCACAGTCAACAGTCGGCAGTTGAAAGTCCATAACCAATTACCAATCGACAGGGTGCGCGTTCGTTCCTCGTGCGCACTTGTCAACAGTCGACTGTTAACTGTCGACGACGGCTCTTACGTGAATTACGCGGCTTTTTTGTCGGCGAGCTGTTCGAGTGCTTTGTCGAGGACGGGGTCGCTCGTCGGCGCGGGTTGACCGAACTCGATGTCGGGTTGATCGACTGGAATCGTCGGGTCGAGACCCTTCTCGTGCAACGCCGCCCCGGAGGGAGTGAGATAACGGGTGGTCGAGAGCCAGAGACCGCTGCCATCGGGAAGCTTGACCAGCTTCTGCGCGGCCGCGCGGCCAATTGTATGTTCGCCGACCAGCTCCGCCCGCTTGTTGCCGGCCAGCGCCGCCGCGAACAATTCGGCCGCCGCCGACGTGCCGGTGTCGATGAGCACCACCGTCGGAACCGTAATCGTGCCGTCGCCCGCTCCGGCGGCGATGGTCTCGCGCGGCACGCCTTTGGTTTCGCGAATTGCAAGCGTGCCGTTCGAGACGAACAACCGCGCGAGCGCCAGGCCATCGTCCAGCGTGCCATTCGAGGTGCGCCGTACGTCGACGATCAGCTTGACGGCGCCGCCTTTCGCGAGTTCGGCGACGCGCGTTTGCACCTGCGCGGCGGTCGTCGAGGCGATTGCCGCGATTCGTACGTAACCGATCCCCGCACCGGCCATGCGGCCGTTGACCTCCGAGGTGGTCTCGGGCTCGCGCGTCAGCTCGATGACGTGCGGCTCCGCGGCGTTGCCACGGATGACGGTGACGCTCACTTTCGTGCCCGGCGCGCCGCGGAGCGCGCGGACGCCTTCCCAGACCGACATTTCGCGAGTCGGCGTGTCGTTGATCGCGCGAATGTAATCGCCGGTGCGCAAACCGGCTTTGGCGGCGGGCGAGTTGTCGCGGGCCGCGATGACGCGCAGATAGTACTGGCGTGTCAGCTCGAGACCGACGCTGCCGGCGGCCAGCGGCATGTTGCTCTCGACCTGTTTCACTTCGTCGGTCGTGAGGTACGCACTGTCGGGATCGAGCCCATCGGCGAGCCCGCGCATCGCACCGTGCATCACCCGATCGACGTTGACGTCTTCCACGTAGCTGCTCGTAATCAACCCCACCACGTCGTCGAAGATCTTGAGGTGCTGATAGGTGTCTTCCCGCGCGATGACTTTGCTGAGGAAGCCTCCGACGATCGCGAACACGATCACCGGCGCGGAAACGGACATGACGACGAAGCGGGTTCTGGAAGACATAGGCGTAGGGGTCAGTGTTCAGTGTCCAGTCCGACCACTGGCCACCGGCCACTGGTCACTTCTTCTTCAACCATTGTAAGGGGTCGACCGGCCGACCGTCGATGCGCAGCTCGAAATAGAGCCCGGCTGTGCCCGACGGCGTCGGTCCGACGGTGCCGACCGGCTGACCTCCTTCGACCCGGGCGCCTTTCTGGGCCGTAATGTTGAGCAATTCGCCGTACAAGCTGAAGGCCTGCGACCCATGATCGACGATCACGAGGTTGCCGAACCCGGCGAAGGCGCCCGCGAATGCGACGGTGCCGTCGTGGATGGCGCGGGCCTCGGCGCCCTCGTCGGCCCCGATCTCGATGCCGTTCGAGGGCACGCCGCCGGCTCGGCCGAATCGCCGGCGGACCGTCCCCACCACGGGCCAGTCGAGCTCCCCGCGAAACGGGCGCAGCGGCAGAGCGGTGGTCTCGACCGGCGCGCCGCTCGCCAGCGAGCGCAGCGTGCCCTGCAGCCTTTGCTGCGCCGCCTGCAACTCGCCCGACAGCTGCGCATTCAGATCGCGTTTCCGATCGATGTCGCGAACGAGCTCGGCACGCGCCTGCGCGGCCCGGGTTGTCGCCGCCTGCGCCTTCTCGGCATCCGCGTGGAGAGCCGCGAGTGTGCGTTCACGCTCCCGCAGCGTGGCGCGCGCTGCCGTGAGCTCGTCGCGCGTGCGCTGATATGAGGCGACGCGGGCGCGATCGAGCGTGGCCAGCGCCGCCACCATGCGAGACGCCTGGCCCAGCCGCCGAAAATCGGACGTCGCCAGGAGCAGTCGCAGGTACCGCGCCTGACCAAGCTTGTAGATCTCCGCGATGCGCGCGCGCAACTGGGGCCGTTCAGCGACTTCCAATCGTTCGAGCGCTTCCAGGCGGTCGGCCGTGGCGCCGAGCTGCGTCTGAACGGCGGCGGCATCGGCGTCGAGCTGTTTCAGCTCTTCGGCCTTGAGCTGGCGTTCGACTTCGAGCTTCCGGAGATCGCCGAGCAGCGTGCGTTCGTCCGCGGTGAGACGGTCGGCTTCGCGCTGCAGCGCCTGCAGCCGCTCGGTCGCGCGGCGGGCGAGCGCTTCCGTGCGCGCGCGATCGGCCTGCTGGGCCAATGCGACCGGGCGTTGAACGATCAACACCACGGCTCCGACGCCCGCAAAGACGACCTGTCTCAGCGCCCTTCGCGAACTTTGCAGTTTCATGCTGGAGAAACGGATTATAACATCTGGTGAGACGGTGAATGGGTGCCCGGCACGGCGGTGAATTCGTCAGTTCGTGATGTGAACATGCGTGTGCTCGCGGTTGATGTCGGCGAACGACGGATCGGACTCGCCATCAGCGATACATCGCGCACGCTCGCGCGTCCGCTCGACACGCTGACGGTGGGCAGCGCCGCGGACGCGATCGATCGCGTCGCCGACGCCATCGCGAGGCTCGCCGCTGAAGAGGATGGCCTCGACGGCGTTGTCGTCGGACTGCCAATGCACCTGGACGGCTCGCCGACCGACGCGACGCCGCGCGTGATCGCGTTCATCACGGCGTTGAAGCGGCGTACATCGCTGGCGATCGTGACGGAAGACGAGCGATTGACGAGCCGCGAAGCCGAAAGCCGTCTCGCGCTGAACGAGCGTGACTGGCGGCGGCGGAAGCGCCAGCTCGACGCCGCCGCCGCGGCTGTCATCCTGCAGGACTACCTGGATCGGAAACGGTAGGGGACCGTTGAAACGTTTTCTGCTGTTCCTGCTCTTCACGGTCGTTTGCGCCGGGGCGGCTGTGGCGTTCATGTATGTCCGCATCAACCAGCCGTATCGCGGCTACGATGCACCGGAGCAGTTCGTCGACATTCCGCAGGGCGTCGGCAGCCGCGAGATCGGCGACCGTCTCGTCGCTGGTGGCATCGTCCAGGACGCGGCGACCTACCGCACCGCGCTGTGGATGAGCGGTCGGGCCCGACGCCTCAAAGCGGGCGAGTATCGCTTCGATCGCCCCATGACGCCGTTCGAAGTGATCGACAAGATCGCGCGCGGCGATGCCTTCGTCGTCACCATGACGTTCCCCGAAGGACTCACGATCGCGGAGATGGCGAAGATCTTCGAGTCGCATGGCCTTGGGCCGGCGTCGGCATTCATCACCGCCGCAGGCGATCCCCGGCCGATTCGCGATCTGGACCCGGCCGGCAAAGATCTGGAGGGCTACCTCTTTCCGGAAACCTACCCGGTACCGCGCCACACGGATGCCAAGCAGCTGGTGCGCGTGATGACGGGGCGCTTCGAGCACGTGTTCACGCCCGAACTGCGAAATGCGGCGGCCGCTCGCTCGCTGACCGTCCGCCAGGCGGTGACGCTGGCGTCCATCGTCGAGAAGGAAACCGCCCGGGCCGACGAACGGCCCGCCATCGCTGCCGTCTACCTGAATCGATCGCGAATCGGCATGGCGCTGCAAAGCGATCCGACGGTCATTTACGCGCTGCAGCGTGCCGGGAAGTACACGGGCAACCTGCGCCGGGAGGATCTTGCATTCGATTCTCCCTACAACACCTATCGGTATCCGGGTCTGCCGCCGGGACCAATTGCCTCGCCCGGGCGAGCATCGCTCGAGGCGACGGTGCATCCAGCCGAGAACGACTTCCTGTATTTCGTGTCGCGCAACGACGGTTCGCACGAATTCGCGCGGACTCTGGACGAACACAATCGCAACGTGCAGAAGTACCAGGTGCAGTACTTCAGGGATCAAAAGGCAGGACAGGCAGGACCAGCAGGACAGGCAGGACGGGCAGGACGGGCAGGCCCGGTAGGAAGGACCCGAGGAGGCAGAAATGCCGTGCCGAAGAATCGATGAGCCGATAAGGCGCGCTATGAAACGGTTGTTCACGCGTACGACGGCGGTCCTGGCGCTCGCTGCCATTCCGGCGGATACGATCACCCAGGTGCGCGCCTGGCGCGTCGACCACGAGAAACAGATTCTCCTCGAGTTGTTCGACTTTCTCTCGATTCCCAACGTCGCGTCGAATCAGGCCGACATCAAGCGCAACGCCGACGCGCTGATGCGGATGTTCGAGCATCAGCGGTTTGCGCCCGAAACGATCCCGACCGGTGGGTCGCCGATGGTCCTCGCCGAGCGGCGCCTGCCGAACGTTCGCCGTACGCTGACCTTCTACTTTCACTACGACGGACAGCCGGTCGAACCGTCCGAGTGGACGTACGAGGCGCCGTTCAGGCCGGTGATCGTCGCGGAGCACGAGCCCGCCGGGCGAACGATCACGCTCAGTGCCTGGAGAGACGCGATCGATCCGGAATGGCGCGTGTACGGCCGATCCTCATCCGACGACAAGTCGCCGATCATCGCGTTCCTGTCCGCGATCGCGGCGCTCGATGCATCGAACATTCCGCTCACCTCGACCATCCGCGTCATCGTCGACGGCGAGGAAGAGGCCGGCTCGCCGCATCTCGAGGCGGCCGTCCGCCAGCACGCGGACCGCATTCGCGGCGACGCGCTGCTCCTGGTCGACGGCCCGCGGCATCCGAGCGATCGCGCGACGCTCAGTTTCGGCGCGCGCGGCATCATGAACGCGCTCGTGACGGTGTACGGTCCCGGGCGCGATACGCACAGCGGCAACTACGGCAACTGGGCGCCGAATCCCGCGCTCGCGTTGGCGCGGCTCCTCGCGTCGATGAAAGACGACGCCGGCCGCGTGACCATCGACGGCTTCTACGACGATGTCACGCCGTTGACTGCAGAAGAGCGGAAAGCGATCGACGAGATCCCGGACGTCTCCCCGATGCTCATGAAGACGTTCGGCTTTTCGCGTCCGGAGCACACCGATCGCCTCGAGCTCCGCCACAATCTGCCGTCGTTGAACATCAACGCGATGGAAGCCGGCGGCGGCGTCGGCGGACAGGGCCGAACGATCATTCCCGCGTCCGCCACCGCGCGCCTGGATCTGCGGTTCGTGAAAGCGATCGAGCCGGCGAAGCAGTTCGAGCGGCTTGTCGCCCACATCCGGAAGCAGGGGTACTTCATCGTCGACCGGGAGCCCGACGCGGCGGCTCGCGAGGCGCACGCGCTCATCGCGGGGGTGACACGCGTCGGCGGCTATCCGGCGGGGCGGACGGCGATGGATGTGCCGATCGCGCGCGCGATTTCCAAAGCCGTCGCCGATGCCGCGGGCGGCCAGATCGTTCGACTCCCGACCATCGGCGGCAGTGCGCCATTCTATCTTTTCAGCGACGTCCTGAAAGTGCCGACGATCGGGTTGTCGATCGTCAACTTCGACAACAACCAGCACGGCGCGAACGAGAACCTGCGGATTCGGAACCTGTGGGAAGGGATCGAATCGATGGCGGCGATCCTGACGATGCAGTAGGCTCGGCTGAAGCCTTCGCCCTACGTGCCATACTGAGCGGCGCTCGCGCTAGCTGTCGCGCTGTGGCGCGAAGGCTTTAGCCGAGCGTTACCGCTCGCCCCATTTCAGCTTTTCGCGCAATACGGAGAAGTAGCTGCGCGTCGATGGCCGGAGGAGCCGCAACCGACGTTCGGCGCACCGGATGCGGATCTCGTCGCCCGCTTCGAGCTCGAATCCGGCCTGGCCGTCGAACGTGATGTACAGCTCGTCGCGCTCCTCGATGTTCGGCTGGACGCGAACGGGTGACGACGCGGGAATCACAATCGGCCGGTTCGTCAGCGTGTGCGGCGCGATCGGCGTCAACAACAGCGCGTCCAGCGTCGGCTGCACGATTGGGCCGCCGGCGGCGAGGTTGTACGCGGTCGATCCGGTGGGCGTCGCCACAATCAGCCCGTCGGCCTTCACACGCGTCACGAATTCGTCGCCGACTGACACCGAGAGGTCGATCATCCGCGAGCGCGCCGCTTTCGTGACCACGACGTCATTCAGGGCAATGTGCTCGGCGAACGGCGCGCCGCGCCGCAGCGTCGTCGCCTGCAGCATCATGCGCTCCTCGATGCTCGCGCGGCCGCCCAACGCGGCGTCGAGCGACGAGTAGAGCTCCGGCAGCGTCACCTCGGTGAGGAAACCCAGGCTGCCGAAGTTGACGCCGAGCATCGGCGTGCCGCACCCGGCCACCGCAATGGCGTCGGCAACCGAGAGCAGCGTTCCGTCGCCACCCAGCACGAGCACCATATCGACGCCTTGGACCAGCGGCGCCTTGTCGAGCACCACGCGTGCGGTCGAAGGCGGCATGAGGGCGGCGGTCGCGGTTTCGAAGACTGCCTGAACGCCGCGGGCTTCCAGCCACGCGCCGATCGCGACCAGGTGGGGCACGGCTTCCCGGAGGTGCGACTTGGCGACGATGCCGACGCGTGAGACAGAGACGAGCGCGCTCATCGCCGCCTATCCAACCACAAAGGACGCACGCGATTCCATCGCCTTGATGATGGCGACGAGGGCGTCGTTCACGGGACACTCGATGCCGAACCGCCGCCCCACCTCAACGACCGCGCCGTTCATGTGATCGATTTCCGTCGGTTTCCCTTTGAGCAGATCCTGGCGCATCGACGCCACGTTCCTCGACGGCCCGTAGATGTCGCGCAGCGCCTGCAGGAAATCGACATCGAACTGGACGCCATCGGCGCGCGCCACGCGGACGCATTCGTCGACGACGAGCCGCTTCAGGGGATCGAGGCGCGCGTCGGCAATCGTGCCCACGTCCGAGCCGATGATCGACGTGATGGGATTGATGACGGAGTTGAAGATCAGCTTGCGCCAGACCTCCGTCTTGATGTCGTCCGAGACCCGCCCGTCGAGGCCGCACGCGGTCAGGATATCGGCGATCGCGGCGCTGCGCGGGCTGTGTTCGATCAGGGTGTAACCCGCCACCTTGAAATCGATCACGCCCGGGGCCTGAAAGATGGCGCCGAATTGCGTGATGCCGCGCACCACGAGACACCGGCCCGCGATTGCGCGCCTCGCGATGCCCTCGCTGTCGAGACCGTTCTGCACGCACAGAAGCACCGTGTCGGGGAGCACGCGGTCCACGATGGCTGATACGGCCGCGCGGCTGTCGTTGACTTTGGTCGTGAGCAGCACGAGCGTGGCTGGCGCAATCGAGCCGACGTCGGTCACCGCGTTGACGCGAGCGGTCACCTCTTCGCGTCCGATCAGGCGGAGCCCGTCACGGCGAATGGCGTCGACGTGGCTCGCGCGTGCCACGACGGTCACATCGTGACGCGCCGCGAGTTTTGCCGCGTACAGACTGCCGATGGCGCCGGCGCCGAGGACGACGATGTGCGCGATTGGCGACGCGCCGTCTGGATCAGGCATAACGCAAGTGCAGGAAGAACTCCTGATTGCCCGTGGCGCCCGTGATGGCCGACGGCGTCATCGCGACGCGGTCGAGGCCGTGCGCGGCGGCCGCCTCGGTCACACGCGCGACCGCGATCGCGTGCACGGCCGGATCGGTGACGAGCCCGTGCTTGCCGACCTCCGAACGTCCCGCCTCGAACTGCGGCTTGACCAGCGCCACGACGTCGGCGGCGTGTTCGAGGAACGGCGGCAGCGCCGGCAGAATCTGCCGCAGCGAGATGAACGCCACGTCGACCGTCACCAGGCTCACCGTGTGCGGCACGTCGTCGCCGGTCAGCGCGCGCGCGTTGACCCCTTCCTTCACGATGACGCGCGGATCCGTGCGCAGCCGCCAATCGAGCTGGCCGCGCCCGACGTCGAGCGCAATCACGCTGGCGGCACCGCGTTGCAACAGGACGTCCGTGAAGCCGCCGGTGGACGCGCCCACGTCGAGGGCCCGGCGATCCCGCGGATCGATCGCGAACGTGTCGAGCGCATGCGCGAGCTTCACGCCCCCTCGGCCGACGTAGGGATGATCCGGAGTGACGAGCCCGACCTGCGCGCCGGCGGCGACCGGCGCTCCGGCTTTCGACACGATCTGACCGTCCACGGTCACCTGGCGCGCGAGGATGAGGGCGCGAGCGCGCTCGCGCGAGGGCGCAAGACCGCGATCCACGAGAGTCACATCGAGACGCTGTTTTGACGCCAAACTAGCCACCGTGGTGTTCATCAGCTCTTCCTTGAGACAACCCACTCCGCAATCGCTCCCAGCCACCCATCGATCAACCCCGCGTCGGCGATTGTCTGTCGCGCGTGTGAGAGACAGTCGGCCGCGAGCACACGCGATCGATCGATGCCGAAGAGCGCCGGATACGTCGGCTTGGCGCCTGCGGCGTCCTTGCCGGCGGTTTTTCCAAGCGACGCCGGATCCCCTTCGACGTCGAGGATGTCGTCGACGATCTGAAAGGCGAGGCCGACGTCCGCCGCATATCGATCGAGCGCGCCGACCATTCCCTCGTCGGCGCCGGCCATGATCGCGCCGCTGACAGCCGATGCTCGGATCAGCGCGCCGGTCTTCAGCGCGTGCATTCTGCGCAACCCGTCGGCGTCGAGCGTCACCGGTCGATCGGGCGCCTGGCCGGCGGCTTGAAGGTCGATCGCCTGTCCTCCGACCATGCCGCCCGGACCGGCGGCATCGCCCACCACCCGAATGACGCGAAGCTTGCGCGCCGCCACTGCGGCATCGTCGGTGTCGGGTTCGCTTGCCAGCAGCGTGAACGCCGCGGCCTGCAGGCCGTCGCCCGCCAGGATGGCAACGCCGTCGCCGAACAGCACGTGGAGCGTCGGCCGGCCTCTTCGCAGCGTGTCATCGTCCATCGCCGGGAGATCGTCGTGAATGAGCGAGTAGGTATGGATCAGCTCGATCGCGCACGCGGCGGGGAGCGCCACGTCGAACGCCGGCCCGACGCCCTGCGTGCGTCGTCGTACAGCATCGGCGGCCGCCAGCGTGAGCACCGGACGCAGGCGCTTTCCACCCGCGAACACGCTGTGGCGCATGGCATCGCTGACAATGGCCGGGGATGCGGGCGGCTTCGGCAGATACCGCTCGAGCGCCTCGTCCACGCGGGCGCGCGCAGAGCTCAGGAATGTCTGGAGCGGCTCGTCACGCACGGCAAGTCAGCCGCGCTGGGACGGGTCGGTCGCGAACGAGACTGGCGCGGGCTTCAGCTCACCGCGTTCGTTGAGGATTTCGATGCGGCGCTCGGCGTCCTCGAGCCGCGCGTGGCAGAAGCGCGAGAGCTGCACGCCGCGCTCGTACAACGCGAGCGACTGCTCGAGCGGCAGGTCCCCTTCCTCGAGCTTCTTCACAATCGTTTCGAGTTCTGCGATGGCGCCTTCGAAGTCTTTGATTGACGTTTCGGCCATGGTGCTGCAGTGAGTTCACCACAAAGGACGCCATGGACACAAAGGAAAAGCCCTCAGGATTCTTCCCTTGGTGTCCTTGGTGGTGATTCTGTCGTTGACCGCACTTCACACTCCAGCTCGCCGTGGGCGAGCGTGACGCTGATCTGATCGCCTGGCGTCACTGACGCGGCATCGCGTAACGCGCGAGTCTTGCCGGCGTCCCAGGCGACGGCGTAGCCGCGGCCCAGGACCGCGAGCGGGCTGAGCGAGTCGAGCCGTCCGGCGGCCTGCTCCAGATTTGCCAGCGATCGGTCGTGCCGCCGGCGCGCCGCCGCGGTGAGCCGGCCGTCCGCGCTGACGAGGCGCGCGCGAATCCCGCCGAGGCGCCGGCCGGCGTCGTACGTCGCGAGCTGACGCTCGATGTGCTGAACACGGCGCGCGCGGACGGCGATCGTCTCGCGCCCCAGTCGCGCGAGCGCATGCGTCAATTCGGCCGTGTGTCGGCCGCGCATGGCGAGACGCCCGGCGAACCCGGCAAAGGCCGGCCGGCCGCAGACGACGTGCACGCGGCGACCGAGGGTCTGCACGCGCCCGCGCGCGGCGGCGCGCACCTGGTCTCGAAGCCGATCGATCCGGCCCCAGAATTCGTCCTTGCGCGACACGACGAGCTCCGCCGCGGCGGAGGGTGTCGGCGCGCGGACGTCGGCGACGAAGTCGGCGATCGTGGTGTCGGTTTCGTGGCCGACCGCGGAAATGACGGGCACCGGCATGCGCGCGATCGCGCGCGCGACCACTTCTTCGTTGAACGCCCAGAGGTCTTCGATGGATCCGCCGCCGCGGCCGACGATCACCACGTCGACGCCGGGCACGCGGCCGATCGCTCTCAGGGCCCGCGCGACATCCAGCGCCGCTTCCTCGCCCTGCACCCGTGCCGGCCGGATGACCAGGTGCGCGTTGGGATATCGGCGTTGCAGCACCTTGATGATGTCGCGGATCGCGGCGCCGTCGAGCGACGTGACGATGCCGATCTTGCGCGGCAGCGCGGGCAACGGCCTCTTGCGTGCCGCGTCGAAGAGGCCTTCTTCCTGCAACCGCGCTCGCAATTGATCGAACGCCAGTTGCAGGGCGCCGAGACCCTGGGGCTCGAGATGCTCGCAGACGAGCTGGTATTCACCCTTCGGTTCGTACACCGTGATCTTGCCGCGCGCCACGACACGCAGTCCGTCGGCTGGCTTGAACCTCAGATACCGCAGAGCCGACTTGAACATGAATCCGCGCAACTGCGCCGCGGAATCTTTCAACGTGAAGTACAGATGGCCGGTGTTCCAGATGCGACAATTCGAGAGCTCGCCCTCGACCCAGATCTCGGACAGCTCGCCTTCGAGTAAATCGCGAACGCGAACGGTGAGCTCGGTGACGGACAGCACTCGACGCGCAGCCGACAGCTGACGGTCGACAGATGGCAGCTCGGCCACGCCGTCAACTGTTGATTGCGAACTGTTGACGGCTGCCTCGTTCTCTTCCTCTTCAAACGGGAGATCGAACAGATCGCTCATTTGTATGGGATTCCGCGAGCGCGGCGATGTCCGCCGCGCTGTAGCTCACGCGTTCGATGTCCGTCGCGCGCCCCGTCTGTTCGTCGGCGCCGATAATCACGGCGTTCAACCTCGGATTGCCGGTGGCCGTTTCGAACTTCGCCGGCAGGGCCGTGAGGAACTTTCCGAGCGCGGCCCCGACCTCGACGCCGATGATGGAATCGTGCGGCCCGGTCATGCCGACGTCGGTCATGTACGCCGTTCCATTCGGCAGAATGCGCTCGTCGGCGGTCTGCACATGGGTGTGCGTGCCCACGACGGCCGTGACTTTGCCGTCCAGATGCCACCCCATCGCCGCCTTCTCGGATGTGGCTTCGGCGTGAAAGTCGACGAAGATGATCCGCGTCCGCTGCCGCAGCATCTCGACGTCGCGCAGCACGATGGCAAACGGATCGTCGATGTTCAGCATGAACACGCGACCCATGACGTTGATGATGCCCACCGAGACGTTGTTTCGCGTTCGCGCCACATAGCTGCCTTTGCCCGGCGCGCCGGCCGGATAGTTCGAAGGCCGGAGCAGCCGCGGCTCGGTCCCGATGTAATCGAGCGCTTCTTTCTTGTCCCAGATGTGATTGCCCGACGTCATCACGTCCACGCCCCATTCGAGCAGCTGATCGCCGATCTCGCGCGTAATGCCGAAGCCCGCTGCGGCATTCTCGGCATTGGCGATCACCAGATCGATGCTGTGATGGTCGACGATCGCGTGCAGGCCGTGGCGCACGAGCTCGCGACCCGGCCGCCCGACGATGTCGCCGATGAACAGTATCCGCACGGATAAGAGCTTACAAGCGATCGGGCTGTCGGCTCTCAGCTTTCGGCCGAATCTGCCGTCGTCGCTCGATGTCGGTGGCAGAGCACGCTGATAGTTGACCGCTGATGGCTGACAGTTACGCGATCGCGATAGGAATCGCTTTTCCGCGGCGGTCGGCAATCTTCGGCAGCGTGATGCGCAGCTCGCCCGCGGTGAGCGTTGCACGCGCGCGGGCCGTGTCGCACGCGTGGCCGACGCGGACGACGCGCGCGAAGCGGCCGTAGCCGCGTTCGACGAGGTGAAACGTGGATTCGCTGCGCGCGCGGCGAGGCGTCTTGTCGCCCGCGATGAGGATGCTGTCGCCTTTGCTGAGGATGCGCACACCGGCGGCGTCGACGCCCGGGAGATCGACGGTGATTTCGAGCGTGTCGTCCGTTTCGTACACGTCCACCGGCGGCGAGCACTCGCCGGCGAGCGATTCCGCCCCAAAGACGCGGCCGAGCTCGAGGAACACGCGGCGAACTTCGTCGGCGAAGTCGCCGAGCTCCGACGGGAGCGCGACGGTGTGGATCCGCGGGCGCACGACAGCATGATCGCACAAGCCAACCGCGTCCGGCCGCGGACGACTCTCCCCAGACCACATCGAGCGTCGCTACCCAGGCGGCAGCTCAGCCTGAGCCGTTCAATCGCCTGAGCTTCGTCCGTCTTAAACGACTGAGCTCGAGAAGAACTGGTGTCAGTCTCGCGTATATTAGTTATTGAGACGCATATTACATGCTTGACAAAGGCTCATATTTGTCCTAAACTGGCTTATCTTTAGTGAAACGAGGACCCATCTGATGGCAGGCAAAGTAATCGGTATCGACCTGGGCACGACCAACTCGGTCGTCTCGGTCATGGAAGGTGGCCAGCCCACCGTCATCGTCAACCAGGAAGGGGCGCGGACGACCCCGTCGGTCGTGGCGTTGGCCAAGGACGGCGAACGGCTGGTGGGCCAGGTGGCCAAGCGTCAGGCCGTCACGAACCCCGAGAACACCGTGTTTTCGATCAAGCGGTTCGTCGGCCGGACGTTCGACGAGGTGACGAGCGAAGCCTCGCGCGTTCCCTACAAAGTCGTGCGCGCGCCAAACGGCGACGCGTGGGTTGAAGCGCGCGACAAGAAGTATTCGCCGCCCGAAATCTCCGCGATGATCCTGCAGAAGCTGAAGCAGGCGGCGGACGATCATCTCGGCGAGAAGATCACGGACGCGGTCATCACCGTGCCCGCGTACTTCAACGACTCGCAGCGGCAAGCGACCAAGGACGCCGGGAAGATTGCCGGCTTGAACGTCCTGCGGATCATCAATGAGCCGACGGCGGCCGCGCTGGCGTACGGTCTCGACAAGAAGAAGGACGAGACGATCGCCGTGTACGACTTCGGCGGCGGCACCTTCGACATCTCGGTCCTCGAAGTGGGCGAGGGCGTCGTCGAAGTGAAAGCCACCAACGGCGACACGCATCTTGGCGGCGACGATCTCGACCACCGGATCATCGAGTGGCTCGCCGCCGAGTTCAAGAAGAGCGAAGGCATCGATCTCTCGAAGGATCGCATGGCGCTGCAGCGTTTGAAGGAAGGCGCTGAGAAGGCCAAGATCGAACTGTCGACGGCGATGGAAACGGAGATCAATCTGCCGTTCGTCACCGCCGATCAGACGGGACCGAAGCATCTGCAGGTGAAGCTGACGCGAGCGAAGCTCGAACAGCTCGTGGACGACCTGCTGCAGCGGACGATGGCGCCGGTCAGGCAGGCGCTGGCGGATGCGGGCGTCGATCCCAAGAAGATCGACGAGGTCGTGCTCGTCGGCGGCTCGACGCGCATCCCGAAGGTGCAGCAACTGGTGCGCGAGTTCTTCGGCAAGGAACCGCACAAGGGCGTCAATCCCGACGAGGTCGTCGCGGTCGGCGCCGCCGTGCAGGGCGGCGTGCTCACGGGCGACGTGAAGGACGTGCTGCTGCTCGACGTCACGCCGCTGTCGCTCGGCATCGAAACGCTGGGCGGGGTCATGACGACGCTCATTCAGCGGAACACGACGATTCCGTCGCGGAAGAGCGAGATCTTCTCGACCGCGACCGACAACCAGACCAACGTGGAGGTGCACGTGCTGCAGGGCGAACGTCCGATGGCGCGCGACAACCGCACGCTGGGCCGGTTCCAGCTGACCGGTCTGCCGCCGGCGCCGCGTGGCGTGCCGCAGGTCGAAGTCGCGTTCGACATCGACGCCAACGGCATCGTCAACGTCACGGCAAAGGACACGGCGACGGGCCAGGAGCAGAAAATCACCATCAGCGGCGCGAGTGGTTTGTCGAAGGGCGACGTCGATCGGATGGTGAAGGAAGCCCAGGCGCATGCGTCGGAAGACCAGGCGCGCCGCGACCTGATCGACGCGCGCAATCAGGCCGACTCGCTTGCGTATCAAGTCGAGAAGACGCTGAACGAGAACCGCGAGAAGCTGCCCGTCGGCGAGCGGTCGAACGTGGACCGAGCGATCGCCGAGGTTCGGAAGCTCGCGCAGAGCGACGATCTGTCGGCCATCAGGAAGGCGACGGACGAGCTGCAGCGCGCGTCACATGCCATCGCCGAGCAGCTCTACAAAGGCGCGCAAGGCGCGGAGACGTCGCACGCGCATGGATCGAATGTGAAGGATGCAGAGGTCGTCGACGCGGAATTTGCGGAGACCAAGTAAAGGCAGGTAGGAGGTTGTCATGACATTAGTTCGTTGGAGTGACCCGTTTCGCGAGTTTGCGCAGCTGCAGGATCGGCTCAATCGCGCGTTCAGCGGCGCGTACGACCGTGCCGGCAGCGACGAGGGGCTGATGACATCGGGCGCGTGGGTGCCGCCGGTCGACATCTACCAGAACGGCGATCACGCGCTCGTGCTCAAGGCGGAGCTGCCGGACATGACGCGTGAGGACATCGACATCACCGTCGACAACGGCACGCTCACCATCACGGGTGAAAAGAAGCGTGCGACCGATGTGAAGGACGAGCAGTTCCACCGCATCGAGCGGCGCTACGGCACGTTCAGCCGCTCGTTCTCGCTGCCGCAGACCGTCGACCCAGGCAAGGTCTCGGCCGAGTACAAACAGGGCGTCCTCACGGTGCGGCTCCCGCTGCGCGAGGACGCGAAGCCGCGGTCGATCAAGGTCGAGGTCGCCGCGTAACGATAGATCACGGGGGGGGACGGGCAGCCCTTCCTGCCCGTCCCCCCGCGTGCTACGCTCTAGGGGCTGAAGACCATGGACGAAACGACTCAACTCTCCGAGCAGCCAGAAGCCGACGAGCCGCTGATTCCCAGCGAGCCGGCACCTCCCATCGAGAGCCGCTTCCTGTTCGTCGACGTCGCCGCGTTGCGCGCGAAGCAGCTGCGGCGCGGTGCGCGTCCGCGGCTGGGCGAGGATGTGCCGCAGGCGCCGTACAAGGCCGAGCGGGTCGCAATGGAAGAGGTCCGGCGCGGCCTCGTGTCCTACGACGTCATGCGGGTGAAACCGTTGCAGGAAGGGACCGAGGCATGACAGCTCGCGCGAATCGCGATGAGTGACGTGCAGCACCTCGTCATCGGTGTGCTGCAGGGTCTCGGCTCGAGCACGGTATTCGTGCTCGCGTTGTTCATCGGCTTCTGCGTGCTGGTCGGGTTCACGAAAACGAAGCGAACGGCGGGCGGTCGCGCGACGGTGATCAAGAGCCTCGACGAGCGCATTACGCACAAGCCCATGGCGTACCTGGGCCCGTCAGCGCCGCGCGGTCCGGCCGATCAGCTTCATACGCCGGAACTTACCGAGGCATTGGCTCGTAAATCCTGAGTAGGCTCGCAGCAGGCCGGATCGTCATGTTATCGGCACCGTGCTGTGGCGAGTCACAGGAGGCGCGGTGTTCCATCTGCTTACGCTGCCGTTTCGTCTCTTCTTCGGCTTGCTCTTCGGGATCCTCTTTCTACCCATCGCGTTGCTCTTTCTTCCGTTCCTGCTGCTGCGGCTCGTCGTGAAAGCGGCCGTGGCCTTGCTGGTGCTGCCCTTCGCGCTGTTTGCCGCGGTCATCGGCCTCGCCGTCGCGGCTGTCGCGGTGCTCTTTGCCTTGCTGATTCCGCTGCTGCCCATCGCCTTCGTCGCGGTCTGCATCTATGCCATCGTGAAGCTGGCGTCGCGCCCGGCCATCAGCCATTAGCGCTCAGCCGTCAGCGTCCGCCATTCGCAATTGGCCAGTGGCGATCGGCCAGTAGCCATCCTCACGCAACACTCTCCGGCTGCCAGCGGAGTCCAAGGTTGATGATGCGCTGCAGGACGGTCTCGTAGCTCAGTCCGACCTTTTCGGCGGATGCCGCGAAATCCTCGCCCTTCGCAATCTGCGGATTCGGATTCGCCTCGAGCACCCATACGTTCCCCGTCCCGTCCATCCGCAAATCGATGCGTGCATAGCCGCTCAACTCGAGGGCGCGGAAGGCGCGCTTGCAGACATGCTGAATGCGTTCGGCCTGTCCCGCGTCCAGATCCACGGCCGGGCCGCTGTCGATCCCGTACTTCTTTTGATACTTGACGCTCCATTTCACGCGGTCGGTCGCGATGCGCTTGGCGCCTTCGGGCATGTTCGTGAAGAAGAGCTCCCAGACCGGCATCGCCTGCAACGACTGGTTGCCGAGGATGCCGACGTACAGCTCGCGGCCCTCGATGTACTGTTCGGCGATCGCCGCCGTGCCGATGCTTTCGTGAATGAACGTCACGCGCTCTTTGAGCTTCTCGTCGGTCTCGACGACGGAGGCCTGCGAGATGCCGATCGAGGCTTCCTGCGTCAACGACTTCACGATCAATGGGAACGTCAGCCGCTTCGATCGGCGGATTGGCCGGCCGCTGCGAAACACCTCGAATTCCGGAACGGGAATGCGGTGATAGGCGAGCAGCTTCTTCGACAGCGACTTGTCGCGCGCGAGAAGGAGACCGCGCGGATTGCATCCCGTGTACGAGAGCTTCAGGAGCTCGAGATGCGAGACGACGTTCTGGTCGAAAATCGTGATGTCGTCGAAGCCTTCGAGCAGGTTGAACGCGATGTGCGGCTTCCATTCCGTCGCCAGGCGCCGTATCTCGCCGAGGTCGTCGTGGACGCCGAGCGGCCGCACTTCGTGGCCCATCGCGGTCAGCGTGGTGATGACGTCGTACTCGGTCCGCCACGGCGCCGAGACGATGTCGGTGCCTTCCTCGATGGCCTCGGGCGGAATCAGGTGCCGGTGGACGAGCGCGAGCACGCGCAGCTTGGTGCTCATAGCGCCACGCGGTGCCTTCCGCTGTGCAGATAGTTCATCGTCTGCACGGTGAGGAAAACCATGAAGTCGATTTTGGTCGCCTCTTCCGCGTCGGTCAGGCGCAGATTCAGCTCGCGGCAGCGTTCGATGATCGTCTCGAGCAGCTGATCGATCGTGTACTGGTAGCTGTCGGTGAAGCTCGCAACCGTGCTGCGCACTTCTCTGCGGATCTTGCGAACGAAACGCGCCGCCGGCTGGTGTTTCGCGTACTGAGGCGCGTCGGAAAAGAGGTTGCGCAGGTCGCTCTCGTAGAAGTCGGGATGATCGAGGCCGTAGTGTTCGCGCTTGCGGCGGTAGTGTTCCCCGAGCGTCTTCCTCAGGCGCGGCAGCGGATCGACCTGACGCTTCGACGCCACGCTCGGCCGCCTCCGCGCCAGCTCGCGCATCAGCTGGTCCATGTACTCCAGTTTCCGCAGCGCCGGCCATCCCGCATAGCGCGTCGCCCACATCGACTGCGGGTCGAGCCACACGGCGAACGTTTCGGCGAAGTCCTCGTCGGGATGGCTCTGCGCGTACCAGTGATCGAGATGCTGCACGAAGCTCTTGCTGTACGGCTTGGGCGTGTAGTAATCGGGGTATTCCGTCGCCGGGTTGCCGAACAGCCGGCGCCGTTTCGGACGGCGCCGCAGCAGGTACGCGTTATCGATCGCGTGCCCCGCTTCATGGCGAAGAATGCGGAGACACGAGTCGGGATCGCCGCCTTCCACTTCGAGCATCTGGGCGAGCTCCAGCTTCGTGAGCCGCGGGTGGGCCAGGTAGAACGGAATCGCGATGCCCGGGATGCCGTCCGGCGTGAACCACTCGTCCGACAGCCAGTAATGCGGTTGGAAGGTGACGCCGCGCGTGACGAGCTCCGCGTTGAGCTGAGCGATGCGCGCCTCGAGATCGGTGCCTTCCATCGTGAGGCCGAGGTCGCACATCCGGACGGCCAGCAGCTGCTCGTCTCCGAATGACGCCCAGTCGGGATCAGCCATGTGAGGCACATACGTTGGTCATAGATCCGGGGTCTGCTTCCACCATGGCGCGTCGCGTTCGTAGGCGTCCGCGACGCGCAGAATCGTGGCTTCGTCGAACCGCCGTCCGGTCAGCTGTAAACCAATCGGCAGCCCGCCTTCGCTGGCTGGCGCGTCGCCGAGTTTCGGCGCGGCAGACCCGCGGCTGAAGCCGCAGGGCACGCTGATGGCGGGCAGCCCCGCGAGGTTTGCGCTGACGGTGAAAATATCAGCGAGATACATCTGGAGGGGATTCGCCGTCCGCTCGCCGATTCGAAACGCCGGCGTGGGGCTCGTCGGCATCGCGACGACGTCGACGCGCGCAAACGCCTCGTCGTAGTCGCGCAGAATCAGCGTTCGCACCTGCTGCGCCTTCAGATAATACGCATCGTAGTATCCGGCGCTGAGCACATAGGTGCCGAGCATGATTCGCCGTTTGACTTCCGCACCGAACCCCAGCGCGCGGGTTCTCGCGTACATGCTCCTGAGCGTCTGGTCCCTGGCTCCAGCGCCGTCCTTGGTCGGCGAGCCGGCGCGGAAGCCGTAGCGCACACCGTCGTAGCGCGCCAGATTCGAGCTCGCTTCCGCCGTGGCGACGAGATAGTAGACGGCGGTCGCGTACTTCGCGTGCGGCAGATCCACGTCGACCAGCGCGGCGCCGCGCGCAGCGAGTGTGTCGAGCGAGATGTCGATGGCGCGGCCGACATCCGGATCGATTCCCTCGAGGAGCCGACGCGGCACGCCAATCCGCGTGCCGCGCACGTCGCCGTCGAGCGCCGCCTCGTAATCGGGCACGGCGTCGGGCGCGCTCGTCGCGTCGGCCGGATCGGTTCCGGCAATGACGCGGAGCGCGAGGGCGGCGTCCGCCACCGTGCGCGTCAGCGGACCGATCTGATCCAGTGACGATCCGAACGCCAGCAAACCGTACCGCGACACGCGGCCGTAGGTGGGTTTGAGTCCGACGACGCCGCACAGGGCGGCGGGCTGGCGCACCGATCCGCCCGTGTCCGATCCGAAGGCGAGCGGCGCCAGGCCGGCCGCGACCGCCGCCGCGGAGCCGCCGCTCGATCCGCCCGCAATTCGATCGAAGGCCCAGGGGTTGCGCGTCGGACCGAATGCGGAGTTCTCGTTCGATGAGCCCATGGCGAACTCGTCGCAGTTGGTTTTGCCGATGACGATCGCGCCGGCGGCCTCCAGGCGGGTGACCGCCGTCGCGTCGTACGGCGGCACGTACGATTCGAGGATTCTCGACGATGCGGTCGTCCGTACCCCGCGCGTGCAGAGATTGTCTTTCAGGGCGACAGGCACGCCCGCCAGCGGCGCGTCGCGCCAGCGATCCGGATCGGCGTCGATCGCGCGCGCCCGCGAGAGCGCGCGGTCCGTGACAACGGTGTTGAACGCGTGCAGACGTGGATCGAGCGCGTCGACACGCGCGAGCGCGTCCTGGCAGACATCCGTTGCGGATCGTGCGCGCGAGCGAATGGCGTCCCGCAGGGCGTGGACCGTCAGGCTGGCCGCTGCGCTCATCCGATGACCCGCGGCACTTTGAACAACCCCGCGTCGAGCGCCGGGTCGGGTGCGTTCGCCAGCGCCTCCTCGCGGTCGAGCGACCCGCGCACGACATCGTGGCGATCGGCGCCGTGTCGCATGACGACGCTGGCGGTGGGCGGCACGCCGGTGGTGTCGATCTGCTGCACTTCCTCGGCATAGCCGAGAATGTCGCCGAGTTGTTGTGCGAACAGATCCAGTTCGGCCGGCTCGAGATCGAGATGCGCGAGCGCGGCGATGGCCGCCACCTGGTCGCGCGTGAATGCCGAGGGCATGGCAAATGCTAGCATCAGCCATGAGCCATCCGCCATGACGGCGAAGGTCCGAAAGGCAGCCGTGGCCGGACGCTGGTACCCGGGGTCCGCCCAGGCGCTGACGGCGGCTGTCGATGGGCATCTCTCCACAGCAGACCGCGACGTGGATGGAGATCTCGTTGCGCTCATCGCCCCGCATGCCGGGCTCGTGTACTCCGGGCCGGTGGCCGCCCATGCGTACCGCCTGGTGCGCGATCGCCGGTTCGACGTCGCCGTGCTGGTCGGCCCGTCGCACGTTGCCGGCTTTGACGGCGTATCGCTGTTCGCGTCCGGCGGTTTCGACAGCCCCCTCGGCGTTGCCGCGATTGATTCAGACTGTGCGCAGGCGCTGCTCGCACTCCGCACGATCGTGCGCGACGATCCCGCGGCGCATGCGCGCGAGCATTCGCTCGAAATGCAGCTGCCGTTTCTTCAACGTCTGGCGCCGGCCATCCGAATCGTGCCGCTGTTGATGGGCTATCAGACCGCCGCGACGGCTCGCGCCCTCGGCGATGCGCTTGCCGAGGCATTGCGCGGCAGGCGCGCGCTGCTGATTGCAAGCACCGATCTCTCGCACTATCACGACGCCGCGACCGCCGCGGCGCTCGATCGGGTGGTGATTGATTGCGTGGCGCGGTTCGATGCGGACGCCCTTCAGGCGGCGCTCGACGCGCGGCCCGACCACGCCTGCGGCGGAGGCCCGACGGTCGCGGTGATGCGCGCGGCGCGTCTGCTCGGCGCCCGCGACGCCCTCGTGCTCGATTACGCGGACTCCGGTGACGTGTCGGGTGACAAATCGGCGGTGGTCGGCTATCTGGCGGCGGCTTTCGGGACGTTCGAAAACCTTGCCACCACGGCGGATACGGAGGTCAAATCCCAAGCGTAAAAGAGGTTTCGTTCCTTCGAAGACCGGACAGAATACTGGATACGTGGTTGACGCCGGCAGCGTCCTTATTCCGTACAGGATTGTTCCTCAGGGTCCTCCGTGCCCTCCGGGGTGGAGAGTGATCTCATGACCAGCGACGCCGATCGCCTGCTGCTATTGCGCCTGGCGCGGGAGGCGATCGCTGCGCATATCGCGGGCGCGCGCCTTCCTGCGCCGAGCCGCGCCGGGATTTTTGCGCGGTTCGGCGGAGCATTCGTCACGCTCCACGCGCGCGGCGATCTGCGCGGATGCATCGGTCATGTCGAGGTCGACGAACCGCTTGGCGACGTCATCCCACGCTGCGCCGTCGCGGCCTGCAGCAGCGACCCGCGTTTTCCGCCGGTCACCGAAGCGGAAGTAGCGGGGATCGAGATCGAGGTGTCGCTGCTCGGACCGCTCGAGCCGATCGCCGGCGCCGATGGAATCGAGGTCGGCCGGCACGGCCTGATCGTCGAGCGCGGATGGAGCCGCGGTCTGCTGCTTCCTCAGGTTGCGGTTGAATGGCAGTGGGATATCGAAACGTTTTTCGCGCAGACGTGTCACAAGGCGGGTCTTCCACGCGACGCCTGGAAAAATGGCGCGAAGTTGTGGCGGTTCGAGGCCGAAGTGTTTGGGGAAGCGGAACGGACCGGCCTGGCAGGATGGGCGGCATCGGCGGGATAGGCAGGATGGGACGCCCCGGCTATCCGCGCCCGCCCTTCCAGCCTATCCAGCCCTAACCAGGCCGCGAAGCGTCTCCAGATTCTTTTCATCGAACCGATCCACTTCGATCCGCGTCGGCGAGCGGCTTTCCTCTTTGGGCGTCTCGAGCAGCATCGGCAGACCGCGGAACCGCCGGTCGTTGACGATGCGGCGGAACGGCTCGAGGCCGAGACATCCTTCGCCGATGTGCTGGTGCCGATCGACGCGGCTGCCGAGCGGCTTCTTCGAATCATTCAGATGAAACACCTTCAACCGATCGAACCCGACCAGCCGGCCGAACTGCCTGAACGTCGAGGCATATCCTTCGGCCGAGCAGAGGTCATATCCGGACGCCAGCAGATGGCACGTGTCGAGGCAGACGCCCACTCGCCGGTGATCCCCCATCTTCGCGATAATTGACGCGAGCTGCTCGAACGTCGCGCCGAGTGCGGTTCCCTGGCCGGCCGTGTGTTCGAGCAGCACCAGCGTGCGGCCGCGGCGGCGCGCCCGGAGCAGGTCGACAAGCGCATCTGCAATGAGCTGCAAACCCTCCGCCTCGCTGCCAACGGTGTAGCAACCCGGATGCAGGACCACGCCGAGGAGGCCGAGCGCCTCGGCGCGATCCAGCTCATCGCCCATCGCGTCGAGCGACTGCTGCCGCAGCGTCGCACTCGTCGACGCCAGATTGATCAGATAACTCGCGTGAGATACCACGGGCCCGAGTCCGGACGCCTTGACCTTTGCCCGAAACTCGCGAATCTCCGCCCGTGCGAGCTCGCGGCCGCGCCACTGGTTGGCGTTCTTCGCAAAAATCTGGAAGGCCTCGCAGCGATGCACGATCGCGCGATCGACGGCGTGCGGCAAGCCGCCGGCGACCGACATGTGGGCGCCCAGCCGTGGCATCGCCTACCGGCCCAGTGTTTCCTGCAGCACGCGGCCGTCGGCCCCGATCCGTACGGTGGCGGTGAAGATATCCGGCCCCGGCTTCGGCTGGTCCAGCGTGGGCATCCCCACGACGAAGCGCACGTCGGTCCAGCGGACCGTCGTGACCCCTCGTGCGTCGACGACGGATCGCGCCGCCGGAAACCGCGAGAACCCCAGGAAGATTTGCCCCAGCCTGGTGGTCGCCGCCTGTTCCACGGTCGGTGTCCACAGGTTGGGATAGTGCACGGTCAACCGCCATGGCACGTCCGGCTCGTGCCCGGGCGGTTGAAAAAGACGATCGAGCAGATTGACGTCCCGCAGTTCGTACGCGTTCGACATCTGCGCGATGATCCGCCAGACGAAGGGCGACGCGAAGGTGGGCATGGCAGCAACGTCGACGAGGCACCGTGTCCCCGACGAAGTGCCGGCACTGGCTGCGCTCGGCTGCGGCCACGAATCGAGCAGGTGCGCGCTTCGCGTCTGCGGCCCGCACCGTGGCGGCCATGTGGGTCCGAAAAGTCGCGGGGCGACTGCAAGCGCACGCTCGTGCGTCGTCGCGCGGAGACCGTAATTCGCCGCCATCAGGAGGATGACGATGATGGCGTTTCTGTGCCGGGCGGCTGGCGATCGCAGGCCGAACAGAAGCCCCGTGGCGAGTACAGCCAGCAGATACACGTCGAGAATCGGCATCACATCGATGACGAACCAGTGCCAGTTGAACGGGCTCAGCAGCCGCGTTCCATAGGACGTCGGCAGATCCATCAGGACGTGCAGCACAGCGCCGATGATCGAGACGGCCACGAGCATCACGAACGACGCATCCGTTGCGGCTGTCGACGAGTGCCCGCGATCGGCACGCCTCCGGTCATTCAGCGCGCGGGCAACCCAGACGATGGCGGCGGTGATCAACCCGAGGCCGACGACCCCGATCGGTCCGTGCGTCAGTCCGCGGTGCCACCTCAGATATTCCGTGGATCCCCGTGTGAGCGCCACGATGTCGATGTCGGGCGCATTCGAGGCGAGGACGAGCGCCGCCGTCGTGCCGCGACCCGCCCGCGCGAGCGGCGTGCGCGCCAGCGTCAACGCGAAGAGCGTATGAGTGACGTTGTCCAATCAAATTAATATAGCAGCATGCGAAAAGCCTCCTCCATCGCCGCCGCGCTGGTCGTCCTGTCGCTCGTGCCGTCGTCCGCGTTCGCGTGGGGGCTTGCCGCGCACCGGTACATCACCACTCGCGCGATCGATCTGCTTCCGGCCGCGATCAAACCGTTCTTCGATCGCTACCGCGACGAAATCGTCGTCCGGTGCGTCGATCCCGACACGTGGCGCAACGTCGGGTGGGAAGACGATCCGCATCATTTCATGGACTTCGGCGTCAAGGAGTACGGCGCCTATCCGTTCAACGATCTGCCGCGGGAATACGGCGCCGCGTTGGAGAAGTTCGGCATGGCCATGCTGAAGCGGAACGGCCTCCTTCCGTGGCGAGAGGCTGAGGAGTTTGGGAACCTCCGGCGCGCATTCGAAAGCTTCAAGCGCGAGTCGGCCTACGGCCCGACCGACGTGATTCTGTTCACGGGCGTGGCGGCGCATTACATCCAGGATGCGCACCAGCCGTTTCACGCATCGAACAACTACGACGGTCAACTCACCGGCAACAACGGCATCCACGCGCGCTTCGAAAGCGCGCTGTTCGAGCGGTTTGAATCGCGGTTGACGATCAAACCGGCTGCGCCGTCGCCCGTCACCAACGCCCGCGACGCCGCGTTCGACGCGTTGCTCTCGAGCTATCAGCTGGTCGACGCGATCGTGAAAGCCGACACGGAAGCGGTCGGGGGCAAGGACGTGTACGACGACGACTACTTCGAGAAGTTGCTGTCGAAGGTGCGGCCGATTCTCGAGAGGCGGATCGCCGAGTCGATTACGGCGACGGCCGGTATCGTCATCGGTGCCTGGGAGGCGGCGGGAAAGCCCGTGCTGAAGCTTGAAGCCGTGAGGGCGCTGGAGAAAGTGAAAAAGCCCTAGGTCACTACTCGTGCCGGTTCGGATTGGGCAGGCCCGAGTGGCGCTCGAAGAAGCGCTCGACCGGCGGCAGGACGCCGAGAACCAGCAGCGTAATGGCGGTCGCGACGGACGCCATCGCAAACTCGCCGGCCCCCGCGGCCATGCCGATCCCCGCGTTGACCCAAATGGTCGCGGCCGTTGTCATGCCGTGGATGTTGCCACCGCTGCGAAGGATGGCGCCCGCGCCGAGGAACCCGATCCCGGTCACGATCTGCGCGGCGATTCGATCCGGCGTGCCGCTCGCCGCAGCGAGCTGAATCGACACCGTCGTGAAAAGCGCCGATCCCACGCCGATGAGGATGTTCGTGCGCAGCCCCGCGGGCTTTTGCCGCAGCTCGCGTTCGATGCCGATCGCCGCGCCCAGCCCGGCCGCGAGCAGCAATCGCAGCGTCAGTTCAACGGGCGGCATGTCGCTTGCGGAGAATGGAGCCAGGAAGCGTTGACGCGCTCGTTCTCATCATCGTGAATCTCGTGAACAGCAGCCGATTGAGCGTTTAGAATCGGATAGTCCGTCAACAAGATTACCCGATCATTCAGCGACCAATGCTCAGCGTCTACCTTGTGCCCCTGGGCCGCAACCGTTACGAGCTCTACACCGAGCCTCCGGACGAGGCGGCAGAGGGCACGAGTCACGGTCAGGGCCCCTTCCGCCGACAACTTCATCGCCTCAACGAGCGGTGGCGCGAGGCGGTCAAGGCCGCGCGACGCACCGATGAAACAGCCGGCCGGTTCGCGCGCGTGCGCGACTGGGTTGTGTGCCGCGCCTCGGAAACCATCGCCGAACAGCGAACGTTGTGGTCGCTGCGGAGCGTCGAATCGGCGCAGCTGTTTTACCCCTCGGACGTTACCGAGTCGACGTTCACGGCCGTCCGACTTCGGCTGTTGGCTCACGCGCGTCGCCATCATGGAATCTGGCTCGTGATCGACGGACTGCTGTTTGTCGTGTCGGGACTGTTCATGCTCATTCCCGGGCCGAACGTCTTCGCGTACTACTTCGGCCTGCGTCTGATCGGCCACTATCTGTCGTGGCGAGGCGCCCGGCAGGGCCTTTACGGGACGGCATGGCACGGATGCGCGGAGCCAGCGCTCGCGGAGCTCAGGGAGCTGGTCGATTTGTCGCGTGAGTCGCGCGCGCCGCGCGTGGCAGCAATCGCGAACGGTCTGCATCTGCCGCGGCTTGCGGCGTTCTTCGATCGGGCGGCCCAGCACGGCTGACGCGGAGCCGCGTGCTATTCTTGGCTCGAACCTTGAAACTTGCTGAGCTCGCCGCGCGTCTGGACTGCCGTCTGGAGGGCGACGGCAACATCGAGATCGTCCGCGTGGCCGGTATTCAGCACGCCGCGCGTGGCGACCTGACCTTCTTCGCGCATGCGCGGCACCTCGCTCAGCTCGCCGCCACCAATGCCTCGGCGGTCATCATCGGCTCGAACGAACCGGCTCGTCCCGCGCCGACGTGCGCCGTTCTGCGAAGCGACGATCCCTATTCGACGTTTGCGCGGGCCGTTGGCGTGTTCGCGCAGTCTGTGGCTCCGGCGAAGGGCATCGATCGTCTGAGCGCCGTGGCGGCGGACGCGGAGATTGGTCTCGACGTGTCGATTGGGCCATTCGTGACGATCGGGGCCGGCGCATCGATCGGCGCCCGCACCATCATCTACCCGAATGCGGTGATTGGCCCGGGCGCGCGGATAGGCGCCGACTGCACCATTCACTCGCAGGTGTCCATCCGCGAGCGCGTGACGATTGGACATCGCGTCGTCCTGCACAATGGCGCGGTTGTCGGCAGCGACGGATTCGGGTTCGCGCGGCAGAAGGACGGGACGCATCTGAAGATTCCGCAGGTTGCCGACGTCGTGATCGAAGACGACGTGGAGATCGGCGCGAATGCGACGATCGATCGACCGGCGGTCGGCGAGACGCGGATTGGCGCAGGGACGAAGATCGACAACCTGGTTCACATCGCCCACGGCGTGACGCTTGGTCGTCGAGTACTCCTGGCCGCGCAAGTGGGCATCGCCGGCAGCACCGCGATCGACGACGATGTGATGATGGCGGGGCAGAGCGGTGTCACGGGACACGTGCGCATCGGGCCCGGTGCGAAGGTCGGCGCGAAGAGCGCCGTGCTGCAATCAGTCGAGGCGGGCGAGTTCGTCACCGGCCATCCCGCGTTCGAGCACGCGGACTGGCGCAAGGCGTCCATCGTCTTTCGGCAGCTGCCGTCGTTGAAGAAGCGCCTCGACGAGCTCGAACAGAAGATCGCCGAGCTCGAGGAGGCGCAACGAGAGAAAGACGCTCAGAGGAAATAACTCCGTTGCCCCTGCTAGAATCGAGGGGCGGATTCGCCGCGCGCCGCCGACGTTCGACCGTTCCAGGCTCTGGACCATCCAGGAGACCGATCGCTGACCTCACTACGACGGATATTGGTTTGCACCTCCATCATCCTGACCCTCGGTTCGAGCGCGGCGGCGCAGCAGCCGGTCGTGTCGCCACCGCCGGATCGCCCGGAATTCTTTTCGCGAACCGACTTTCACCTGAACGCGGCGATGCTGATCCCGCCGGCCCTGACGACGGCAACGGGCCGGTCAACCGACGATCCACGGTTTGCGTGGGACACGCACTGGGGTGGGTCGATCGACGTGGTGGACTATGTCGGCGGCCGCCTGGCCGCCATCCTCGATTACGAGGCGGTCCTCGGGAGCGAATATCGCCCGTTCGATCCGAATCAGGGAAACTACACGCTCGAAGGCTCGGTGTCCGCGCGCGCCGGCAACACGGAAATCGTTGGACTATTTCATCACGTGTCGCGTCATCTCAGCGATCGACCGAAGCGAATCCCCATCGCGTGGAATGAACTGGGCGGTCGCGTGCTGCACCGTTTCACCTTCGGACGGGCCACGGCCGACATCGACGCTGAAGCGGGCCGGACCGTCGAGCATGCCTACGTCGATTACACGTGGATGACCGAGGCGCACGTGCTCGTCCGCCGGCCCGTCTCCGAGCGCGTTGGGCTGTTCGCGCATGCCAACGGGCAGGTGATCCGCGTGGACGGGACGGTGCCGAAGCGCGGCACACAAACCGGCGGCCTGGTCGAGGCCGGGCTGCGCATCAACGCCCGGGGAGGCGCGCTCGAACTGTTCGCGGGGATCGAAAAGCGGATTGACGCCGATCCCCTCGACCGTCAGCCGCTGCATTGGGCCCTCGCCGGCTTCCGCCTACTCAGTAGATAATCGGAGGATGTTCGTGCCCCGTCCTGATGATTCGCCCCGCAAGAGAGGTCCTCGGCTGATGGTCGCGGTTGCGCTGAGCGCTGCCCTGATTCAGGCGGCGGCCCAGCCATCGTCGGCGGCCGTGCGTCCGCCGAAGCTGCAGTACGAAATCACGACGCTGCCCAACGGCTTGACGCTCGTGCTCTCGGAGGATCATTCGACGCCGATCGTCCACCTGCAGCTCTGGTATCACGTCGGATCGAAAAACGAAAGGCCCGGGCGCACGGGGTTCGCGCATCTGTTCGAGCATCTGATGTTCAAGGGCTCGAAGAATGTTCAGCCCGAAGCGCACACGTCGATGATTTCCTCGGTCGGCGGGCAGAGCAACGCCTACACGACAGACGATGAGACGGTGTTCTGGGAGACGGTGCCTGCGCAGTACCTTCCGCTCACGCTCTGGATGGAGGCAGATCGGATGGCGACGCTGCGCATCGACAAGGAGACGTTCACGAACGAGCGTGACGTCGTGAAGGAAGAGCGTCGGATGCGCGTGGACAATCAGCCGTACGGGCGGCTGAACGAAATCATCTACGACCAGGCGTTCACCGTGCATCCGTACAAGCACGCGACGATCGGCAGCATGGTCGATCTCGAAGCCGCATCCGTCGACGACGTGCGCGACTTCTATCGCACCTATTACGTGCCGTCGAACGCCACCGTGGTGCTCGTCGGCGACTTCGACTCGGCGCAGGCGCTCCAGCTCGCCAGCCAGTATCTCGGCCGTGTGCCGAAGGCCGAGCGCGAGGTGCCGCGCGACATTCCGAAGGAGCCGCCGCAGACGAAGGAAAAGCGCGTCACGCAGCAGGCGCCGTGGCCGCTGCCGGCGGTCGTCGTGGCGTATCACATCACCTACGACGGCAATCCCGACTCGTATCCGCTGCACATCGCGGCGAAGGTGCTGTCGGACGGGCAAACATCGCGCATCTACCAGAAGCTGGTCTACGAAAAGCAGATGGCCGTGGCGGCGTTCGGCCAGGCGAACCTGATCGAGGATCCGAACCTGTTTTACGCGGTGGCGATCGTTCAGCAGGGCCACACGACCGAGGAAGTCGCCGATGCGCTCATCGCCGAGCTCGATCGCTTGAAAACCGAGCCGATCAGCGACCACGAGCTGCAGCGGACGAAGAACCAGTTCGCGCGCGACTACATCCTCGGACGCGAGTCGAACCAGCAGAAGGCGGTGCACCTCGCCCATGCGATCGTGATCCATCGCGACGTCAGGACCGCCGACGGCGAATTCGACATCTTCCAGAACATCACCGTCGCAGACGTGCAGCGCGTCGCCCGCACGTATTTCAAACCCGAGAACCGGCTGGTGCTGACGCTGATGCCGTCGGGGAAAGCGGGTGGCCAGTGATCCGCCACCGAGGCACAAAGACACCGAGTATCTTCGGCCACAGAGTCACTGAGTCACTGAGGAATTGTTGGCTTGCGAGCGATCGATATCGTGAGAAATGGTTCTCTGTGACCCTGTGGCTCTGTGGCTGTTTCCTCTTTGCGTCTTTGTGTCTCCGTGGCACCGACGCCGCCGCGCAAACCCGCACCTGGCCTTCCGAGAGTGCGCCGCGGCCGCTGCCGGCGCGCGAGATCAAGTTTCCACCGTACGACATTCAGACGTTGCCGAACGGGTTGCAGGTCGTCGCCGTGCTCCACCACGAGCAGCCGGCCGTCAGCATGCGGCTGGTGTTCCGCGCAGGCGCCGCGTCGGACCCGAAAAACAAGCTTGGCCTCGCGCGCCTGGCGGCGTCGCTGCTCGATCAGGGCACGACCACGATGTCGGCGCAGGAGATGAACGACGCGATCGATTTCATCGGCGGTGTGATGGGGGCCGGCGCCGGCACCGACCTGACGCTGGTGAACATGCTCGTCATGAAGGACAGCTTCGAGCGGGGGTTGCGCATGCTGTCCGACATGGCGCGGCACCCCGCGTTCGCGCCCGCGGAAATCGACCGCCAGCGCCAGCAGACGCTCTCCGGGCTGAGAGTGAGTCTCGAGGATCCCGGATACATCGCCAATTCCGTCTTCGACCGCCTCGTGTACGGGTTCCATCCGTACGGCATGCCGGATACGGGCACCCCCGAGACCATCGGCGGCATCACGCGCGACGACCTGGTCGCATTTCATCGGCAGTACTTCGCCCCGAACAACGCGATCCTCGCGATCGTTGGCGATGTGACCGCCGACGAAGCGTTCGCGACGGCGAAAAAGGTCTTCGGCGACTGGGACAAGCGCGACGTGCCGGCGCAGAAGTTCGTCCAGCCGCCCGATCCGACCCGCCGCGTCGTCGTCGTCAACAAGCCGGACTCCGTGCAGACGGAGGTTCGCGTGGGCCATCTGGGAATCGCGCGCAACCATCCAGACTACATGGCCGTCAACCTGGCGATCCGCATTCTCGGCGGGGAGGGCAGCAATCGGCTGCATCAGGTGCTGCGCACGGAGCGAGGGCTGACCTACGGCGCGCAGGCGAACATGGACACGCTGAAGGACACCGGCGACTTCGAGGCCGAAACGAACACGCGATCCGATGCGACGGGCGAAGTGCTTCGCCTGATCGTCGACGAGTTCTGGCGTCTGCAGCGGGAACGGGTCGGCGCCGTTGAGCTCGACAACGCGAAAGCGTACATGACCGGCAGCTTCCCGCTCACGATCGAGACGCCGGAGTCGATCGCGATGCAGGTCGTCCACGTGCTGTTCTACGGCTTGCCGCTCCAGGAGCTCCAGAGTTTTCGCGAGCGTGTGAACGCCATCACCGTCGACGACATCCAGCGCGTGGCGCGCCTGTACCTGCATCCGGAACGATTGTCGGTGGTGCTCGTGGGCAACGCCGCGGCATTTGCGCCGCAGTTGCGCACCGTCGGGTTCAGTCCGTTCGAGACCATCGAACTGCGCGATCTGGATCTCATGACGGCGAATTTCAAGCGAGGGACTGGTCGAGCGGGTGGCGCAGGTGGGGCCAGTGGGGCAGGTAGAGCAGGTGGGGCGGGTCGGGTAGGCTGGTCGGATCGCCTGACGGATCGGCGGTGGCCGTATCAACAGGTGCCCGGCGCGAGCCGCCCCGTCCCGACGCTCACGGCCGAGGAAGGCGCAAAAGCGGTGGCGCTGCTGGATCGCGCAATCGCCGCGAAAGGCGGGCTCGACAAGCTGCGCGGCATGCGGACGATCGTCGCCAGGCAGACAGTCAGCACCCGCACCGCGAATGGCCCGGCGCAGTTCGAGACGACCAACTACATCCAGTACCCGGACCGCATGCGGATCGAAACGCGCATTCCCGACGGGATCAACGTGCAGGCGTACGATGGCGCGCAGTCCTGGTCGAAAGATCAGCGAGGCGTTCACGAGCAGCCAGACACCGTGGCCCGCCAGGTCCGCCTCAGCCTGCGCCGAGACGTCGTCGCGCTGCTGCTGGCCGCCAAGGACGCCAAGCTGACGCCGAGGATCCTCCCGGACGTGAAGAACGACGCCGGACATCTCGATCACGTGCTGGAGCTGTCGGCGCCGGACCTCAATCCCATTCTGATCTACGTCGACCCCGAGTCGGGCCTGATCGACAAGCTCGCATTCGTGGACGATGCGCCGACGCGGCCGCTCGTCGAGGAGCGATTCGCCGACTACCGCGAGGTCGACGGAATTCAGATTGCCTTTCAGGCGACGCGCAAGGTCGGCACGCAAACGGTGGAGCGGCGCGTCAGCGACCTGAAGATCAACGTGCCGGTCGAGCCTTCGCTGTTCAAGCGCCCGGCTTCTTGAGCGCGCGTCTCCTGCTGTCGTGCGGCGAGGCGTCCGGCGATCTCTACGCCGGGGCCTTGACGCGCGAGCTGCGGGCGCTCGATCCGGGTCTCACCGTGACCGGACTCGGGGGGCCGCAGTTTGCCGCCGCGGGTGGCGAGCTGATTGACGATTACCGCGACCTCGCCGTCACGGGACTGACCGAAGCGATCGCGAAGATTCCGAGGTCGTTGTCGGCGCTGCGACGCCTGGTCAAAGCCGCCCGAACGCATCGGCCGGACGCGCTCATCGCGATCGACTTTCCCGACTTCAACTTCCGGCTCGCGCGCGCCGTCAAACGGCTTGGCATCCCGGTCGTCTATTACATCGGCCCGCAGTTGTGGGCCTGGCGGCCGGGACGGCTCGCGACGATGCGCGAGATCGCCGATCGCGTGCTGGTGATTTTTCCGTTCGAAGCGTCCATCTATCGCGACGGCGGCGTGGCGGCGGAGTTCGTTGGCCACCCGCTCATCGAATTGGCCGCCCCGTCCGCGCCGCGCACGAGGTTCCTGAGCGCGCGCGGGTTGTCGCCATCAGCGCCCACGGTCGCGATCCTTCCAGGCAGCCGGACGAACGAAGTGTCGCGCATTCTGCCGACGCTCGTGGCCGCCTCCGCCGACATCCGCACAGCCGTGCCCGGTGTGCAGTTCGTGATCGCGCGCGCGCCGCACCTGGACGATCGGCTGTTCGACCTCCCGACAAAGGGGCCGTACCCCTCTTCGCCCCCCTTTTTCACGATCGTCGAAAGCGACACCGACACGGTGCTGGCGTCAGCCGACGTCGCGCTGACCGCGTCCGGCACGGCAACGGTGCAGAGCGCGCTGCACGACACGCCGATGGTGATCGTCTATCGGGTGTCGCCGCTCACGTATCGGCTGGGTCGCCGGCTGCTGACGATCGATACAATCGGAATGGTGAACCTCATCGCCGGCGAGAAGATTGTGCCGGAGCTGGTGCAGGATGCGTTCACGCCGGCGGCGGTCGCGCGTGAAGCCATTTCGCTGCTGACCGATCGCGCGCGTGCGGCGCACGTACGGGCCGGCCTCGCGCGCGTGCGCGAGCGTCTTGGTGGACCAGGCGCCAGCCGGCGGGCCGCCGAAGCCATCCTGAGAGTGGTCGGATCAAACCGAGGGTAACAACATGGGACGACACCGATCGAACGCTGAGCCTGCGGAGCATGCCACACCTTGGTCGTTCTTGCGGACTCTGCGAGCTCTGCGTGCCTTGTTCGTTGTGTGGCTGGTGGTTGGGCCTGTCCGCGCGGGCGCAACGGTGCTCCTTCCCGCCGACCTCGGGGAATTGTCCGCCGACGCCCGTGCGATCGTCCGCGGCCGCGTCGTGGCTGTCGAGGCGCGATGGATCGATGATCGCCGCGGCATCGACACCATCGTCACGCTCGATGTGGAGAGCTATCTCAAAGGCGCCCTCGGGTCGACACTGCAGTTTCGTGTCCCCGGCGGCGAGCTTGGACGCTTCCGGAGCATTGTCGTCGGTGCGCCCGAATTCGCGGTCGACGATCGTGTTTTAGTCTTTCTCGGTGCGCGCGGGCCGAGCGTGCCGTATGTGCTTGGTCTGAGCCAGGGCGTTTTCCGCATCGCGCGGGCGGCGGACAATTCCGGATGGGTTGTCACGCCTCCCGCGGTGTTCCCATCGGCCGCGGCGGCGCGGATCGTTCGAGGCGATCCATCGAGGCGGCCGATGGCGCTCGCCGATTTCGAGCAGCGCGTGCGCACGTTGGCGGGGGGCGGTCGATGATGTCCTTGTCCTGCCTCAGGCGCGCACGCAAAGCGGCGGCCTTCGGCGTCACGCTCGCGCTCACCCTCGCGCCGGCGCAACCGGCCTTCGCCTACCTGAAGTTCGGCGTGCGCGCGGGCGGCCGCCAGGTGACGCTCCGCTGGACGCAGACGCCTGTCCGCTATGTCGTGTCCGACGCTTCTGTGGCGTCGGGCGTGACGGTCAGCGACTTCCAGTCCGCCGTGGGTCGCGCCTTTGCGACGTGGCAGGCGGTGCCGACGGCGTCCATCTCGTACCAGTTCGGTGGGCTCACCGGCGCCCTGCCGGGGCAGGAAGACGGATCGTCGACGCTCGGTTTTCGCAACCGGCCCGAGATGGATCGCGTGCTGGCGTCCACGAGCTTCGTCGTCGATATGGCCACCGGCGCGCTTCTCGAGTCCGACATCTTCTTCAATTCGGCATTCGCCTGGTCGGTCACTCCGGCAGGGGAGACCGGTAGATTCGACCTCGAAAGCATTGCGCTGCACGAGATCGGCCACTTGAGCGGCCTCGGGCATTCCGCGCTCGGCGAAACGGAGTTGCGCGAGGGAGGAGGCCGGCGCGTGATTGCGTCAGGCACGGTCATGTTCCCGATCGCGTTCACGGCCGGCAGCATCGCCGGCCGTACGCTCCAGCCCGACGACATCGCCGGCATCTCGGACGTCTATCCCGAAAGCGATTTCAACGCGACAGCCGGCAGCCTTTCCGGCCACGTCACCAGTGACGCGCAACCGGTGTTCGGCGCGCACGTGATTGCCTTCAATCCGAATACGCTGTCGATGGTCGCCGCCTTCACGTTGAATACTCAGGGTGAGTTCTCGATCGGCGGATTGTCGCCGGGACCGTACGTCGTGCGCGTCGAACCGCTGGACGATGCCGACGTCGAAAGTTTTTTCAGCGCACCAGAGACCGTCGATTTCGACTTCAAAGTCGCATTCGTCGATCGCGTCATTGTCGTCCCGCGCGGCGGCGGCAGCGGTTCGGTCGATGTGAAGGTGGTTCGGAAATGACGTTTGTGCGGCCGGCACCCTTGGTGCTCGTGGCCGCGATGTGCCTTCAGCCCGGCCCGGCCCGCGCGCAGTCGCCCGTGCCGCCTGGCACGATCGACGCCGCGTTGGGAATCGCGTGGACGGCGGCCCAGCCGCTCGGGTCGGGAGATGCGCGCGAAACGACGCCGACCGGCAGCGTTTTCCGCATCTTCACCGCGTCGACCACACTCGCGAGCGCGACGGTTGTCGAGGGACGAATCGGTCTGCGAATGACACGGCATCTCGAGCTGCTGGCCTCGGGCAGCTACGGAACGCCAACGCTTCGCATCAGTCTCAGTGGCGACTCGGAGAACGCGGCAGCTGTGACGGCAACCGAACGCGTCCAGCAATTCACGCTTGGCGGCGGCGCGCTCTGGTACCTCGGGCGCTGGCGAACCGGCAATCGTCTCGCGCCGTTCGTCACCGGCGAGGCGGCCTATCTGCGGCACGTCCACAGCGGAAACACGCTCATTCAGACGGGACGCCAGTACCAGATTGGCGGTGGCATCAAGTACCCGCTGATCCAGCGGAACGGCGGGCGCCTCAAGAGCATTGGCGTCCGCGTCGACGTGCGTGCCGTCCTGCACACTCGAGGGCTTGCCTTCGATGCGGGCGTACACACATCGCCGTCTTTCGGCGCGTCGAGTTACGTCCGCTTCTAGATCTCGTGTGCCCGCCGTCCTATCGGTCGCGCGTCGTTACGCACGTCCCCGTTCCTTGCTTTTGCCTCGCGGTGGCATCTTCTCCTGTCGTTGCCGCTCCTCGCTGAGCGGCCGGTTGCTGATGCCGCCGCTGTTCGTCACGTTCTCGCGCGATCCCTCCGCCGGCTCACGGTTGGGCGCGCGGTTCTCGGACATGCTCTGCCGCGCCTCTTCGTCAAGTGCGCGGAGCTTCTCGCCGATGGTTCTCGGATCGTTCGCCATGCCGTCCTCCTGACTGGTCCGTTCTGGCTCTGCTGTCGGTACAGTGATACCGTCGCAAGCGCGATGCCCGGTCCTGCCATCGAGTTCCGAGACGTATCCTTCCAACGGCCGGGACGTCCACCAATACTCGACAGCTTCAGCCTTACAGTTGAGTCCGGCAACGTGCTCGGACTCGTCGGCCGGAGCGGCGCCGGCAAGACGACATTGCTGAAGCTTGTGAATCGCCTGCTTCTGCCCGCTGCCGGTTCGGTGCTGGTGGAGGGACGCGACACGCGCGAATGGGAACCGATCGCGTTGAGGCGGCGCGTCGGATATGTGCTTCAGGACGTCGGCTTGTTTCCGCACATGACAATCGCGGACAACGTCGCGGTCGTGCCCCGCCTGGCGGGATGGCCTGCGGACCGGACCGCCTCGCGCGTGGCCGAGTTGTTGGACCTCGTTGGGCTCCCGCCTCGGCAATTTGCGACACGGTGGCCCGACGAACTGTCAGGTGGCCAACGTCAGCGGGTCGGTGTGGCGCGCGCACTCGCGGTCGACCCGCCAGTGTTGTTGATGGATGAGCCGTTTGGCGCGCTCGATCCGCTCACGCGGGCCGAGTTGCACGCGGAATTCCGGCGCATTCAGGAGCGGCTGCGCAAGACGGTGATGATCGTGTCGCACGACATGGGAGAGGCGTTCGCGCTGGCCGACCGAGTGGGTGTGATCGACGAGGGCCGATTGGTCGCGTGCGATCGTCCGCACGCACTCGCCCGGTCGGACGAGCCGCTCGTGCGCCAGTTGCTGGACGCGCTGCCCGTCGTGCCTCGCGCGTAGCCGGAAGCCAGGGACACGAGGTCTGATACCGATCGTGGTGAGCAACCTTCTCTCGTTCTGGATCGCGCATCGCGCCGAGCTCTCCGGGCTCCTTGGGCAGCACGTGCTCCTCGTAGTCGTGGCGACGGTGGTGGCCGCAGCCATCGGCGTGCCGCTCGGCATCTTCGCCGCACGTCGTCCGCGACTCGCGTCGCCGCTGATGGCCATCGCGAGCATCGTCCAGACGGTGCCGAGCCTCGCGATGTTCGGGTTTCTGCTGCCGGTGCCGCTCGTCGGCGGCGTTGGCGCGCGAGCCGCGCTCGTTGTGTTGATTCTGTACGGCGTGCTGCCGATTGTGCGGACGACGATCGCCGGGCTGCGGGGCATCGATGGATCCATCCGCGAAGCCGGCGTGGCGATGGGCATGACGCCGCGGGAGCTGCTGCAGCAGGTGGAGCTGCCGCTTGCGCTGCCGTCGATCGTCGCCGGTGTCCGCGTCGCGGCGGTCGTGGGCGTCGGATCGGCGACGATCGCCGCGGCGATTGGAGCCGGCGGTCTAGGCGAGTACATCTATCGCGGCTTGTCCATGGTGGACACGACGGTGATTCTCGCCGGCGCGATTCCGGCGGCTGCACTGGCGCTGGTCGTCGACGGGGCGCTATTGTGGCTCGAACGTCAGCTCTCGGCGCGCCGCCGATCGCGGCGGCGGTGGCCGGCGATTGCTGCGGCGGTCGGGTTCTCCGCTGTGGCGCTGGTGTCGAGCAGCATCGCGGCGCGGCGAGCCGGCGGCGCGATTGTCGTGGGATCGAAGAACTTCACCGAGCAGATCATTCTTGGCGAGCTTCTGGCGCAGACAATCGAGCAGGAAGCCGGCCTGCCGGTCGACCGCCGGCTCAATCTGGGCGGCACGATCATCTGCGATCGCGCGCTCCTGACCGGCGACATCGACGTATACGTCGAGTACACGGGCACGGCCCTGACGGCCGTCTTTCACCAGCCAATCAGCACCGATCCGCGTGCGGTCTTCGATACCGTGCGCGAGTTGTACGGGCGGACGGGACGAACCCTGCTTCCGCCGCTCGGCTTCAATAACACCTTTGCGATTCTGGTGCGCGGCGCCGATGCACGTTCACGCGGGCTGCGCACGATCGACGATGCCGCGCGGGAGTCGTCGCACTGGCGCGCCGGCTTCGGCTATGAGTTCGTCGGGCGGCCGGACGGATATCCCGGCCTGACGAGCACGTATGGGTTCCGGTTTCCGGATCCGCCGCGCGTGATGGATCTGACGCTCAGCTACCGCGCGCTGGCGTCCGGCCAGGTTGACATGATTGCGGGAGACGCGACGGCTGGGCTGATCAAGGGACTCGATCTCGTTCAGCTCGAAGACAACCGCCGGTACTTCCCGCCATACGATGCCGCGGCGGTCGCGCGCGCCGAGACGCTGCTGCGCTATCCGCGACTGCGCACCGCCCTCGAGCGCCTCTCGGGCGGCATCTCGGCCGCCGACATGCGCGCGATGAACTACGCGGTCGATGTCGAGCATCGTGACGTGACAGAGATCGCGCGGGACTTCGTCGGGCGGAAGAGGTGAAGGAATCGGGCCTGCTGAGCGGCAGGTGACGTCAGCTGCGCTGCGCGAACATCGCGGTGATCAGATCGTCGTCCGAAAATGCCGGGAATGAGCGCGGATCGAAGGCCTGCCATTCGTCGGCTTCGACATCGTCGACTTCGAGCCTGAGCGCATGATGGTCGGAGTCGACTCGCATCGGTAGGAGCGGCATCAGGTAGCGGTGGTGGATGAACCGGCCGCCGCGATCGACGACGAGATAGCGGACGCGGCGTTCGGCGGGCTCGACGATTACGCCGTCGAATCGGCCAATTCTAGCGTCTTCCCGCGTGCGAACGTCGACAGCATCGACCAGCGGTTGCTGCAGTCGGGTCGTATCGAGGAAACACAGGCGCCGGCTTGCTGATGTGTCAGTCACTATCCACCCGTCTCCTACGCAAAAGCGAGCAATAACGGCGCCACCTCGCCGTTCAGACTTTGACGTGTTTTTCGCCGGAATCGATGGGCTGATGCCGTTTGGATATCCACATCGGGAATCGCCGTTTACACACTTGTGGCGGACGAGACGCTTTTGACGCCGGGCCCGTCCTGAGCGAGGCGCTCATCCTTCGACGATTTCCCGAATGGGCGATGAGTCGAAAGGGCCTGCCTGAGCGAGGCGCTCATCCTTTCGGACGATTTCTTGGATGGGCGATGGGTCGAAGGGCTCACGCGCGCGCGCGGTCAACGTTCAGCGCGGTGAGCTGCCAGCTGTCTTCGGATTCGTCGAGCGGCTCAACAGACCACTTCAACGCAGCATGGCGGCCGGCGAGGTGGAAACCGACAGCGCAGGCGAGGATGGCGCCGAACAATAGTGACGAGTCACCATTCATCTGCCACAGCTCGAAGCGCACGGGCCAGTACGCACACGCGTACATGCCGAGCGCGTAGAGCGGCCAACGCGTTCGCAGCTTCGCGTGGCCCGGACGGTACGACTGCGTAAACGGGATGTGCGTCATGGTCAGCATGACGAGTTCGACGAGCGCGACGAGCACGAGGCCAACGAACCCGGCATGCCACACGGCCATGCGCCAACCGAGGAGTGGCGCCACGATGCCAAGGGCTGTCAGCACCGTCGGCGGCACGACGATCGCGAGCATGGCGGCGCGCGTGCCCGCCCAGTACGCCCGCGTCGTCGCCGCCGCCGCGAACCGGAACGGCCAGGCGGCGGACAGCTCGCTCGGGACGAACGCCGCCGCGCGGACGCCAATCGTCATCCAGTAGCCCACGAGCAACGGGATCCAGAGCACGATGGTGCGCGGCTGCATCAGGCCCGCGATGGTCTTGCTGCGAGTGAGGCCGGCCAGGGCGATGGCGACGCCGACGGCGGCGTTCATGGCGATCGGCGTGTGCTGCGAGCCGTTGCGCGAGACGGTGAGCAACACGAAGTCGGAGGTCGCCTGCGCGACCGGATCGCGGCCGGCCAGTGCGCGTGCGATCCACCGCATCAACCGTTCGAGGCCCGTTCGATCGCCGGCCGTTGGACGGTTCAGTGCAAACTGCGCCTGGCGATGGAACCCGAGCATCGACACCAGGACGGCGCCGCCGATGGCGATCGGTGTCGCGACGAGCGCGCGAATGCCGAGCGGCATGAAGTACGCCCGCGTCGAGCCGCGCAGCCGTTCGAAGAGGCCAAGGAACCACGACGGCGGGAGCCAGCCCGTCGTAGCCGGGTTGTTCAGGACCGCGCTCGGAATCTTCCAGACGCCTGGGGACAGGATCACGAATGCGAGCAGCGCGACGACGAACACGAACTGCAGCAGCGATCCGCAAGCCTCAGCGAGCGTCGGACCCGCAACAAGACCGAGAGCTCCCCGAAGGGTGACCAGCGCAGCGAACACGAATGTCGCGGCCATGAGCGTGGCCGTGAAGAGCGCCACAAAATTGGCGACGAGCGTGCGACCGCCGAGCTGATCGCCTGTTTCGAGCGCGAAGAAGAACGCGTTCAGCAGGTTCATCGGCAGCGCGGCCGCAAGAAGAAAAGCAGCAAGTGCCAGCAATTTGGCCGCAACAATCGTCCGTCGTCGAAGGGGCAGCGGCCCCAGCACCATCGCGTCACGATGATCGAAGCTGAGCGCTTCCCATACGAACACAGTCGCGAGACCCACGGTCACCATGGAGTAGACGACGAAGACGCCCGCGATCCACTCCAGCATGTCGTCGACGATCTCGTAGTTGTGGAACCGTTTCGCCCGAATGACGATGTACGCATACTGCGGAAACAGCTGGAGCAGCAGCAAGAGACCCGGCGTGAGGAGGAACGCCAGCACCCAGATGAGGGTTTGCCGCAGCTGAACGTCGGATGTGACCGATTCGCTCGCGAAAAACCTGTCGAAGAACGCGCCGCACAAGACCTCGAAGGGCGACCGGAAGACGCGCGCCAGCAGCCCCGGGCGGACAGGCGGGTCCCCCGCTACGTCTCGGGTCATGATGTCATGGCCGCGACGAAGCCCGCCGTTCGCTCCTCGACATGTTCGTCGGCCATGAGCGCCGAGAACACGGCGTCGAGCGACGGCAGCTGGAGCGTGGCGCGAAGATTCCGCACCGAGTCGTGTCCGACGATGGCGCCGTCCTTGAGAATGACGACGCGCGAGCAGACCTGCTCGACGACTTCGAGGACGTGCGAACTGAAGACGACGATCTTGCCGTCGTCGGCGAGAGCACGCACGAACGCTTTCAGCATTCGGGCAGCCGTGACGTCCAACCCAGAGAACGGCTCGTCGAGGATCACGATGCGCGGATTGTGGAGAACCGCCGCCGCGATCAGAATCTTCTGGCGCATGCCCTTCGAGTACGACGACAAGGTCTGATAGCGGTCGTCGTAAATGCCGAGCAGCTGGAGCAATCGTTCAATCTTGTCGTCGAGGACGCGGTCGGGCAGCCTCCGCAGACGCCCGACGAGCTGCAGGTACTCGGGACCCGTGAGGTATGTGTAGAGATGTGGCTCTTCGGGCACGTACCCGAGTTGAGCCTTGTAGCCGTTCACGTCGTCGAAGATGTCGCGGCCGTCGAGAAACACGTTGCCGGCGGTTGGTGTCAGCAGACCAGTGAGAATTTTGACGGTGGTACTCTTCCCCGAACCGTTCGGGCCGAGCAGCCCCAGCGCCTCGCCGGGTCGCACTTCGAACGACAGATCCTGAATGGCTATGATCCCGGAAAACCGTTTTGTGAGGTGCTGAACCTCGAGCATCGCTGCGCGACAACCTCCGGCCGCTTAGACACCGGCGCGCAGAAAACGGACCTGGGCGGTCGTCCGCGGTTCGACGTGCGCCGTTCAGAACGCCGAACCTCGAACGCCGAACCTCGAACGCCGAACCTTGAACGTCGAACGTCGAACGTCGAACGTAGAACGTCGAACCTAGAACGTCAGAAGGGTTTTACTCGTACCGAAGCGCGATCGCGGGATCGACGCGCGCCGCCCGCCAGGCAGGCAGCCATGCGGCGATTGCCGCGACCGCCGCGAGCACGGCGGCAGCGCCGACCAGCGTCGCCGGGTCGCGGGGTTGAAGACCGTAGAGTAGCGCAGCGACGAACCTCGACGTCCAAAGGCTGACGAGCGCTCCGATGGCGACGCCGGTTCCGACGAGAACCGCCACGCGGACGAGTACCGTTCGGACGATGATGCCTGCGGTCGCCCCCAGAGCCATTCGGATGCCGATTTCCATTCGTCGTCGCGCGACGGCGTACGCCGTCACGCCGTACAAGCCCAGCGCAGCGAGCAGCAACGCAACGCCGCCGAAGAATCCCGACAGCATCGCAAGGACGCGCTCTTGTGCGAGCGATGCGTCGAGTTGATCGTTCAGCGTGTGGAACGTCAGAGTGAGACCGGAGCTCACGCCACCGATTGCCGCGGCGACGCTGGTGATCAGCAGTGCCGGCGAACCGCGGCTTGCACGCACCGTCAGATTCACCGACGCGAGGAACGGCGACGCCACCTCGCTGAGCTGCGCCAACGGCAGGTAGATGGTGGCCGGCTCTGGACTGCGAAGCGTCCCGTAGACGGAGTCGGCGACGAGGCCCACAATCTCGACGGGTGGCGGCGGCGGCCCTGGAAGAAAGAGGTTCGCCGTATGGCCAACCGGGTTCGCGCCGTTCAGGAATCTTCGCGCGAATGCCTGGTTCACGATGGCCACTGGCGGCATTCGCTCGCGGTCGCGCTCGCTGAAATCGCGTCCGCTGATGATTGGAATTGTCAATGTGCCGAACCAGCCGTCCGACACGAGGTTCAGCGCGCTCAGGCCTCCGCGCGGCGGCAGCGGCGTTCCACCTGATACGGCCTTGATTGGCTGGCCCAGCATCGGCCCGGTCACGATCGGCGTGTTGGAGCCGAGACTCGCCGCGGCGACTCCGGGCAGGTGCGCGACCGCGTCTCTGACACGCTCGTAGATGGTGACGCGCTGGTTGGGATCGATGGCGGTCGGCTGTGCGCTGAGGTTCACGACGAGCAGGCGATTCGGATCGAATCCGAGTTGCCGATTCGTGAGCGAGACAAACGTGCGTACGAGGAGCACTGAGGTGGCCACCAGCACGACTGAGAGTGCGACTTGCGCGACGACGAGCCCGTTCGCGACGCCGGCCCGCGTGTCCGTCGTGGCGGTGTGCGTCTTCAGTGCATCCGATGGCGCGATTCCCGACGCGCGAAACGCCGGCAGGACGCCAAACAACAGGACCGTCGTGACGGCGACGCCGACCGTGAACACGACGACGCGGGCGTTCATTGACAAGTCGAGAAAGATGGGGCTGGCGTCGGTCGACAGCTGACGCACCAGGACGCGGCTTGCCCACGACGCCACGAGCAGGCCGAGCGTGGACGCAACGGCCGCGAGCAACGCGCTCTCAGCCAGCAGCTGCCGCACCAGTCGCCAGCGCGACGCGCCGAGCGCCCGCCGCACGCTCAGCTCGTGGCGTCGAGCGGTGGCGCGCGCAAGCAGCAGGTTGGCGACGTTGCCGCAGGCGATCAGCAGCACGAGTGCGACCACTGCCATGATCGTGAGCAGCGGACGTCCGTACTGTCTCCGTATACTGGTGCTCGCGGCGCTCACGGACATCAGCGTGAGCGGATCTTTCAGCCATTGGCTGCGGAACGGCTCGGGGTAACTCTCCGGCACCGTTGCCGAGCGGATGTGCGGTTGAACGCCTCTCAGCGCGGCGCTTGCCGATTCGGCGGTTTGATCCGTCTTCAGTCGCGCCATCACCGTCAACGGGCTGGAGAGGCTG